>WNFU01008599.1_pt1 | contig 12245 bp, 8 predicted proteins | sample 5400121 | NCBI WGS metagenome assembly WNFU01 (sample SAMN13153360, study PRJNA577476) | soil metagenome | isolation source: 100 cm soil or saprolite under grassland replicate 1 | place: USA:California | collected 2016-06-15 | reverse complement strand
TGTCTTCCATCGGCGCGATCACCGTCAGCACGTTGTCCCGCACCCCGATGACGATGCCGACCCCGCCGAAGATACCCTCGGTGTCGTCCTTCAATTCGCGATACTTGTGAGAGTCCATGAACTCGCTGTGAGGATCGAGTGTGTTCAACATTCCTTTCAGCGCGCCATAAACCAGTTCCTGATAGGTCAGCTTGTCGCCATCCACGTAATCCTTGCGCACGCGTTCGAGCACCCGAGTGAACAGCTCGTAGCTCTGGTAGGCATCGTCGCGCTCCCCGGCCTGGGCATAGCTGAAGTAGATACGCGCGCCGAGGAACAGATTCGCTGCCAACGCCGCGAGGAGGACTCCGTAAATGATTCGCTTTTTCATAAACAATGACGTCACCGGGCTGAAAGTAAGCGGCCGGCCTCCAATAATCAAGAACGGCGTTGGCTCTAATGCCTTTGGGAAATTCGCAAATGGATGTCCCTCCGGGACGAACCTTCATCGAAGCCAGATCCGCCGGAACGGTTACTTTGGGGTTTGGCAACGGGCCTACGACCAGCCTGACCGGCTGGCCAATCAATTCGCACGCCGCGGTGTCGTCGGTCACCACCAATCCCTTCGCGCGCACTGCCGTCAGCGCCTGGCGGATGACTGGCACTCGAAACGTCTGCGGCGTCTGCACCGACCAAAGACGGGAACGATCCACGGTTTTCTGCACCAACGTCCCGCCATCCGACTCCTTGATTGTGTCCGTTACCGGTTGTGCCGCCACGGCGGCGCCCACGTCGCGCGCCGCTTCGATGGTCGCAGCGATCAACTGTTCCGAGGTGCACGGCCGCGCGCCATCCTGGATGGCGACAATCTCCGAGTGTGGACTCAACGCGTGCAAACCGTTCCACACCGAATCCTGGCGTTCCTTGCCACCGGCCACGAACCGATGCGCCTTTCGCAAGCCGTATCTGTCCGCCAACTCGGCCAGCACCGGTTGCATCATCTCGCGGACGACGAGGACGATTTCGTCTATACAGGCCGCGTTGTCGAACCGCTGCCACGTGTGGGCGATAACCGGCCGACCGGCCAGCTCGAGGAAGAGTTTATCGACGTTCGGGCCCATGCGTGTCCCGGCACCGGCGGCGACGATGATGGCGGAAGTCATGCCGGGGATTGTGGGTTGCAGGTTGCGGGTTGCACGTTGCGGGGCCGATGATGGCTATGATCTTTTGGGCCTGCAATCTGCAACTGGCAACACCCACCCCTCACCTTGAACCTCTTCCCATCCAGTACCTAACCGGCCGGTTGCCAGTCCAGCAGTTTGAGTTGCACGGAGGTAATCCCCTCGTATTCGTTGAGCTGCGGCACGCAGGCAAGCGCGAATCGACCGCGCGGCAGGTCCGAATCGTCGCAATTCCAGCAAACGACTTCGCATCGCGCTGTGCCGTCGGTGATCCAGAACTTCGCATGTTGCTGGCTCCGTCCGATTCGCTGCGGGGGCCGCACCAGCGACACCGTCCGGACGGCCAGTTGCACCGGTGGGTTGCCCTGGCCGAATGGTTCCAGGCGCTGCAACTCTGCCACACGCGGGACGGTCAACTCGTCCAGGTGGATCTCCGCATCCAGGCACAGGAGCGGCTGCAAATCCTCGGCGGCGAGCGTCCGTTGCGCCAGCTCGTTGAGGCGCTCTCGCAGGGCGTCAAGATTCTGCGGACGGACCGAGAGCCCCGCCGCCATCGCGTGGCCGCCGTGACGAATCAGCAGGTCGTCACAGGCACGAAGCGCTCCGGCGAGGTCGAACCCGTCGATGCTCCGACCCGAACCGCGCCATTCGTCGCCGTCGCCGCCGAGAATGATCGTTGGCCGATAGAACTCACGCAGCACGCGGGACGCAACGATGCCGACCACGCCGATGTGCCAGAGCAACTGTCCTTCGACGATGACATAATCGGTCGTGGGATCGAACCTGGCCCGGATGGCGCCGATTACCTGCTCGGCGATGTTTCGTTCGATCTCCTGTCGTTCGCGGTTGCGCGCGTCCAGGTCGCGAGCCAGTGATTCGGCTTGCGCGAGGTCGTCCGCCAGCAACAGGTCGAGGGCTTTGGTCGCGGTTTCGAGCCGGCCGGCCGCATTCAGACGCGGGCCCAATTGGAAGCCAACTTCGTAGGCGCCGACGGCGTCGCGAATGCCTGCGACCTGTTTCAAGGCCCGCAATCCCGCACGTTGCGTCGCCTTCAGGCGATCGAGCCCCGTCGCTGCAAGAATCCGATTCTCGCCCTGCAAGGGCACCAGATCGGCGATCGTGCCCAAGGCCACCAGGTCAAGGAGCGGACGCAGATCGAATTCGTGCGCGCCGGGCAGGCCGGTCTCCCGACCACGCTTCACCAGTGCATGAGCCAGCTTGAACGCCAGCCCGGCAGAACAAAGTTCACGAAACGACGGCGACCCATCGCCGGCCAACTGCGGGTTCACCAGGGCGATTGCGGCAGGCTGCGGGTCGGAGACTTGATGATGATCCAGAACGATCACATCGACGCCGCGGCGCCGGAGCCAGTCGATCGTGGTCACCGCCGTTGAACCACAGTCCACCGCCAGGAGCAGGTTGGTTGGAGATTTTTGCAGGCACTTTTCAGCCCCCTCCTGGCTCAAGCCGTACCCTTCCTCGAACCGGTCCGGCAGGTAGCAGCCCACCTTCCACCCCAGGCCTTGCAGCACTTCAATCAGCAGTGCTGTCGAGGAAACGCCATCGACGTCATAGTCGCCGAAGATCACCAACGACTCGCCGCCTTCGCGGGAGCGGAACAGGCGGTCCACAGCGGCCGTCATGTTCGGAAGGAGAAACGGGTCCGAGAGTTGTCTCAACCGCGGCTGGAGGAAGCGGGCCGCCAGCTCTGGGTCGGACAGACCACGGTTGACGAGGCAGCAGGCCAACAACTCAGAAATCCCGAGGTCCGCTTCGAGCCGGCGGCTCAGAAATGGTTGCGCGGACGCGATCGACCAGCGGAATCGGGCTGTCCGATGTGATGGTTCGGTGCTCACCACGGGTCCATCCAGTTCAAGGCGAGTCCGCCTCGGGACTCTGGTCGCTTGGGCTACGGGCCGCCTCACGCCGCGCCACGATGAGGGAGAAGACGATGGACGTCAAAATGATCGAAACCACGACCGCGAGCGAAATACTCGGATCGATCTCGACCTGGAACCAAAGCTTTTTTGGCGGGGCAACTCCCGCTTCGGGCACGTGCGGATCCAGCAGCATTTTCACCCCGATGAAAACGAGCACTACGGACAGGCCGATTTTGAGGTAACGGAAGTATCCGATCGCCCCGGCGAGGACAAAATAGAGCGAACGCAGGCCGAGAATCGCGAAGATGTTCGACGTAAAAACGATGAAAGAATCGGTCGTCAGACCAAAGATGGCCGGGATCGAATCGACGGCAAAAACCAAGTCGGTCGTTTCCACCATGAGCAGGACGATGGCCAGCGGCGTCAACGCCCTCCGGCCGTTGAATCGGGTGAAGAATCGCTGGCCGTCGAACGTCGTGGTCACCGGGTAAATCCGCCGCGCCAGTCGGATAACAGGGTTCTTTTCCGGATGGACGCCTTCTTCCTCGGTGAAAATCATTTTGACGCCTGTATAGAGCAGAAACACACCGAAGAAATAGAGAATCCAATGGAACCGCTCGATGAGGCCGACCCCGGCGAGAATCATGAGCCCACGCATAATCAGCGCGCCCAGGATTCCCCAGAACAACACCCGATGCTGGAGCTCGCCGGGAATCCGGAAATAACTGAAGATCAGTGCGATCACGAACACGTTGTCCATCGACAGCGAGAGTTCGGTGATATAACCGGTGATAAACAGGATGGCCTTCTTCTCCCCCATGTTCGGCTGCACGAAGGTGAAGGTGAAAACCATCGCCAGCGTGAACCAAATGGCCGTCCAGACCAGCGCCTCCTGGAATCGGACCACGTGCGCGCGCCGATGGAACACTCCCAGATCCAGCGAGAGCAACAGCAGGACGACGACAATGAATCCGACCCAGTGGATCGGCGTAATTTCTATCTCCGCAAGCATGCCCAAGGGGCCAATCGGGTGTCTCGCAAATAGCTGTTCTGTGCGAGACACCACACTAGACGCGGGCTGTCGCGGCGTTGTCCATGACCACTTGAGAGCCGGTTTTGGGACGCTCGCCCTTGTGCCACCAGAGAACCAGGGCGCTGGCGATGTAGATGCTGGAATAGGTTCCGGTGACGATGCCAACAAGGAACGTGAAGGCGAAATCGTTGATCACCCCGCCGCCGAAGATGTAGAGCGACATGGTTGCGAGGAACACGGTGCCCGAGGTGATGATCGTGCGGCTCAAGGTTTGGTTGAGCGCCTGGTTGATCAATTCCTTGAATGTGCCCCGCGCGCCCAGCTTCAGGTCTTCACGGATGCGGTCGAAGATGACAATGGTATCGTTGATGGAAAAGCCGATGATTGTCAGGACCGCGGCGACCACGGTGGCGTTGAACTCGCGCCCCGAAAAGCCATTGGCCAGACAGTAGCAACCGATTGTCATGAGGACGTCGTGGATCACCGCCACGACCGCGCCGACGGCAAAGGAGAACTCGTAGCGAAACGCCACGTAAAGCAGGATGCCCAAGAGCGAGAGCAGCGACGCGATAATGGCCGACTGTTGGATTTCGCGGCCGACCGTGGCGCCGACATGGTCGGTCCCCAACACGGTGAACCTGGCGTCCGGGAAGCCCTTGTTCAATGCGTCCTGAACTTTCTGCGCCGACCCGCTCGAAGTGGTCACGCGCAACGTCTCGAGACTGCCGCCGAGGTCCTTCTGATATTGGATGAGCGATTCCTTCTCGCCAATCGTGACGAGCGCCGCCCGCAGCTTCTCGACCTCAATTTTCTGTTGGAAGCTGAACGTCGTCGAGTCGCCTCCCTTGAAATCAACGCCGAACAGCTTCGCACCGCGCGACACTCCGTAGCCCAACCCGACCAGGATGATCGTCCACGACAGGATGAAGGCCGGTTTGGCCAGTTTCATGAAATCCAGTTTGGTGCTGCGGATGACGTGGAGCATCGGCAGGGACTTAAGCCAGCCGCGATTGAGGAGCCGGTCGAAAATCAGGCGCGTCACCACCAGCGCGGTGAACAGGCTCGCTGCGACACCGATGGTCAAGGTGACGCCGAAACCCTTGACCGAGCCGGTGCCCATTTTCGCCAGAATGATGGAGGAAATGAGTGTCGTGACATGCGAGTCGAAGATGGTGCCGAACGCGCGATCATAACCGGCCTCCAGCGCGCCGCGAAGCGACTTGCCCTTGGCCAGTTCCTCGCGGATGCGCTCGTAAATGAGCACGTTGGCGTCCACGGCCATCCCAATGGTCAACACCATGCCTGCAATACCCGGCAGCGTGAGCGTGGTGCCGAAAGAGCACATGACTCCCATCGTGATCACGATGTTCAGAATCAGGGCGGCATTGGCCACCAGGCCCGCCAGAAGGTAATAGACCAGCATAAACCCGGAGACGAGCACGGTCCCCACGATGGCCGATTTCACGCCGCTCCGGATGGAATCGGCGCCCAGCGACGGATCCACGCTGCGTTCCTGTCGAATCTGGACCGGAGCTTCCAGCGGATTGATGAGCACGTTGGCCAGTTCGAGGGCCTCTTTGAGGTCAAAGCTGCCTTCGATGACGCCGCTGCCTTCCAGGATCGGTGATTTAATGACTGGCGCCGAATACAGCTCGCCATCCAGAACGATGGCGAGTTGGTGCCCCACGTTCTCGCGCGTAATCTCCGCGAAGAGCCTGGCCCCCTCGCTATCGAATCGGAAGGTGATCTGTGGCTGGTTGGTGACCGGGTCAAAAATGACCCCGGCGCTCTTGACGTGTTTGCCGGTCAGGCCTTTCTCGGGCGTCTTTCTGACCAGGTACTGCCGGAGCACCACGCGACCGTCACGCTGTTTGACCCGCTCGGTAAGATTGGTGTAGCCGGGGACCGAGAGGCCCTTGGAGATCCGGTCCTCGCTCTCGGGATGCACCAGGCGAAACTCCAGAAACGCCGCTTTCTGAATCTGGTTTTTGGCGCTCTCCTTCTCCTGCTCGGACAGTCCAGGCAACTGGATCAAAATGCGATCGTCTCCCTCCGGCTGGATGATGGGTTCGGCCACGCCGAATTTATCGACCCGCTTGCGCAAGACCTCGACCGCCTGGGACAGCGCGCTGTCTTTCGCCTCCGCCTTGACGAGTTGATTGGTGTCCATCTGGACGAGGAACGCCGTGCCGCCCTGCAAGTCCAGGCCCAGCTTGATCTTTCCGGCCGCGTCCCGTTGCAGGCGGTGGAGGATCGCCGCCGTCCGCTCGGCCGGCGGCTCGGAGGAAACGTCCAGGAAACTGAAATAGCGCGTGATGTCATTCGTGCCGATGGCCTGCTGCAGGTTGGCAAACGGACGGGTCGGGCTTTGTTTCTGCAAATGGCGGGCCTGTTCCACAAGCGCCGTGAAATTCGTGTCCACCTTCTCCGCCCGGCGTTGGAACTCTTCCAACAGATCGCGGCTCCTGGGTGGGTTCATTTCCCAGAGCGACCAGGCGACGACGAACACGACGAGCAAGGATCTCCAAAGATTGTTACGCTTCATGCAAGGAGAGGATTACGTTTCGCCGGTGGCGGAAGTCCGGTCGGTGATTTCCGACACCGCACTCTTGAGGACTTCAAGTTTCGTGTCGGCCGATCGCAAGGAGATGCTCTTCTCTTTGACGCTGATGACCACACCCAGGATGCCGCCCGAGGTGACCACTTTGTCGCCCGGCCGGAGGGTCTTCAGCAACTCCGCGTGATCCCGGGCTTTTTTCTGCTGCGGCCGGATCAAAATGAAATAGAACACGACCATGAGGAGGACCAAGGGAACGAGATTGACCCAGGGAGGTGCCTGCGCGCCCTGGCCGGGTGAAGCTTGTGCCAGAAACGCGATGCTCACGAAAAAAGCCATAGTGTTGATGTACAGGGGGCCAAATCCTAGGCAGGCAGCGTGCTTTGGCAAGTGTTTTAACAGGTATCAGGATTCGCCTCTTGTCTTGGCCAAGTCGCACGGAGTAACGTATCCGAGCTTTGGCTGGCGCACCGAATTGGCAGGCGAGCGCAGCCGCCAAACGGTACTCCGGACACCGCCGCGATTCGAACGACGCCAGGCTGATGGCGTCCGCCCATCATGAATCCAGACTTTCAAAAACTGCTGGTGGACGAGACTCCCGACGCGATGATTGCCACCTCACCCGACGGGCAGGTGCTTTTTTGGAATCGCGGCGCGGAAGCGACCTTCGGGTATTCCACCAGCGAAGCGGTCGGCCGTTCGCTCAACGATTTGATCGTTCCGGCCGAGCGGCTGGGGGAGGAACAAGCGAGCCAACGCGAAGCGCTCGAAACCGGCGGCGCCACGTACGAGTCGTTCCGACAAAAGAAGGACGGCTCGCTGATCTACATCAACGTTTCGATACGGGTCATCCGGGATGACCAGGGAAGAGTCGAGTGTTTCGTCATGAACCAGAAGGACGTGACGCAACTTAAAGTGCTGCGCGACTCCAAGTTGATTGAGGCCCGCTACCGCGATCTGCTGGAATCCACGCCGGACGCCATCCTGATCGTGAACAACACCGGCCGCATCGTGCTGGCCAACAGCCAGGCCGAAACGCTCTTCGGTTACGAGCGAATCGAATTGCGCGGCCAACTCGTCGAGGTGCTGTTGCCGGAGCGTTATCGCGACGGCCACGTCGGACATCGCTCCAGTTATTTTAACCAACCGCGCACCCGTACCATGGGGGCGGGGTTGGAGCTCTACGGCCGACGCAAGGATGGCGTCGAGTTCCCGGTGGAAATCAGCCTCAGCCCGTTGGAGACCGAAGAGGGGACGTTGGCCATGAGCGCCATACGCGACATCACGGAACGCAAAAAGGCCGAACAGAAATTCCGCGGGGTGTTGGAGAGCGCGCCGGACGCCATCGTCATTGTCAATCCCGAGGGAAAAATCGTTCTGGTAAATTCCCAAGCGGAGAAGCTGTTCGGCTATTCCCGCGAAGAACTGCTCGGCAAGCAAGTCGAGGTTTTGGTTCCGGCGCGTTTTCGTGGCAACCATCCTGGCTACCGCACCGGCTTCTTCGCCCAACCGCGGGCCCGTTCCATGGGCGCGGGCCTGGAACTGTACGGCCTGCGCAAGGATGGAACCGAGTTTCCAGTCGAGATCAGTCTCAGCCCCTTGGAGACCGAGGGCGGCACGCTGGCGATGAGCGCCATTCGCGACATTAGCGAACGCAAGAAGGCGGAACAAAAATTCCGGGGCCTGTTGGAGTCCGCCCCCGACGCGATGGTCATTGTTAACCGCGCGGGGCAAATCGTGCTGGTGAACACGCAGACGGAAAAGCTGTTCGGATACGCGCGCGCGGAGTTGCTCGACCAACCGATCGAAATGCTCGTGCCGGAGCGGTTCCGGGCCAGGCACCCGGAGCATCGCACCCGGTTCTTCGACGATCCGAAGGTGCGTCCGATGGGCGCCGGCCTCGAACTGTTTGGCCGGCGCAAGGACGGCTCGGAATTTCCCGTCGAGATCAGCCTCAGTCCGCTGGAGACGGAGGAAGGCACGCTGGTCAGCAGTTCCATCCGCGACATCACCGACCGCAAGCGTTTTGAGCGGACGCTACAGGAGAAAAACGTCGAGTTGGAGATGGCCAGCCAGGCCAAGGACCGTTTCCTGGCCACGATGAGCCATGAATTGCGCACACCGCTCAATGCCATCATCGGCTTTACCGGCACGTTGCTGATGAAGTTGCCCGGTCCGCTGAACGCGGACCAGGAGAAGCAACTCCGCACCGTGCAGAGCAGCGCCAAACACTTGCTCTCGCTCATCAACGACTTGCTCGACCTGGCGAAGATCGAATCGGGCAAGGTGGAATTGAATCTGGAACCGGTGGCCTGCCAGGGCGTGATTCAGGAGGTGGCCGCGGCCTTGCGGCCCTCCGCGGAAAACAAGGGATTGATATTTGAATCGCTCGTTTCGCCCGACGAGATTCGCGTTCTGGCCGATCGTCGCACGCTGAGCCAGATTCTCATCAACCTCACCAACAACGCGATCAAGTTCACCGAATCAGGCTCGGTGCGCCTTGAACTCAGCCTGCACCAGCGGGACGGTAAGAGCTCGGCCGAGATCAGCGTGGTGGACACCGGCATCGGCATCCGACCCGAAGATCAGGCGAAGTTGTCCCAGGCCTTCGCACGAATCAACCCCCGAATACGCCGGGGCAGCGAAGGCACGGGCCTGGGCCTTCACCTCAGCCAGAAAATGGCCGAGTTGCTCGGCGGAAGGATCACCTTCGAGAGCGAATCGGGCAAGGGCAGCCGATTCACGCTGGTCCTTGGCGCTGCCGGTGACGGGTGACGCTGCAACCAGAAAGCGCTATGACGACCTTGATTAAGACCTTGGACAAGAACCGACGAAAGGAGGCGCCTGGGCCAGATCACGAATGACGCACCCGGTCGTCACTGGTCACTCGCCACGCGTCACACTTATGCCCGCCCGGATCCTGATCATTGAAGACAACCCGGCCAACCTCGAGCTGATGATCTATCTGCTGACCGCTTTTGGCCACGTGCCGCTTTCCGCCCAAAGCGGCGAGCAAGGATTGACCATGGCTCATCGTGAGAAACCGGACCTGATCGTCTGCGACATCCAACTGCCCGGGATGGACGGTTATTCCTTCACTCGCCAGCTCAAAACCAGCACCGCGTTACGCGCTGTTCCACTCGTCGCCGTAACGGCGCTCGCCATGGTGGGTGACCGCGACAAAGTCCTGGCCGCCGGCTTTGACGGATACATTTCCAAGCCCATCGAACCGGAATCCTTCGTGACGCGGGTGGAAGAATTTCTTCGTCCGGACCAACGGTCCGCGAATTCACCCGCCCGGCGGTCCGCCCCGCCGCCCGTCGCCGTCGGCAGGCCGGCGACGGGCGCCATGATCCTCGTCGTGGATGACCAGCCTTTGAATCTCAATTTGAAGCGCAGCATCCTGGAACCGACGGGCTATTCCGTGGTGACGGCCGACACGATGGCCGAGGCGCTTGAGTTAGCGCGGCGGATAACGCCCGACCTCATCATCTCGGACGTGCAGATGGCGGACGGCGACGGCTTCCAATTCATTAGGACCATCCGGGCGGACGAGCAGTTAAGGCACGTGCCAGTCGTGTTTATCACCTCGACCTGCCAGGATGAAGCGTCGCGCCGGAAGGGGCTCGCCCTGGGGGCGGCCCGATTCCTTTTTCGCCCCCTCGACCCGCAGGTGCTGCTGGCCGAAGTCGAAGCGTGTTTGCGCGTTCCGAAAGCGAGTTGACCATGAGCATGGCGACCATCCTGGTAGTGGACGACGACCCTGCTGCGCGTGACTTGGTTGTCACCGTGCTCGGTTACGCGGGCCATCAACTGCGCGAAGCGGCCGACGGCGCGGAAGCGCTGGCGCTCGTGCAGGCCGAACCGCCGGCACTGATCATCGCCGATCTCTTGATGCCGACCATGGACGGATTTGAATTTGTCCGCCGATTGCGTGAGAGCCCGGCGTTTGCCCGGACACGGGTGGTGTTTTACACCGCCTCCTACCTCGAGTCCGAGGCGCGCAACCTGGCGCACGCCTGTGGCGTGTCCCACATCATCACCAAGCCGGCGGAACCCGAACAAATTCTTCACGTGGTCAATACGGTACTTGGGCTGCCACAGGCTCCCGTCGCTCCGCCGCCGCTGGTGGAATTCCAGCGCGAACATTTAAACCTGCTCACGGCCAAACTGTCGCAAAAGCTGGATCGGGCCGTGCCGCGGCTGGAGGCGATGATTGAACTGGGACTGCAACTGGCCTCGGAGCGAGACCCCCAGCAATTGCTCGGGAACTTCTGCGCTGCCGCTCGCAAGATCATTGGCGCGAAGTATGCCGCCGTCGGGGTGCTGGAAAAGGAGGACCGAAGCCTGCGCTACCTGTTTGCCAGCGGCATGAGTCCGGAAACGGCCGCCCGCCTGGGCGCGACTCAAGCGCGCGTGGCGGTTCCCGAAGAGGTGCTCTCGGAGAGGCAGGCGCGGCGCCTGCGCGCTCTTCCTGGCGACCCGCAAGCCGTCGGTCTGCCTCACGAACACCCGCCCGTGCACTCGTTCCTCGGCGCGCCCATCGCTTCACCCGACCAGATTTTCGGGTGGCTGTGCCTGTCCGACAAGATCGGGGCGGTTGAATTCAGCGAAGAAGACGAGGCGCTGGCCCGCATCCTGGCAGCTCAGGTCGGCCGCGTTTACGAGAACGGGTCGCTCTACGCCGAAGTCCGCCGTACCGTCAAACGGCTCGAAGCCGAAGTGGCCAAACGGGAACGGGCGCAGGAAGAAATCCGCAAGCTCAATGCCGAGCTGGAAGAACGGGTATCCGAACGCACCGCGGAGCTGGAGATGGCGAACCAGGAACTGGAAGCCTTCAGTTACTCCGTTTCGCACGACCTGCGCGCCCCGCTGCGCGCCATCGACGGATTTTGCAAAATCCTGATGGAAGATCACGCGCCCACCCTGCCGGATCCGGTCCCGCAGTACCTCGGCCGGGTCAACGACTCGGCCGCACGGATGGGCCGGTTGATTGATGACCTGCTCAATCTCTCCCGCATCAACCGCCATGAACTGGTCCGTTCCCCGGTCAATCTCAGCCGGCTCGTGCAGGGTATCCTGGATGAACTGAAAAGCACGTCTCCGGATCGGCGCCTGGACTGCGTGGTGACGGCGGGGCTCCAGGCGGAATGTGATCCCAGTCTCCTGCACATCGCCCTCGACAACCTGCTGCGCAATGCCTGGAAATTCACCCGACACTGCCCCGTCGCGCGCATCGAAGTGGGCACGGCGGGGCAGGACCACGGTACGGTTTACTTCGTTCGCGACAACGGGGCCGGGTTCGACATGGCTTACGCCAAAAAGCTCTTTGGCGCCTTTCAGCGGCTTCATTCGGAGCGGGAGTTTGAGGGCACCGGCATCGGCCTGGCCATCGTGCATCGCATCATCGCGCGCCACGGCGGACGCGTTTGGGCCGAAGCGAGAGTTAATCAGGGCGCCACGTTCTATTTCACCCTTCCGAGCTAGATTAGGAGCCTTGATGACCAAAGGTCCAACCGCCCTGAGCGATGAAACGCCCCAAACTGCGGCGAGGGTCCCTGTGCGCCTTCCCGAATTGCTCGCCCCGGCCGGTGACTGGGAGTGCGCCCGGGCCG
>WNFU01012280.1_pt1 | contig 12247 bp, 19 predicted proteins | sample 5400121 | NCBI WGS metagenome assembly WNFU01 (sample SAMN13153360, study PRJNA577476) | soil metagenome | isolation source: 100 cm soil or saprolite under grassland replicate 1 | place: USA:California | collected 2016-06-15 | reverse complement strand
CCCGGAGGTCAGTTATGAAGCAGTCGAGCGCGTCAAGGGCCTGGGTGTGATCATCGCCACCACTGCCCGCAGCGACGAAGAAGCACGCAGCCTGTTGACGCTACTTGGCATGCCGTTCCGCGAGGCATAGGGGAGGTTAGCAGTGGCGAAGAAATCACTCATCGCGAAGGCTAAACGAACGCCGAAATTTCGCGTACGGGCGTATCACCGATGCCTCATCTGCGGACGACCACGCGGTTACCTACGAAGGTTTCAAATGTGTCGTATTTGTTTCCGGATGCGCGCCTTGCGTGGTGAGATTCCGGGTGTGATCAAGGCAAGCTGGTAGCTTCTTGGCTGGCAAGGGGAACCTGAGGGACGATGAGCCATGACGATGACCGATCCGATCGCAGACTTTTTGACCCGCATCCGCAACGCGCTCATGGCTAAGCATGAGACCACCGATATCCCGGCCTCAACGCTGAAATGGAGACTCGCAGAGATCCTCAAAGAGGAAGGATATATCACAGATGCGCAAGTGATGGATGCTGGCCATCATAAAGTGATACAGATTCACCTCAAGTATGATGTGGGAGACACGAGTACTCTTCAGTCCCTCAAACGCATCAGCAAGCCGGGACGTCGCGTCTATGTCACGGCAGATAAGCTCCCACGCGTGTTGAATGGGTTAGGTATAGCGATCATTTCGACTTCCCGCGGGGTCATGTCTGACCGCGAGTGTCGCCGCCAAAACATCGGTGGCGAAATCTTGTGCGAGGTCTGGTAGGGAGGCTGGTCATGTCCCGCGTTGGTAAAAAACCCATCGACCTTCCCCCAGGCGTTGAGGTCACACTGGAGAAAGGCTTGATCGAGGTGAAAGGGCCTAAAGGGCGGCTGACGCGCGACGTGCCACTCCTCATCGATGTGAAGCTCGAAGACCACAAGATAGTGATTGACAAGAAGGTTGAATCAAAGCAGGCCCGCGCGCTGCATGGCCTCATGCGAACACTCATCTTCAATATGGTCCAGGGGGTCACTGAGGGCTTCCAAAAACAACTCCTGGTGTCTGGATTGGGGTACCGTGTACAGATGCAAGGCAAAAACCTGCAGCTATCCATCGGATACTCTCAGCCGGTGGTTGTCACTCCCCCTCCCGGGGTTGAATTCGAAGTAGGGCAACGTAACCTTATCACCGTACGAGGGGCGCATAAGGAACAAGTCGGCCAGGTTGCTGCCGAAATTCGCAACCTACGTCCCCCTGAGCCCTATAAAGGCGCGGGCATCGCATACACGAATGAGATCATCCGACGGAAGGTTGGGAAGGCAGGCGTCTAAGGGAGAGCGGTTGTGTTTATGAAGGCCGGGATTCGGAACCAAGCGCGAAAACGGCGCCAGGCACGTGTGCGTAAGAGGGTCAAGGGAACTCCAGAGCGGCCACGTTTGTCAGTCTTCAAGAGTGCCAAGCATATTTATGGCCAGCTCATCGACGACGTCCACGGACATACCGTCGCGGCTGCCTCAAGCTTCAGTCCCGTGTTCCGTGAACGCGTCCAGAGCGTTGAACGTGCTTCGGGAGGCAACGCCAGCGGTGCGAAGATCGTCGGCGCCATTCTTGCCGAACAGGCCCTTGCCATGGGAATTACCCGCATCATCTTCGACCGTAATGGCTTCCTGTATCATGGCCGGGTAAAAGCGTTGGCAGAGGGAGCTCGCGAAAGGGGTCTGCAATTCTGACGAGGACAGAGGAGTGTCTTGGTGCAGCAGTATACGAATGACCGGGAGTCGTCCGGAGAGCTCATCGATAAGATCATTTATATCAACCGTGTTGCCAAGGTAGTCAAGGGCGGGCGGCGGTTTAGCTTTAGCGCCCTGGTGGTGGTCGGCGATCGGAACGGACGCGTCGGCATCGGTATGGGGAAAGCTAACGAGGTTCCCGAGGCCATTCGAAAGGGGATCGAACGGGCCAAGAAGCGATTTTTGCGCGTGCCATTGGCGGGCACGACGATTCCACATCACGTCCTCGGTGAGTTCGGGGCCGGGCGCGTCATCTTGAAGCCGGCTTCGAAAGGTACTGGTATTATCGCCGGTGGTCCCGTACGCGCCATCATGGAAGTCTTGGGCGTTGCGGATATTCTGACAAAATCGCTCGGGTCGAATAATCCCCATAACGTGGTGAAGGCAACGCTGGCGGGATTAGCCCGCATGCGTGCGCCGCAGGACGTGGCCCGTGTGCGTGGGAAAGATCTCACGGCCATCCGGCCGGCGCGCGCGCCTGTTGAGGGCTAGAATCGTGGCGCAGCTGAAAATCACCTTAATCCGCAGCGGTATTGGACGCCCCAAAAAACATAAGGAGGTCCTCATTGGGCTAGGGCTGACGAAATTGCATAAGACGGTGATCCATGCCGATCGCCCCGAAGTGCGCGGAATGATCCGCAAGGTTCGCCATCTGCTCCAAGTGGACGAAATCGCTGAGGACGGTAGGTCATGAAACTACACGAACTCAAGCCAGCGCCGAGATCGACGAAGAGGCGAAAGACTGTCGGCCGCGGACGGGGATCAGGACATGGAACGACGGCAGGACGTGGTGGAAAGGGGCAAACGGCCCGCACCGGATCGAGCATCCCAGCGTGGTTCGAAGGAGGGCAGATGCCTCTCATCCGGCGGCTGCCCAAACGCGGGTTTACCAATGTCTTCAAGAAGGAGTACGCGATCATCAACGTGGAAGCTTTCGAGCGCTTTGAGCCTGGCCAGGAGATCACGCCGGAGCTTCTCGCCAGGGCAGGGTTAGTCCGCGCGCGCCACGATGGCGTGAAAGTCCTGGGAACCGGGATACTCACGAAGGCCTTCATAGTACGCGCCCAGAAGTTCAGTCGGTCGGCTGTCGCAAAGATCGAAGGGGCGGGGGGAAAGGTTCAGGTGATCGAGCGTGATTGAGGGATTTCAGAACGCCTTTAGGATCCCGGAGCTCAAAAAGCGCATCCTATTTACGCTAGGATTGCTCGCCGTCTATCGTGTTGGTGCACATATCCCCACCCCTGGGATTGATGGCCAAGCTCTGGCGGCCTTTTTCCAGCATACCCAGGGCACGCTGCTCGGCTTCTTCGACATGTTCTCGGGTGGGGCGCTGAGCCGTCTGACGATCTTCGCCCTTGGCATCATGCCATACATCAGTGCCTCGATCATTTTGGAATTGCTGACGGTCGTCATCCCCTACCTCGAGAAGCTCAAGAAGGAGGGTGAGCAGGGCCGGAAGAAAATCACGCAATATGCTCGCTATGGCACAATCCTACTGAGCGCCGTGCAAAGCCTCGGCATTAGCCTGGGGTTGGAGAGCATGCAGAGCCCCACAGGGGCCCTGGTAGTGCCAGCCCCGGGGTGGTCCTTCCGGCTGATGACGATGCTGACGCTGACGGCGGGAACCGCCTTTATCATGTGGCTAGGCGAACAGATTACCGAGCGTGGCATCGGCAACGGCATCTCCTTGATCATCTTTGCAGGGATTGTGGCCCGGCTGCCGTCGGCGATTGTCAATACCTTCAGGCTTATGGAGACTGGCGAGATCAATTTGTTGCTGATGCTCTTTTTGATCGGTCTCATGTTAGCTGTGGTAGCGGCCATCGTGTTCATGGAGGCCGGGCATCGTAAAATTCCCATCCAGTACGCTAAGCGGGTTGTCGGGCGTCGCATGTATGGGGGGCAGAGCACGCATCTGCCGTTGAAACTCAACACCTCAGGCGTGATCCCACCGATCTTCGCCTCCTCCATCCTGAGTTTCCCGTTAACGATTGCGACATTCACCCACCATCCATGGCTTGAATGGGTATCAAGTGCGCTCGCTCCCGCCACTCCGTTATACACCTTGGCGAATGTCGTAATGATTTTCTTCTTCTGCTATTTTTATACGGCCATCATCTTCAACCCCATGGATGTGGCCGACAATATGAAGAAGTATGGCGGCTTTATTCCAGGTCTGCGCCCTGGAAAGCGGACGGCCGACTATATTGATCGCACGCTGACGCGCCTCACCTTCGTGGGGGCGATCTATCTGTCGTTCGTGGTGATTCTGCCGGACTATATGATTCGCTACCTGAACGTGCCGTTTTATTTTGGTGGAACCGGCTTGCTCATCGTCGTCGGTGTGGCTATGGATACCATGCAGCAGATCGAATCGCACCTAGTCATGCGACATTACGAAAGCTTCCTCAAAAAGGGTCGCTTGCGCGGACGTCGATAGGGGCGATAGACGTGGAGAGGCGAGTTGAGGAGGAATGTAGGTGCGGCTCATTTTTTTGGGGCCCCCGGCTGCGGGAAAAGGGACACAGGCCAGGCGGCTTGCGGCGGAATGTGGCATACCACATATTTCAACCGGGGATATGCTGAGGGCGGCCGTGAAAGCAGGGAGCTACCTCGGACGAGAGGCCAAGCGGTATATGGATCGTGGGGCTCTCGTGCCTGACGACGTCATGATCGGCATCATACGGGAACGGCTTCAGAAGGCTGATTGTACGCGCGGATTTATTCTTGATGGCTTTCCGCGAACCATCGCACAGGCTGAGGCGCTCGCCGAATTACTGGCATCGATGGGCAAACCCCTGGCCCGTGTGATAAACATGGAGGTGCCCGTTGAAGAAGTTTTGCGCCGCATGAGTGGCCGTCTGACCTGTCAGAATTGCGGCATGATGTTCAATTTGATCTTGAATCCACCAAAGGTCTCGGGCCGATGCGACTGCTGTGGAGGCCCTCTGGTCCAGCGTGCAGACGATCGCGTCGAAACCGTTCACGAGCGGTTAGCGATTTATCGCGAAAGTACGCAACCTCTTGTAGAATATTATCGAGCGCGTGGATTGCTGAAAACAGTCGATGGAACGGGGACGATTGACGACATCGCCAAACGCATTCTGGAAGCCGTTGGCGCGTGATAGGGCATCATGATCATTCTGAAATCTAAGAATGAAATCGGCAAGATGCGGGTAGCTTGCCGCGTTGTCGCTGAGGTGCTGCAGGACCTTATTCGCGAGGTCCGGCCGGGTATTTCAACGCTGGAGCTCGATGCCATCGCTGAACGTGGCATCCGTGCGCGCGGCGCAATTCCCGCCTTTAAAGGCTATCGCGGCTTTCCCAACACGCTCTGCGTCGCGGTGAATGAGCAAGTAGTCCACGGTATCCCCTCGAAGCGACGTCTCAAGGAGGGGGAGATCATCGGTCTCGATCTCGGTGCCAAGTGGGATGGTTATTATGGCGATGCAGCGGTCACGGTGCCGGTTGGCCGCATCGCGCCCGCCGCACAATCCCTGCTTATCGCGACTAAAGAGGCATTGTATATGGGTATCAACGAGGTAAGGCCCGGAAAGTACCTCTCAGATGTCTCTCATGCCATCCAAAGCCACGCCGAAGCACGCGGCTACAGCGTGGTGCGAGTGTTCGTCGGCCATGGCATCGGAACAGCCCTCCACGAGGAACCGCAAGTGCCGAATTTTGGGCCCCCAGGTCGTGGCCCACGGTTGAAAGTGGGCATGGTGTTGGCCATCGAACCCATGGTTAATGTCGGCGATGCTGATGTTGAGATCTTAGACGATGGCTGGACGGTTGTGACAGCTGATGGCCAACTTTCGGCTCATTTTGAGCATACAGTCGCGATTACGGAGGAAGGTCCAGAGATCCTGACGACCAGCCGAGAGCATCCTTGCTGATATGTCTATAGCATTGGTAGATAACCAGAGACGAGGCAGTGAGCTATGGAAAAAGAAGAAGCCATTGAAGTGGAGGGGACCGTTGTGGAACCCCTCCCGAACGCGATGTTTCGAGTCGAGCTCGAGAATGGTCACAAGGTGTTGGCACACGTCTCCGGCAAGATTCGCATGAATTTCATTCGCATCCTGCCCGGGGACAAAGTGAAGGTCGAGTTGTCCCCATATGACCTTTCCAGGGGACGAATCACCTACCGGTACAAGTGAGCGTGAGCTGGCTATGAAAGTCAAAGCTTCGGTGAAACGTCGATGTGAGAAGTGCAAAGTGATTCGCCGCCGCGGTGTGGTGCGAGTGATTTGCAGCAATTCTCGCCATAAACAGCGCCAAGGGTAAAGGCGATGACCTTGCAGCTGTGAGGGCGTCACCGCGATCAGGTCGTTTATGTGGAAGACAGTGGGAGGGATGCATGGCTCGTATCGCAGGCGTTGACATTCCACGGGACAAGCGGGTGGAGATCGCGCTTACCTATATTTATGGGATCGGCCGCTCGACAGCGTATAAGATCCTGCAGCAGGCGCAGATTAATGCCAATACCCGCGTCAAAGATTTGACGGAGCAAGAGGTCAGTCGCATTCGCGAGGTGCTGGAAGGGAACTATATTGTCGAGGGCGACCTGCGCCGTGAGGTCTCCATGAACATCAAGCGCCTAATGGACGTCGGTACATATCGCGGCTTGCGCCATCGTCGGGGATTGCCTGTGCGTGGCCAGCGCACACGGACGAACGCACGCACGCGAAAGGGACCTAGGCGGACGGTGGGCTCCAAAAAGAAAGCGAAAAAGTAGGGGGATGATATGGCACGTGGCCGCCGAGAGGGGGGAAGCAAGCGACGCCGCGAACGGAAGAATATCAGCGAAGGCGTCGCACATATTCAAGCCACCTTTAACAATACCCTCATCACCATTACCGACACTGCAGGCAACGTGATTTGCTGGGCCAGCGCAGGTTCCCAAGGCTTCAAAGGCTCGCGCAAAAGTACCCCCTTTGCTGCTCAGGTCGCGGCAGAGATAGTGGCCAAGAAGGCGATAGATCAGGGCATGCGGAAGGTCGAGGTGTGTGTTAACGGCCCAGGAGCTGGACGAGAAGCAGCCATACGTTCCCTGCAAGCGGTCGGTCTGGAGATTAACTTAATTAGGGACGTCACTCCTATCCCGCACAATGGCTGCCGCCCCCCCAAACGCCGAAGGGTCTGACGAAGAAAGAGGAGAAAATCGTTGGCACGCTACAGCGGTTCGGTCTGCCGTCTTTGCCGCCGAGAAGGCATGAAGCTCTTCCTTAAGGGCGAACGTTGCTATACCGAGAAGTGCGCCATCACTCGTCGCAACTATGCACCGGGGCAGCACGGGCAACGTCGGCCAAAGCCATCGGAGTATGGTTTGCAGCTGCGCGAAAAACAAAAGGTAAAGCGCATTTATGGGGTCTTGGAGCGCCAGTTCCGCGGATATTTCGCCAGGGCCGAGCGCCGCAAAGGTGTTACAGGAGAAACGCTTTTGCTCTCGCTTGAGCAGCGTCTGGATTCCGTCGTGTACCGCCTAGGCTTTGCCAGCTCCCGCGCGCAAGCGCGCCAACTCGTCAGTCATGGGCACATTCTCGTGAACAATCGTAAAGTCGATATTCCCTCTTATCTTATCAAGGCTGGCGATGTGGTCCAAGTCCGTGATCGAAGTCGAGCGCTTGAACCTATCAAAACGGCTCTCGAAACGATCGAACAGCGCGGCATCCCGGCTTGGCTGGAGCTCGATAAGGCGGCATTCAAAGGAATCGTACACCAGTTACCATCGCGCGATCAGATCACCCTACCCATTCAAGAACAGCTCATCGTGGAACTCTATTCGAAATAGGCATGACCCCTGCGGCACACAGCCGTGAAGGGATCCAACTAGGGCCTACGAATACCTGCGGTGTTAGGCACAGAGGGGGCTAGAATTAACGATGTTACCCGAGTTTCAAATGCCGAAACGCATTGAGGTCGACCGCTCGACCCGTACAAATCAGTATGGTCGATTCACAGCTGAGCCGTTTGAACGAGGATTTGGCACGACGATAGGCAATGCGCTTCGCCGCGTACTGATGTCATCGCTCGAAGGTTCGGCCGTCACCTCGGTCCAAATTGAAGGGGTCTACCATGAATTCGCCGCCATTCCTGGTGTACGAGAGGATGTCACGGACATCATCCTCAATATTAAAGAATTGCTGCTGAAAATGCACGGCTATGGCCCCAAGGTCATTACTATTCAGGCCGAGGGAGAGTGTGAAGTCACAGCCAAAGATATCGTCACTAACCCTGATATCGAAGTGCTGAACCCCGACTTGCACATCGCCACCCTGAACAAAGATGGCAAGCTGCACATGCAGATGACGGTGAAAAAGGGCAGGGGCTATGTCCCGGCTGAACTGAATGTCGATGAGGAAATGCCAGCTCAGGCGATTCCAATTGATGCGATTTTCTCCCCGATCCAAAAAGTCAATTTCACGGTCGAGAATGCTCGCGTTGGACGCCGGACGGATTATGACAAACTCGCCCTTGAGGTAACAACGACCGGGAGCATTACTCCAGAGGAAGCCGTTTCCCAGGCGGCGCAGATCTTGCGCGATCACCTAGAGATTTTCGTCAACTTCAAGGAGGAAACGCGCCCCGAAGTGCCTGCAGTGGATATCGACCGCGTTCGCTTGATTGAAAATCTGAAGCGCAGTGTCGACGAATTAGAGCTATCGGTACGCTCGTATAATTGCTTGAAGAATGCCAACATCAGGAACATTGGCGAGCTGGTGCAGAAGACTGAGGCTGAAATGCTGAAGACGCGAAATTTTGGCCGCAAATCTCTCAACGAGATCAAGGAGATCCTGGAGGGCCTTGGCCTAAGCTTGGGCATGAAGGTCGACGATGATATCCTTGCAGAGCTCGCCAAATCAGAGGTGACGCAGAACGAACCGGAAGAGTAACGATCCCTTGCCAGGGAGGGCAGAGGCAGCTATGCGGCATTTGAAGCAAGGACGAAAGCTAGGGCGTACGGCAGCCCATCGCAAGGCGTTGTTGCGGAATCTTGCGACGGCCCTACTGGAGCACGGCAGGATTATCACCACGGAAGCGAAAGCCAAAGAGCTGCGTCGTGTTACCGACAAGTTGGTGACCTTGGGAAAGCGCGGCGACCTCCATGCGCGTCGCCAGGCGTTGCAAGTGATACGTAGCAATGCTGTGGTGCGCAAACTATTCGATGAGGTGGCGCCGCGTTGCGCTGCCCGAAATGGCGGCTATACCCGAGTATTGCGCCTTCGCATTGTCGTGTCACAAGTACATGCCGTCGAAACCACTGCATCGCATGCGTTTGTGTCTACGGCAGGTCTAAATTTTTTTCCCAGCCGCCACTAAGCATTCGTTGAAAATCTTATAAGATCGTGCGTGATCCCTCAGGCCCCGCGTGAGGATCATCGCCAACTGCAGCAGATCAGCGGGGTGGAAGACGAGATCGACGCTTTCGACGAAAGCTTGCCAATCATCTGAGGTTTTAAAGCGTGTTCCCATTAGCACTACAAACATGTCTCGTCGTGCGTTCATGTTGAGTGTCGACAAATACTCTGCAACCGGATTGGGTGATGTCCCTCTGAAAGCGTCGTTGAGGAGGATGACGTGATATTGATTATAGCGCAGATACTGAAGCGCTTGTTCGGTGGTCGCCGGGCAATCGACGACATAACCCTTACCCTCCAGCATAGACCGGATGGCTGTGCGCGTTTCTTCTTGATCCACACAGAGGAGGGCGATTGACTGACCGCCGGCTAAGCGTTCAAGTGGGTCGATGAGAGACGCGTTAGCGTTCTCATTCGTTTGGGCATTGGCTTCAGACGGGCTGACCGGTGCTGGCTCTTGATGCATGCTGCCCGCTGGCACCTCGAATCGCTTGGTGCTGGCGGTGATCTTCCGTTTACAGCGAGGGCAGGTAATGCGAAACGTTACGTCCAGAGGGACTCGTTCATCGGGGATGGAAATTGTCGCTTGACAATCTTCGCACAGAAGCTCCATGTTTCCCCTTTCTACCGGGTTTTGCCCCCGAAAGCGTTCTTTCCGTAATCATTGTCTAGGGCCAGATCCTCAATATCGCTCGTCACGAGACCTTGTCTTTTCTTGATATCGTCAATGCCACGACGTACGACTGTCTTGTGCGATGCATATGCAAATGCAGATTCTTCGGTAATCAGCCCGGCCTGGAAAAGCCTGATGACCTCTTGATCAAAGGTTTGCATCCCGAAGGCTCCACCTGCCTCAACGATCTCGTAGAAAGTCTTCCCCTCAGACTCACCGTGGAGCACTGAATCCTTCACGCGAAGACTCGTGCATAGAATTTCAAGTGCTGCCACGCGGCCGCCACCGATTTTCGGCAAGAGGCGCTGCGATACAATCCATCGCAGGCTATCTGCAAGGCGATTGCGCACCAGGGGTTCCTCATCTTTGTCGAACATCCCTAGAATGCGGTTAATGGTTTGGCCGGCGTCAACCGTGTGCAAGGTGCTCAGCACTAGATGACCGGTTTCTGCGGCTGATAGGGCGATTTCTACGGTCTCTCGATCGCGGATCTCCCCGACCAAAATCGCTTTGGGAGCCTGCCGAAGTGCTGCCCTCAGACCATTAGCAAAGGAGTCGAAGTCGATTCCTAATTCTCGTTGGTTGATGGTCGCCTTTTTTTGCGGATGCTCGAATTCAACGGGGTCTTCGAGTGTGACGATATGGATCGCGTTCGTTTCATTCATCTCGTTGATCAAGGCTGCCAAAGTCATAGATTTTCCAGTACCTGTTGCACCAGTGACAAGGATAAGACCGTTTTTCTCCTGCGCCATTCGATGGAATATAGGGGGCAATCGCAGATCTTCGATCGATTTAATTTGAGTGCCCAGCCTGCGCAGCACAATGGACAATGCGTGACGTTGTTGAAAAATATTGACGCGAAAGCGGGCCTTCCCCATCATTGCATAGGAACAATCGCAGGATCCTTGCGAGATGAGCGTCTGGTTAAGCCGCCGGTCCCTCTGTATGAGGTGCATGGCTAACGCTTCGCTTTGAAAAGCGGTGAGGCTTTGCAAAAGGGGATCGATCGACACGGGAATGAGATTGCCTGCTGATTCCACTTGGGGCGGCTTACCAACCGTGAAGTTCAAGTCGGATACATTGTCATGGCTGTCGAGCATCTGCGCCAGGATACGGTCGAGATCTGCTTTCCGCATCATCCTTTCACCTATTCCCAATCGTCCACAGGTTTACGAGAAAGATATTGCACAAACTTCGATTTATCGATGCACTTACGGTAAGCCTCCTCGGGGCTGATCCAGCCTTGCTTCACGAGGTCTTCGATCGCACTATCCAGGGATTGCATACCGTACTTCCGCCCCGTTTGGATAATCGACGGAATCTGGAAGGTTTTACTCTCGCGGATGAGATTTGCGCACGCTGGCGTACATATCAGGATTTCCAGCGCTGCGCAGCGTCCCTTGAGATCGACGCGCTTGAACAGCGTCTGTGCGATGACGGCTTTCAAACTGTCGCTAAGCGTGGAACGGATCTGCTCTTGTTGGTTGGCGGGAAAGACATCGATAATACGATCCACCGTTTTAGCAGCACTTTGGGTGTGCAGGGTTCCGACCACCAGGTGACCTGTGGCGGCAGCTTCAATGGCGAGCTGGATGGTCTCCAGATCGCGCATCTCTCCGACGAGGATGATATCGGGATCCTCCCGCAAGGCTGCCCGCAAGGCGGTGGCGAAGGAGCGGGTATGCCGGCCGATCTCGCGGTGATTGACGATACAGCCCTGGCTCTGGTGCACGAACTCTACGGGATCTTCAATGGTAATGATATGATCTTTGCGGTGTTTATTAGCATAATCGATGATGGCTGCGAGGGTGGTGGATTTACCACTACCCGTGGGACCAGTAACCAAGACAAGGCCTTTGTGAAGCATGGCAAACTGCGTAATGACTCGAGGCAGACCTAACTGCTCGGCGGTCAATATCGAGCTAGGGATCAGGCGAAAAACCGCACCAGCGCCGTTGAGCTGCCTGAAAAAGTTGGCGCGGAATCGAGCGACCCCCGGGATTTCGTAACCGAAGTCGATGTCTCCAGTTTCCTCAAAGAGCTTGATTTTCTCCTCAGGCGTGATTTCATAAATCATCGCCCTCAGCTCGTCATTTTCTAGGACTTTGTATTTAACCCGTTCCATGTCTCCTCGAATCCGCAGTATTGGTTGAGAACCAGCGACCAGATGAAGATCAGAGGCTCCTTGCTCGTTCATCAGTTTGAAAAAGGCGTCGATCTTTGCCATGCGTTACACTCCTCAGCCCGAAGCCAGATGTCATGTCATAGGGTTCTCGCATGAGTAAGCGAGATTTAGCGAATGCTGACGGTTGCTCACGGATATGAGCCGCTGTGGCGCAGGCTGAGCTCATGGGGAGATGAGATGCCTCAGCACCGCGATCGGAGACGGGCATAGTGGCCATGTGGATATATCGGCGGCAGGCGAGGTAAACTTTAAGTA
>WNFU01008066.1_pt1 | contig 12247 bp, 10 predicted proteins | sample 5400121 | NCBI WGS metagenome assembly WNFU01 (sample SAMN13153360, study PRJNA577476) | soil metagenome | isolation source: 100 cm soil or saprolite under grassland replicate 1 | place: USA:California | collected 2016-06-15 | reverse complement strand
CGCCGTCGGATTCGGCGCCAGCCTGGCCCTGGCGCCGGACCTCACCCTGATGGCCGAGTCCGCGTACCTTCAGCTGGCCTTCGTACGACTCGGGCTCAGTCCGGACGGCGGCATCACCGCGACACTGCCCGCCCGCGCCGGACGGCAACGCGCGATGGCCGCCATGTTGCTCGGCGACCGGATCACCGCGGAACAGGCGGAGCGCTGGGGAATCGTCTATCGAGCAGTGCCCGATCAGGAGCTGCTCGGCGTGACCCAGCAGCTCGCCCTGCGGCTCGCCAACGGCCCGACACTCGCGTACGCCGCCATCAAGCGCGCGATGAGCGCGCAGCAGCCCGCGCTCGCAGAGCAACTCGAAGTGGAGGGTGCGCTCTCCCAGTCCCTGACCCGCACCAGCGACTTCACCGAGGGCGTCGCCGCGTACCGCGAGCGCCGGGCACCCGGGTTCACCGGCTCCTGAGCGCGCCAGGTCGCGTCGCCAGCCGACGCCGCCAGATCAAGGCGCAAGATCGTGCCCAGGACGCGAGAGCTACGCCTGCGCTGCCCGTTTGATGGCCTTGCGGATCCTGACGTACGTGCCGCAGCGGCACACGTTGTCGCTCATCGCCGCGTCGATGTCCGCGTCGCTGGGGTTCGGATTCGTCGCCAGCAGCGCCACGGCGGTCATGATCTGGCCGTTCTGGCAGAACCCGCACTGGGCGACGTCCTCGTCGAGCCACGCCTGCTGCACCTTGTGCAACGTCTCCCCCGCCAGGCCTTCCAGGGTGGTGACGGTGTGACCGTTCACGTCGGCGGCCGAGGTGATGCAAGGCCGGACCGCCTGGTTGTCGACGTGGCTGGTGCAGGCGCCGCACACCCCGACGCCGCAGCCGTACTTGGGGGCGGTGATGGCGAGCAGGTCACGCAGCACCCACAACAGGGGCATGTCGTCCGGCGCCTCCACCGTGATCTGTGACCCGTTGAGTGTGAAGGTGTGTTGGGACATGGCAGGGGCTCCTTAGCCGAAGATCGGGAAGCTGCGGGGCTTGGTTCCGGTGGCCCTCGCGTACGCGTTGGCGACCGCGGCCGTGGCGGCCGGGTAGCCCAGTTCGCCGACACCGCCGACGTGGGTGTCCCGGGCGATGATGTGCACTTGTACTTCCAACGGAGCACTGCGCATCCTGCTGTACTTGAAATCGGAGAAGCTGGATTCCCGTACGGCGCCGTTGTCGATGTGGTTGCCGGCCCAGAAGATCGTCGACACCGCGTCGACCGCGACGCCCTGCAGCTGCGCCTCGACGCCCCTGGGGTTGATGCACATGCCGACGTCGACCGCGGCGACCAGCTTGGTCACCCGGGGCGACGACCCGGTGGTGTCGACCTCGGCGAGGTACGCCACCGCCGACTTGTACTCCTCGTGCACCGCGATGCCCTGGGCCTTCCCCGCCGGCATCGACCGACCCCAGTTGCCCTCCGCGGCCACTTTGTCCAGGACGCCGCGGAGCGCATCTGAGTTGATCTTCGAGCGGCGGAACGCCACCGGGTCCTGGCCGACCGTACGAGCGATCTCGTCCACCATGATCTCGTTCGCGACCGCGACGGTCCCCGAGTAGACCGACCGCCAGGTCGCGTTCGGGATCGGCACGGGGATCTCGTTGAGCGTCTGGTTCACCAGTCCGAAGTCGTAGCGCACCTGCTGGGTGACCTGGAAGATCGTCTGCATCAGGCCGGCTCGGGTGGGCGGCAGTACGAAGCCCGCGGCGCTGGCCGCGTCGCCGAGCCCGTGGTCGAACTCCAGCTCCGGAAGGGCGGCGTGGTGGTCGTACGAAAGGACAGAGCTCCCGCTCACCACGGCGCGGATCTTGCTGTGACTCATCGGCCGGAACCGCCCGTGTTTCATGTCGTCGACCCGGGTCCACATCAGCTTCACCGGCTTGCGGATCGCCTGCGACACAAGGGCCGCTTCGATCGCCGCCTCGTGGTAGAGCCGCCGCCCGAAGGAGCCGCCGGCCTGCGGGACGTGCACCGTGACCGACTCGGCGAGCATCCCGAGCTTCTCGGCGATCCGGTTCTGGGAGTCGATCGGCGCCTGGTTGGGGAACCAGATCGTGGCGGAGTTCGTACGTACGTCCGCGATCGCGACCTGCACCTCCATCGGCGAGTGGCTGACGTACGCGAAGTCGAAAGACCCGTCCACCGCCTTGCCCAGCAGCGGCGGGAGGACGAAGGCCGGCGCTGCGGCGTGCAGGTCGCTGCGGATGTCGGCGTCGGAGATGCCGACCGCGGGTCCGTCGTTCCAGGTGATCTGCAGCGCGTTGCGGGCCTGCAACGCGTGGTGGAAGGTCTGCGCGGTGACGGCGACCCCGGTGGCGAGCCTGGTCACGGCGACGACGCCGGGCATGGCGCGGGCGGCGCTGTCGTCGACGGAACCAACGGTGCCGAGGATTGTCGGCGCGTGGGCGACGACCGTGGGCAGCGCGCCCTCGACCGCCAGATCCAGGGTGTACGCGGAGCGCCCGCGTACCAGTTTCGCGGCGTCGATCCGGTTCGTGGCCTTGCCGATGACCTTGAAATCGGTGGGCGACTTCGGGTTCGGCGACACGGCGGGGACCAGGACACTCGCCGCGTCCTCGGCGAGCGAGGCGTACGTGGCGCTTCGCCCGTCCGGCGCGTGCACCGCGGTGTCCCTTGTGGTCAGCGTGTCGGCGGGGAGACTCCATCGCTGGGCCGCGGCGGTCACCAGACGCGCCCGCATCCCGGCGGCGACGATCCTGGTCGGGTCGGTGAGCACCCGCGCGTTGTTGGATCCGCCGGTGAACATCAGCACTTCGGTGGCGTTGGCGTCGGCGAGCGTGATGTCGACGTCGATCAGCCGTGCGTCCAACTCCTCCGCGAGCAGCATCGCCATCAGCGTCGTGATGCCCTGCCCGGACTCCAGCCGGGTCAGGGCGGCGGTCACCCGGTTCTCCGGGGTCACGGTCACCACGAGGTCGAGGGCGGTCGGCAGGTTGATGGCGTACAACATGTCGCCGAAGTCCACGGTGCCGCCGAGGGTCAGCGGGTCGGCGGCGGCCGGCGGCGGCGCCAACAGGTCGAGTCCGAACTTCGCGCCCATCGTGAGGGTCGGCGCGGCGATCATCCAGGTGAGGAATCTTCTCCGGCCGACGCCGAGCGGCTCGCCGGCGGAGTGCGTCGATGTGCCGGTGATCTTCTGTTCCGGTGGGCCGTTCATAGGGGACTCCTTGGTACGTCACGACGACGGTGCGGCCCGTCGTCGCCTATTAGCCGCTGAATCGGATTGAGGAGTGCCGACGGTGGGGGGCGCACCTGCGCGGCCCGACCTCGATGACGAGTTGCGCTGGTAGCCGGGCGCCTTGCGACGAACCGTCAGTGAACCTGCCGGTCGGCGTCGCTCCAGTACTTCTTCCGCAGCTCCCGCTTGAGGATCTTGCCGGCGCCGGACACCGGGAGCGCGTCGGTGAACTCCACGGTCCGCGGCGCCTTGTACCCGGCGATCAGGGTCTTGGTGTGCTCGCGGAGCTCCGCCGGTGTGACCTGCTCACCCGGTTGCAGTACGACCACCGCGTGCACCCGCTCCCCCCATTCGTCATCGGGTACGCCGATCACCGCGCAGGCCGCCACCGCGGGGTGCCGTGCGACAGCGTTCTCGACCTCGGCGGAGTACACGTTCTCGCCGCCGCTGACGATCATGTCCTTGATCCGGTCCACGACGAACAGATAGCCCTCGTCGTCCATGTAGCCGCCGTCGCCTGTGTGCATCCACCCGCCCCGCAGCGCGGTGGCGGTCTCCTCCGGCTTCTCCCAGTAGCCGAGCATCACATGCCCGCCCCGTACGGCGATCTCGCCAACGGTGCCGCGCGGCACCTCGTTGTCGTCGGCGTCGACGATGCGTACCTCGGCGTGTGGCGCGGCACGGCCCGCGGAGCGCAGCAGGCTGGTCTTCTTGTGGTCCTCGGGACTGAGCAGGGTGGCGATCGGCGACAGCTCGGTCATACCGAAGGCCTGGGTGAACGACGTGTTCGGCAACGCCTTCATCGCCCGCTCCAGTACGGCCTGCGTGATCGGCGACGCCCCGTACAGCACCGTACGCAGGCTGGTCAGGTCGTGGTCAGACCGCTCAGGGTGGTCGACCACCGCCTGGATCATCGCCGGCACCAGCAAGCTGTCGCTGACCCGGTGGTCCTGGATCGCCCGCATCACCGAGAGCGGTTCGAACGCCGGGACGATCACGTGGGTGCCGCCCAGCGCGGTCACCGCACACCAGCCGGCGAGGTCGGCGAGGTGGAACATCGGAGCGGCGTGCCGGAACCGCGCTCCGGGGGCGAAGAGGTAGCCGCTGGAGACCGCGCCGAGCGCGGAGGTGAGCATGTTGGCGTGACTGACCGCCACGCCCTTGGGGAATCCGGTGGTGCCACCCGTGTAGAACAGGCCCGCTACGTCATCGCCGCCACGGCGAGCGTCCTCGATCGGCTCGGAGCCGGCGATCAGGTCCTCATAGGACAACGTGCCTTCCGGCGCCGACCCGTCTCCGGTATGGATCACTGTCGCCAGGTTCGGATAGGCGTCGTTCAGCTCGGGAAGCAGCTTCGCGAAGGCGTCGTCGACGAACAGTACCGTCGTGTCGGAATCTTCGAACGAGTAGACGATCTCGGCGGGACTCCACCGGATGTTCACCGGGTTCAGCACGGCGTTCGCCCACGGCACCGCGAACAGGTATTCGCAGTACCGGTCTGAGTTCAACGACAGCATCGCGACCCGGTCACCGTCACCGACGCCGAGGCCACGGAGCGCACCGGCCAGCCGCGCCACCCGTTCGGCCGCCTCCCGGAACGTACGCGTACGGTCCCCGAACACCGTCATCACAGTGTCCGGTGTCTGCTGTACGGCCCGGTGCAGGCCCTGGGTGAGATACATGTGCCCTCCTTGGAGCGGACGCCGCTGCCCGACTGAGCGACCGGCCAACTCCTTCACGCGCTATGACGAGGGTCACTAATCGCACCTGGTGATCACCATGGACGGCGCGACGAAAGTCCACCTCGGGACGTTGTGGGTTTCTCCAATGCAGAGTCGTACGCTCATCGTGAAATGACCTCGGCCAAGGCAGTGGCAGCGAGGCGCGGACTGGTCTCGGAGCTGGTCACGGGCCAGGAGCGGCTCGCCCATCGAATCGCGGCTCGGGCGCAGGCGGAGATCCTGGGTTACGCCGACTTGACCGTCACCGAGATCGAGCCACTCACCCTGCGGATCCTGAAGCATCTCCTCGCCACGCTGGCGGAAGAGCGGGCGCCGACCAGCGCGGAGCTGCAGGCGTTCCGGGAGTTCGGCGCCATCCGCGGCGGGCAGGGAATCCCGTTGGAGGACATCCTTCGCGCCTGGCGGATGTCGGTACGCGAGATCCTCGACGAGATGAACACGGTCGGCCGGTCGCGGCAGGTCACCGACCGGATGCTGCTCGAGCTGACCCACCACCTGCTCGACACGGTCGACCACGCCATCCCCGAGCTCAGTGGTGGTCACCGCGAGGTCGAGCTGGAGCGCGCGCGACACGACCAGCAGGCCCGCGCCGACTTCGTTCAGGCGGCTCTGGGCGGCACCCTCGGGTCGGCCGAGCTCGGGGTCCGGATCCAACGCTACGGGCTGCACCTCGACACCGGGTACGTGCCGTTCCGCGCCCGCCCCACCGACGTACTGTCACTCAGCGACATCCAGCAACTGATGACCCCGGCCACGGCCCGGGGATTCACCGCCATCATCGACGGCGACCTGGCCGGGTTCGCCGAGCGGGCGCCCGAGTCCGACATCCCGGCACCGGTCGGGTACGGCCCGGCGGCGCGCATCGACCAGCTCCAGCAGTCGTTCGCCCGGGCCACCCGGGCGCTCAACACCGCCGCTGCGTACGGCCTGACCGGGGCCCACGACCTCGGCGACCTGGGCCTGCTGCCCGTCGTACTGGCCGACGCGGAGATCGGCGACGACCTGGTCAGGCGCTACCTGACGCCACTGCGCACCAACGACAGTGCCCAGGCGCTCATCGAAACCCTGCGGTGCTATCTCGACACCGGACAACGAGTCGAGCAGACCGCCGAGCGGCTGTTCGTCCACCCCAACACCGTCCGCTACCGGATCAGCCGATTCGAGGAACTCACCGGAGCCGACCTGCGCCAACCCGGCCGCACGCTCGAGCTGTGGTGGGCGCTGCAGCGGGAACACCTGAACGCGCGCAAGCGATAACCCGTTCGGTCAGGCCGCCAGGAGCGTGTGTGCGGTTTCCTTCCACTGCGCCAGGTGCGGGTCACCGGCCGGCGCCCGACCGCTGAACCCGTACGTCAGCGCCGAACAGCGACGCCAGGGACTGCCGGATGTCCCGGTAGAGCCGCCGCTCCATCGGCCCCAGGATGGTACGGATCTCGTCGTTGTGACGGGCGGCGATCCACAGTTCGACGGCCGCCCAGAAGTACGGCTGGTGGAACGCCGGCCACATCTGCTCCACCGCCTGGTCGATCCGGGCCGGGTCACCGTCCGCCGCGGTGATCGCGGCCGCGGACTCCCCCCGCAACGCCGCGACGCGAGTGGCCGCGAGATGCTCCGCCGCCGCGACCAGCAACTCGTCTCGGGTCGGGAAGTGGTGCAGCAGCCGACCCCTGGACACACCGGCACGTTCCTGGATCTGCACTGTCGACGCGGCCGCGTACCCCTGCTCGACGAGACAGCGGACCGCGGCGTCGAGAATCCTCTGGCGGCTCGCCGAGGTTCTCTCCCGATTTGTCGGGACGTCGGTGCCCCGTGTCGTCGTCATGGCCCCGAGTCTAGGAGTCGAGGCTATTAACAGTCAGCCCTGACTGGTATTCTCGCTGGACTCGACGCAGTCCGGAGGGGCTCAGCATGCTGGTCGACGGCAACATCGGAGAGACCACCGACCGTACGAAGGGCGCCGATCTCGCCGGCGTCCACGCCGAGACGGCCGCGGCGGAGCGGATCGGGTACGACGGCCTCTGGACCACCGAGACCCGGCACGATCCGTTCCTGCCGCTGTTGACGGTCGCCGAGCGGTCGTCCCGGATGCAGGTCGGCACCGCGATCGCGGTGGCGTTCGCGCGCAATCCGATGACCACCGCGATGGTCGCCAACGATCTGCAGTCGCTCAGCGGCGGCCGGTTCATCCTCGGCCTGGGTTCGCAGGTCAAGGCCCACATCGAGCGGCGGTTCAGCATGCCGTGGTCGTCCCCCGCGGCGCGGATGCGCGAGTACGTCGCGGCGGTGCGGGCGATCTGGCAGAGCTGGCACGAGGACACCCGGCTGGACTTCCGGGGCGACTTCTACCAGCACACCTTGATGACCCCGATGTTCTCCCCCGGCCCGAATCCGTACGGTCCACCGCCGGTGCTGATCGCCGCGGTGGGGCCGCAGATGACCGCCACGGCGGCGCAGGTGGCCGACGGCATGCTGGTGCACGGGTTCACCAGCGAGCGGTACCTGCGCGAGGTCACGCTCCCGCAGGTCGAGGCGACGCTGCACGAGGCAGGAAAGGACCGCAGCCGGTTCACGATGGCGTACCCGGGCCTGGTCGCCTCGGCGTACGACGAGCGGACCTTCGAGCTGGCCGTCGCGGCGGTACGCGAACGGATCGCGTTCTACGGTTCGACGCCGGCCTACCGCGGCGTACTCGACCTGCACGGTTGGGGGGAACTGCAGAGCGAGTTGCTGCGGCTGTCCAAACAGCAGCGCTGGGACACCATGGCCGGGCTGATCGACGACAGGATCCTGCACGTTCGCCGTTGTCGGCGAGCCGGCCCAGGTCGGCAAGGAGATCGGTCGCCGGTTCGGCGGCGTCGTCGACCGCTTCACCCTGTACTCGCCCCATCCGATCGACGAGCGGTCCGCCCAGGCGATCGCCTCGCAACTGCAGGCAGACCGGAGGACAGGTCCCCATGCGTGAGATGCCGTCCCAGGCTCGAGAGCTGAGGTCCAGGTATTCCAGAGCACTGTCTCGACAGGTCGTCCGCCAAGGAAACCGATCAACACGACCTCGTGGGGGCGAGGCGAGTATCGCGGTCTATTCGCACGCTTTGGCTGCCGGCCGCGGATCATGCGTCCAGTCCAGAATGCAGTTCACATCGGCTCTGCTCACGGCTTCGAGGTGACTCGCATGCGGAATGGTGACCAGCGTGACCGAGGTTCCGGCGTGGCGATAACGGTTCACGGCGGCCCGCGTCGTGTCGTACGGGATCTGTTCGTCCGAGTCGCCCTGCACGACGAGCAGAGGGACCTTGAATTCCGGTCCGGGGGTGTTCTTCGATATTTCTTCCACCCACTCGTCTGGAATGGCTCCTCCGGATACCCAGGCACCAGAATTGGGAGGTGCTTTTAGTTCGCACGTATTCACCAATGAATTGACAGTTTCTGCGATCTCAGCCGACAGCGGCGGGCTGGGATATTTCAAGTGGTAGATCTTCTGCCACGAGGCGACCACCAACGCGAGATTGCCCGCCTTCGACGAGGCGTTCTTCTTACGTAGATCCGCCAGCGAAGCGTCGGCGATGCTCGTCAGGTTCGTGGGCGGCGCGAATGCGATCACACCGCGCAGGTCCAACTCGGGCGCGTAGTCAGGCGCGATCTGGCCTGCCCACAGCGCCGCGTGGCCGCCCTGGGAATGCCCGGCGATGACCACCGGATCCGACCCACGCGCCGGCGTGAATCCGCGTGCCGCGCGAGCCGCGTCCAGCACCGACCGACCCTCGCTGGTGCCCACGAGATAGGGGTGTACGCCCGGGGTGCCGAGACCCTCGTAGTCGGTCGCCACGACCAGGTACCCCCGGTCCAGGTAATGCCTCAGCAAGGTATCGGTGTAGGGGCGCGGAGAGTATTCGCTGAATAGTGCGCGGTCGACGCCGTACCTGCTCGGTGCCGCGCAATCGGCAATTCCCGTGGTGCCATGCGCCCACGACAATATCGGCCGCCCCTGCGCGGGCTGCGGTCCCTCCCGGACCGTGATCATCGCCGACACCGATACGAGCCTGCCTTCGATCCCCGTGGAGACGTACATGAGCGTCCATGCGCGATATCCCTTGGGCGCCAGAACTTCCACGCATTTGAGTACGTCTCCCGGCTTTCGATTCGTCAGCCGCGGCGTACTTTCATAGAAAGAATTCGCCGGTGCGACCTGAGTTCCTTCCGACGGTGTGCACTGTGGTGGCCGGCTGGGGCTGGCGCTGGCTCCGGGCGGATCGCCGGAGCCGGTGCAACCCGCACACACCAGCATCGCGAAGAGTACGCACACCGTCGAAAGTCGCCCCGTCCCGGATCTCATCGGCCAATACTCGTGCCTGACGCCCACCCGTCGCCAGACCCGAAAGGACGACGCGAGGTACCAACGTGGAACGAGATCGGTCGCCCGGGTCACAGCGGTGCGGCGGCGGTCCGGGCATCGCCTGGTTGTTCGAAGTCGATCCGCATGACCACCCGCCGGACGGTGGGGTGGGTAACCTCCTCGAACCCGGCGTCCTCGAAGACCTGACGGGCCCCCACGTGCACTTCGCCCCAGGTGATCTCCCTGCCCGGCTCGGTGATCATCGGGTAGGCCTCGAGCGCCCGGGCGCCGCGCTCCCGGGCGAAGTCGACTGTGGCTTGGGCGAGGGCATAGGTGAGGCCGCGGCCCCGGTAGCCCTTCCGGACCGCGAAACAGGTCACCGCCCAGGTCTCGTCGTCGTCCTTGTCCTCGTCCCGGCCGCTCCACGGGACGCGGGAGGTCCGCAGCTTGGGGTACGCCGTCCGCGGCTCGACCGCGACCCAGCCCACCGGCTCGTCGTCGACGTACGCCACCAGCCCGCTGGTGGCCGTGGCGTTCGGGTCGCCGCAGGCGGTCTGCGCCCGGTGCATCGCGGTCCGCTCTTCCTGTGTGGAGTCGCGCCAGATCCAGCCGGCGACCTTGAACCGCTGGCACTGGCACCGGCCCGGGTAGTCGGTGGTGCCGAAGATGGCGACGAGGTCGTCCCAGGACGCCTCGTTGGCGGGGACGATGGTCAGCTGCTCGGCCCGGACCGGTGCCTGCATGGCCGTCATCATGGCTGCGGCGGGTCGAACGTGGTGTCCGGAACGGTGTGCTCGGCCATGCTCCGCATGCTAGGTTCCGTTCCGGACGTTATGCTTCCGGATTGCGAGGTGTAGTGAAGCCCGACGCGAGTCCCACGGCACGGGCGCTGCTGGCTCTCGAACTGGTCCAGGGCAGCCCGGGCATCACCGCGGATGGGCTCGGCGACAAGCTCGGCGTCTCGGAGCGGGCCGCCCGGCGGTACGTCGGCGTCCTCCGCGAGGCAGGCATCCCGATCGAGTCCGTCCGCGGGCCGTACGGTGGCTACCGTCTCGGCCGCGGCCTCCGCCTTCCGCCCCTGATGTTCAGCGCCACGGAGGCCCTCGGCCTGGTCATGGCCGTGCTCGACGGCCACCACGACGCGAGCGATCCCACCGACCCGGTCGGCAGCGCGCTCGGCAAGATCGTGCGGGCACTCCCGGAGCCGGTGGCGGCCCAGGCCGAGGCTGTCCGTCGGACCACAGCGCCCGCCCCCGACCGCGCCGCCGCCCGGCCCGACCCCGGCACCACGACCGCCCTCGTACAAGCCTGCTCCAATCGCCGGCGGGTGCGGATCGGCTACCGCTCGGAGGCCGGGTCGGAATGGCTCGTCGAGGTCGACCCGTGGGCGGTGGTCGTACGCCACGGCCGGTGGTACCTGCTGGGTTGGTCGCACACCGCGGACGCCCGCCGGGCGTACCGGATCGACCGGGTCCGCGGAGTCGAGGTGCTCGAGGACACCTCCAGCCCACCCGCCGACCTCGACCCGGTCGCCACGCTCGAGGAGCACCTCGCGGTGGGATGGGAGTACGACGTCGAGGTCGTCATCGACGCCCCCGCCGACACCGTGGCCCGTTGCGTCCCCCGCACCATCGGACGGCTCGAGCCGCTCGGTGCCGCGACCAGCCGCCTGGTCGGCAGCACCAGCAACCCCGTGTGGTACGCCGAGCAGCTCGCGGCGATCCCGGCGCCCTACCGGATCGTGAGGTGCCCGGAGTTGCAGGAGGCCGCGCGCGTCCTCGGGCAGCGGCTGCTGGCGGCGGGTGAGAGCCCACGTCCCTGAGCTTGCGCATTCGCCGACGTGTCACAGCGATTCTCAGGACGTCAGCATTCGGCCACCCACGGACGGGTTCGATCGACTGCGGCTACCAGGGTGGAGCTCCAAGTGGTCGAGCTCGGGCGCCGGCAGTCCTCGACTCGGCGGACCAGGGCTCGATCAGGCCCCGAGGCATTCGTCCACCACCCGCACGAACTCGTCGGGATGCGTCCAGATGAGCGCGTGATCAGCGCCGTCGATGATGACGAGCTGGGAACCGGTGATGCCGTCGTGGAGCATCTTCGCGTGGTGGATCGGTACCGCTTGATCGTCGGAGGCGGCCACCACCAGCGTCGGACATGTGATCTCGGCCAGCCTGCGCCTGCTGTCGAACGCCATCGTCTCCCGCCACGCGGACACCATCAACCTGCGGTCCTGGTCCGCCATGAGCCCGGCGAGCCAGTCGGCGCGCTTCTTGCCGAGCTGCGCCGCTGCCTGTGACACGACGAACTTCGCGAACCGCCGCATGCCGAGGACGGTGACGAGAATCGGCATGAGGTGGCCTTCGAGCCACTCCCTAGAGGTCGCCATGTTGAAGGCGTAGGTGCACGCGAGCACAACGCGGTCGCATCGCTCGGGGTGGTCGAGGACCAGTTGTTGAGCGATGGCACCGCCCTGCGAGTAGCCGAGCACGGCGGTGGATTCGATTCCGAGATGGTCGAGCAGGTGCGACAGGTCAGCTGCGAGCTGCGCCGCCGTGTACGGCGACGGCAGCCCCCGACTTCGCCCGTGGCCGCGCAGGTCGGGGACGATCACCCGATGCCGGGCGGCGAGATGCCCGATCACCGGCTCGAACATCTCACCGGTGACCATCAACCCGTGCACGAGCAGCAAGGGCGGCCCCGAGCCGTACTCGGTGAAGTAGAGAAGCTCTGAAGGCGCTCGTGCAGAACTCATAGCAGCTTCCGCTTCCGTAACACCGTCTGCGATCCCCGTTGCTCAGGCACAGGGACTGCAGCCGGTCGGGTCGAACTCCACACAGCCAACCTATGGGAGCCGGTGGTCACCGCCCGGGGCGCCGGTGAAACGTCCGCATCTCGGTTTCGCTGCGACGGCGCCTGACCTGGCGATCGCGCGGGGACGCG
>WNFU01016204.1_pt1 | contig 12248 bp, 12 predicted proteins | sample 5400121 | NCBI WGS metagenome assembly WNFU01 (sample SAMN13153360, study PRJNA577476) | soil metagenome | isolation source: 100 cm soil or saprolite under grassland replicate 1 | place: USA:California | collected 2016-06-15 | reverse complement strand
GGCCGCGCCCGTCCAGAAAGGCTCATCGACTTTATTTACTTTGGGCAAACTTTTTTGCGGCATTCTTGCTTCAGCCATTATTTTCTCCTTTCCATAACCAGCGCCGCAGTCGTGCCGAGGTTGCGCCCGTAATTGAGCCAGCCGATACCGGTGACCAGCGCGCGTTCGGCTTTTTTTACCTGATGGCCTTCCGCTTCGCCTCTCAATTGGCGCAGCGCTTCGACGAGGTGAAGATATCCCCCGGCGAGCCCGGCCTGCCCGACGGACAACTCGCCGCCGCCGGTGTTTACCGGAAAATCGCCCCTATAGGTTAAATCATGCGCGTTGACGAATTTGCCGCCGTCACCCTTTTTGCAGTAACCGAGATCTTCGATTTGAATCATCACCGCAATCGGATAGTCGTCGTAGATTTCAAACAGGTCGATATCCTCGCGTTTGACCTCAGAGAAAATTCTTTCGCCGACGACCTTCTGGCCGAAGGTCGTCTTATCCGGCAGCATGTTCGCGACTTGATAGTGGGAAATCTCGGCGTCAGTGACGAGGTAAACGAGCTTGTCGGTGATTTGTTTCGCTTTTTCCTCTGATGCCAACATCACGCATTCCGCGCCGGAGCAAGGCATCACGCAATCGAAGAGCCGAATCGGGTCGGAAATCATTCGCGAGTTGAGATAGTCCTGCATGCTCATCGGCTCACGGAACAACGCTTGTGGGTTGTTGAGAGCGTTTTCGCGCTGCGCGATGGCGATCTTGCCGATCTGCTCCAGCGTTGTGCCGTACTGTTCCATATGCAGCCGTTGAATCAGCGCCATCAGCGAATTCGGCCCGCCGTAGCCGAATACATCGACGAAGTTGCCGCGCTGATATTCCAGCTGCCTCTGAGTCGGGGTGCTTCTATCGAAGGAGTTCCCGCCGACGAGAACCGCCAAGTCGATGTGTCCGCATTCGATGGCGTCCGCCGCTCGTCTGACACTCATGACACCGCCGGCACCGCCGTAGTCGCCGTTCAATACCCAGTCGACCTCCAATCCCAATTGCTCCGCCACGTGCGGCGAATAATCGGGGCTCGCTTGTGTGGTAATCGAGAATCCTCGAATCGCCTTTTTATTGATTCCCGTTTGCCGCAGCGCGTCGCGAATCGCGTCAGCATAATATGACAGCGCCGACGCCTCGGATTTGCGCGAATACTCCGTCGAGCCGTAACCGACAAAACAAACTTTCGTGCGTCGCATCGTCGCTCCTCTCGCTCGCTTCACTGCTCAGTGCTGAGGACTGAGTGCTGAGTTAGAATCCTCCGCCTCTTTTCGCAGTCGTCAAGTGCTTAAGTATTTGTGCCCCGCCGTTCGATCGATCTCCTCTTCTCGTCCATACAATAGGCGCATCAGGCGCGCGTCGCGGTAAAATCCTTCGAAGGGAAATTCTTTGCAAACCCCGTAGCCGCCGTGAATTTGAATCGCGACGTCGGCCGCTTGAAAGGCCATCTTTGCGGCGCGTTTCTTGGCCAGCGCCGCCTCCTCGAAGTGGGTCAATTCCTGATCCTCGCGCCAGGCGGCTTCGAGAGTCAGCCAAGTCGACGTGCGTATATCAATGGAAAGATCCGCCAGCATCCATTGTATCGCCTGGCGCTGGGCCAGCGGCCGGCCAAAGGTAACCCGGTTGCGCGCATGTTCGATGCTATCCGCTAGGCAGCGCATGCCGATGCCCAACGAGCGCGCAGCGATGTTCAATTGCTCGGCCGCGACTATCGCTCCCGCTTCGTATTCATATCCGAGCAGTTGTTCATTGGGAATCTTGCAGTGCTCCAGCATCAGCCGCGCCACCGTCCCGTCGGTGGTGAGATCGACCTCATCGCCGATGGTAACTCCCGGCATGTCGCGCTCGATAACAAACAATCCTAGTCGCTGGGTGCCCTGCTCCCGGGCAGGGAATAAGTATAAATCGGCCCGCGGATTGGAAATAAAAATCGACGAATCGCGTAGGATACAACCATCTGGCTCTTCCCGGTAAAGAGTCTGCAAACGGCTGAGCTCGCCGGTCCTATGTGATTCTGCGAAAGCCAGTGCCAGCGAGATCTCGAAAAGGTAATACGGAGCGGCCAAACTCACGGTGAATCAATACCCGAGCGACCGAACTGATGGCCGAGCCGCCAAAATTTTCCGGTAACTCCAAACTCCACAGGCCGGCCTGACGCGCCCGCTCGGTCAGCTCGCTTGTTGTAGCCGAATCAAGTTGGCGCAGCGCCGGAGCGCCTGGCGGAAGGAACGGCGCGGGCTGCTTGAGATAGGCGCCTTCGCGCGGGATCAGTTCCTTGTCGACAAATTGCGCCGCCGTGTCTCTAATCAACTTTTCTTCTTCAGTGAGTTTTAGGTCCATTTTCTACTTCACTTCCATCAGTCGGTGCCTTTTTAGAATCGTTTTGAACGACTTGAACGATTTGAACGAAAGAGTCTGGTTCAATCGTTCAAGGGAACGCCTGCCGTTACTGCAGTTCCAAGATAGCTGCCCCGTCGCGAAACAGCTCGCGCTGAATGATGTGCCTCTGGATCTCAGACGGGCCTTCGACAATTCTCGTTGCCCGCGCGTGGCGGAACGTCCGGGCGAGCGCGTGGTTCTTGCGTAGCGCGGACTGTCCGCCAACCTCCAAAGCAAAATCCGTTACTCGGTGTAACAGCTCCGTGGCAAACAATTTCACATTAGCCGCCTCGGAGCGCACGTCCATCTTTTGATCGGCTTTCCAAGCGCCGAGGTAGGTCAGCGTCCGCAGCGCTTCGATCTCGCCGAGGAAATAGCCGACTCTCCCGGCAAATTGTTCGGCATCTTTTGGCTCATGCCTTACCAAATCGCGAACCACATGTAACACGCGCTCCGCCTTGCCGTGGGCGCGAATGCCGACTTGGAATCGTCTGGCGCCGAGCCATGCTTGATTGAGCGCCCAGCCGTTGCCGATTTCGCCCAGCACCTGAGATTTGTGGACGCGGCAATTTTCAAAAACCAATTCGCACGGCTCGGTTCCCGCAATGGTCGCAATGCTGCGCGCGACTTGATAGCCCGATGTCCCAGTGTCGATGAGAAAACAGGTGACACCTTCGCGGCCTTTGGTTCCCGGCAAGCGTGCGAAGAGCTGCACGAAGTCGGCGACATCGGCAAACGTGGGGAACATCTTCGTGCCGTTGATAATAAAATCATCACCGTCCGGAGTTGCCGTCGTCTGCAGCATAGAAGGATCCGCGCCGGAGGCCGGCTCACTCAAACCGAAGGCGGAGGTTTTCTCGCCACGAATCTTTTTTTCGAGCGCTTCCATGATCGCGATATAACGCCTGATTTCCGTATCCTGGCTCTTTTTGACCCGGCTCTTCCAACGGCTCCCTTCGAAGATATCGGGACCATTAGCAAAGTCCGGCTCAAGTGGAATCAGCTCATCGCGGACAAATTCTTCGACGACTTGGCGCAGGCGTTCTTCTTCTGGGGTGAGGCGAAACTCCATAGTCGAGCAAGTCCTTTCGTTCGCAAGGCAAACGACTAATTGGTCATCACAATTTCAAACCCGGATTGGTTCCATTTATCACACCTGGCGCCGGCAACGAAAGAGTAAACGAGATTGACCTCCTAACAGTCCCTGTGCTAAGCGAGAAGCAAAAATCATTCAGCAAAGCGCGTAATTGCTAGCTCTCGTGTCGTCTTTTTGGCGCTCGCTCAGGGATGGACGTCCAAAGAAAACCTTGCTAGATTGCGCTGCTCGCATAGTAAGGAATAAAGATGCGGCATTGGATAGATTAGGAAGGAGTTTCCTTTGAAGATCACACCGCCGGCGCTTTTTAGTTTTTGCGCCTTGATATTTTTCTGCGTGTTCGTTTACATGGCTCAAGATTGGCGCATGCAGGCTCGTCTTTATCCTTGGGCGATCGGCATCCCGATGCTGATTCTTGCCATCGTCCAAGTGATCTTGGACTTGAAGGGCATTAAAGCAAAGCAATCCTCCGACGCGACTCCGATGGATTATCAGTTCAGCCAGGTGACCGATCCAGTCACGGCTCGGAAAAGAACCATTATCATGTTTTCTTGGCTCGTCGGTTTCTTTTTCGGCATTTGGCTATTGGGCTTCCCCATCGCAATCGCCTTGATGATGTTCACCTACCTAAAGTTTCAAGGTAACGAGTCCTGGGTTTTATCGATCGCATTGACCGTCATCGCGTGGCTTTTCTTTTGGGGCCTATTCGTCAAGCTTCTCACCCTGCCGTTCCCCGAGGGATTGATCATCACTTGGCTCGGTATCGGCGCGTAACCGGCTCGCATTCGACTCACCAAGCATTTTCTCGCACGGGGGCGGAATCAGGACCGCGCCTGCCTCGCTGCCAAATGCAAGCGGCGGCGATCGGTTTCCAATGGGTATCGATACGTAAGGAGGTCGTGTATGACGGCTATGACGATAACCAGTTTTCGTCTCATACTTTTTGCGCTCACCTTCAATTTGATCATTCTTGGTTTCATCCCGAACGTTAGGGCGCAAAGCAATACTTTCTATAGAGACAAGACCGTCCGTGTGATCGTCGGCTTCACACCTGGCGGATTTTACGATCGCTGGGCAAGGCTGCTTTCCCGCTACATGCCGAAGTATATTCCCGGCAACCCCAACTTCGTGGTCCAAAACATGCCCGGCGCCAGCTCAGTGATCGCGGCTAACTACGTTTACAACCTCGCCAAGAGTGACGGCCTAACGGTGCTGGTACCGATCAACAGTTTGTTCCTGGATCAAATCGCTGGCCGTCAAGAAGTAAAGTTCGACATACGAAAATTTGACTGGATCGGCACCCAGGAAAAGGCCCCAACGATGCTCTATTTCCGTGCCGATTCACCGATCAAAACCGTCGCCGATATCATCAAAGCTCCCGAACCGCCAAAGTGCGGATCTACGGGTACAGCGAGCACGGGCTACCTCGTTGCTAAGCTCATGGATGAGGCTTTCAAGGCGAAGATCAACACAGTCACAGGGTATCAGGGTGGCAGCGAAATCGATGTCGCCGTCGAACGCGGCGAAATCGTCTGCCGGGGTATGGATATCCCGCCCCATTTCGGCCGCGAACCGTTCGATAGCTGGCACAAGAAGGGCTTCGACCGGCATATTCTCCAGGGCGGGCCAAAGCGAGACCCAAGGCTGCCGGATACGCCGACGCTCTTTGAACTGATGGACCAATACAAAACTCCGGAAGTGATGCGAGGCGTAACGCGTATCGTGTTAGCTGGCGGCGAGTTTGGCCGGCCTATGGTCGTCGGACCGGGAATCCCGCCGGGTCGCGTGAAAATCTTGCGTGACGCGTATGCGAAGGCGATGCATGACCCGGGGCTCATCGAGGAAGCAAAAAAGGGACAGATGGACATGGAGCACACCCCCGGCGAAGAGCTCCAAAATCTAATGAAAGAACTCATGAATCAGCCGCGCGAAGTCATGGAGCAGGTAAAGAAAATTCTCGAATAATCAAAGTTACATGACACCCAAGGCTGCGTCGTCTAAAGAGGAAGGGAAGACAGGAAATCGCATGGTAAATTTGATTCTCGCGATGTGCCTCGTAATTTGCTCAAGCTCCACCCTTTTTGCCCAGACACCCTATTATCAAGGCAAAACTGTCAAAGTGGTGGTCGGTTTTACTACCGGCGGATTCTACGACCGTTGGGCTCGGCTACTTTCCCGCTACATGCCCAAGTATATTCCGGGCAATCCCAACTTCATCGTCCAGAATATGCCGGGAGCCGGTTCGGTGGTCGCGGCCAACTATATTTACAGCGTAGCCAAGCCCGATGGATTGACAATCGGTTTTCCCAGCAGTGGCATCTATCTCGATCAGCTGATCGGCCGGGCTGAAATTAAATTCGACATCCGAAGGTTTGCCTGGATAGGTTCCCCTGTTTCAGAACCGATGATCTTTTACGTCCGCAGCGATACTCCATTCAAAACTATCACCGACGTAAAAACCTCCAAAGAGCCGGCCAAGTGCGGCTCCACCGGCACCGTCAGTACCGATTTCATCCTGGCCCGCATGCTGGAAGACACCTTACCACCGCTAAAGATCAATACGGTATTGGGCTACCCCGGCGGCGCTGAGATCGACATTGCCGTCGAAAAAGGTGAAGTCATCTGTCGGGGCATGACCGCCTCACCTTTTTTCGGTCGCGAGCCCTTTCTGAGCTGGCAGAAGAAAAACTTTGTTCGCGTGTTGCTCTTTACCGGCAAGAAGCGTGACGAAAGACTTCCCGACACGCCGACTCTCGCCGAGATTTTCGACAAAGAAAAGGTGCCGGAGAACAGCCGTCGTGTCGCCCAAGTAATCCTGGCCGCGGAGTCCTTCGGACGGCCGATCATCGCCGGCCCAGGCACAAACGCGGAACATCTCAAGACGCTGCGCCATGCTTTCGATCAGTCGATGAAAGATCCCGAGCTGCTCGCAGAAACACAAAAGCAGAAGATGGACGTCGATCCCGAGTCCGGCGAAAATCTCGAAAGGCTCGCCACGCAGATCTTGCAGCAGCCGCCCGAAGTGCTGGCCCGCGTAAAAAAGATTCTGGGCAATTAGTCTAGGGAGCATTTTAGCAATCGGCTAAGCGAAGCGGCGTTAGGAGTCCATGCCAAAGAACGGATAGCGGCAACGGCCGATGCCCTGGACAAAATGAAAAAACAAGGATAACGGCATATCGGTTAGGATTGTATTGAGGCAGCCTCGGAGGATATGCTCGCGCCGCATTTTTCGGCGAAAGGAGAAATTTTTTATGGTTGCGCTTCTCGTCTTAGTGCTCACGCTGGGGTGGAGTTCTTCTCTGCTCGCGCAAACCCCCTTTTATCAAGGCAAAACCATCACAATCGCGGTCGGCACCAAGGCCGGTGATGTCTACGATCTCTATCCGCGCCTGCTGGCGGAATTTTGGCCGAAAAATATTCCCGGCAATCCCAACATGATCGTACAAAACGTGCCCGGAGCCGCGTCGTTGATCGCGGCCAATCAAGTTTACAATATCGCAAAACCCGACGGCCTCACTCTGGCCGCCATCTATCCCGCGCTCTATTTCGATCAGTTGATCAAAAAGCCCGAGGTGAAATACGACTGGGCCAAATGGAATTGGATCGGCAGCACCGTTACTTCCAATTACCTCCTCTATATGCGCGCCGACACGCCCTACAAAACCCTCGACGATGTGCGCAAGGCGAGTACCGCGCCGAAATGTGGCGCCACCGGCGTCGCTTCCACCGGCTATCACATGCCGAAGCTGCTGGAAGAAGTTCTCGGCGCGAAATTCGATATCGTGTCGGGCTACGTCTCGGGCCAAGATATCGATCTCGCCGTGGAGCGCGGCGAGCTCCAATGCCGGGCGTTCACGATCACGGCTTATTTCGCACGCGAGCCTTTCATCTCGTGGCGTAAAAGAAATTTCACCAATGTATTGGTTCAGACCGGGACTAAGCGCGATCCCCGGCTCAAAGACACCCCGACCATTTACGAATTCATGGATAAATACAAAGCCACCCAAGCCGGCAGAAGCCTGGCAAAGGTGATTCTCGCTTCCGGTGACTTCGGCCGTCCCATTGTCGCCCCTCCGGGCGTGCCCGCGGATCGCGTAAAGATATTGCGGGACTCATTTGATAAGACAATCACGGACGCCACTTTACTGGCGGAGGCAGAACGGCGCAGGCTCGAGATCGATCCGACCAAGTGGGACGAGATGGACTCTCTGGCCAAAGAGGTCATGGCGACGCCGGCCGATGTGGTCGCGCGCATGCGCAAGCTTTTGGGCGACTGATACGTGCGCGACTTCCTGAATGCTTTTTTCAAGGCTATAGGAGAAAATATGATCGTCAAACTGCTATTTGTCTTATTCGTTCTATTCGTCTCATCCCAACACTCTCACCTGCAAGCGCAGACGCCTTTTTATCAAGGCAAGACGATCACGATCATAGCGGCCGCCAAGCCGGGCGACGTCTACGATCTCTACCCGCGTCTGGTGGCGGAGTTCATGACGAAGCATATTCCCGGCAATCCAAACATCATCATTCAAAACGTCGCCGGCGCCGCCGGACTGATCGGCACCAACCAAGTTTACAACCTTGCCAAACCCGATGGTTTGACCCTAGGCGCGATTTATCCGGCGCTCTATTTCGAGCAATTGGCTAAACGTCCGGAAGCCAAATTCGATTGGACCAAATTTATCTGGGTTGGCAGCACGGTAAGCTCGAACAGCCTCATGTATATGCGGGCCGACACGCCATACAAAACCATCGAAGACGTCCGCACCGCATCGATTCCGCCGAAGTGCGGTGCAACGGGCGTAACATCATCCGCCTATTACATGCCGAAACTCTTGGAAGATGCGATTGGCGCCAAGTTCGAAGTTGTCTCAGGTTATGTTGCCGGGTCGGATATCGACCTCGCCGTCGAGCGCGGCGAAGTTCAGTGCCGGGCCTTTACGATCAACGCCTACTTCGCCCGTGAGCCGTTTATTACCTGGCGCAAAAAGAATTTTGTCCGCGTACTTTATCAGACCGGGAGTAAGCGCGACGCACGCCTCAAAGATGTACCGCTGTTTAACGAGTTGATGGACAAGTACAAAACCGCGGAGAATGTCCGGCGTCTAGTGAAAGTTGTCGTAGCAGCCGACGAGTTCGGGCGTCCGATTGTTTTACCGCCGGGCGTGCCCGCCGACCGGGTAAAAATAATCCGCGAGGCGTTCAGCAAAACGATCAACGACCCCGCCCTTCTCGCTGAAGCGGAAAGACGCCGCCTCGACATCGACCCGGCCAGCGGCGAAGAGCTCGATGCGCTCGCCAAAGAAGTCATGAGCGCGCCGCCGGACATCGTGGAGAGAGTCAAAAAGCTGATCGGCATGTAACGGCGTACCGCCGCAGACCAAGATAATACATGGTAAGGGCGTTCAAAAGTTCAAGGGTTCAAGCGTTCAAGGTTCTCGGACTCCTGGTTGTTTCCGTCTTTGAACTTTTGAACCCTTTGAACCTTGAACCAGTATTCGCGCAAGCGAATTTCTACCAAGGCAAAACAATTAGAATCGTCGTCGGCTCGTCCACCGGCGGCGGTTACGACCTATGGGCGCGCGTCTTGGCGCGCTACTACGGCAAGTATCTACCCGGCAATCCGACGATCCTGGTGCAAAATATGCCCGGCGCCGCTTCCATCGTGGCGACGAATTATCTTTATAACGTCGCCAAGCCCGACGGTCTTACCCTCGGTGCCATCCTCCCGGCGATCTATTTCGATCAACTGGTCGGCCGGACAGAAGTCAAATTCGATTTCGCTAAAATCGGCTGGATCGGCTCGCCGGAACAGAACGACATCATTCACTACATGCGCGCCGATTCGCCCTATCGCACCGTCGACGATATCCGCAAGGCCAAGGAACCGCCCCGCTGCGGAAGCTCGGGAACCGGCACGACCGGTTTTTACATACCGCGTCTCCTCGATGAAGTGTTGGGCACCAAACACACCATCGTCAGTGGTTACCCCGGCGGCGCGGAAATCGATTTGGCCGTCGAACGCGGCGAGGTCCATTGCTGGTCGCCTTTGGTGGCGACTTACTTCGGCCGCGAGCCCTATATTTCCTGGCACAAAAAAGGGTTCGTCCGCGTGCTGCTACAAACCAACCGCAAGCGCGATGCTCGTTTAGGCGACGTGCCGACGATTTACGAGCTGATGGATCAATATAAGACTTCCGAAGCCGGCAAGCGCCTCACGCGGGTGATCTTGGTCGCGGCCACGCTCGGCCGTCCCATCGCGGTTACGCCGGGCATCCCGCCCGACCGGCTAAAGCTGCTGCGTGAAGCCTATCTCAAAACTTTGAAAGACCCGGAGCTCGTCGCGGAAACGAAAAAACAACGTTGGGATATCAATCCGCTAACCGGCGAAGAGATGGAGCAGCTTTCGCAGGAAGTCATAACCCAACCTAAAGAAGTGATCGAGCGGATGAAGTGGGTGCTGGGGAACTAACCGATGAAAACTCAGTTCAAGAGTTCAAAAGTTCAAGGGTTCAAGGTTCTCGGATTCCTCTTTGTTTTGACCGTTGAACACTTGAACCCTTTGAACCTTGAACGGGTATTCGCGCAGGCGAATTTCTACCAAGGCAAAACCATCACCATGGTTGTCTCTTCCACCGTCGGCGGCGGCTACGATCTCTGGGCCCGTCTCACGGCGCGCCATATCGTCAAATATATCCCGGGCAATCCATCGATCGTGGTGCAAAATATGCCGGGCGCCGGCAACATTATCGGCGCCAACTATGTGTATGGTGTCGCCAAGGCGGACGGCTTGACTCTCGGGGCCGTCAACCCCGCGCTCTATTTCGACCAACTGGTGGGCAGATCCGAAGTGAAATTCGATTGGGGAAAATTTAACTGGATCGGCTCGCCGGAAAAAAACGACGTCGTCTACTACATGCGCGCCGACGCGCCGTTCAAGAATGTCGAAGATCTGCGCAACTCCAAAGAACCGGCCAAGTGCGGCAGCATCAGCGGCTACCCCGGCGCCTCCGATATCGAATTGGCCATCGAGCGCGGCGAAGTGTATTGCTGGTCGCCGCTGCTCGCCACATACTTTGGCCGCGAGCCGTACCGACGCTGGCACAAGTCTGGCTACGTGCGCGTCCTCTTGCAAACCGGCGCCAAGCGCGACCCGCGCCTCAAGGATACGCCAACGCTGAATGAGCTCATGCAGCAGTACAAGACTCCGGAGGCGGGCCGGCGTCTCGCTAAAGTGATCTTAACCGCAGCCACCCTCGGCCGTCCTATCGGCGCCGCGCCTGGCATCCCCGCCGACCGCGTCAAGATTCTGCGCGACGCCTATGCCAAAGCGATCGCCGATCCGGATTTACTGGGCGAAGCCGCCAAACAAGGATGGGAGGTTGCGCCGACGAAAGGTGAAGAGCTGCAAACCTTGTCCAAGGAGGTCATTAGCCAGCCGCGCGAAATCATCGAGCGCATGAAGTGGGTGCTCGGGCGGGAGTGAAAAATGCTAAACCCGTTCAAAAGTTCAAGGGTTCAAGCGTTCAAGGTTCTCGGTCTCCTGATCCTCTCCGTCGTTGAACTTTTGAACCCCTTGAACCTTGAACACGTATTCGCGCAAGCGGATATCTATCAAGGCAAAACCCTCAAAGTGATTGTCGGTACGGCGCCCGGCGGCGGCTACGATCTGTGGGCGCGCCTCATGGCGCAGTATATCGGCAGACATATTCCCGGCCATCCGACGGTGATCGTGCAAAATATGCCGGGCGCCGGCGGCGTGATCGCGGCGAATTTTGTCTACGGTCTGGCCAAGCCGGATGGCCTGACTATCGGCGCTTTCAATCCCGCGGCCTACTTCGAACAGCTCGTCGCCCGCCCGGAAACCAAATTCGACTGGAGCAAATTTACTTGGATCGGCTCGCCGGAGAAAAACGACGTCGTCCACTTCATACGCGCCGACTCGCCGTTCAAATCGATCGACGATCTGCGCAACGCCAAGGAGCCACCCAAATGCGGCAGCACCGGCCCTGGCACCACGGCTCACTATTTTCCCCGGCTGCTCGAAGACACGCTGGGCATCAAGACGACCGTTGTCACCGGTTATCAAGGCGGTGCCGAAATTGACCTCGCCATCGAGAGAAACGAAGTGATCTGCTGGTCGCCGCTGAGCGGAACTTACTTCGGCCGCGAGCCGTACAAGCGCTGGCACAAGTCGGGCTTCATCCGTGCCGTCGTCCAAACCGGCGCAAAACGCGATGAGCGGTTGAAAGACACGCCGACGCTAACGGAATTGATGCAGCAATATAAGACGCCCGAAGCGGGCCGCCGCTTGGCAAAAGTAGTCTTAACCGCGGCGACTCTCGGCCGGCCCGTCGCCGCGCCGCCGCGCTTGTCGAGCGCGCATACGAGTATCCTGCGCGATGCCTACGCCAAGACGATGAAAGACCCGGAACTTCTAGCCGAAGCTGCCAAACGCGGTTGGGATGTCGACCCGCTCACCGGCGCGGAGCTTGAGTCCCTCGCGAAAGATGTCATCGCCCAACCGAAAGAAGTGATCGAACGGATGAAGTGGGTGTTGGGGAACTGAGAAGTGGAGTATTGGAATGATGGAGTGTTGGAGTGTTGATATTCCGAGAGCCATGACTCCAATACTCCAGTACTCCAACACTCCATTCCCTGAGAAGTAGTCTCTCATGAAGCGCTTCTTGCTCTTTAGTGTCTTCATTGCTCTCGGCAATCCTCTTCACGCGCAAACTCCCTT
>WNFU01018304.1_pt1 | contig 12249 bp, 4 predicted proteins | sample 5400121 | NCBI WGS metagenome assembly WNFU01 (sample SAMN13153360, study PRJNA577476) | soil metagenome | isolation source: 100 cm soil or saprolite under grassland replicate 1 | place: USA:California | collected 2016-06-15 | reverse complement strand
TCCGGGAACATCTACTCCCTCGATGGGCACTGCCGCGCCTTCGACGCGAAGGCGAGCGGCACGCTGTTCGGCAGCGGCATCGCGGCCGTGCTGGTGAAGCCTCTGGCCGCGGCTCTGGCCGACGGCGACCACGTGTACGCCGTCATCAAAGGGGCGGCGATCAACAACGACGGCGGGCGCAAGGTGAACTACACGGCGTCGGCCGCGGCCGGCCAGGCTCGGGCCGCCGCGGAAGCGATGGCGATCGCCGACGTGGAGGCCGACGGCATCGGCTACGTGGAATGCCACGGCGCGGGGACGGCCCTCGGCGACCCCGTCGAGATCCAGGCGCTCACGCGGGCGTTCCGCAGCGGCACGCCGCGCGTAGGATTCTGCGCCATCGGCTCGGTCAAATCGAACGTCGGTCACCTGGAACAGTGCGCAGGCATGGCCGGCCTCATCAAGACGGTCCTCGCGTTGAAGCACGGCGTCATCCCCGCGAGCCTGCATTATGAGACCCCGAACCCGCGCATCCCGCTCGATCGATCGCCGTTCTTCGTCAACACCGCCCCGCGGCCGTTCGACCGCGGACCCGCGCCGCGCCGGGCCGGCGTCAACTCGGTGGGCATGGGCGGAACGAACGCCTTCGTCCTCCTGGAGGAGGCACCGGCGCCGCGCCCGCGCCCGCCGCGCGGGCGCCCGCTGTTCGCGTTGAGCGCCTCCGCCCAGACCGAGGACGCGCTCCGCGTTCAGATCATGAATCTCCGGGACGCGCTCGCGTCCGCCGACGCCGCCGAGCTGCGCGACGCGTGCCTCACGGCGAACCGCGGACGTCACCACTTCCGCTGGCGATTCTCCGCGGTCGGCCGCGATAGGGACGAGGTGCTGGCCGAGCTCGATCGGTTCCGGGGCGGGGCCAGAGGCCCGGGTGGCGCCGAGGGGATCAGCCGACGCGAGCCGATCGTCTTCCTCTTTTCCGGCCAGGGGACTCAATATGCGCGGATGGGCGAAGCCATCTACCGCGTCGAGCCGACGTTCCGGGAGGCGATGGAGCGGTGTTTCGCGTTGTTTGCCGCGGTCGGCATCCCGGTCGCGCACGCGCTCTTCGATGACGAGGACGGCCGCCTCCACCGCACGCTCTACGCCCAGCCCGCCCTCTTCTCGCTGCAGGTCGCCCTGACGGAGCTCTGGCGCTGGTGGGGTGTCACGCCGGCCGTGGTCATCGGACACAGCATTGGCGAGTTCGCCGCCGCGGTGGCGGCCGGCGTCTGTTCCCTGGAGGACGCAGTCCGGCTCGTCGCGGCGCGGGCCCAGTTGATGGAAGCGCTGCCCGAGCACGGTGGAATGGTGTCGATCGGGGCCGATGTCGAGACCATCTATGACGCATGGCCGGAGGGACGGCGCGACCTGGCGGTGGCCGGCGTGAACGCCCCCGACCGGATCGTGGTCTCGGGGAGCGCGGCCGCCCTGGCTGCCCTCGCGCACTCTCTCCGGCGGCGCGACGTGCCGGTCGTGGAGATCAAGGCATCGCACGCATTCCACTCTCCACTCATGGACCCGATGCTGGATGCGTTCGAGGCGATCGCCGGCACCGTTTCCTTCGAGCGGCCACGCATTCGCTGGATTTCGACCCTGACCGGCGACGAGGTGACGCGGGCGCCCGACGCCCGGTACTGGCGCGATCAGATTCGATGCGCTGTGCGCTTCCGGGCCGCGATCGAAACCGTTGCGCGGTCGTCCGCGCTCTGCGTGGAAGTCGGGCCCGGCGCGACCCTGATCAATCTGGGGCGACGGTGCGTGAACCGCACAGAGCCGGCCGGGGAGGCCCTGGGGTGGGCGTGCTCGCTGACGCCGGAGGGCGGCGAATGGCCGAGCCTCCTGAACGCGGTTCGGCAGCTCGACCTGAGGGGCCACGCGATCCGCTGGGATGCCTTCGAGCCCGCGGACGGACGGCGGGTCAGCCTTCCCACGTACCCGTTTCAACGCCGCCGATGGTGGCTCGAGCCACGCGTCGCCGAGCGGCCGGCTACCGATCTCGCCGACCTCGCGCGTGCCGATACCTGGCACCCCTTGCTGGGCGACCGGCTGGGCGGAGAGGACGTCCGGTTCGAGACCTTGCTGGACGTCGAGCGGCTTGCCTTCCTGAGCGATCACCGCGTCTTCCAGCGCGTCGTCCTGCCCACCACCGCGGCGCTGGAGAGCGTCATGGCGGCCGCCGTGCGGGGCCTTGGATTCTCCCGGCCGGTGATCACCGATTTCCTCTACGAACGCGCCGTGGCGGTGCCGCCTGATCGGCCGATCTGGATGCACCTCGCGCTCGAACCCAGCGGAGCGCGCGCGGCATTTCGCCTGGAAAGCACCGGGCTCGACGAGGGAGACGTCTGGCATCTCAACGTCACCGGCACGGTGCGGGACGACCCGGACTCCGTCGAGCCGCCGCCGTTTCCGTCACACGCGCTGCGATCCGGCCGCGGTGAGATTCCCCCGGACCGCTTCTATCGCTTCCTCGCGAGCCGGGGGCTGTCGTACGGGCCGGCCTTCCGGGGCATCGTCGCGCTCTGGCGGCACGACGACGAGGCGTTTGCGCGGATCGCGCTTCCCCGGGACGTCGCCGGCGAATGCTACGTCCTCCATCCCGCATTCCTCGACGCGTGTCTCCACCTCTATGCCGCCCTCGTGCAGAAGTACGGCGTGTTCGACCAGCCCGGGGAGGCCGAGGCGAGGGTGTACGTGCCGCTCGGGATGGAGTCCTTCCATCTGTATCGTTCTGGCGTGAGAGCGGGCTGGGTGCACGCGGTCGTCATGGGGCGCGAGGGCGAGAACGAGGCGCGCCTGAGACTCGACATCCGCGTGTACGGCGAGGACAGCCGGCCGGTGGCGTGGTTCCGGGGGGTGACCATCCGGGAGACCGCCGATGAGCTGCTCCCGTCGCCGGATGGTGCCGGGCTGGCCCAACTCCTCTATCGAGTGGCCTGGCGGGAGGTGCCCCCTCCCGAACAGTGCGCATCGTCGCCGAAGCACTGGTGTCTTCTCGCCGACGCCGGTGGCGTGGGGCAGCATCTGGCGGAGTTGTTGCGCGCCGAGGGATGCACGGTCGACGTGGTCACACCGGAGCAGCTGGCGGGGGGAACGACATCGGATCCCGACCCGTCGTGCTTCATGGATCCCGCACGTTTCGACACGCTGGTGCAAGGAGCCCCGGACCAATCCCTCGGCCTCGTCTATCTCTGGGCGCTGCAGACGGCACCGGACGACCTCACGGACGGCGCGCCGACGCCTCGGGCCTTCGCCCTCGGCGGCGGCGCCTGTCTCGGCTTGTTGAAGGCGCTGGATCGCGCGCGCGACCGCTTCCGCGCAGCGTCCCGGCTGTGGCTGGTGACCCGCGGCGCCCAGCCGCGCGAGACCGGGGAGACTCTAGTGGGGGGGGTGGCGCAAAGCCCATTGTGGGGACTCGGTCGTACGGTCGCCCTGGAGTATCCCGACCTGTGGGGTGGGTTGGTCGACTTGCCGCCGGACGCCGACGGCCAGACAGCGGCGGAGCTTCTCCTCCGGGAGCTCAAGGCCGGGGGCAGCGAGGATCAGATCGCCTGGCGCGCGGGCAAACGCCTGGCGCCCAGGCTCGCGAGAGTCTCCCTTGAAAGCTCGCCCCCGCGCCGTCGCCTCAGACAAGACGCGACCTACTGGATCGCCGGCGGGTTGGGCGCAGTCGGGCTCAAGACCGCGGAGGCGCTGGTGAGCGCGGGAGCCCGCCACCTCCTGCTCACCGGCCGGCACGCATCCGAGGACACGGGCGCTGCCCGGCTGGAGGAGCTGAGGCGGCGCGCCGAGATCGTCGTGCTGGCCTCGGACGTGTCGAACGAGTCGGACGTCGAAGCCGTCCTGGCGTACGTCCGCCAGGGGATGCCGCCGTTGAAGGGGGTGATTCACGCGGCGGCGGTCTTCGAGGACGCCGTGCTCGCCAACCTCACCTGGGAGCAGTACCAGCGCGTCCTGGCACCGAAGATCGCCGGGGCGTGGCTGTTGAGCCTCGGGACCCGGGCGCTGGATCTCGACTTCTTCGTCCTCTTCTCCTCGGTCCTGAGCCTCTGGGGTGGTCTCGGTCAGGCCGCCTATACGGCCGCGAATAGCTTCCTGGATGCCCTCGCCGCGTTCCGGCGGGCGGCTGGCTTGCCGGCCACCGTCTTCAACTGGGGTCCGTGGGCCGTCGCGGAGCTCGGGGAGCGGTGGGGGCAGGCGGGCACGGCGCTCTGGAAGCAACGCGGCACGTCGCGCCTTTCTCCCGAGATCTGTCTCGACGTCCTCCTTCGCTTCCTCGACGGGGAACGACCGCAGCTCGTCGTGTGCGACACCCGCTGGGAAGACTTCCTCGGCCAGTTCTCCGATGTCCCGCCCCTCTTCCGCGAGCTCGCACCGGCGGCCCCGCGCACGGGCGCCGGTACCGGGACGGGCGAGCCACCCGAACCTCTGGTGGAACTCGTGCGCTGGCACGTGGCCCGGGTCCTGGGCGTGGACGGCACGATCCCCGTGAGCCAGCCTCTCAACGAGCTGGGCCTCGATTCACTCCTCGCCGTCAACCTGGCGAACCGACTCCGGCAGGCCCTCAAGGTGCCCGTTCCCACGGCGATGCTGCTCAAGGGGCCCAGCATCACCGGCCTCATCGCGGAGCTCTTCCCGGACTCGTCCCCGTCGGCCAGCCCGCCGGAGGACGGCCACCGCTCGACAACGGCCCGCGTTGCCGGCGACGGCTGGCTCATCTTCCACCGCCCGAATGCCGATGCCACGACCCGCCTGTTTTGCTTTCCGTTCGCCGGCGGCGGCGCCGGCACGTTCCGCCCGTGGACGCAGCACCTCGATCCGCGCATCGAGCTGGTGGCGATCGAGCCGCCCGGTCGACAGACGCGGATCGACGAGCCGCCGATCCGTGACGTGCCGGCGTTCGTCCGGGGCCTGGTTCCCGTGCTCCGTCCATTCCTGGACAAGCCGTTCGCCGTCTATGGACACTGCTTGGGCGCCCTGACGCTGTTCGAGACCGTGCGCACGCTGATCCGCGCGCACCGCATCGCACCGGTGCACGCCTTCGTGTCCGGCGCGCGTCCCCCCGACGAGCTTCACCGGCACCAGGATTTCGAGACGAAGCTCCTGGAGAGGTTGTTGACGCTGCCGGGTTATAGCGTGTTCGAGCCCGTTCACCGGCAACCCGACGAGGTGTTTGCCGAGGCGATTCTTCAGTTCAACATCGTGGCGACCGAGAGCTTCCTCAACGATCCCGAGCTGCGCCGCCTCGTCCTCCCCGTCACTCGGGCGGACTTCGAGATGGGTTCGAAATACCGCTACGAGGCGGAGGCGCCGTGGGACGTGCCCATCACATGCCTGACCGGCATTCGTGACGTGTACGTCTCCCCTGAGAACGCGAGGTCCTGGAGCCGCTTCACCAAGCGGCGCTTCCAGCTGTTCATGGTCGATACCGAGCACTTCCTCGTCGTCGATGACGACCAGTTCGTGATCAGGGTCCTGAACCGCGAGCTCGCGGGTCCGGTCTAGACGTCCACGACCCCCCGGAACACGGATGCCGCTCGCGACGGCGATACATCGGTTCGGCTTAGCCAACCTGAGCGCTGAGCCCAGGGCGTCCGAGATCCTCGGCGAAGCTCAGGTGCGCGTGGCGATCAAGGCGGTCTCGTTGAATTACCGCGACGTCCTCGTCATGCGAGGGACCTATGGGCCGGGGCTGACGGTGCCGCTGATCCCCTGTAGCGACGGCGCCGGCGTGGTGCTCGAGATCGGCCCCGGCGTTACCGGCCTCGGGCCGGGCGACCGCGTGTGCACGCATATGATTCCCGATTGGCACGACGGGCGACTCGAACCGCGGATGCGCCTCACGACGCTCGGCGGCCCGGCGCCGGGGGTCCTGTGCGAAGAGCGCGTGCTCCCGCGCACGGCCCTGGTGCCGATCCCGAGGACGTTGTCCTTCGAGCAGGCTGCCTGCTTGCCGGTCGCCGGGTTGGCCGCGTGGTCCGCGCTGGTCACCGAGGCGTCGATCGGACCGGGACACCGCGTGCTGCTGCTGGGGACGGGTGGTGTCAGCATGCTGGGGCTTCAAATCGCCAAGACGCTCGGCGCCGAGGTGGCGGTCGTCTCGTCGTCGGACGAGAAGTTGAGCAAGGTGCGCGCGCTGGGGGCCGACTTCACGGCGAATTATCGACGCGTGGCCTGGGGCGAGATGGTGCGGGGCTGGAGCGGCGAGGGCGTCGATGCCGTCCTGGAGATCGGCGGGAACGGAACCTTCGATCAATCGGTGACCGCGACGAGGGATGGCGGCTGCATCGCGTTACTCGGTGTGCACGCGCGCGGCGTCCGCCCGCTCAGTCTCACCGACGTCCTGGTGCGGCGGATCCGCGTGCAGGGCATCTTCGTCGGAAGCCGGGTCGAGCTCGAACGCTATCTGGGTTTCATCGAGGCCCACGCGATCCAACCGGTCATCGACCGCGTCTTCGAGGGACTGTCCACGGCGCGACATGCCTTCGCGTATCTGTTGACGGGGCGGCATGTGGGCAAAGTCGTCATCCGAGTATCCGGTTAGCAAACTCGGAGGGGGGCTCCGCCCCCCTTCCGAAGCCTCCCCCCGACAACAGGTTGCGCCGGCAAAGCCGGCGCTCGGAGCGGAACACCAATCGCGCGCGTCGGTCAGTGAGGTGTCGGTCGCCCGTTACTCCGCCAGGCTCCCAGAGTGTCCGGACTCGAAACGGTGTGGACAGGTTTACCGTTCCAGAACCCCCTGACACCGTATCAACGGCGCGTTCAGGACGCGGCGCAGCCACGCCGACAGATCGGCGATTTCCTCGCCGCAGACCGCGTGAGGCATCGGGTACTCGTGCCACTCCACGTGGTAGCCGAGGGCCAGCAGGCGGTCGCGGGAGTCGCGGGCGCGGGCGAGCGGGATCAGCGGGTCATGGGTGCCGTGGGCCATGAAGATGGGGACGTCGCGGTTGGCCGGGCTGGCCTCGGCGGCGAGGGAGTCGGGGAGGGGGAGGAAGCTCGACAGCACGAGAAGACCAGCCACGCGCTCGGGATGCCGGAGTCCGGTCTGGAGCGCCATGGCGCCGCCCTGGGAGAAGCCGGCGAGGACGATCTGGCCTGCCACGAGTCCGCGCGTCTTCTCGCGCTCGATGAGCGCCTCGATGCCGCGCTGAGACGCCCGCACTCCCTGCTCGTCCTCGCGGCGCGTCCCGCCCAGGCTCATGACGTCGTACCAGGCGCGCATGACCATGCCGGCATTGATCGTCACGGGGCGAATGGGGGCGTGAGGGAAGACGAAGCGGACGGGGAGTGAGTCGGGCAGGCCGAGCTCGGGCACGATGGGCTCGAAGTCGTGGCCGTCGGCGCCGAGGCCGTGCATCCAGATCACGGCGGCGCGCGGCGCGGGGGCGGTCTCGATCTCGATGGTGTCGAGCAGCTCCACGGCGCACTCACCTATCGATTGCGCCGGCAAAGCCGGCGCTCGAGCGGCGATCAAGGCCGCGCGAGCTCTCCTGCGCCGGCTCCCTACGAGGCGGCGCGGCGCTTGTTCCTGACGTAGTCGACCAGGACGTGTTCGCCGAGGCGGTCCGCAGTGGCGAAGAAGGCGCGGCCGCGGTTGATACGCGCCATCTGCTCGACGAAGGCCACCAGCGTGCGACTCTGCTCGAGCATGAAGGTGTTGATGGTGATGCCCTCGCGCGTGCAGCGCTCCGCTTCCTTGAGCGTCTCCTGGAAGGTCCGGCGGATGGGCGGGTAAGCGAACTGCGCCTCCCCTCTCTCCATGTGGGCTGTGGGCTCGCCGTCGGTGATCATGATGACCTGCTTGTTCGGGCCCTTGTGGCGCCCGAGGAATTGCCGCGCGAGCTGGAAGCCGTGGTGCATGTTGGTGCCGATGTTCCACTCGCTCCACGAGAGGCCGGGGAGCTGCTCGGGGGTGAACTCGCGGGCGTAGAGGGAGAAGCCCACGATGTGGAGGGTGTCGCGCGGGAACTGGCTGCGGAGGAGCGCGTGGAGCGCCAGGGCGACCTTCTTGGCGGGGAGGTAGAGGCCGTTGTTCAGCATCGAGCGGCTCATGTCGAGCATGACGACCGTGGCCGCCTGGGTCTGGAGCTCGGTGCGGAAGACCTCGAAGTCGTCGGGCGAGAGCCGCACCGGCGTGCCGGGTCCGCTCCGCTCGACCGCGTTCATCACGGTCTGCTTCAGGTCGAGGAGGAAGGGGTCGCCGAACTCGTAGCGCTTGGCGTCGTCCGTGCGGTCGCCGCCGGCGCCGCGGTGCTCGACGGCATGGCGGCCGAAGCGGTCGCGCTTGAGATGGGCGAAGATGTCGTGGAGCGCCTTGTCGCCGATCTTCCGGATGGCGCGGGCGGTGAGGCGGAGCTGGTCGCCCTGGCGCTCGAGGTAGCCCGCCTCCTCGAGCTTCTTCGCGATCTCGCGCAGGCGCTCCAGGTCGCGCGCGGCCTCGGGGCCGAGGAGCCGCTCGACCTCGGCGGGGTCGATCTTCTCGAGGTCCTTGGGACCCTGGGCGCGGCGGATCTGCTGCTCGAGCTGCTCCATCTGCGAGAGCTCCTCCATGAGCTTCATCGCCTCACGCATGGTCAGCTCGTCGTCGCCGCGGAACCGGTACTGGCGGACCAGCTCGTCGAGCGGGAGCGCTTCGCCGAGGTGCATGCCGAGCTGGCGCAGCTCGGCCTCGAGCCGCTCATCCTTGAGGAACAGGGACCGCATCATGTCCTCCAGCTGCTGACGCTGCTCGGGCGACATGCTCTGTAGCAGCGACTGCATCTGCGCCATCTGCCGGCCGATCTGCTCCATCAGCTCGTCGAAGCTCTCGACGCCGGGGAAGCTCTCGCCCCACTTGTCCTTGAAGCCCTGGAAGTCGGGTTCCCCACCGTCCAGCTTCAGGAGCAGCATGCGGTTGAGGTCCCGGAGCATCTCCCTCAAACGCTGCATATCGCCCGGACTCATTCCCTCGAGCGCCTGCTTCATCCCCTGGAGGAACGGCTGGAGCATCTGCTGCTGGAGCGAGTTGAGCAGCTCCTGGAACAGCCGCTCCGCCTCGGGGTCGACGAACTCGTAGTCCTGGAGCGCCTTGATCCGGCCGGCGGGGTCGGGCGGAAGCCGGTCGAGCTGCTGCTCGTGCCGCGCGCGCTCGTGTCCCTCGGGCAGGCGGCGGATCCCCTCGCGCTCCGTCATGACGACCTGCTCGAGCTTTTTCTTGATGTCCTCCAGCGCCGAGCCGAGGTCGTAGCGGTCGAGCTCTCGCTGGCGGCGCCTGCGGAGCTGCTGCAGGAGATCCTGGAGGCCGGGCATCTGCGGTCCTTGCGGGTTGTGCATGCCGCGCTGGAAGAGGCGCCGGAGCGCGCTCCAGATGTCGCCGTCCGCCGTGAGATCGTCGGCCATCGCCGCCAGGAGATCGTCGGCGTCGAGGTCCTCGATCCGCTGCGTGCTGTCCCAGCGCGAGTAGCGGATGCGCATGCCTAGACAACTCGGAGGGGGGCTTCGCCCCCCTTCCGAAGCCTCCCCCCAGGAATCGGTTGCGCGGGCAAAGCCCGCGCTCGAAGCGGAACACCGAGCGGTCGGCGATTGGTCATCGGCGGTTACTCCGACAGGCGCGTGAACTCAGACCCGGTAGCGGGAGTGGCCCGCCTGCATGTCCTTGTTGAGCTTCTTGTTCAGGTGGAGGCCCTCGAGGACGAACTCCAGCGCGGCGGCCAACGAGGCGGGGTCCGTCGCGCCCAGCCGCCTGACCGCCGCGTGGAGCGGGCGCACCAGGCCGAGCTGGCGCACGTACTCGCCGGACGGCATGTCGTCGGAGACCTCGATGCGCAGTCCCCCCTGAAAGGCGGTCACGACCTCGTCGAGCTCGCCCGCGGCGAAGCTCTTGTTGAAGATGTTGAGGACGGCGCGCTGGGCGAGCTTGCCGAGCACCTTGTCCTCGCTCGCCTCGCCCAGGGTCTCCAGCTCGATCTTGCCGCTGGTGGAGGCGACGATGGCGCCGAGATCGGAGAGTCGCGGGGCGACCTGGGCCTCGCCCGTGCGGATGGCGCGCTTGAGCGCGTTGGAGAGAAGGTTCTCGTAGTTGCAGATGCTGACGCGCACCGACACGCCGGAACGCTGGCTGATCTCGGGCGACCGCCGCGCCAGATGCGTCAGCTCGGCCACGATCCGCTTCATGTACTCGGGAGTCGTGGTCTGGAAGCCGTCGGCCGGGAAGCGCGTCCGCTCGGCGTCCATGATCGAGATCTCGTCCTCGGGCCGGCGCGGGTAGTGCGTGCGGATCTGCGAGCCGAAGCGGTCCTTGAGCGGCGTGATGATCCGTCCGCGGTTCGTGTAGTCCTCCGGGTTAGCGCTCGCCACCACGTAGAGGTCCAGCGGCAGCCGCACCTTGTAGCCACGGATCTGGACGTCGCGCTCCTCCATGATGTTGAGGAGCCCCACCTGGATCCGCTCGGCGAGGTCGGGCAGCTCGTTGATCGTGAAGATGCCGCGGTTGGTCCGCGGCAGGAGGCCATAGTGGATGGTCAGCTCGTCGGCCAGATAGCGTCCCTCGGCGACCTTGATCGGATCCACCTCGCCGATGAGATCGGCGATGGTGATGTCGGGGGTGGCGAGCTTCTCGCCGTAGCGCCGGTCGCGCGGGATCCAGACGACCGGGGTGGCGTCGCCATCGGCGGCCAAGCGCTGGCGGCAGGCCTGGCAGATGGGCAGGAGCGGGTCGTCGTTGATCTCGCAGCCGCCGAGCGCCGGCACCTCGTCGTCCAGGAGCCCGACGAGCAGCCGCGCCATCCGCGTCTTGGCCTGGCCGCGCTCGCCCAGGAACACGATGTCCTGGCCGCTCAGGATGGCGTTCTCGATCTGCGGCACCACGCTCTCCTCGTAGCCGATGATCCCCGAGAAGAGCGGCTCGCCACTCCGCAAGCGGGCGATCAGGTTGTCACGCAGCTCCTGTTTCACCGATCGAGGTGTGTACCCGCTCCGGCGGAGCTCCGCGACCGTGAGTGGCTTGGTCATGAGGCCACTATGCGACCGGTCGAGCACGGAGTCAACAAGGCGAGGCGCCAAAGCCGCGATTGACGGGAAGCGCGCCGGTCCGTATGCTGCCGTTCATGGCTACCAAACCCATCGCCCGCTTCGACGATCTGCTCTCGACCCGCGCCCGCATCGGCCGGGACGGCCCGGCGGCGCCGACCAGGCCGGTCCAGGACGCGCTCTATGAGTTCGGCGGCGGCTTTCCGGATCCCGCATCCTTCCCCTACGAGGGCGTTGTCGAGGCCACCGCCCGGATGATCAAGGTCGAGGGCGCCGAGGCGCTGACCTACGGGGATCACCAGGGCTACCGCGGCCTCCGCGAGCTGGTGTGCCACAAGTACGACCTCTTCGAGGGCCTGAAGGTGGCGCCGGAGAACCTCATCATCTCCAATGGCTCGGGCCACGCGCTGTCGCTGGCGTTCAGCGCTTTCCTCGACGTGGGCGATCCGATTCTCTCGGAGGCGCCGACGTTCTCCGGCACCCTCAACACCATCCGCCGTCACGGCCCCCAGGTGCTCGACGTCCCCGTCGACGCGGAGGGGATGGTCACCGAGGTCGCGCGGGAGCACCTCGAGCGCCTCCGCCGCGAAGGCCGGCGCTGCAAGCTCATCTACACCATCGTCAACTTCCAGAACCCGGCGGGGCCGACGCTCTCGCTGCGGCGCCGCCGGGAGCTGATCGGGCTGGCGCAGGAGTACGACACCCTGATCCTCGAGGACGATGCCTATGGCGAGCTGCGCTTCGAGGGCGAGCCGCTGGCGTCGCTCTACGCGCTCGACCCGACCCGCGTGATCAGGGCCGGCACGGTGTCGAAGATCCTGGGCGCCGGCTTCCGCCTCGGGTGGCTCTGCGCGGATCCTGCAATGATCCCGGTCTTCCAGAGCTTCCTCTTCGGCGGCGGCGTGAACCCGTTCGCTTCCCGCGTCGCGACCTATTACTTGCGGGACCACATGGCCGAGCACGTCGCGCTCCTCGTCAAGGTGTATCGCGCGAAGCGGGACGCCATGCTCAAGGGGCTGTGGGAAGTCCTCGGCAGCACCGACGTCGAGATCTGCAAGCCCGAGGGCGGGTTCTTCATCTGGATCAAGCTGCCCACCGGCACCGGCCCCGCACGGCTGGCCCAGCGCGCGCGCCGCGCGCGCGTGCAGTACACCGCAGGCCCGGCCTTCTTCGTCAACGGCGGGGGCGAGGGGTTCATCCGGCTCGCCTACAGCTTCGAGCCGC
>WNFU01008060.1_pt1 | contig 12251 bp, 14 predicted proteins | sample 5400121 | NCBI WGS metagenome assembly WNFU01 (sample SAMN13153360, study PRJNA577476) | soil metagenome | isolation source: 100 cm soil or saprolite under grassland replicate 1 | place: USA:California | collected 2016-06-15 | reverse complement strand
GATCGGCAGCGCGATCGGCGTCGTCGGCGCGCGCAAGGTGAAGATGACCGCGATGCCGCAGATGGTGGCGCTGTTCAACGGCGTCGGCGGCGGCGCTGCGGCACTCATCTCCGTCGTCGAGTTCCACTCCGTGTGGGCGAACGCCGGCGACGTCGGCGTCGAGCGCGGGATCTCGACTGCGCTGTCCGCGATCATCGGCTCGGTCTCGTTCGCGGGCTCGATGGTCGCGTTCGCGAAGCTGCAGGAACTCGTCTCCGGCCGGCCGATCACGTACCCCGGCCAGCAGGTCGTCAACGCGGCGCTGTTCGCGGCCGCGGTCGGCCTCGGCGCCTGGGCGATGGCCGGCGTGAGCTTCTGGGTGCTCGTCGCAATGGTCGGCGCCGCAGCGCTCTTCGGGATCCTCTTCGTCCTTCCGATCGGCGGCGCGGACATGCCGGTTGTCATCTCGTTGCTGAACGCGTTCACCGGACTCGCCGCTGCGGCGACCGGCTTCGTCCTGCACTCGAACGTTCTGATCGTGAGCGGGATGCTCGTCGGCGCGTCGGGGACGCTGCTCACGATGCTGATGGGCCGCGCGATGAACCGCTCGATCGCGAACGTCCTCTTCGGCGCCTTCGGCAAGGTCGTCGCGGCCGGCCCCGCGGCGGCGGCGGGGGCCGACGGCGGCAGCGTCCGCTCGACGACCGCCGACGACGTCGCCGTGATGCTCGCGTACGCGAAGCGCGTCGTCGTCGTGCCCGGCTACGGGCTCGCGGTCGCACAGGCGCAACACGAGGTGCGCCAGCTCGCAGACCTGCTCGAGCAGAAGGGCGTCGACGTGAAGTACGCGATCCATCCCGTCGCCGGCCGCATGCCGGGACACATGAACGTCCTGCTCGCCGAAGCGAACGTCCCGTACGACCAGCTGAAGGAGATGGACGAGATCAATCCCGAGTTTCCGCAGACGGACGTCGCGCTAGTGATCGGCGCGAATGACGTCACGAATCCTGCGGCGCGCTCGAATCCCGGCAGCCCGATCTACGGCATGCCGATCCTCAACGTCGACCAGGCGCAGTCGGTCGTCGTCCTGAAGCGCTCGATGAACCCCGGCTTCGCCGGCATCGACAACGAGCTCTACGTGAATCCGAAGACGGCGATGCTGTTCGGCGACGCGAAGGACTCGGTCGGCAAGCTGATCCAGGCTGTCAAGATCGCCTGACGTGATCCCGGTCTTCAGCCGCACGCACGTCGAGGCGGCGGTGTCGCCCGTGCGGGCGCTCGACGCGGTGCGCGACGCCTTCGTCGCCTACGCGCGCGGCGAGTGGACGATGCCACCGAAGGTCTACGTGCCCGCGTATCCGGCCGGCGACTTCCGCGCCATGCCGGCGCTCGGGGCCGGGCACGCGCTGCTCAAGTGGGTGACGTCGTTCCCGGGCAACCCGGCGCAGGGACTGCCGACGGTGACGGGTCTCGTGCTCCTCTCGGACGCCTCGAACGGGATGCTGCTCGCGGCGTTCGACGCGGGCGCGGTGACGGCGCTGCGCACCGGCGCCGCGGCCGTGCTCGCGGCGGAGACGCTCGGCCGCGGCCGCGACGCGGCGGTGATCGGCGCGGGCGTGAACGGCCGCGCCGCGGCGCGCACGTTTGTCGCGCGCGGCTGGAACGTCCTGCTCCACGACGTGGACGGCGACCGTGCGCGGACGGTCGCGGAGGAGATCGGCGCCGAGGCTGCGACGCGCGAGGCGGCGCTCGCGACGCCGGTCGTCGTCACCGTCACGCCGGGAAAGGAAATCGTCTTCGACGACGGCGCGCTCGCCCGAGGACAGCACGCGAGCCTGATGGGCGCCGACGGCCCGGGCAAGGCGGAGATCTCCGTTCGCGAAATGGCACGCGTCCGCCTGTTCTGCGACGACTGGGAGCAGGCGTCCCACAACGGCGACCTCGCCCAGGCGGTGAAGGCCGGCTTCGTGACGCGCGACGACGTCACCCAACTCGGTGACGTCCTCGCCGGCACCGCAGAGGGACGGCGCGACGACGACGAGATCACCGTCTTCGACTCGACCGGCCTCGCGATTCAGGACCTCGCAATCGCACTTGCCGCGATGGAGCGCGTCGACGAGCTCGACGCGCCGCGGCTCGCGCTCTAGGTGCTCACCGCACCCACTGGGGCGGCACATCTCCATACGTCGATTCCTGGAGCACCCGAAACCGTGGGTTCTCGACGAACAGCCACGTATGCGACTCCGTCGGCGTTGTCGCACCTTGGGAACGGAAGTCGGACGTGCTCCACGTCTCGACGAACGCGACCGTGACGAATTTGCGCCCGTAGGTCACGTACGTCGCACACGTGCCGGGGACCTCGGCGGGCGCGCTGATACCACCCGCCGGGATCCGACAAGGCTGCTGCGCCGGGACGTCTTGACGCGCCGGCACGCGCGGGAACGGATCGAGCATCCACGTGTGCGCGTACTTCAGCGCCGCGAGCACCGGCCGCGCTTCCTTCGGAATCGCGGCGCTTCCGCCGGAGGCGAAGACGAGGACGAACGCCGCAAAAATGCAGGCTCTCCAAACCGCACCCACATCTGGTTGGACGTGAGAGCGCGTTCGTTGTTTGTCTCGCGCTAGTCGATCACGGCGACCGCCTCGATCTCTACGAGCTGGCCGCGGTATCCCAGCGCCGAAACGCCGACGAGCGTGCTCGGCGCTTCCGCGAACGGCGAGTGCCGCACCGTCTCCCAGACCTCGAGCAGCCGTTCTGTGTGGTCGGACACGACGTAAATCGTCGTCTTCGCGACGTCGTCCGCGGTCGCGCCGCCCGTCTCGAGCGCGCGCAACAGGTTCTCGACCACCTGCCGCGTCTGCGCGACGACGTTGCCGGCGCCCACGAGCCGGCCCTCGCCGTCGAGCGGCACGGCGCCGGCGGTGAACACGCTCCGTCCCGTCGCGACGGCGACGTGCGAGTAGTCCGGGGGCGGAAAGAGCCGCGGGTCGATGCGGCGCTCGACCGTCACACGGCCCTCGCGAGCCGCACGGGATCGAACAGCGTGAGCACGTCGTGCGTCTCACCGAGCAGCGCGCGCGCGACGAGGTCGCCGCACATGAAGCCGAGCACGTTGCCGTGCCCCGAGTAGCCGCCCGCGACCCACGCACGATCGTTGCCCGGCAGCGGCCCGACGACCGGCAGGAAGTCGAGCACGAGCCCGAAGATCCCCGCCCACCGCCGCTCGACGCGCAACGGACGCCCGGCGAGGTCGGCGACGAACGACTCGAGCGCGCCCTGGATCGCGGGGGTCGTCTCCTCGGCGTCGGTGAACTCCGAGTCGAGCGCGAAGTCGCGGAAGCCGCCGGCGGTAATCCGTCCGTCCGGAAGCTGCTGCCAGTAGTCGAAGCCGTGCCGTCCGTAGTGCGGGCAGTCGAACAGGCGCTCGGCGATCGGCTCGGTCGCGAGCATCTGACCGCGCGTCGGGATGATCAGGCCCTCGAGCTCGCCGAGCAGCCCGCTCGGATAGCCGTCGGTCGCGACGAGGACGCGTTCCGCCTCGAGCTGTTCGAGCGACTCGACGCGATGATGCTCGACGATCTCGACGCCGTCGGCGGCCGCCTGCGCGGCGAGCCGGCGGACGAGCCGCGCCGGCTGGATCGCCGCGTCGTCGGGGTGGAAGATCGCTGCGGGGAAACGCCCGCCGACGGCCTCGGTCCGCCACTCCGCGTCGAAGCCGTCCTCGCGCAGCGCCTCGTACTCGGTGCGGATCTCGGCGCGCTCCTCGTCGTCGGCCGCGACGCGCAGGCTGCCGACGCGGCGCAGCGCGTCGCCGGCGAGCGAGGCGAGCCGGTCGAGGTACTCCTCCGTGAGCCGCCAGTAAGCGCGCGCCTGGTCGCGTCCGAGCCATTCCCGCGCCTTGTCGTACGCCATCGTCCCGCCGCGCAAGGCGAAGCCGCCGTTGCGGCCGCTCGCGCCGCCCGCGACCTCGCGCGCGTCGTGCACGCGGACGCGCTGCCCGGCGTGCGCGAGCGTGAGCGCAGCGGAGACTCCGGTGATGCCCGCGCCGACGATCTCGACGTCCGGCTCGTCCACGCGAACGCGCGGGAGCGGGTCCGACTGCTCGGCGAGCCACCAGGACGACACTCGCGCGATCGTAGCCGCAGCGTTACGATCCACACGAACCGCTTCGGGGGAGGCCGGTGGCAGTCCAGCTCGGAGCAGCGCTACGCGAGGCCCGGGAGGCACGAGAGCTTGCCTTCGAAGAGGTCGCGGCCGCGACGCGCATCCACCCGCGCTTCCTCGCCGCGCTCGAGGCGGAGCGGTTCGCAACCCTGCCCGGGCGCGCCTACGCGCGGAGCTTCCTCCACGAGTACGCGGCGTACCTCGGTCTCGACCCGGTGCCGTTCGTGGCCGAGTACGACGCGCGGTTCTGCGAGACACGTGTCGCGCCGGACCCGCTCGTCCTTGTGCGCAGGCCCTCGCACCGCCGCCGCCGCGTGCTCGTGTCGATGCTGACGCTCGCGACGCTGGTCGTCGCCGTGCTCGCGTGGCGGTTCGGCGGCACGCGCCCGGATCAGGTCGCGGCGGCGCCCGCGCCGGCCGCACGGGCGGCGGCCGTCGAGCCGGTGCACAAGACGATCGCGCCGAAGCCGCAGCAAGTCCTCGCGATCGCCGCGCGCGACGGGCCCTGCTGGCTCTCCGTTCGCGCCCGCTCGGCGACGGGCGCGCTCGTCTACGAGGGCACGCTCCAGCCGGGCCGCACGATTCGCTTCGGCCGCGGACCGCTGTGGGTGCGCTTCGGTGCGCCGTGGAACGCCGCCGTCCGCCTGAACGGGAGGGCGGTCGCGCTGCCGACGACGACGCAGCCGACGAACCTGCTCTTCACGTCGGTCGCGCAGCAGGCCTGAGCTTCCTGTTTACAACCCGCGCGGCGAGTCGTACGCTTGTGCCGACGTGAACGCATGGGGCCGACGCCGGTGCGGCACGGCTCTCGCGCTTGTGGCTTTCCTCGTCCTGCTCGCGAACGCGTCCTCGACGAGCGCTGCGGACGAACTCACGCTGACCGTCGTCGTCTCGGGACCCGGCGAGGTCATCGTGGCGCCGACGAACGTCACGTGCGATTCGACGTGCACGGCGACCGTCCCGGTCGGTACCGAGGTGACCATTCGCGCGACGCCGTTCGGCTCAGCCGTCGTCCGCTGGCACGACTCGTGCGACGGTACGAAGGGCGACACATGCGTCCTCCATCCCGACACCGATGCAACCGTCACCGTCGTGTTCGCGCTGCCCCTGATCCACGCGACGACCACCACCGCAACCACGACGGCAACGGAACCTGCGACGACGGCGGTGACCACAACCGAGCCGACCCCGACGACGACCCAGCCGACCACGCCTCACAACACCAAGGAAATGGCGTGGGCGGCGATCGAGCAGGTGACGAAAGATCTGCGACCCGGGAGCGCCGCGTTCACGACGCCGGAGAAGCTCGGGCCGACGGAGACGGCGGAGGTGGAGTTCCTCGTCACCCCCGGACAGTCCGTCACGGAGGCGAAGTCGCAGTTGACCGAAGCGGGAACCCAGGAAGGCGCTCCCGTGCAGGTCAGCGACTACATGCGGGCCGACCTCACTGGCAAGGACTTCGACATCGTGAGGGTCGGTGACGGCGACGGGCGCAAGATTGTGCTGCCGGACCGAGCGACTCGGTGGCAGTGGGAGATCACGCCGCGGCGAACGGGCGTCCTCCGGCTGCACATGACGCTGACCGCGCTCGTGAAGGTTGCCGGCGACACGCGCGAGCTCGAGATCGTCACCTTCAAGCGCACGCTGTCGATCCACGTCGCCTGGCCGACGAAGGTGAAGAACTTCGTCGACGACAACTGGAAGTGGCTCTGGACGACGATCGTCGTGCCTGCGGGAGTGTGGGCGTTCGACCGGAGGCGGCGGTCGAAGCACAACGCGCCGCCGCCGGCCGAGCCTGCGGCTAACTGACGGAAGTTCTCAGCCGAACGAGATGTCCTGGTTCGCGGCTCCCGTGCCGGTGACGGCGGCGAAGACGTGGATGTGGCAGTCGTTCGCAACCGTGCAGTCGTACGTGGCCGGCACGTTGTGGCCGTGCGACCATCTCGCTCCTTCAATCACGGCTGACACGGTGAAGCCCTGCGCCGCGAAGCTTCCGTCCGCGTCGGTCGTGACCGCCACCGAGTAGTTCGTGCAGATCGCCCCCACGAACCCGCCCGTCGGCGGAATTCCCTGCGACGGCCCGCATTCGATGATGCGAAGCTCGGTGTTCTTCAGGAAGTCGGTGCCCGACACCTGCACGGTCTGGCCGTCTGCCAAGCCCGTGCTCGGTGTCACCGTGATCTGCCCCCACGGGAAAGCCGGCTCGGCGCCGTAAGCGCCCAGCGGTGCGAGCGCAAAGAGCGAGATCGCCGCGCCGGCGATCAGCAGCCTGTGCTTCTTCATTCTGATCTACCCCCCAATCGTCACCCGGTGTAGCTGGAACAATCGTTTTCTAACGTGACAAAGTGGCCCGCGGATGTCAAGGCTGCGCACCCGCGGCGCGGTACACGCCCTCCCCTTCGCCCGCGAGCCCCGCCAGCTCGAGCTCGGCCAGCGCGACCGCTACGGCTGCGGCGGCGAGTCCCGTCGTGCGCGCGAGCTCGTCGGCCGTGCCGGGGAGCGCCGCAAGCAGCGCGGCAGCGTCGTCGCTCACGGCGACCGCGTCCGGCGCCGGGCCGCTGAGGCCGAACAGCTCGAGCACGTCCGCCGGCGACGTGCACGGTGCCGCGCCGAGCTTCAGCAGCGCGTTCGTCCCGGCCGAGAGCGGCGACGTGATCTCGCCGGGCACGGCGAGCACCTCCCGTCCCTCCTCGAGCGCGAGGTCGGCGGTGATCAGCGCGCCGCTCCGCTCGCGCGCCTCGACGACGACGGTGACGGGGCAGAGCCCGGCGATGATTCGATTGCGCGCGGGGAAGCGCCACGGCGCCGGCTCGACGCCCGGCTCGTACTCCGACACGACGAGCCCGCGCTCGCGGATCCGTCCCGCGAGGTGGCTGTGCGCGGCGGGATAGTCGCGGTCGATCCCGCAGCCGAGGACGCCGACGGTGAGACCGCCCGCTTCGAGGGCGCCGCGATGCGCCTCGCCGTCGATCCCTCGGGCGAGCCCGCTCACGACGACGAGGCCTGCAGCCGCGAGGTCGCGGCCCAGCGTGCGCGCGACCTGCGATCCGTAGGACGAGCACGCACGCGCGCCGACGACGGCGACGCACGGCGCGCGCAGCAGCTCGCTGTCGCCGCCGCCGCGCAGGTAGAGGCGTGGCGGCGGATCGAAGATCGCGCGCAGAAGGGGCGGCAGCTGCACGCGCTGGAGCACGCGCACGCCCGTCATCGTTCGAGCTCCCGCGGCGAGCGGTACGCGAGCGCCTCCGCGAGATGCTCTGCCTCGACCGCGTCGGCGCCGGCGAGCGCGGCGATCGTTCGGGCGACGCGCGCGACACGCGCGCGGCCGCGCGCGGACAGCGGCAGGCGCTCGACCGCACGCGACAGGAGCACGTCCGCCTCGGGCGTGCGCGGCGCGGGCGCGCGCGACTGCGCAGCCACGACCCGCGCGCGCACCGCGTCCGAGTCCTCCCCGCGCGCGAGCTCGAGCTCGGCCGCGCGCGGCCGCGGCACCGTGACGACGAGATCGAAGCGATCGAGCAGCGCGCGCGAGAGCTTGTCGCGGAATGCGGCGAGGCGCTGCGCGGAGCACGAGCACTCGGAGGCCGCGTCACCGCGTCCTCCACACGGGCAGAGGTTCATCGTCGCGACGAGCTGGAAGCGCGCGGGGAAGATCGCGGCACCGGCGGCGCGCGCGACGGCGACGACGCCGTCCTCGAGCGGCTGCCGCAGCGCTTCGAGCGCCGGCCGCTGGAACTCCGGCAGCTCGTCGAGCAGCAGGACGCCGCGGTGCGCGAGCGTCGCCTCGCCGGGGCGCGGCCCGGGACCGCCACCGACGATCGCGGCCGTCGAGGCGCTGTGGTGGGGCGCGCGGAACGGCGGCCGCTCGATCAGCGGCTGCTGCGGCGAGAGGAGCCCGGCCACCGAGTGGATGCGCGTCACCTCGAGCGCGTCGCTCGCCTCGAGGAGCGGCAGGATCGACGGCAACCGCCGCGCGAGCATCGTCTTCCCCGTGCCGGGTGGGCCCGCAAGCAGCAGGTTGTGCCGTCCCGCCGCGGCGATCTCCAGCGCGCGCCGCGCGCGCTCCTGGCCGCGCACCTCCGCGAGGTCCGGCAGCGCCAGCCGCGGACGCTCGACCTCGTCCGGCGGCTCCCAGCGCAGCTCGATCTCGCCACGCAGATACGCAACGGCCTCGGCGAGGTGGCGCACGGGCACGGGCTCGACACCGGCGAGCGCCGCCTCGGCCGCCGACTCCGGCGGGCAGAGGAGCTTGTCGATCGCCGCGCGCGTCGCGCCTTCGGCGACAGCGAGGACGCCGCTGACGCGCCGCAGATGCCCGTCGAGGCCGAGCTCCCCCACCGCCGCGTGCTGCGCGAGCCGCTCGGGCGGCACCTGCCGCGACGCGGCGAGGATCGCGAGCGCGATCGGCAGGTCGAATCCCGAGCCCTCCTTCCGCAGCTGCGCCGGTGCGAGGTTCACGGTGATGCGCCGGTTCGGAAACTCGAGCCCGGCGGACGCGACACCACTGCGGATCCGGTGCTTCGCCTCCTGCACCGCGCGGTCGACGAGGCCGACGATCGCGAAGCCTGGCAGGCCGTCCTGGATGTGCACCTCGACGTCGACACGCCGCGGCTCGAGACCAACGAGGGCGTGCGTCACGGCACGTGCGAGCACGCTGCGACGCTAGGGCTCGAAGTCGGTCGCGTTCGCGCCGACTTCGAGCCGAATGTGGCTGCCCTACGCCTCGATGTGCGTGACCGGCACGGCGTACCGTTCGCGCGCCTTGTCGACGACACGCTGGACGTCGGCGTGCGCCGAGATGACGATCTCGTCCGCGCCAAACGTCCGGAGTGCGTCGTCGATCGCTTCGAGCGGATCCTCGTCGCCGATCTGCGCATCCGCTTCGATCCCCACCGCACGCAGTCGGTCGACCGTCTCGTCGAGCCGCGTGCGTGCAAGTGCCGTCGCGCCGTCGACGTCGGACGCCCAATGGCGGAGCCTCGACGTCTGCGGCGGTGCCACGACCATCACGCGCGTGCGGCCGCCGGCGGCGATGCGTCCGATCTCCTGGACAAGGCCGTCTCCCGCGGGAATGTCCCGCTCGACGACCAGGATGCGACGTTCGTCGGCCGGCCCCACGTGTGGCAGCGCGGCGGGCTCCTGCTGCTCGGGCCGCCGCTTCAGGTACGCGACGGCGACCGCGGCGGTCAGGACGGCCCAGACGGGAACGCCGACCCACGGCCCGCCGAGCAAGGCGGCCGCGGCGATGACGGCGAACGCGGCGACGGTGAGGAGGACGAAGCGGAAGGCTTCGGGCTCGCTTTCGAATGGTTCGCGCATACCGAAGTCATGCGCCCGCCGCGCTCGGGCGCAATCAGGGCACGTGCTGATCGTCACGTGGGGAACTACGGAGCGCGCGCGACAAGGACGTCCTCGTAGAACTCTCCGGCACGGCGCCCGGTGCGTCGGTTGACGTGGCGGCGCAGTCGATGCTCGAGGGTCAGGCCGGCGCGCCCGAGGATCTCCGGGTAAAGATCGCGCCGGTCGTTGACCACGACGAGCACAGGCGCGCCGCGTCGCAGCGACTCGCGTGCGCGCGCGAGCACCTCGACGATGCCGTCGCAGTACGCGGCGATCGCGGCACGGCTCGTTCCCTGCTCCGCGGCGCCGAGCTCCAGCGTCCGCAGGTCTTCGAGCCCGAGCAGCTCGTACGCGGTCCGGTGCTGCTCGTGGTAGTCGATCAGACCCGGATACGGCGGCGAGGTGAGGACGGCGTCGAACGTCGAGCCGTAGTCGAGCTCGCGCGCGTCGGCGTGCAGCACGCTCGCCTCGCGCCCGCGAGCGCGCAGCCGCGCGAACGCCTTGATGCGCGCGAGCGTGTCGAGCGTGTAGCGGCGCAGGAACGGCAGCGCGCTCTCGACGGGCCGGCACTCGCGCTTGTGCTTGTGGCACCAGTACGGCTCGAGCTGCGGCGCAGCGGGGAAGTCAAGGTCGAAGTGGGTCGTCCTCCGCGCCGAGCGCGCAGCGCGCGCGAGCACGACGCGCAGCACGTCGGCGTGCTCGTACTCCGGGATCAGGTCGCGGAAGGCGACCAGCTCGCGCGCCGCGGGCGGCGCAAACCAGTCACGAACGTATGACGTTCTCGTGCGGGTGGCTGCCGCCAGACCCGGCCCGTCCAGACGGGTGACGACGTCGCGCAGCTCCCGCTCGAGGACGAAGAGGTTGTACTGCTGCGTCTTGACGCGCATGAGCAGGCAGTTGAACGCGGCGACGTCGACGCCGGTCGCGTCGCGGCCGGACTCGAGCGACTGCACGAGCGTCGTTCCCGAGCCGGCGAACGGGTCGAGGACGTGCCCGCCCCGCCGGACGTGCCGCTCGAGGAGCGTCTCGACGAGCTGCGGGATGAACTTGCCGAGGTACGGGTGCAGGCGGTGGACGTGCTTCGTCCGCTCGCGCTCGGGCAGGTCGCTCTCGGACCACGAGAGCTCTAGGTCGATTTCCGAGTACAGCGCTTCCTGGGTCGGGGCCACGGCCCCAAACGCTTCGACGCCGCCGCTAGAACGCCTGCGCCACGCGCTCGAGCCGGCCGCTCCGCTCGGCGACGACGTCGAAGCGGATCTCACAGCCGCGGTGCTCCGGATGCGACGCCAGCCACGCGAGCGCGGCGACGCGAATTCGCCGTACCTTCTCCGGCGTCACCATCTCGAGCGGGTCGCCGTAGCGATCGCCGCTCTTTCCTTTCACCTCGACGAAGACAACCGTGCGCCCGCGGCGGACGACGAGGTCGAGCTCGTACCCGCCGATCCAGACGTTCGTGCCGAGGATGCGGTAGAAACGAACGCGGTAGTGCCTAAGCGCTCTGTGCTCGGACGAGTTCCTCAAGTTCGGCGTCCGTCATGTAGGCGCGGGCGCGCCACGAGCGGCGGTGGATCGGACACGGGCCGCGCTCGCGGACGATGCGCGTGTGCTCCGGCGTGATGTAACCGACGTGCGACGAGAAGCCGTAGTGCGGATAGAGCGCGTCGAGCCGGCGCATCAGCCGGTCGCGCGTCACCTTCGCGACGATCGACGCGGCCGCGATCGCAGCGCTCTTCGTGTCGCCGTCGACGATCGCCTTGTGGTGCGGCGCCGACGGCCCGAGCCGGAAGCCGTCGACGAGACACGCCTCGGCCGGCGGCGTCAGCGCGTGCAGGATCGCGCGCATCGCGTCGAGGTTCGAGCGGTGCAGTCCGCGGCGGTCGATCTCGTCGGCGGGGACGACGCGGACGACGATGCGCTCGGCGCAGCCGACGACGCCCCGGTAGAGCTGCTCGCGCTGCGCAGTCGTGAGCTGTTTCGAGTCGTTCAGATACGTCAGCGGGCGGACGCGATGCTCACGCAGGCAGGCGTAATCGAGCAGCACGCCGGCGACCACGAGCGGCCCCGCGAGCGAGCCCCGCCCGGCCTCGTCCGTGCCTGCGACATAGCGCGCACCGAGCTTCCGATCGAACTTGAGCAGCTTCTGGCCGGTTCGGCGCACGACGCCGAGGATAGCGCCGTCTTCAGCGCGCCTTCGGAACGCCTTCGAACCAAGCTGCGCGCCACGTGGACGCGAACGCTTCTCGTCCCTCGGCTCCCACAGCCAGAACCGTCGCTCCCGGCTCGAGCGCAACCGCCTCCCGGCGCACCGCCGGATCGGCCACCGCGACGACGGAAACCGCCTCGACGTCGTGCTGCTCGCCGTCGAGCGTGAAGCGGACGGAGCCGCGCAAGACGACGTAGAGCTCCTGTTGGTCGCTGCCCTTCTCGTCGTGCGCGCCGACGAGCTCGTCGCCGGCCGCCCGCGCGACGAACACGTTGGCGCCGAACGCCGTCAGGCCGAAATGATGTTGGAGCGGATGCCAGTCGACGTCGGCATCCGCGACGGTCGGGATCTCGGCGAGCCGCCGGACCGCGAACCGGGGCACGTTACGACTTGGTCGCGACCGTTTCCTCGGACTCGGCGGCCGGCTCCTCGACCGGCTCGACGTCCTCCGGCTCGGTCGCGGCCGGCGCTTCCTCGGTCGCCTGCACGGTCTTCAGCTGGCGGTCCTGCCGGATCTCGCGGATGCGCGCCTTCTTGCCGACGCGGCCGCGGAGGTAGTAGAGC
>WNFU01008050.1_pt1 | contig 12257 bp, 7 predicted proteins | sample 5400121 | NCBI WGS metagenome assembly WNFU01 (sample SAMN13153360, study PRJNA577476) | soil metagenome | isolation source: 100 cm soil or saprolite under grassland replicate 1 | place: USA:California | collected 2016-06-15 | reverse complement strand
CTGGCGGCGATCGGGGATTCGAAGGACAAGGGCGCGAGGGCGCTCGAGACGTTCGCGTACCGCTACCGCGAGGGGGAGTCGCAGTACGAACGCTTTCAGGTGCACAAGACGATCTTTCCTGCCGACTTCCTCGCCGACTTGGGTTTCCAGACCCTGCGCCGCTCCGGGCTCGTCGAGCTCGCGCGCCTGGAGTTCGGCGGTCTGCAGCCGGTCGCGGAGGGACGGCGTGCCAAGGTTCTTCGGCTCGTGAAGGAGGCGTTTACCCCGGCTCCCGCGCCCGTTCCACCGGGTCCGTAGCTACGCGTCGCGACGCAGCGGCTGACCGCACACGTTTTGCCGTTGACGCAACGAGGGTGCGCATGCGACACTTGTCCTGCGGCCACGCTAGCTGCGTGTCTCAGCTCGTCCCGCGAGTTCGCGGAGCTGTCAGTAGGGGAGAATGTGAGATCAATTCAGATCTGGGGCCACGCTATGGGCCTCGTCGTGGCCGCCGTGGCGATTGCCCTCGTTCCGGGATCACTCAGCGCGGCCACGGGCTCGGTTCTCTACGTCGACCAAGCCAATCCTGCCTGCTCGAACGTCGGCTCAGGAACCCTCGACCAGCCCTTCTGCACGATCGGTGCTGCGGCGGCGCGGGTCGCTGCAGGGGAGACGGTTCAGGTGGCAAGCGGCACGTATCCGGAGCGGGTGGTGGTCTCGAGTTCGGGGACGTCCGGCGCCCCGGTTGTATTCCGGGCTGCCCCGGGCGCCAGCGTGACGCTGAACGGGCAGGCGAACGGGTTCTACATCTCGAGCAAGAACTGGGTGAGCGTTGATGGCTTCAGCGTGATCAACACCACCGATTACGGGATCGCCGTCAACACCTCGTCACACATCACGCTGGCGAACAACCACGTCAGTTACTCGGGCAAGCCCTTGCAGGGATACACGAAGTACGGGATCCGGCTCAACAACGTCAGCGACTCGCTGGTCTCCGGCAACACCGTCGATCACAACACGAACGCCGGAATCGGCTTGGTGAGCGGGTCGACCCGCAATCAGGTGCTGGACAACGTCAGCTTCCGCAACGCGCAGGGCTATCAGCGGGCCGCAGCCGGCATCCACCTGTACGCGGCCCCGGCAAACACGATCGCCGGCAACGTCACTCACGACAACGAAGACTCCGGCATCAACTGTTATCCGAGCTCGAACGGCTGCGTCATCTACAACAACGTCGCCTACGGCAACGGCGACCACGGTATCGACGACTCGTTCGCGGCGGACGCGACCATCGTCGCCAACACCGTCTACAACAACGTTACGGCCGGCATCAACGTGGAGGGTCAGGCCACGGGAGCGACCCTCGCCAACAACATCAGCGTCGACAACGGCATCGGCAGCCCGCGGACACATAGTGACATCCGCGTCGAATCGGGCTCAACCGCCGGCACGACGATGGACTACGACCTCGTCTACCTGACGCGTCCGGATACGCTCCTGATCTGGAATTCGGTGAGCTACACCTCGCTCGCGGCTTTCCAGGCGGCCAGCGGTCAGGAGAGGCACGGCATCCAGGCCGACCCCAAGTGGGCAAACCCGATCGGCGGCGACTTTCACCTGCTCGCCGGCTCACTTGCGGTCGACTCCGCCAACTCAGGTGCGACCGGTCAGCCGAATACGGACGTGGAAGGACATCCCCGCGTCGACGACCCGGCCACGGCCGATACAGGGGTAGGACCACGAACGTACGACGACAGAGGCGCGTACGAGTTCCAGGCTGGGCCGCCGGCCGAGGCACCGCCGGTCGCACGCCTCACCGTGGCGCCGGCAGCGGGGAGCCCGCCGCTCACCGTCACGGCCGACGCGACCGCCTCGACGGACAGCGACGAGACTCCGATCGCCAGTTACCGCTTCGACTTCGGCGACGGCTCAGCCGTCGTGGGGCCGCAGCCCGGAGCAACCGCCAGCCACACCTATACGACGAACGGGACCTACACCGTCACAGTGACCGTGACGGATACGGGCGGCCTTGCCTCCGCCGCTACGACGCAGGTCACGGTGAGCCCGCCGTTCGACGCCGCGCCGACCGCCAGCGTGACCGTCACGCCGGCCTCCGGGACCGCGCCGGTGCAGGTGACGGCCGACGCTTCGGCCTCCACGGACACGGATGCCACGCCGATCGGCGCATACCAGTTCGACTTCGGGGACGGCTCAGCCGTTGTCGGACCGCAACCGGGAGCCGCGGCGACCCACACGTATGCGACACCAGGCACTTACACCGTGACGGCCACGGTCTCAGACACGGGCGGTCTCTCGTCCACCGCGACGGCCACCGTGCAGGTGACCTCGGCCGCTCAGGATGCCGCTCCCGCCGCAGTCCTGTCCGTCAGTCCCGCCTCCGGAACGATCGACCTGATGGTCACCGCCGACGCCTCGGCTTCGACAGACGCCGACTCGACTCCGATCGCCAGCTACACGTTCGACTTTGGCGACGGCTCAGCTGTTGTCGGGCCTCAAGCCGCTGCCACCGCCGCGCACACGTATACGGTGCCGGGTACCTACAGGGTGGCCCTGACAGTGACGGACACCGCCGGTCTCTCGTCGGTCGCAACCGCGCAGGTGACGGTCACAGACGCCGCGCCGAGCGCCCGCCTCAACCTGCAGGCATCAGGGTTGTCAGTCACGGCCGATGCTTCGGCGTCGACGGACGGGGACGCGACACCCATCGCCAGCTACCGCTTCGACTTCGGCGACGGCTCGCCGGTCGTTGGGCCGCAGGCGAGCCCGCTCGCCACCCACACCTATGCCTCCCCAGACCACTACACGGTGACCGTGATCGTTGCGGACACCGCCGGCCTCTCGTCGAGCGCCAAGCGGCAAATCAAGCTCCACTGAAACTCAGCGTCGAATCGTGTAAGCGTCGATGACGTCGCCGACGCGGCAGGTGCTCCCGTCGGCTGAAGTGGCGGCGCCGCAGACCGCCTGTATGCGGATCCAGGTGGAGGTGACGTTCACGCGGACATGCTCGAGGTGGAGCGCGCGGAATGCCGTGCGCGCGTCCTTGCTCCTCCAGGGCTCGAGCGGAGCGCCGCCTCCGGCCGCGGTGAGGTGGACGACGTGGTGGATTGGCACGAACCGCTCGTAATTGTGGGAGTGGCCGTTCAGATTCAAGACGTACTTCGAGTAGCGGTCGCCCCAAGCGTCGAGGATCGACGCCAGAGAGGAGTTGCCCGAGTGGTAGCCGCTGGAGTAGGCCGGCCGATGGCCGAAGGTGACGATGAATTGGATGCGCGAACTCGCCTGGGCCGAAGCCATGAGAGGCTCAGCCTTCGACCGCCAGTCGACCCACGTTGCTCGGGTGTAAGGCTCCGGATACGAGATGAATCGAACGCCGCCGGTGTCGAACCATCCCCAGTCCTCACCGCAGCAGCCCTGGGCGGGGCCGCCCGGCGACGTTTGCCCGTGCGGGATCGCGAACCTGCCCTTGTAGTTCCGCAGATCGTCGCCTGAGCTGTCCCACTCGTGGTTTCCCCAGGCCGGCATGTAAGCCGCCCGACGGCTCCAGGCCATCACATCGTTGAAGTGCTGGTCGACTGCGGCCTGGCCGTTGGTATTCCCGTAGGTGAGATCTCCTGCGACGATCACGAAGGCCGGATTGTCGGCCGCGATTTGCTCCTGGGTCGTGCGAACCTTGGCGCTGCTGTTCGAGTCTCCGACATCGGCCTCGACGTCGAAGCGAAATGCCTTGGTCGGGGCCGTGGCGAACGTGTGATCGGGACTACCCGCAATTGAATAGTGGTACGTCCTCCCGCGCTTCAGCCGCGTGAGCCGGACCTCCCAAAAGGGCCCGTCGGAGGAAGATGGTGCCGGACGAGCGGCGGAGGCGCGCGCCACCTTCCCGTATTTCGCCGTCCTTCCATAGCGGAGCGTTCTGCCTTTACCCCTCCAATCGAACGCGACCGAGGTCGGGCCCGTGAAGGTGTAGTGGACCTCGTCGGCTGTTGGAGGGCCGCGCCGGCTCTCGAGCCTTCGGATGCGCGGTTTCGTCGAGCCATGATTGAAGCGTCTCAAGACGGCTAGCAGTCGCGGTCTGCTGCTCAGCGTCTGGCCTGCCCAGGTCCAGGCGAAGGTCATGTACCCCTTCTGTCGCGAGTGCGCCCACTGGGAAAGCATGTGTCTCTCTTCCGCCGGTGTCGGCCATCGCCACTCCGAGTCGGCGAACGCCTGCACCACCCCCCAGTAAGAGAGTCCCGCGCGATTCGCCGCCCTGATGATCGCGGTGACCCAGGAGTAGTTGCAGCGCTTGCCGCGATAGCACGGATACGGGTTGAGGCCGACGTAATCGGCGGCCCCGCGCCAGCGCGGGATCTGTTCCAGGCTCCGCTCTTCCGAGTTCGAGTCGGAGACCATGACTGTGATCTTCCCCGGGGCGAGTCTGTGGATCAGGCTCGAGCGGGTCCGGTGCGAGGCCGGCGCGTTCGGGCACGAAAAGGGGTCCGGCTCGTCGGAGAAGAAGAAACCCGCGACCTTCGGATCACCAGCCATTGCCATCAGTTTGCTCTTGAGGGCCGTGTCGGAGATCTCCCATGTGCAAGCCGCATTGTCGTAATCCCCGACCCAAACGAGCCCTCTTGCCCCTGCTGGTACCCGGTCGGCGTCCCACTTTGAGCCGACGTCGACGAGATTCCAGCCGCTGTCTGCGACGGTGTCCGCTGCGGATTCCGAGCCGAAGATGAAGCGGAAGCGAGGTGGCCTTGCGGCCGGGTCGCCCGCCCCCAATGAGTCCGCACTCTGGGCGACGGCCAGCGTTGCCTGACTTTCGGCCGCCGATCCGAGAGGCTCTGAGCGCGCGCCGAATGCAGAGGCGGCAAGCGCGGCAGCTACACCGACGACGGCTCTGTGTGCGCTCTTGGAGAACAAGGCGATCGTCTCGACCCTAGCGAGTCACGCATCTGCGCTCGAGGTTTCGCGCGACCGAGCGTGAACTATCGCTGCGGAAGTGAAGCTCGAGCCGCGGTGAGCGCCGCGTCGAGCGTCTGTTTCCGAGCCCGGGACGATCGAGCGTCGTAGGTGACGAGGCCAAGCAGAGGCACCGGCGTCAGCCTCAACAAATGGGTGACGTCGATTAGCTTGTCCTTCTTCATCCGGTTCGGCGCGACCAGCACCAAGCCCTGCACGTCTGCCGACGGATGCTGAACGCTGAACGGTCGGATCTGCAGAGCTCCGCGAGCACCGTTCGTCAGGGCTGAGCTCCCCGCCTGATCGGCCGCTCTCGCTGGCATCGCCGCGAGTCGTTCCGCGAACCGAGCGAGATCGACGTCGGAAACCGCGGGAAACAGGGCGATCGCCTCCAATCCGGCGGCTTCCGCAGCGAGCCGAAGCCGCGCGGAGATCGCCGACAACTCCTCTGCTGAAGTGTCCGCGTCCGGCTCGCTCGGCAGCGTGCCGAGTAGTGGCGTGTCCAACTCTCGGGCGAGGACGTCGCTCCCAACCAGCGTCGGCCGCATTACCTCGATCAGGCTGGCCCACGCGACGCCCAAGATCAGACCAAGAAGCGCTCCGAGGATGAGGTACGACAGCCAGTGAGACGGGTCTGCGCGCTCGGGCACCGTCGCCGGACTGATGATCGCGGGCTTCGGGCGGAGTGCGTCGGTCGAGAGAAGGCTGACACGCTCCGACTCGACAACCCCGCGCTGCTGAGCCATGAAATCGCGTGACCTCGTCGCCGCGTCGCGCCGGGCCCGCAGAGCGTTTGCCCTTGCCGCAGTCCCGGCATTCGCGACCTCGATGTTGAGTGAGTCAATCCTCGTGTCGGCGCTCGCAATCTTCGAGTTCAGCTCGTCGATCCGGCTGTCAAGGTTCCTCAGAACCTGCTGCAGCTGGCCGCTACTGACGTCCAAGCGCGCTCTGATCACGCGGGCCGCCAGCGCATTGGAGACCGCTGCTGCGACCCGCCGGTTTCTGTCGCTCACAGAGAGCTGCACGACAGCCGAGGTACCGAGCGCCCGGATCGACACATGATGCTTGGCGACGTCAACCGAATCTCGATTCGTGACATGGACATCGTTGAGGGCCGCTCGCACCTGCGCCGGGCTCGTCGCAATCGCCTTGGCTGTGTCCGCGATCGCCGTCGACTCTGCACGCGTCTTGGGGTCTTCCGTGTCGAGGACCAGGCGACTCGACGCGGTGTACGTTTCGCCTCCGCCACGTGCCAAGGCTGCGATGCCGATGCCGATGAGTACGGAGAGGACGCAGAAGAGGATCAGGCGCCAGTGCTGGCCAAAGATGCGGTGACCGACCTCGTTCAGCTCCATGCCTGCGTCGCTATCCGAGCGGTAGGCAGAAGGAGGGCGAGAGGCCGGGTTTCCGATGTGAGATCCCTCGACGGCACCGTCACTCTCGAGTGGCTGATCGCGCCGCTCGTAAGACTCCAAGAACTCGTTCTCCCTCTGGTCGCGGTCCCAGCGTAGCCTCGTCTCCAGCCGCGCGGCTGTCAATGGGCCGAAGGCGAGGGGCCTGGCTAGCCGAAGGAATAGTTGTCGGGAATTCGACCAGCGTGCACGATGAGGAACGGCGTGCGCACATCAATCGTCACGGGTGGAGCTGGCTTCCTCGGGTCGCATTTCTGCGAGTACCTTCTCGAAGCGGGTGACCGCGTCATCTGCGTGGATAACCTCGATACGGGGTCTCTCCAGAACATCGAGCACATTCGCGACGAGAGGTTCGTCTTCCTCAACCACGACTTGATCGACCATCTCGAGATCGACGAGCCCGTAGATTTCGTCTACCACCTGGCGAGTCCAGCGAGCCCGATCGACTACCTGCGGCTGCCGCTGCACACGCTCAAGGTCGGCTCCTACGGAACTCACAATGCGCTCGGGCTCGCCAAGCACAAGCGAGCGCGCTTCCTGCTCGCCTCGACGAGCGAGGTCTACGGCGACCCGAAGATCCATCCCCAGCCGGAGACCTACTGGGGGAACGTCAACCCGATCGGCCCACGCGGGGTCTACGACGAGGCGAAACGGTACGCCGAAGCAATGACCATGGCCTATCACCGCCAGCAAGGTGTCGACACGTGCATCGTCCGCATCTTCAACACGTACGGCCCGAGGATGCGGCCGAACGACGGACGGGCAGTCCCGACCTTCCTGCGCCAGGCGCTCGAGGGCAAGCCGCTGACCGTCTTCGGCGACGGCTCGCAGACCCGAAGTTTCTGCTACGTCGATGACCTCATTCGAGGGCTCCACATGCTGATGCTGAGCGGCGAGCACTTGCCGATGAACATCGGCAACCCGCGCGAGCTCAGCCTGCTGGAACTCGCGGAGACCGTGCTGAAGGCGACGGGGTCGGACAGCCAGATCGTGTTCGAGGCGCTTCCGATTGACGATCCGCAGGTGCGCCAACCGGACATCACCCGCGCTCGCCAGGTCCTCGACTGGGAGCCGAAGGTGGAGCTCGAAGAGGGCCTCGCTCGAACGGTGGCCGCGAACCCGCGCGGCGCAGAGCCCGTCGCCGCGGCCGTCCAAGCCGTCTGAGACGACGAAGACGTCGTACGGGGCGTTGAGTTTTCTCAACGCCTGAATGGGTCACCCGGCCCATTGAGGAGGCCGGAGCGCGACGCTAACGTAGCGATACGGAATAGGGCCTGCGGCACATGGCCTGTTCCGAGTCGGGTTCCGGCGGAGACGCCGGGGGGAGAGGTTTGGGAGACTCACTGAAGCCGGGGGACGGCTTGCTGCCGCTGCGGTCCGCGAGGATCGCGCAGCGGCTGTTCAACGTCCCTGAACTTGCGCGACCTCGGACTCGCTTGAGCGTGTCTGAAGCGACACGACCGCGATCGGGGGCGGCCGAGGAATGACCAGTTCGCCTTACGCGTATACCGGGCACCTCGAGGAGCCCATCAGCCGGGCTCCGCGGTCGCTTGCGGCTCGGTGTGGAGAGGCAGTCGCGGACGTCGGCCTCGACCGCGCCCTGGTGATTCTCTTTCCGGTGGCTGCCGTCCTCCTCAGTCCGGGCGTCAGCTCACAGAAGATTTTCGCGATGATGGTCGCTGCCAGCGTCTGGTTCGTCGCTCTGCAGAACTGCTACGCACGTCCACGGCTGTCCACAGCCGCCCTGGGCACCGGCTTCGTGACCGCCGTGGGCACGATGGCGGGCCTGGCAGCCGTTTCGCTTCTCGACTTCTGGCTGCCTGGTCTGGGGCTGGGCAGCCGCCAGCTGGTCCTTATGGCGACCGGAGTGTTCCTCGCGTCCGCCGCCTTGGAGGCCTGGACGCAAAAGGGGCGCTCGCGTCGTCGACTCCTCTTCGTGGGCGCAGACGACGGCATCCAAGAATCGCTCGTGGAGCTCAGCCGGAATCCGCAACTTCCGTTCGAGGTGATCGGGGTGGTGGACGATGTGCGACCCGGCGGGGCCGGCTCTGTACCGGCGGTTGGCACGATCGGCGACCTCGGGGCGATCTTGCGCACAGACCAGCCGGACCTCGTTGTACTCGGCCCCGAAGCTCGCCGCGCAGACGCTCTGTCGCAGGTGCTCGATGCTTCGCCTCTCAACATTCGCGTCATGGACGTGCTCCACTTCAACGAGCACGCGTTCGGGAAGGTCCCCGTCCACCACATCTCTTACGAGTGGTTCATGAGCGTGCTCCACCTCTACCAGCGGCCCTACTCGCGGTTCGTCAAGCGCACGTTCGATCTTCTCGTCGCCAGCGTCGCTCTCATCGTTCTGGCGCCCATACTGGTCGCCGTCGCCCTGATCGTGCGCGCGTCGAGTTCTGGGCCGATCTTGTTTCGGCAAGTGAGGCTCGGCGAAGGTGGGAAAGTCTTCGAGATGCTCAAGTACCGAACGATGGTCGACGGCGCCGAAAAGCCCGGAGTCGCCGTCTGGGCTAAAGCGGATGACTCCCGAGTGACGCCGGCGGGGCAGGTGCTGAGACGCACCCGCCTGGACGAGCTCCCGCAGTTCTGGAATGTCATTCGCGGAGACATGAGCATCGTCGGCCCCCGGCCTGAGCGGCCGGAGTTCCTCGAGCTACTCCGGGAGACGGTTCCCTTCTGGACGCGGCGCCATCTCGTCAAGCCCGGTATCACGGGGTGGGCGCAGGTGCGGCGCGGCTACACCGCCGACACGTCGGGAACTGCCGAGAAGCTGGCGTACGATCTCTACTACCTCAAGTATCGGAGTCTGCTGCTCGATCTGGCGATCATCGCCTGGACGGCGCGCACCGTTCTGTCAGGCTCGGGTGCTCGCTAGCTCGTCGCGCGGACGCGTCTAGCGACAGTCGCTACGTGATAGCTGTTGCTCATCCGCGAGCGGCGGCCACCCCATCCCGGCTCCGGGCCGTGACGAGCTCGGCGATCGTCGACCAGCGGAAGTCGCCGAGCAATGAGCCAAAGCGTCGCTCGCAGGTGTCGAGGCCGACGTAGTGCCGGAAGCGGTAGCCGCGGGCGATCCCGTCGACGCGAGGTTGGCCAGGGTCTATCTCCCACGGGTGGATGTAAAAGACGTACGGGTGGCCGGCGCGAAGGATGCGACTGACTCCGCGCCGGAAGACAGAGTATGGAAGAAGGCGAAAGTACCCGCCGCCGCCCCACGGGACACCGAGAGAGCCAACTTTGAGGCAAGAGACGCAGACCTCGTGAAAACCCGGTCGCAGCTCGACGAGCGTCTGATTCGCGTCCACGCCTGACAGGCGTCCGTAGCGGTCGTGCGCGAGCGTCGGGAATACCGACGAGTCGTATGCGAATCCGAGGTCCTGGAGAACGGGGATCGACCAGTCCTTGATGGAGAAGGCGGGAGCCCGATATCCGATGACCTGCGCACCGGTCAGGTCTTCCAGCAGGGTCTTCGACCGCTCGACGTCGGCGCGGAACTCGTGGGGCGTGAGGGCATCGAGCATTTCATGCTTGTAGCCGTGGGACGCGATCTCGTGACCTTCGGCGGCAATTCGCTTGATCAGCGACGGACACCTGTCGGCGATCCAGCCTAGGACGAAGCACGTCGAGCTCACGCCATTCTCGGCCATCAGTCCGAGCATGCGGTCCATGTTCCGCTCGACGCGGAGCTGACGCGAATTCCACGTGTCGCGTCCGATCACCGCCCGCAGGTTCTCGACCTGGAACCAGTCTTCCACGTCGATCGACATGGCAGCGCACGGTACGGAGTCGGAGGCGGAATGCATGGGCGGCCAGAATAGCGCCGGAGCTCTCCGCTAACGGTCCGGGAGCTCTGTGCATGTGCGCTGAACCGTCGAGGTCGCTCATCACTGCATAGGCCACTCGGCCTATTGACTCTGCATTGGGTGGCGGTAATGTCGCGGGTTGGGAGCGGCATCGCGGCACCTGGCCGCGGGCATTTGCGGCAATGGGTTCTTCCGGGGAGAGGAGATGATTCGGGTGACTCCTGCTTTGCAGGGTCTTCAATGTGCATTTGGCGCGAGCGGAGTCGTTGCGGCAGCGGTCCTCGCCAGATGACGACGACGGTTCCTTCCGCGAGCCTGCGATCACGCCGCAGGGTGCGCGTCCGCCCGGTGCGGGTCGCACAGGTGACGGCGAACTTCGCGGACGGGTCGGGCGGAATCATGCTGCGAGAGGCCCTGGCCCTCGACCGGGAGCGCTACTCGACCACGATCATTGCGCCGGAGGATGGAACACTCTTTGGCCGCGCCGAGGATGCAGGACTGGAGGTCATCCGGCTGCGCAAGATGGGCCGGGGGCGCCGTGTCTATCCGTGGGCCGACGTCGAGGCCCTGCGCGAGCTGAGCGCACACCTGCGCGTCGGGGAATTTGATCTCGTGCATACGCATGCCGGCCGGGCGGGGGCCCTCGGGCGGGTTGCGGCTGCTCGGATCGGAAGCTCTGCCGTCGTCCACACGCTCCACGGATTCCCATTCAACGAGTTCCAGTCGGCACCCGTTCGGCGCACGCTTCTGGCCATTGAGCGAAGGCTCGGCCGCATCACGGACTACTTCATCACCGATGGAACGTTCGTCGCCTCCGCGGCGATCAGGCTGAAGATCGCTGCACCGGAGCGTGTTCGCGCCGTCATCACACCCATCGACGGAGTCCCGCCCGCCTCCGAGGCGGCTCGCCGCGACGCCCGTCGCCTGCTCGGACTTCCGGATGCGGCGAAGGTCGTCGGGACGGCGGCTCGGCTCGTAGCCCAGAAATCGCCTTTCGACATGGTGCGGGCGATCGCGGCACTCCAGCGGCCGGATGTTTACATGGTCTGGCTCGGCGACGGCGACCTGCGGGCTCAGACGCAGCGTCTGATCGAAAGGGAGCGGCTCACCGACCGATTCCTGCTCCTCGGGGCTCGGGACGATGTTGCCCGTTTGCTTCCAGCATTCGACGTCTTCGCGATCTCGAGTCTGTGGGAGGGCCTCCCTTGCTCAGTGGTTGAGGCAATGACCTGCGGGATTCCCGTGGTTGCCACCGCCGTGAATTCCGTTCCGGAGGTCGTCATCTCCGGCAAGACCGGCCTCGTAGTTCGACCGGGAGACCCGGGCTCGCTCAGCCAGGCACTTGCGTACATGCTGGATCACCCGCGCGAGGCGGCCCGTATGGCTGAAGCCGCACGGACTCAGATCGGAGAGCAGTTCCGACTCGATCTCCTGGGTCAGGAGCTGGCTGAGGTTTACGATCTGGCGCTCGACTTCGCTTCTAACGGTGCGCGTCAAGCCGCGATTGCGAGCCGCTGATGCGCGGATTCCTCGACACGGCCGGGGAGCACCTAGCGATCGAGTGCTCGATCCCTTGGGTCATGGACCTGCTCGCTGAGGGGGCTGCCGGGGAGCTTCGGCGCGCTGGGAGTCGTGACGCTTCGGTCGGCGTTCGAGTCGAGGCGGATCGGCGGTCGTTCGAGATCGACGGTTGGGAACCGCTCGCACGCGGGGCGTGGCGACGCAACGGCGAGGTCGTAATCGAGAACGCCTGCACGGCCGGCTTCGACCTCCACCTGAAACACGCGCCTGAGCATGCTCAATTTACGTTCCGCTGGCGTCCGCCGCCGCGAGACCGAGTCGCGGCCAGGCTCTTACGGTCGCGGTTCCACTTGCTTGCCCGCGCGACGCTCATGCAGTACCCCGTGCTTTGGTGGGCCGGGACGCGGGGCCGCGTGCCGCTTCACGCGTCGGTTTGCGTCGTGGCGGGCTCCGTGCCGCTAGTCACCGCTCCCAGCGGAATCGGCCGCTCGACGGTCGTTCTTGCCGAGGCCGCCCGCGGCGGACAAGCCACGGGCGACAACCTCGCGGTGAGCGACGGGATCACCGTGTGGGGCCT
>WNFU01008049.1_pt1 | contig 12259 bp, 14 predicted proteins | sample 5400121 | NCBI WGS metagenome assembly WNFU01 (sample SAMN13153360, study PRJNA577476) | soil metagenome | isolation source: 100 cm soil or saprolite under grassland replicate 1 | place: USA:California | collected 2016-06-15 | reverse complement strand
AGCCGGAGCTTGCGACGGCGACAAGGAGAAGGGTGAGGCATTCTGCGATCGCTCGGCGCGCGACGCCGCTGTTTCTCGTTGCGGCTCTGCTCGTCACGAGCTGCCGCGGGTCGTCGGACGCGTCACCGCGGTTCAAGCAGTCCCGGAACAAGGACGGGGGCACCACCACGTGCGGGATCCGCGCGTCGACGGTCAGCCGGGAGAGCGCGCAGGGGCCCGAAATCTCCCTGCTGCAGACGGCCAATGTGTCGCGAGGCGAGTGCACGGACGATGTGCGCTTCGAGTTCGCGTCCGGCGACATCGACCTCCCTCCGCGCTACGTCGCCGAATACCAGGCGGGGCCGTTCATCGACTTCAACCAGGACGTGCCCGCTTCACCCGGAGGGACCGTCTTCCTCGTGATCCGCTTCGAGAAGACCACGTCGAGCTACCTCGGGAGGAGCACCTACCGCAGCCGCGAGTCGATCGAGCCGGGCGGCATGCACCATCTCCAGGACGTCCGGATGGTGCGGGCACCCGACAACTGGGTGGAGTTCGTGATCGGGCTCGACCAGCAGCGGCCGTTCATGGTGGACGGCGCGCCGTCACCACCGCACGTCCTCGTCCGCATCGCCTGACCTATTCGAAGCAGGCGCGGATCGCGGCGTCGGCGGCGGTCTTGGTGGCCAGCTTGGCGCCCTTGGCCAGCCGGGCCATCTGCGGGATGCGGCCCGGGTGCTTCGCGAAGTAGGCCGCGACCGCCTTCGCGTTCGGTGTGCCGTCCTGGTTGCTCAGACGGAAGACCTCCTCGTCGACGCTCCCGTCGGACGCGCGGTCGCTGATGACCCGGAACACGGACCACGGGATCCCGCGCTTCTCGCAGCTCTCGGCGATGGCGGCGGTCTCCATGTCAAGGGAGACGACACCCTTCGCCCGCAGCCCGGCGAGGACGTCGGCGTCGGTGAGCAGCACGTCGCCGGTCCACATCTTTCCGCTCGGCGTCCCGTCACCCAACGGTGCCGGGCGGTACTCGGTGCCCGTCGCGCTGTTCACGACGACCTCGGGGAGGATGAGCGTCCCGATGGGCGTCTCGTTCTCGACCGCTCCCGTGATGCCGACGACGACCACCCGGTCGACCGGCATCGCGTCGAGCAGGCGCTCGGTGGCTTCGGTCGCCAGCTTGGTGCCCATCCCGGTGACGATCGCGACCACGTCGCGACCGCCGAGCGTTCCGGTATGCACCGTGACGCCGGCGATCTCCGTCTTCCGCAACGAGAGCTTCTTGACCAGTGGCGACAACTCCATCGGCATCGCGCAGATGAACGCGATCAGGCCGGAGCTCGACATGGGTTCCATCGGCCCAGCTTGCCGGATCGACCGCACGGACGGCCAGCCCCGTGCGACGACGCTCGTGCGAAGCTCGCGGCGGAGGATGCTGCGATGCCGGGACTGATCCTCTTCCGACACGGCAAATCCGACTGGGAGGCCGACTCCCCGGGTGGTGATGCCGCCCGCCCGTTGGCACGACGCGGCCGGAAAGCAGCGAAAGCGATGGGACGGTTCCTGGCGCGCGCCGGTCAGGTTCCCGACGCCGCGATCACGTCGCCCGCGGTACGGGCAGCGGACACGCTGCGCCTGGCCATGGAAGCCGGCGGCTGGACGTGCACGACCCGAACGGCGGACGCGCTGTACGGCGGTGGTGTTGCGGGCCTGCTGGCCGAGATCCGCAAGGAGCCCGACACGACGGGCGTGCTCCTCGTCGCGGGACACGAGCCGACGTGGTCGGAGGCGGTCACCGCGTTCATCGGCGGCGGGCGGGTGCGCGTGCCCACCGCGGCAGTGGTGCGAGTGAACTTCGACGTCGAACGCTGGAAGGACATCGGTACCGGCACCGGTGAGCTCGCCTGGAGCGTGGTGCCGCGCCTGCTCACGGAATGAGCGCGTCCGCCGCGATCTCCATGTGGCCGAGGTGCTGGTAGAGCTCCTCGAGCACGTGGATGACGAGCGCGCCGTCTGACTCGTCCCCGCCGATCAGGAACATGAAGCCGGTCCGGTCGGCCTGCGTGTCGCCCCGGAAGATTCGATCGAGGTCCGCACGTGCTGTGACCAAGGTGGCGTCGACCATGGCGTGGAGCTGGGCCATGGTTGCCGTGCGCGTGAACTCCGATTCGCGATCCCGGTGACTGGGACGACCCAAACCCACGTGGCCGAGCCAGAACTCCGTCACCTCGCAGCAATGGATGATGAGGGCCGCCACCGCATTGGTGCGCGGCCCCAGTGGCCGATCGTTCACTTTGGGCTCACCCAGGCGGTCCGCCACCTCCAGCATCTGGGTGAACGCATGGCGGGTGTAGAGCTCCGCCGTTGCCGGTTCGAGGTTCATCAGCCGCTCGTCAGCACGATCTTGCCGAGCTTGCCGCCGGCGGCGAACCGGTCGTAGGCGGCTTCGGCCTCGCTCATGGGGTACGTGGCAGTCACCGGCACCTGCAGCCGCGGCTTCTCGCGGCTGAGGAACGGGAGCACGTGCGCTTCGACGAGACGTGCCGTCCGGGCCTTCTCCTCGAGCGGACGCACACGGAGCGTCGACGCGTGGATGCGGCCGCGCTTCGCCATCAGCGTCAATAGGTTCACGTCCGCGCTCGCGCCGCCGCCGACCCCGATCACCGCGATCCGTCCACCAACCGCGAGGGCATCGAGGTCCGCTGCGATGTTGGGCGACCCGATGAGCTCGAGCACGACGTCGAAGGGGCCACGCTCCACGAACGCATCAGGCGCGACGACCTCGGTGCGTCCGACGCGCGTCCCGATCGCGGCGACATCGGCGCGCAATTCCGGATTGCGCACGGTCGCGGTCACACGCGCGCCGGCGAGGGCGGCGAGCTGGACGCCGGCGATGCCGACGCCGCCCGCGGCGGCGTGCACGAGGGCTTGCTCGCCCAGGCGCAGCGCGCACTGGCTGAAGAGCGCGTCGTGCGCGGTGGTGAACACCTCCGGGAAGCCGCCCGCCTCCGGCCACGACAGGACGTCGGGCACCGGCATCGCGACACGCTCGTGCACGAGCGCCAGCTCGGCCTGCCCGCCGCCGCCGACGAGCGCCATCACGCGATCGCCGACCGAGAAACGCTCGACGTCGCGGCCGACTGCGACGACCTCGCCCGCCAGCTCCATCCCGGGGATGTCCTGAGGACTGCCGGGCGGCGCGGGGTACAGGCCGCGCCGCTGCAGCATGTCGGCGCCGTTGAGGCCGGCGGCACGCACGTCGACGAGGAGCTCGCCCGCGCCCGGCGCCGGATCGGGGTGGTCCCGCCACTCCAGCCGGCCCTCGGCCACGGTCACCGCCCGCATAGGCCCTCCTCGGTCGCCGCCGCGGCCGCCAACCCTACGGGACCGCCTGCCCTAGCCCCCTCTGACCTGGGCAAACGGGACGCCCCGGGAGCCCCGGCGTGGGGGCGCTACCTTCCGGGCATGGCGTTCGGCGAGCGGAGCCCCGACCACCCCCCCGAGGGCTCCCTGGCCTTCGTCGACGACGACGGCAACCGGGTCGTGCTCGACGCCGCCGAGGCCCTCATGTTGTTCGGGCTCACCGACGGCCTCCAAGAAGCCACGGTGTCGGCGTGTCCGACGTGTCGCAATCGCGTCCTCGCCGTGGTCGCGTTCCTCGACGTCCTCGAGCGCGGTCCGCTCCATGCCCGGGCCGCCGACCTCGCCGAGCTCGCCGACGAGGCCCCCACGCTGCACCTCTACGTCGAAGACCTCACGACCGAATGCGAGCACGACGACTGGCTCGATCCCGGATTCACCGAGTGGTCCGACGCCGTTGAAGAGATCCCCGGCGTGCGGCGCCCGGCGCCGTAGCCCGGCGCGGACTCAGCCCGCGGCGACGGCGGCTTTGCCGACCGACCATCAGTTCTCGTCGACGTCGAGCAGCGCGCCGAACGACTCGTCGAGGCAGTCGAGCAGCGTCGACGGATCGCTGACCGCGACGGGGTCGATGTTGATCCCCATGTCGAGTGAATCGCGGTAGCTCAGCAGCGTCACGTTCAGCGCGCACGCGGCCCGTGGCCCCATCGGGTAGTTCGCCTCGATCCGGGCCCCACCGAGGTAGAGGTCGACCGGGCTGCCCCGCAGGTTGGACGTCGCGAAGTCGATCGTGTGGGCCTGCGCACGGGTGAGCGCGACGAGCATCGAGGTCGGGAGCATGGTCAGCAGGCCGGCGAGGGAGCCGGCGGCGGCGATCACCGGCTCGCCACGGAGGTCGGCGAGGCGCTCGTGCACGAGCTTGAACCGCGCGGCCGGATCCTTGGGCTCGATGGGTACGAGCACCCGGCTGGGGGTGAAGCTGGTCGCGCTCTCCTCGTCGTCGCCGCGTGTGCTGATCGGCATCGCCATGCGCAACTCGCCGCACGGTGCGCCCATGCGTTCGTGGTACAGGCCGAGCGCGCCCGCCACGCCGGTGACGTACACGTCGTTCACGGTGCCACCGAGCTTGGCGGCGGCTTCCTTCGTCCTCCCCAGCGGGACGGCGAAGGACTCGAACCGGATACCGAGCGAGCGGTCGCGCATGAGCGGCGAGCGGGCGGGCTCGGTGACGAAGAGCTGGCGCCGGACGGAGCCGGCGAGCCGGACCGCGTTGTAGATGCCCCGGCGCGCCGCTTCGGTGCTGGCGAGCGCGCTCGCGGCCGATTCGAGGCCACGCCGGGCGCGCCCGAGCTGCCGGCTCAACGTGTACGTCACCGCGTCGCCGACCACGTCGGCCGTCGACGTCCTGTGCACCGGGTCGGCGGCGGCCGCGGCGCGCGCTTCGGCCTCGGCGTCGACCACAACACGTTGGGCGGGCGAGGGAGCCGGGGGCGGGGGTGGGTCGGCCTCGAAGTCGAGCAGGCTGAGCGAGAGCCGCACGCCACCGACGCCGTCGGTGATCGTGTGGTGGACCCTCTGGAGGAGCGCGGCGCGCCCGCCCTCGAGCCCTTCGACCACGGTGAACTCCCACAGAGGCCGCGCCCGGTCGAGGGGTGTGGCCGCCGCCGCCGCGGCCAGGTCGAGAAGTTGCCGCATCCCGCCCGGCGCCGGCGCCGCGACCCGACGGAGGTGGTAGTCGAGGTCGAGGTCGTAGTCGGGCTGCCACTCGGGGGGAGCGAGGCGGAACGGTGTCGACACGACACGGTCACCGAGACGTGGGATGTCTACGAGGGCCTGCTCGAGCTTCGCCCGCACCCGGGCGACGTCGGGGGCGTGCTCGAGGATGCTGATGTTCGTGAAGTCCGAGCGGAGGGCGGGGTCCTTCTCGACCGCCCACATGATCGCTTCGGCATCGCTCATCCGCATTGGCTCAGGGTTTCGCGACGCAGGTGACGGTGCAAGCGCGAAGGCGCCGCTACCTCGGGATCTGGGTGCGCTTGAACTCGTTGAAGCGGGTCCAGTCGAGCAGCTCGAGCGCCCGCTCGAGGTCGTCGACGCGGTTGCGCTCCATGAACCGGATGAAGACGGCCTCGTCGCCCTCGATGAACGTCGGGACGCCGAACGCGCGGAATCTCTCGACCTGTTCGGTGTGCTCGGCGGCGAGCGTCTTCAGCGGCCGGCCGCTCCACGCCTCTTCGGCCACCGCGTCGACGTCGAGGCCGGCCGCCGCCACCGCCTCGCGGACGACGTCCTCGTGGCCGAGCTTCTTGCCGTCGTCGTGGCGGGCGGCGAAGGCCGCGAGATGGAAGTCGAGGAAGCCTTCGGGGAACTGGTCGCGGATGGCGATCGAGTAGAGGAGCGCCGTGACGCCCGTGCCCCACTCGCTCGGCTGACGCTCCCAGACCGGCGGCTCGCCCTCCTCGACGTGCGCCTGATCGAGGGAGAACGGCAAGAACCGCACGTCGAGGTCGGCGCCGTCCCGTACGGCGCTGACGACGGCCTCGTGGGCGTTGCGGGCGAACGGGCAGCGGTAGTCGAAGCTGACGGCAATCTCGCGGGGCACAGGAAAACCTCCCGGACGGGGACTGTCCTGCCGGCTGAGGTGAGCAACCCCCAAGCTACCCCTGCGATTCCCGCGCCGATGGCGTCAGGACCCGCTTGGCGATCTGCCCGAACGCCAGGCCCAGCAGCGTGCCCGCGACCGCGTCGGAGGCGTGGTGCATGCGGACGTAGACGCGGCTCGCGGCGACGAGTGTTGCGACCCCGAAGTAGACGGGCGCGGCGCGGGTGCCGTCGGACAGGAGTGTCGCCGCCGTGAACGCGGATGTCGCGTGCCCCGACGGGAAGGCGCTCGTCCTAGGCCGGTGCATGCCGTATGGAAGGGGGCCGGGCGGTGAGCTCGGCGGTCGGATGCGGCGAAAGGCCAGCTTGATCGGACCGTTGGTGAGGGCGGATTCGGCACCGAGCGCGGCTGCCAGCCGGGTCCCGACTGCGGGGTCGCCCCGGCGTGCGGCGCGCAGCGCGCCGAGCGCGATCCAGAGCAGCGCGTGGTCGGCGGCGCTCGACAGTCCGTAGAACAGCGGATCGAGGCGACGGTTGCGGTAGCGCTCCACCCAGCGGTCGACCGTGTCGTCGAAGCCGCGGACCCAACGTGTGAGCGCGCCGCGGCGCGGCCAGCTCTGCACCCAGCGTGAGCCGCCTCGGGGCGGAACGTAGGCCACGGGTGGCGAAGCCTAACGGTCGCCCTGTGGGAGCCAGCCTCGGGCGACGGCGTCGTCGATGAGGCGCTGCCCAAGGGACCACAACTCGGGTGAGCCATCGCCGATGGTGGCGTTCACCGCACGAACCTGCTCGGCCGTGATGCCGTGCTCGCGCCACGCCTGTCCGGCCGACGCGTAGTTGAGCAGGAGCGGCTGGAGCCGATCGAGCGAGCGGGCGAAGCGGGCTGCCGCGCTCGTCCCGTGCTCGAACTCCAGCCAGCAGGCGCGGAGCTCGTCGCCCTCGCCGTCGGGCAGCAGGCCGAACAGTCGGTCGGCGGCGGCGTGCTCACGCGCTGCTTTCGTCTCGCGCCCGTCCGTGTCGTAGACGAACGTGTCGCCGGCGTCGATCTCCACGATGTCGTGCACGAGAACGAGCCGCGCGACCTGCAGCGGATCGACCGGCTCGTCGGCGGTATCGGCGAGCACCAGCGCCATCATCGCGAGGTGCCACGAGTGCTCGGCGCTGTTCTCGCGCCGTGTACCGTCGGTGACGACCGTGCGTCGCAGGACCTGCTTGAGCCGGTCGAGCTCGACGACGAAGCGAACGCGATCACCCAGCTGTGGCTCGCCGACGAGCGCGCCCAGCGCCGCGCTCGGATCCGTCGGCGAGCCGCCGGTGCCCACGCAGGGAGGGTACAAGGAGCGCGATGAAGCTCGGACCCCGGATCGCCGTCGTCGGGACGAGCGGCGCGGGCAAGACCACCCTTTCGGTGCGCCTGGCCGCGCTGCTCGACTGCCCGCACATCGAGCTCGACGCGTTCCAGCACGGCCCGAACTGGCTGCAGGCGACGGGCGGCGACGGCGCAAGTACCCCTTGCTCTGCGACAGCCCGAGTACGCGCACCTCGACGTCCTGCGCCTGCGGCACCCGCGCGAGACGCGCCGGTTGCTGGCTGCCGCGAGCGCCGCGGCGTGAGCGCTAGCTCGCGACGGCGACCGCCTAGGCCTCGACGAGCGGGAGGCTGGGCTCGATCACGGTGCCCGGGCCGCGCAGCTCGGCCGCCTGCACGGGGTCGCCGCCGAAGGCGGGGCAGTACGGCTTGAAGTTGCAGAAGTCGCACAACGGCCCGGGGTGGGGCCGGAAGTCCTCGCGTTCGCAGGCCCGCAGGATGGCCGTCCACAGGGCGTCAGCGCGCCGACCGACGCCGGCGACCGACTGCGCGGTCGGTGTGGCGATGATCGCCTCCGGCTTCGACAGGTAGTACAGCTGCACGCGCGCGGGTCGCTTGCCGAGCATCTGCTCGCACAGCGCGGCGTAGATGTGCACGCCTGAGAGCCGCTGGTTCTCGGCGTACTCGCTCGGCACCGAGCCGGTCTTGTAGTCGGTGACCACGAATTCGCCGTCGTCGGCGATCTCGAGACGGTCGATGATCCCGCGCAGCGTGACCCGCCCGAACTCGGCCGTGAGCTTGAGCTCGAGGCCGTTGGGGCGCACGGTGCGGGGGTCCTCGAGCTGGAAGTACTTCCGCACCAGCTCCTCAGCGTCGGCGTCGAACAGCGCCCGCTCCTCGTCGGTCAGCTCGAGGCCGGCGAGGTCCGGGTCGTCGGCCATCTCGACCCGGGCGGTCTCGAGGTCGGCCAGCGCGGCGTCGACGGTGCGGTCCGCCTGGGGGCGGCACATCAGCAGCTCGAGTGCGCGGTGGACGAGGGTGCCCTTGGTGGCCGCCGGGCTGGGGGGCTCGGGGAGGCGGTCGATGTACGAGAACCGGAACGCGAGCGGGCACGACTTGAACGCCGACACGGAGCTCGGCGACAGCGACGGAGGGAATGCCAGACCCATATCCGGAGAGTAACGCCGGGGTATGACGGCTACGCGGATTCCCCGTAGCCTGCGCGAGTCGCTGACCAGGGGGAATGATGCGAGTCGACGGAACGGTCATGACAGCTCGGCCGGAGGAGATGCCGGCGGCGGCCCGCGAACTCGAGGAGCTGGGATACGACGGCGTCTTCACCGCCGAGACCAGCCACGACCCGTTCCTCCCGATCGCGCTGGCCGCGCTCGAGACCGAGCGCATCGAGCTCGCCACCGGCATCGCGGTCGCGTTCGCGCGGAACCCCATGTCGACGGCCGTCATCGGCAACGACCTCCAGCTCTACACGAAGGGCCGGTTCATCCTCGGGCTCGGCAGTCAGATCAAGCCGCACATCGAGAAGCGGTTCTCGATGCCGTGGTCGGAGCCGGCGAAGCGGATGCGCGAGTTCATCCTCGCGATGCGCGCCATCTGGGCGTGCTGGAACGAAGGCGACAAGCTCGACTTCCGGGGCGAGTTCTACCGCCACACGCTCATGACTCCGTTCTTCAACCCGGGCCCCAACCCGTACGGCACCCCGAAGGTGTTCCTCGCCGCCGTTGGTGAGCGCATGACCGAGGTAGCGGGCGAGGTTGCCGACGGGATCCTGCTGCACGGCTTCACCACCGAGCGGTACGTGCGCGAAGTCACGCTGCCCGCGCTCGAACGCGGGTGGAGTCGCGCCGGCAAGCAGCGCGAGCAGTTCGAGCTGTCGGGACCGATGTTCGTGGTGACGGGGACCAACGAAGAGGAGTACGAGGCGGCTCGGCGCGGCACGAAGCAGCAGATCGCGTTCTACGGGTCGACGCCCGCATACCGGGGCGTGCTGGAGCTCCACGGCTGGGGTGATCTGCAGGGCGACCTCAACCGGCTCTCGAAGCAGGGCGACTGGGTGCAGATGGGCGAGCTCGTCGACGACGAGATACTGGGGGCGTTCGCGGTCATCGGCGAGCCCGAGGAGATCCCGGCCAAGCTGCTCGACCGCTACGGCGACATGGTGGACCGCATCAGCTTCTACGCCCCGTATAAGAGCGACCCGGAGCGCTGGGCACGCGTCGTCGAGGGGTTCAAGGCCGCGAGCTGACCAGGACCTCGGTGTCGCCCGGCCAGTCCCAGAACAAGCCGCTGGGGGAGCGTTCGGTCAGCAGCGCGCGCACGTCGGCCTCGAACTCGCCGAGCCGGTCCCCGAAGAGGTGGGGCGCGGCGAACGACGTCGAGAGGTAGCCGGCGAGCACGCCGTCGACGTCGCGCACGATGTCGGGTCGGCCGCGCGCGAAGACGACGCGCGGCCTTCCGAACCGTGTCCGAGCCAATGCATCCTCGTACCGGTCGGGTGGGTCGTTCCTGAACCCCTGGCCGGCACGCCGGCGCGGGCCCAGGTAGCGGAGGATGAGCTTGCGAATCTCGTCGTGCGGGATCGGCGGGTAGCCCGGTCCCTCCGGCTCGGGCCGTCCTTCGACCGTGTGCACGACCAGGGCCAGTGAGCCACCCGGCTCGAGGAGGTCGTAGACGGCTTCTGCGACGCGCTCTCGGTCCGTCCACTGGAACGACTGGCCGAACGTCACGAGCTTGCACGGGCCGAGGCCGAGCGTCGGGATCGCTTCCGCGACCGCCTCGACCCATCGGATGTTGTCGACGCCCGCTTCGTGCGCGCGACGCGCGCCTTCGGTGAGCATGTCGGCGTCGGGGTCGAGGCCGATCGCCTCGTCGAAGGACGGCGCCAGCTCGACCGTGAGGACGCCGGGCCCGCACCCGACGTCGAGCAGCCGACCCGACCCGTCCAGGCCCGCCTCCTCGGTCAGCGTCGCAACGAGCTCCCGCGAGTACGGCGGACGCCCGCGTGCGTAGTACGCGGCGCTGCCTCGGTAGATCGTCGGGTCGTACGGCACAGGCCCATCTTGGCCTGCGTCAGCCCCACACCTTGCGAGCCGCCTCGGCGATGACGCCGAGCTTGGCCCGCTCGTCGTCGATCGTGAGCGCGTTGCCGAGCACGGACGTGGCGAACCCGCATTGCGAAGAGATCGCGAGCCGATCGAGCGGGACGTACCGGCTCGCCGCGTCAATCCGTCTCGCGAGGTCGTCGACCGATTCGAGGTCGCGCCGCTTCGTGGTCACGAGGCCGAGGACGACCCACCGATCGGAGGGGACCCGAGCGAGCGGTTGGAAGCTCCCCGAACGCGGGTCGTCGTACTCGAGCAGCAGGCGACGAGCACGGATGCTTCCGAAGAGCTGCTCGGCCACCGCCTCGTAGCCGCCCTCGACGAGCCACCGGCTGGCCTGGTTGCCGCGGCACAGGTGGAACCCGAACGTCACTCCCGGACGATCACCGATGACGCGGTTGTCGAGATCGACGCCGAGCTCCAGCCATCGCTCGGTCGGCCAGCCGCGGCTTGCGTAGAAGTCGCGGTAGCTCGGGTCGAGGACCATCGTGTAGTGAGGCGCGTCGAGCTGGAGGTACGTCGCTCCCATTGCCTCGAGCTCGTCGGCCTCCTCCCGGAGGATTTCCGCGACGTCCACGAGGAAGTCCTCGAGTGTCGGGTACTCGCGGGGAGCGCGCCGCGGGTCCCAGAAGTTCGCGAAGAGACTGGGGCTGGGCAGCGTGACCTTGAGGACGCGGTCGGTGCGGCCGCGGGCGTACGCGAACTCCTCAGAGCAGAGGGAGCGGCGCCTTCGCAGCTTCCCGATGACTGCGAGCTCCGGGCGCTCGACCTGCAGATCGCCGACTTCCTCGTCGCCGTGCCAATTGCCCCAGAGGAACGCGTCGAGATCCCACTCCGTGAATCCGTCGACCGCAGCCGGGAGCTGACTCTGGAACGACAGGCGTCGCATCTCGCCGTCGGTCACGACGTCCACCCCCGCCTCTTCTTGCAGGCGGAGCGTGTCGTCGACGGCGTCGTCCTCGGCTGCCTTCAGCTCAGCCGTCGAGAGCGTGCCGGCAGCAAACGCGTCGCGCGCCTCGAGCAGTCGGCGCGGGCGGAGCAGGCTGCCGACGACGTCGCTACGAGCCTCGATCACCGCCGTCATCGTACGAGGTGGAATCGGCACGTTACGGTTGCGCGATGGCTCAGGGCTTCGAGGTCGTGTGCGAGATCGAGCCGCCGGTGCGACCGGACCTCAAGCGGGTGCGACACCAGATCGGTGTGCTCAGCTCGGTGGCGAACGCGTTCCTCGTTCCCGACAACCACCTCGGACGAGCCACGGTGTCGAGCGTGGCCGTCGCCCACGAGGTCGAGGCGATGGGCGGCCGCTCGATCGCGTGCCTGAACTCGCGGGACCGCAACCTCCTGGGCTTCCGCCGCGACCTGCTGACCGCCGCCGCCTACGGAGTGGACCAGTTCCTCTTCGTGCACGGCGACAAGCCGACGTCCGGAGGCCGGACGAGCGAGCTCACGGTGCGAGCGATGATCGACGAGGCGCGATCGCTCGCCGGCGAGCCAACCCTCGAGGGCGTGGGCCCGTTCCGTGTGGGGGCAGTGGCCGGCTTCGGTCCGCTGCCGGCCTGGAAGCGGACGGCCGACTTACTGTTCCTCCAGGTCTCGTACTCGGTCGACGCCGTGCTGCGGTGGCGTGACGACACCCGCGCCGACGTTCCCGTCTACGCAGGCGTCATGGTGCTGGCCAGCGGGGCGATGGCGCGGCGGCTGGCGTCCGGGATCCCCGACATCGAGATCCCGACCGCGTTGGTCGACCGCGTGAACGCCGACCCCGCCGCCGCTGTCGAGGCCGCCTGCGAACAAGTCCTGCAGCTGCGGGACAGCGGCGCGTTCGACGGTGTCCACCTCATCCCAGTCTCCCGCTACCGGGAAGTCGCGGCCAAGGTGGAAGCGGAGCT
>WNFU01009642.1_pt1 | contig 12264 bp, 13 predicted proteins | sample 5400121 | NCBI WGS metagenome assembly WNFU01 (sample SAMN13153360, study PRJNA577476) | soil metagenome | isolation source: 100 cm soil or saprolite under grassland replicate 1 | place: USA:California | collected 2016-06-15 | reverse complement strand
ACAGCCCACCAGGGGAAACCTGGGCCACACCCGGCCACCAGCCGGGCCACCGCCATACCTGAAGCCCGAACCCCCAACCCGCACAGCGACAATTATCAATAGGCTACTCAGCCATCAAGATCGTGAAGGATCTGGGCTGGGGCGCTGGACCGGCCGGTGGTCACGATGACGGCGATGTCCGCTCCGTGAAGTGTACGGGCGGTGCCAGCGAACTTCTGCACGTCCGGGCTGCCGACGGCGCGGTCGGCGCGCAGGCATTTGCATTAGATGACGACACGTCGGCGCGTGGGGCCGTACGCGGTGATGTCCGCGCCGAGATCACCGGCTCCACCGCAGACCTGAACGCGGGTGAACCCGGTCCGGCGCATCAACGCCGCGAGCCAGTGCTCGAACTGTGGACCAGTCAGCCAGTCGGTCGCCGCGATGCTGCGTGTCAGTTCTGCCCACCGGCGCCGGTAGGCATCTCGGCGTGCCTTGCGTATCCATATGGCGCTGGCCAGGACGACGAGGATCACGAGCATCGTGACGGCGAACTCTGCTGGGCGGCGTCCAGCGTATTGGACGAGGAGTGCGAGAGCGACGGCGGCGGCAACGACGACGGCCAATCCGCCGTACACCAACGCTTTCGGCCGGTCGGCGAAGCCGTCTATACCCCACCGGCAACTCCGATCAGCGCCGCCGGGCCGGCGCCGCGAGTCGGGTGCTCGTCGTGGGCGGTTACGCGAGGCAGTGCTGCAACCTGGTGCGGGTGACGGTCAGCGGCTCCGCTGTGTTATGAGATCACGGCGAGCGTCGGCGGTTGGTAGGAGAGCCGACTGCGCATGATCGCCTCGATCGCGTAGCGCTCAAGCGCGGTCAACATCATCGACTTCGAGCACGCACGCTACGACCTCGCCGCGTGTGACCTTGTCCGCGTGTCCCGTCGCGCATGGGCGCACCGGTTCGACCTGAAAGGGCCGTGTTCATCCAGGAGTACAGGGAATCGTCCGGCACCGACCGTCGGGGTATCGAGCACTGCACGCACTTCGATACCTGCCGCCGAGGACTTCGATCGTTGACCGTCGTTAGGCCGAATGGGTCGGCCCACGGCTTGCTGTCGGGGCGTTCTACGCCATAGCGGGGTCGCGGTTGTGGAGGAGGTGCCACAGGCAGCGCAGCCACCAGGCGGTGGCGGCGCCGATGTAGATGACGGCGAGGGTGCCGGTGGCGGGCCAGCTGACGATGGCGGTGGTGAAGGTGGCGAGAGGGGCGCCGACGATGATGCGGTGCAGCGTCGGTTTGACGATGGCGAGGGTGGCGCCGATGCCGAGTAGGAGCGCGCCGAGGCGCCCGGCGCCGCTGATGAGCAGTGCGGTGGATGAGTTGCCGGCGGTGGTCATCGAGGTTTGGATCAGAGCGATGCCGGCGGTGCACGGCGGTGGTGGCGGCGAGTGCCGCGATCGGGAGCGCGGGGATCAGCGCCCAGCGCAGGAACGGTCCGCTGGGTAGGCCGAAGTACAGGGAGCCGCTGATGGCGTACAGGCCGGCGATGGACAGGCCGACGGCGATGGCGGCGAGCAGGCCGGTGCTGATGGCGGTGTTGGGGTCCGGTGCGGTACCGGGCTGGGGTGCGCGGCCCAGGGCGGGCAGCGTGGAGGCGATCAGCGTGGCGGCGGCTAGGCAGGTGAGCAGGGCGAAGGTGGCGGCCATGGCGAGTTCGCCCCAGTTGGCCAGGACGTAGGCGTAGGGGTCGTAGCCGATCCCGGCGGCGTGGTTGTAGGTCGCGGTGGCGTAGGTGTGCGCCAGCAGGCCGAGGGAGGCGGCGCCAGGGATGACCAGCGCCACCGCCCGGCGCAGCGGTGGGGGTGGTGGCCCGGTGTCTACCCGGACGATGGCGTCACCCGCGGTATGGGTGGCGCCGCGGGCGGCAGCCAGGCGGGGCTCGGCGGGCACCGTGGGCGCCAGCGTGGTGTGTTCTTTTAGCAGCTTCGCGGCCGGGGGGAGTTGGGCGCCCTCGCCGATGCAGTACACCCCGGCGAGATGCTCGGCACCCGCTTCGGCCGCGGCGTCGACGGCTTGGCGGGCGGTGACCGCGGCCTGTTCGAGGACGGGGCGGGCGATAGCGTCCAGTTGGGTGTGGGTGAGCACGACGGGCGGGTGTGGGGATGGCATCGCCACGGCGACGGCTGGGGCACGGGTCAAGGACTCGGTGGCGGTGCGCGCCGAGGCCTGGATCATGAACCGGTCACCGGCGGATAACTCCCCCGGGTTCGCCGATGGGTTACCGGCGGCGGCGATGACGTCGGTGAGGTAGGCGGCCAGGTCCCGGTCGATGCGCAGGGTGCCGGCGTCGGGGTCGTCGATGGTGGCCAGGACGTCGAAGCTGTCGCCGGTGTGGCGCAGCACGGTGGCCTCGAACCCGGCGCCGAGGTCACAGATCAGCAGGTGCGCGCCGTCCGCGATGGGTGTGCCGGTGGCGAGCAGGTGGCGCGCGGCGGCGATCGGGGCCTCGATCAGGGTGGGGGTGGGTAGGCCGGCGCGGTGTGCGGCGTTGCGCAGCAGGGTGCGTCGCCGCGGTCCCCATCCGGCGGGTACCACGAGCCGCACATCTGGTACGGGCTGTGTAGCGACCCGGGTTGCTTCGTCGGTGACCCGGCGTAGGGTGGCCGCGATCAGGTCGAGGACGTCGACCTTGGTCGACCCCAGGTCGATGGTCCCGTTGCGGATGTGGCGCAGCGGGGTGGGTTGGAAGCCTTCGGGTGTGGTGGCGGCGGCCTGCCATGCCTGGGTACCGGTGAGCAGCCGGCCGTCCGGACCCGTGTGCACGGCGCTGGGAAGCACGGCGGATCCGTCGAACAGGAGCGGCATGTGCCGGCCCTCGGGCCAGGCCAGCACCGCGACCGTGGTCGTGGTGCCGTAGTCGATGGCCAGCCGGAGTCCTCCGATGCCCATACCGGCAGGTGTACACCGCATCGACGCATCCCGTGACCCCAAGGTGACGAAACGGGCGCCGGTGTGGCGGCCGGTGGAAGCGGGTGGCTCGGCGGGCATGGGCGGTGTACACAGACAACGGGACCTGCGACCACGTTCGCTGGAGGTGATCAGGATGCGAGGCGACACACCACCAGTCCGAGCCGCCGCTCGTGGCGCCGCACCGGCTTGCCGCCAGTGGGATCGGTGCCGGCCGGCCGGGGACCACCGGGCCGTTTCCGGTGGACGGGGTCGGTGATGGGGCGGGTTCTGCGTGGGCTGGGGTCGCTGGCTGGGCTGCTGCTGATCATGGTGGGTATTCCGGCCGGGTTGGTGTGGTTTCCCGGCTGGCCGCTGCCCAAGCACTGGCCGCACGATCAGGCCACCTGGCAGCAGTGGCTTGACCATCCGATCAACCAGTCATCGATGGTGGACGCGGCGGCGTGCCTGGTGTGGCTGCTGTGGGCGTTCTCGATGTACATGCTGCTCGCCGACATTGTCGCCCGCGCACGAGGTGTGGTACGCCGGCCCCGGCTGCGGCTGGCCGTGCCGCTGCACAGTGCGGCGACCAGCCTGATCGGCACGGCCACGCTCGCGGTGACCTCGATCGCCGGGCGGCCCACGATGGTCGGGTCGGTGGCCTCGCCGCCGGCCCCGCCGGTGCCGGTCGGCGCGATGCCGACCTCCGCCACCGCGATGTCGACCGCCACGACCGGGACGTGGACTGCGACCAGCCCGGCCGTTACCGCAGGGGATGTCACGCTGCTGGTCGGCGACCACCGCTACACCTACACGGTGCGTCGCGGGGACAACCTGTCCCATATCGCCGCCGATTGGCTCGGCGACGCGGACCGGTGGCCGGAGATCTACCACCTCAACCGGGGCCGGCACTTCCCGGTCCAGGGTGGCACGTTGACCAACCCGGATCTGATCTACCCCGGGTGGGTCCTCACCCTGCCGCCGGATGCCCAACCACCGGCCCCGGCCACCCCGCCACCGGCAACCCATGACCAGCCCGGCGCGGGCACCTCCACGCATTCCCGGCCGGTGACTCCTGGCGCCTCGGCCACGCCCAGCCCGTCCCCGGCAGCGTCCACACCGGCCAGCCTGGCACCCAGCCCCACCGGTGCGGCAGTCTCCGCCACACCCAGCACGACCAGGACGTCCGGCACGGTCGCTACATCGGGCGCCGCGCCGACTGGCACAGCGTCCACAGACATCCACGCTGGCCAGGGCCAGCGCGGCAGCCCGTCGGTGCGGGTGCGCCTGCCCGGTGGATGGGTCAGCCTGCCCCTGGCCGCGGCCATCGTCGCGGCCGGGTCGATGGTGTGGCTGCGCCGCCGTCGCCGCTACAAGCCCGGCGCGCTGGCCGGTCCGGTGCTGCACGACGCGGACCTGCGGCCGTTGCCTGCCGTGGTCGAGCAGGCCCGCCGGCAGGTACGCCGGTACGCCCCGGAGTTGCTGCACCCACCCCGGGACACGCTCACCGTACGGGAGGCCGCCCGGTTGCGCCGGGCCGGCCAACCATTGCCTGCGCCGCCGCCACCCGAACCCGAGGGGCCGGACCTGGCGGGCCTCCCCAGCCGGCTGCCGGCGGGCGGTCTGGGCCTGACCGGGCCGGGCGCGGCCGACGCCGCCCGCGGGATGCTGGTCGCCACGCTGTCCGCCGGTACGCCGAATGACCCGGACGCCCGCGGCGAGATCGTCATCCCGGCCGCCACGTTGGCCACCCTGCTGGGCGCCACCGCGGTCGAGGTGGGCAGCCTGCCAAGGTTGACGGTGGCCGCTGATCTGCCCGCCGCGCTGACCCACATCGAGGAGCTGATCATCGCCCGGCGCCGTCTGGTGGAGGATGAAGACGCCCCCGACGTCGACACGCTGCGCGCCAACCCCGACCACCCGCCGGTGCCGTTGGTGCTGCTGCTGGCGGAGGTCCCGGACCGGCCGCTGCGCCCGCGCCTGTCCACCGCCCTGCACCTGGGCCACCCCCTCGCGACCGGCGCGGTACTGCTCGGCGAGTGGCCCGACGGCGACACCCTGCATGTGGAGGCCGATGGCACCATCCAGGGCGCCGACGAGCAGCACCTCGCGGTACTCGACGCGGCCACCGCCACCGAACTGCTGCATGTACTGCGCGAAGCTCACACCGGCCAACCGGCCAGCCACGCACCGGCCGACCCGACCCAGCCGCCCACCGAGCCGCAGACCGAACTGGGCCGCCCCGACGACCGGCAGACCCTGCCGGTACCGAGCCCGGCCGTGGCCGTGCTCGTTCCCCGACCCCGACCGCCCGAGGCCGCCAGCGTTCAGATCCCCGATGACCGCCTCCGCGCGCCCGCGCAGGTCCTGGGAACCCCATCCCTGTACCGGCTGGACCACACCCCCATCGACGGGCTGCGTGAGGTCGCCCTGGAACTGCTGGTCTACCTCGCCGTGCACCGCGACGGGGCGTCGCTGGAGGACATCAAGGAAGCCATCTACGGCGACGCCACCCGCGAACGCGCCAAACAGCGCCTGCAAACCGACGTCGGGAACCTGCGCAACCGCATCCGCCACATCCTGGGCATCACACCCAAGCAGCGCGGCGACCCGGTCATCAACACCGGCGGCCACTACCACCTCAACCCCGACCTGATCGACGTCGACTGGTGGAGGGTGCAGGACGCGCTCGCCCAGGCCACCGCCACCACCGACCCGGCGCTGCGTGAAGCGGCGTTGTGGCGGGCGCGCGACGCCTTCCACGGACCCCTCGCGGAGGGCGCCGAGTACGAATGGATCCTCCAGGACCAGGAACACGCCCGCCGCCAAGGTGTCATCATCCACACCCAGCTCGCCGCGCTGATGGCCGACGCCGACCCGCAGCAGGCCGCCCAGTGCTACGAGGCCGCCGCCGCCCTCGATCCATACAACGAAGACCTGGCCCAGGCCGCGATGCGTGCCCATGCCGCCACCGGCGATGCCGAAGCCATCAAGGACCGACTCCGCGCTCTGCGCACGGCATTGGACGACCTGGACGAGGAGCCCGACGACGCCACCGTGCAACTGGCCACCAACCTCATCGTCCGCCTCCGAAAGCCGCCGACCACGCCACGGTCGACAGACTGAACGACCTCAACAGGAGGGATCGGTCGGCCGCCACTTCCCGCCAGCCGATACGGTGGGCAGCCCTCACACCGAGCGACCTCCCTGACGTGATCGCGGCGGTGTGCGTACCAAGGGCGGCGCATTGTCAAGGCGAGAAGCGTCGCGGCGGGGGCCGGAAGGACGGTGAACCGCCCCGGCGACGGTCCGGGGGGCGGGGACGGACCGGGTTTCGACGCGACGGCCGCTGACGGCCTGAGCTGGCTGGGCAACGGGCCGTTCGGTGGATGGCGTAGGTGCCCGCGGCGCGGTTGCATCCAGTAAAACCCTTGAGGCCGGCCCCGTTCCCCCGTGCGTGGCCGGCCTCGGGCTTTCTGAACGTCCGGCCGCTCTCCTTTCCGAGGACCGCAGCCGTTGCTGGCCGCGCGGGCTTGAGGCGCATCGGAGTGTCTGCCCGCCGCAGGGCTGTGTTCCGGGACAGCATCCCATAAATGTCTGTCTATGGAACCTCGCGTCGGGCGACGACGAGGCTGTCCAGCCAGTACTGGTTGATGTGCTCCAGGCGGACGGTGGCATTGTCGTGTGGGGCGACGATCAACAGCCCGTCGCCGATGGCCATGCCGACGTGGCCGGGGGCATCGACGCTGCCTTCGCTGCCGGGGATGAACAGCAGATCGCCGGGCCGGAGTTGGTCGGGTTCGACCATCGTGCCGACTCTGGATTGTTCGGCGGCGGTGCGGGGAAGATCGACGCCGGCAGCTTTATACGCCCCGCGGGTGAGGCTGGAGCAGTCGCATTCATGGGCAGGGATCCCAGAGTGGGCGGCGGTGCAGTCTCCGCCGAAGTGGTACGGGGTGCCCAACTGCGCCAGCGCCCAGCCGATCGCGGTGACCACCGCGGGCGGGGTGTCGGGCGGCAGGGTGAAGTCGGACGGGAGGGCCTGCAACGCGCCACTGTCGCCGGTGCAGTCGGGCACGACCGCGGCGGAGGGGTCGATCAGGCCGGTTATCGCGCCGACGAGCATGGCGGCCTGCGTCTCGTGGGTGGCGTACGCGCCGCCGTGGTCGCTGTGCTGGACGGCCTGCGCGGCGTCGGTCAATGCCATGGTTTGCCAGCCGGGGATGGACAGCAGCTTCTCGTAGAACTTCCTCGATGAGTAGCTGGGGTCCATGATCTGGGCCGGCGTGCCCCAGCCTTGCGAGGGGCGTTGCTGGAACAGGCCGAGGGAGTCGTGGTTGTTGGCCAGCCCGAGGTTGGGCAGGTTGTGCAGGTGGCTTTCCTGGATGGCGGTGGCGGTGGCGATGATCTGACCGCGTAGCGGCATGCCCATCGCGGTGCCGACGCTGATGATGGTGGTCGCGTTGGTGACCTGTTCCGTGTCCCAGCCGCCGATGGGTCGCCAGCCGCCCGGGGGTGGACTGATCGCCGCCGCTGCGGCGGGACTGTCGACGCCAACTGGGGGCGCGGTGCAGCCGGTGGCGGGGCCGCCGAAGACGAAAGTGAGGCCGGCGGCGCAGGTGAAGATGATGGCGAGTACGGCGGCCAGCAGGCCACCGATGGCTTTGGCCATGACTGTGGTTCCTTCCAATGGGTGTTGTTGGGCACGAGAGAGTCCCGTGCCCGGGTTCGGGCGGGGGTTGGTGAGCGGGTGGCTGGTCCGCAAAAACGCAAAAGGGGCCGGCTATGCGTGCCGGCTGCGCCGGGACTGGGGTGGGTCGCGCGCTGCCGCGCGGTCAGGCCGTACAGCGGGTGGTCAGCCGGTGATGACCGCGGTGATCAGCGTTTCGGCGAGGGTGCACGGCTGGACGGGACCTGACGTCCGAGTGGCCTTTCCCGCTGGCAAGAGGAATTCAGGCGACGAGGCCGGCGAGGACGAAGGTAGCCACTGCGGTGCGGCGGTGAGGAGGTTGGTGACGCTGAAGGTGCGGGAGAGGGAATGAACCGGCGGGCAGCGAGTTCGGGCGCAGACCTGACCTACCGCGTGAGCGTGACGGTGTGGATGGCGGGTCTCGGGATGGGCGTGACGTACACGTGCGGCGTCGGCTGGGGTCGTAGAGGTAGACCCGTGTCGGTGGTGGCGACGTTGAGGTTCTGCTCGGTCATGGGGCTGGTGCCCTCCTGGTGTGCGTACGGGGCTGGTGGCCCAGCCCCGGGTGGGCGCGGGGCTGGCGCATCGCGGCTGCCGGGCCTTGCGCCCACCCGGAGAGGTCGTCTACTGCGGGTCGAGTACGGGCACGCCGTTGATCGGCGCCGGACTTGGTGCGGCCGTGGTGGCGAGGGCCGCGATGCGGTGTGCCGGCGGGGTCGGGTCGTCGAGCAGCCCGGCCCGGCCGGCGGCTTCGACGAATTGCAGGTGCCGCACGCTCACGCCGAGTGTCGCCGCGATGCTCTTCTTGGTGTCGGTGCCGTCGCGTAGTGCGGCCCACGCGGTACGCCAGCCCTGGTATGGGGTGGGGTTGACCGGGATGCGCTTGAGTAGGTCGACGGGCAGCCGGGGCAGCTCTCCACCGCGGGAGGTAGCACCGTCGGGCACGTCCGGGACCGGGTTGTCACCTGTCGGCGTCGCCTGCGCCGCGGACGATGCGTCGACGGTGGGCGGTGGGGTGGCGGCGTGTTCGAGGAGTCCGGACAGCAACTTGATGGCTATGATCAGGGCGAGGGCGGGCCAGCCGGCGATGGTTCGGGCGATCCAGTTGTGTTCGGCCACGGCGATGTTGGCGAACAGGCTGGCGACCGCCCCGGCGCCGAGTGCCGCCCAGGGCAGCCATCCGGAGCGGCGGTCGGCGCGCCGGTCGGCCAGCAGCACCAGGGAGCTGACCAGTTCGAGCCCGTCCACGGACAGCGGGAATGCGCTGGCCCGCCACCCGGTCTGGCCGTGTTCTTGGGCGAGTGTGAGCAGATGCTGGTAGCTGATCGCGGCGGCGATTCCGGCCAGGCCCACCGTAGTGAGGGCGGCGGCGGCGCGGATCGCGGTGTCTACCGCGTGCCCCGGGGCGCTACGGCGGCGGGTGAGGATCGCGGTGGTCAGGACTGCGGCGAGCAGTACCGCGATCCACAGGAGGGTGTTCATGCCGACCACCCCCGCTGCTGGTAGCCGGGTACGGGTGCGGGCGGCGTGGACGTGGTCGGGTCGCGCGGTGCGCAGCCCGCTCGCGGTGGCGGTGTATGAGGGCCAGTTGAGGATTTGGCGCAGCACGGCTGCCGTGTCGGGCCGGGCGTGCCGGGGCAGGCTTTCCAGGTGGGTGTCGCGGTGGCGGCGCGGCCAGGCGATCAGCGACTGGCCGGGTGGCCGCTCGACGGTGGGTGGCTCGGCGAGGGCCTGCTCGCCGTAGCCGGGGCGGGAAAGGCGCATCGGTGTGCGCACCTCCGTTAGCTTTCGGGCCGGTGCCCTCGCGGGGCGCCGGCACACGGGTGGTGTGGTGTCGGTGCCCGGTAGGCGTGCACGCGAAGGCGTGCCGCAGCGGGCGGTCAGTGCGGAAGCCAGGGATAGGCCGCGACGCGGCAGCGTTGCGGGCGGGTTGCGCTACCGATATCGGCGCGCCTGTCCATGAGCGCGATCCACGCCGCGGTCGCCAGGGCGACGTCGGGGCGGTAGTGGTGCGTCGCCTCGAAGTTGACTGGGTGTCCGTCGATGAGCAGCGCATAGGCGATGTCGTCGTGGATGGTCTGCGGGTGGATGACCACGACGGTGACCTGGTGCCTGGCGATGGTCATCTCGCCGTGGGAGACCTGCGGGGTGCCGGGCCGGTCGCGGTTGTACCGGAACAGCACGGCCGGGGTCGGCTGGCGCAGGGCGCGAGCGAGCATGGTCGCGATGTCGCGATTGAACGAGACAATGCCGTACTCACCGACCCTCGGCGCGGCGGACACGGTGAGGGTGAGGTGGTCGGGTTGCAGTGGTGGGGGCGTGTTGGTGATCAGCACGCGAGGCACCTCCTTACGGTGCTTGGGTTGTCGGTTGTGGAGCCCGGGAAGGTACCGGTGGCCGCAGGGCCGCCCGGGTGACAGGCGTTGCGCTCGGGTCAGGCGCTTGGTGCGGCCCGGAATCGTTGCGGCCGTTGGCACACCAGTACCGCGGCGCGGTCGGCGACCAGGCGCCGGCAGGCGTTGATGACCGCGCCGCGGGAGCCGGGCCGGCCCAGCGCGTTGGCCAGCTCCGCCGGGCTGAAATCGGTGTGCGGGAACGCGTACAGATGAGCGCGGACCAGCTCGCGCAGCGCACCGTCGGGCAGCCGCGACACCGAGACCGAGGCCCTTGACCCGTGTGGTGGCTGGCCAGGGCTGCGTGGCGTCCTCATTGCTGGCTGCCGGCGCCGGTGACTGGCTCCTCGTCGGGGCTGACCGGTTCGGCGTGGTCTTCGGTGACCTGCACGCCGGTGGCCAGGCCGAGGTCGACCTGCACGTTGCCCGGCCCGGTCAGGTCATCGGCGATGAGCGCGACCGCGGTGCGTCGGGCGTCATCGGCGTCCAGCGCGGGTACCCGCACGGTGACCGGAACCGTTGCGGTGACGTCGAAGTAGCGCAACAGTGCGGGCAGGTGCAGGTCGGCGAGCACGGTGTTGGCGTCGGCGCTGGCCAGGTGGCTGCGGTGGATGGTTGCGGCCAGCGCGGCAGGCACCTCGCGGCGAAGCCCGGGGAGCGTGGTCGACACCGCGTTGTGCGGGCGCGTCTCGACGCGTTCTGCCCGTTCGCGGGCCTCGTCACGTTCGGCCTCGACCGCCGCGATCACGGCCTGTGTGGTGTGCCACTGGGTGTCGATGGCGTCGCGGTGACGTCGCTGATGGCCGTCGAGGATCTGCACCACACAGTCGCGCATGTCGGTGGTGACGGTGCCGGTGCGGGCTGCTTCGTCGAGCAGACCAGCCAGGATCGTGGCATCGTCGTCGGGGGATGGTGTCGTGTGCACGGTGATCTCCTTTGCGATGTTGGCTCGGCGTGGTGCGGCCGGTCGGCCGCACCACCGCCTGTGACGGGTAGGTGTGTCCGGCGTTGCCGGCACGAGCAGGCCCGTGCGCCGGTTGGCGTCGCGGGCGCAGGGCTTGGGGTCCGACGGTCGCGGTGGTGCCCGGTCAGGGGCCGTGACGCGCGGCTCAGTCGTTGCTGGTCAGCGCGGCGATGAACGCCGGCAGGAGCAGATCGGTGGGGCCGGTGAGGTCGACCGACACGGTGTCGCCGTGCCCGGAGATCGCCACCGTGCCGTTCACGGTGACGTGCGTAGCAGCGTTTCCGTAGTAGCTCAGGGTGACCCGGGTATGTGAGTCCACGCCCCGGCGCAGACCCGGCACAGCGGCAACCAGTTCGGCCGCGACCTTCTCCCGCGCCTGCGCGGCGTCGTCACGCTGGCGTAGCGCTTGCGCGGCCGTGGTCAGGTCGGTCAGGGTACCCGGGGAGCAGTCGGCGCTGGATCTCCTGGGCGATCACCGCGCCTCCCCGGCCGATGGCGACGGTGATGTCGTGGTCGGGAAGGTGGTACGCCACCTGGCTGGTTCCCTGCGGGTACGCGGCGTGGACGGCCACCCGCAGCGGGTTGTTCTGTTGGCGGGCGATCGCCAGCGTCGCCGAGTCCGGTCCGTGTAGCCGCACGGCATCGCGGTAGTCCGCATCCGTGATAGGCGGGTCGAGCGTGTAGCCGATCAGCCCGGCAACCTCGGTGGCCAGCGCGCGCAGCTCTGCGGCCTGACGCCAGCCCTCGTCGATGTGGTTCATGTCATGCCTGCACGTACGCGGGGACGACGGCCATGAACGCCGGGAAGGAGGTCGGTGGGTCGGTCAACCCGAACCGTGACGGGTCGATGACGTCCATGTGAGACCAGCGGCCGTCGCGCTTCACGCCGAACCACAACGCGGCCGTGCCGCGCGGGTTGACCAGGGTGTACCGGTTGCCTTCGGCGATCCACTCCACGCCGAACGCGGCGGGGTTGGACACGTTGGCGTAGCTGACGTTCACCGCCGCCACCCCCGCGCCCGGCATTCGCAGGACCGGTCCAGGTCGTGGGCGGTGACGGCGCCGTGGTACTCGGGCCGGTGGATCATCTGGCGCACCAGTCGCCTGACGTCATCGACGGTGGCTGGGCACGGCGCCGATGATGGCCCCATGGTGCGCAGGACGGCGAGCATGGCGCACGGGTACAGCGTGGGAAGCCGATAGGTGTGGTGGGTCACGGTGTGCCGCCGGCCGTCGACATCCTCGATGGACCGGATACCCAGACCATCTCGTGACTGGGACACCACCAC
>WNFU01016775.1_pt1 | contig 12278 bp, 13 predicted proteins | sample 5400121 | NCBI WGS metagenome assembly WNFU01 (sample SAMN13153360, study PRJNA577476) | soil metagenome | isolation source: 100 cm soil or saprolite under grassland replicate 1 | place: USA:California | collected 2016-06-15 | reverse complement strand
GCGGGTGCGGCGCTTCTTCGCGGCGATCGGATAGGCGCGAGCGCCGTGTTTGCGGGCGAAGCCGGCGCGGCGTACGTCGCGGGCCTGCTCGCGCTCCGCGAGGGTCCGCTGCTCGAGGCGGCGGTGCGGGCACTTGCCGGGAAGCCGGATGTCCTGCTCGTGAACGCGACCGGACGCGATCATCCGCGTCGCGCGGGCCTGGCGCTCCACCTCGGTACTGTTCTCGACGTTCCCACGGCGGGAATCACGCATCGCTTGCTCGTCGCCGAGGGCGAATGGCCGACCGACGAGCGTGGCGCGACGAGCTCATTCCAGTTGGAAGGCGAGCCCGTCGGCTATTGGCTCCGCACACGCCGCGGCACGCGGCCGCTGGCGGTGCATGCCGCGTGGCGAACCGATGCCGAAACCGCGGTCGGTGTGGTCGAGGCGATCCTGGGCACGATGCGAACACCTGAGCCGCTGCGCGAGGCGAGGCGCCTCGCGCGAACCGCACGCGCGGGCGTGCCGTTGTAGAGTCGGGTCGAGGAGGTGGCGTAGTGAAAGCGCATGCCGGAGACCGAATCGTGGTCGAGTCCGAGCGCGTCGCGCAGCCCCCGCGGAGGGGCGTCGTCGAAGAGGTCATTGCCGCGGAACCGCCGCGCCTACGCGTCCGTTGGGATGACGGCCACACGAGCGTCGTCGCACCGGAAGCCGGAGTCGCTCGGATCGAGGAGGCGAAGAAGACCAGCTGATAAGGGTGGGCCCGGAGGCGGCCGTCGTACGGTCGCCTCCGGGCGTTGGCGTTCTCATCCATTGGAGATATCTCGCACGCCGCGGTCGGTGGGGATCTTTACGACGGATGAACCATGCGCGAGGATCGCGGCACTCGTACAACGTCAGGAGGCACCATGGCGAAAATCGTGCACAGCGTCGAGATCGCCCGAAGTCCTGGTCCCATGAAGGTGGGTTCGAGGGCCAAGATGACGCGCCTGGCCGGCGGGCGCGAGAGGACGATGACCAGCGAACTGACGGAGTACGACCCCGCGCGGAGTTACACCTTCCGCGGCATCGACGGTCCGATCCGGGCGATCGGCAAGGGAACCGTCGAGCCGCTCGCCGAGGGTGCGCGCTCACGCGTCACATTCGAGCTGGACTTCGAGGGCCATGGCTTCGGCAAGGTGCTGGTGCTTCGTGCGCAAGCAGGCTCGGAAGGAGCTTCCCAAGAATCACGAGAACCTGAGGGCGCGGCTCGAGAGCGGCGCTTAACGACAAGCGCGGCCACCACGATGAAGGCGATCGACGCTAGCGCGGGGAGGAAGTTCCCCCTTCGCCGGCGCCGATCGGCGGACACTGTTGCATGGGAGTACGGGGAGCTTACGCTCACAATCTTGGCCCTGGCTGGCGGTGGCACTCGATGTCAAGCGCTCCATTCGGGGACATTCGTTCATCTAGGCCGCCCTTCGAAGGAGTAGCGTTGACTGACGATGCGGCTCGGCGCACTCGGACTTCTAGCTCTCTCGGCACTGCTCGCGGTGTCGCTCGCCACCGCGAGTCCGACCGCACGCTCAAAGACGATTGCGAGCTATTGCAGTCCTAGCGGAGATGTCTGCTACGGCATCCTCAAGCGCAATGGCCACATCTCGCTCGAGATTACGACCGCCGCTCTCTACTTCAAGCGCTACACCCTCTGCGTCCGGCGGATCCGGCCGGCGGGGACCGGGGCAGAGTTTGCTCAGCGCTGCGGGCCGTTTCCGCTCTTCAGGCAGAGCGGATCCACCTGGGGGTCGCGGGTGAACTACCAACGCAATTACCCGCTGAAGTTGCCCGGCGTTTACCGCGTGACGTGGAAGCGGGGAGCAACGCAGCTCGGCCCCGCGCTTCGCTTCCGGCTTCCGCTCGCGGCTTAGCCATCCACTCGGAGAGCGCTGCGTCGTTTGTCCGCGGCGAATCACGCGATCGCAAACGACCATCGCAAAATTGCCCTTGAGCCGTAGACGCGTCGCCGCGAGCGTACTCTTCCTTGCATGTGGCCCCCGAGACCGGCCGCGGAGGAGAGCGTGCCGCCCTACGTCGAGCTGGCGCGCTCGGGCGAGCTCGAGCGACGGGCGGCCGAGGCGCACGAGTTGCTCGGAGAGCGATGCGTCGTCTGTCCGCGCGGCTGCAAGGTCGACCGGCGGGCTGACGTCAAGGGTCTCTGCGCGATCGGCCGGTATGCCGTCGTCGCGTCGCACTTCCCGCACTTCGGCGAGGAGAATTGCCTTCGCGGCCGGCAAGGCTCCGGAACGATCTTCTTCAGCGGCTGCAACCTCCGCTGCGTGTTCTGCCTCGCGCCCGGTACTCGCGTGGCAACGGTGACCGGGCCCAGACCCATCGACGAGATCTTCGACGAGGGGCTCGACGAGATCTCGAACGGCGAGGGGCGCGTACGCCGGCCGGCGGGCGTGAGCGTCTACACGGTCACGGGTGAGGCGGCCTCAGCGTCCAAGGCGTTTTGCCATCACTACCGGGGCGAGCTCATTCGTCTGAAGCCGATGAGCGCCCCAGAGGTCCGCCTGACGCCGAACCACCAGGTATTCGCCGTTCACCGGACCGCACCAGAAGAGATCGCGAAGATCTCTGCCGCCGAGCTCACGACCGATCACTACCTGGTCGTCCCGAAGCGCGTCGCGACGAAGCAGGACGTGGACCTAGATGTGGTCGCAATTCTCGGCCAGGAGCCAATCCAACTGGCCCGAAGACGACAACGGCGCACTGAGGCCGTTCGGTTGGTTGCAGCGCTTCGGTCAGGACGGCGATCGGCAGACGTCGGCGCCGAGCTCGGTTATCACCCCGCGTATGTCCTCACAATGCGTTCGCGGCTCGCGGCCGGCACGCTCGAGACAGGCGAGACCATCCCCCTGATGTTGCAGGTCGAGGACGGCGTCGTGCGATTCGCGTTCGAGCGCCGGCCCGGAATCCCCCGTCGGGTCGCGCTCGACGAGAAGCTGGCGTGGCTCCTCGGGATCTATTGCGCCGAGGGATGGGTGTCGATTTCGCGAGAACGGCCGAACTCGCGCCGCCTGAACTTCTCGTTTGGCCCACACGAAAGATCGCTTGCAAGGCGCACGCGCGCGCTCCTCGAGGAGACGTTCGGCGTCCGAACGCAACAAGTGGAGCGGCGTACCACGCTCAGCGTGGAAGTCGGGAAGACATCTCTTGCATCCCTCTTTGCACGCTTATGCGGGACCGGCTCGGCCTCGAAGCGAGTTCCGGCGCCCGTCTTCGCCGCTAGCGACACGGTTGTACGCGCGTTCCTGGAGGGCTATCTCGCCGGGGACGGCACGCAAACACGAACGCATTTGGTCGCCAACACCGTGTCCGAAGCGTTGGCGTATGGCTTGTACGAGATCGGCCTGCGTCTCGGGGTGTTCCGAATATCCACTGCTGGGTGCCCCCAGCGACGAAAGTGATCGAGGGGCGCCGCGTGCGACAGGCTCCGCTCTGGTACGTGAAGTTCAGCCGTGATCGGCTCGCCGGGGATGATGTTGGGCGCGCGAGGACGAGGTGGAAGGACGCTGGCGAGTATTTCCTCGTTCCGATCCACCGCATCGCGCGCGAGCAGTACGAGGGACCCGTTTATAACCTCGAGGTCGATCACGCCACGCACTCCTACGTCGCCTCCGCCGTCGCGGTGGGGAACTGCCAGAACCACGACATCTCCTGGGAGGTGCAGGGCGAGCAGGTGACTCCCGCGCGGCTAGCGGAGATGATGCTCGAGCTCGAGGCGATCGGCTGCCACAACATCAACTGGGTCACGCCCGAGCATGTCGTGCCTCAGATTCTCGAGGCGTTGCCGCTGGCGGTCGACGGCGGGCTCCGGCTGCCGATCGTCTACAACACGAGCTCGTACGACAGCCTCGACAGCCTCCGGCTGCTGGACGGGGTCGTCGACGTCTACATGCCCGACTTCAAGCTCTGGACGCGCGAGGCCGCGCGCCGCTACCTCAAGCGGGCCGACTATGCCGATGTCGCGCGCGAGAGCGTCAGGGAGATGCACCGACAAGTCGGCGATCTCGTCCTGGACGAGCGCGGGCTCGCCCGGCGGGGCCTCATCCTCAGGCATCTCATCATGCCGGGGTTACTGGACGAGACGGAGGCAATCCTGCGCTTCGTTGCCGAGGAGCTCGGCACGGACTGCTACGTCAACCTCATGGGTCAGTACTACGTCGCGGGCAAGGTCGGGAAGGACGACGAATACACCGAGATTGCCAGGGGAATTCATCGCGAGGAGTACGAACGTGCGCTCGAGGTGGCCGAGGAACTCGGACTCCGCCTCGACGCCCGCAGCGTCAGCGATCGACGCCAACTCGCGCGGGCGGGCTGATCCGCCCCGGAGGGGGCGGACCGCTGCTCAGCGCACCAAAGGCGGCTTTTCGCTTAGCGCGCCCCTTCGGGCACGCTCGCGATCAGCCTCCTCAATCACTCTCCGGATCGCGGCCGCCTCGTCACTGTCGCGATCGAACGGAAGACCTTCAATCGGCGGCAGGGCGAAGGGGCTGGCCTCCGGGTCAACCTCGTGGTCCAGTATCTCCTCAGTCGCCAGGTGTCCTCCTCTCCGGAAGATCCAGTCCCCGTTCCTGAGGGTCGAGCGGCGGAAGCGGAAATGGGGACTCGACCGCCGGCGGGGCAGGCGAAGTAGGGGCGGGCGCCTCTTCGGGTCGTTCGCGCATCAGCTCACCTCGTTCCAGCCCAGCGTAACTGCTTCCGCGATTGTCAGTACGAGCGCAGCCGCGAGCGCGAGGTACGCCCAGCGCACCAGACGCGCTTTGCCGTCGTTCGCATCGCGCTCTCGCGCGATCGCCTCGACGAGACCACGCATTGTCTCTCCGCGGACCTGCTCAGGCGGCTTGAGGATCTCCGACCACGTTGGAAACCGGCGGAGGTACTCGATCCCGAGAGCGAGGTACTCGCGTGGAAGCAGGACGACCACGGCGAACCCAACGGCAGCGCCGAGCAGGCCCAGGTTGCCGGTCAAGAGCGTCAGCGCCCACCAGGTCGGCTTGTCTTCGACGAATCGGAGTCGGCCGGCGCGGCCGCGCTGCTGCGGGAGGACCGGATGGGCGTTCAGCGGTCGCAACGCCGGCCTGACCTACAACATCGGCTGCGCGGAGAGGGGCGAGGCCTTGGACGAGGAGCGCGCGTTCGTGCCGAACAATCGTGTACTCCTTCGCGGGGGGGCGTACCTAAGGTTGACAACTGACGCCCCGCCTGAGACAAACCGAACATGGCGCGTCACGACATAGACGTCAAGGTGCCGCACGAGATCTGGGTCGGCAACAAGGACCTCGAGGTCGTTGTGTTCGCTGACGGCAAAGTGTTCGGTCGCTTACACGTCAGCAGAGGAACGGTCGACTGGATTCCGGCGAAGAAACGAAGCAGTTACAAACTGAGGTGGGTCGACTTCGACAAAGTGATGCAGGGAGTGCCGGGGCGGGCACCTGCAAAGAAGAGCCGGCCTAGGCGGTCCTAGCCGCGAGTTTTTCATCGTGGCCGGCTAAAGAGGAGGTCATCGACATCACCGTCGAGCCTTTGGCGGCAGATCGTCGCCGAGGCTTCGACAACGGGGTGCGAGTCGGTCCGGAATATCCGGTAAGCACTGAGCGCGCGTCGCGGGCTAGGTGTGAGCGGGCGAGGTCAAGCGGCCCATTCGCGCACTCGGGCAAGGTCGGGAGCGATCCGCTGGTGACTATCCGGTCTCCTCCGCACCGGCGGCGAACGCGTCATCAAGAGAGACTGACTCGTCGGCGAGAGCGCGCACGTCTTGCGGTCTCGCCTGCGTGCGGATCAGTTGCTTCAGCCTCTCCTCGGTTTCGTCGTCTTGGCCCGTGTGGAGCGTGCCGACGAGTTGCTCGTTCTCGAGATAGAAGACAATCGCGTTGCCGTCGACGAACGAGCCGCGGGTGAGGCGGTCGTCGTGCTGAGACGTGTCGCCGAAGATTCTCAGCCTCAATCCGAACGATTCGGTGAAGAAGGTCGAGACGGTGTCGTAGCCGCCGTCGGCGCCGGCGAGGATCCTCCCGACCTCGGCGCCCTGGTAGTTGGCGTTCGACCAGTGCTCGATGCGCCGCCGCCGGCCGAAGAGCGGATCGAAGAAGGACGCGACGTCACCGGCGGCGTAGACGCCGGGCGCGTTCGTCTCATACCTCTCGTCGACGACGATCCCGTTGTCGACGACGATCCCGCTGCCTTCGAGGAACGAGACGGCAGGCTGGACGCCGACGCCGACGACGGCAAGGCCGGCGCCGACCGCCGGGCCGGAATGCAGCTCGACGGTATCGAGCCGCGAGTGGCCCCGGAAGGCGCGCACCTCGTCGCCGCGGAGGACGTCCACGCCGCGTTCCCCATAGAGGGTGACGAGGCGCTCGGAGATCTCGGGCGACCCGAGCTGGGAAAACAAATCGACGTCACGGCTGACCAGCGTGACGTCGAGCTCGAGCTCGCTCAGCGAGGCGGCAACCTCCATACCGATGAAGCCACTCCCCACGACGACGGCGTCACGCGTCTCGGCCGCCGCCTCGCGGATCGCGGTTGAATCGGAGAGCGAGCGCAACGTGAACACACCCGGCAACTCGGCGCCGTCGACGTCGAGCTGACGCGGAACGGCGCCGGTAGCGAGTAGTAGCTTCCGAGAGCGGTAGTCGTGGCCGTCGCGGGTCGTGATCGTGTGCTTGCCTGGGTCGATGCTGGCGACCTCGGTCTCGAGCAGGAGCTCGATGCCGTTGCCGTTGTAGAACGCATGCGGCTCGACCAGCGTGTCGGCCTGCTCGGCCTCGCCGCGCAGATAGCGCTTCGACAGCGGCGGCCGGTGATAGGGAATGGTCGAGTCGGCCGAGACGAGGGCGATGGTGCCGTCGCCGCCGGCCTCGCGATAGGCCCTGATCGCCCGGGCCGACGCCAGCCCACCTCCGACGATGATCAGCTCGAAGTCGCTCATGTGATTTGTTTGGTGTCGGTCACGAGCTGTCTCTTACCAGCCCCAAGGTAAGGAACGGAGCCTGACGCGCCACCAAGAGAGAGTGCATGGGAACGGGACCAGGATATGAGCGCGCTCGCCGCGGGTACCGTGGAACTCGTGCAACGAGCAGCCCCGCGGTCGACGCCTGCGGTCGTCCCTCTCGACCCCGACTCGCGGGAGTGGCTGCGCTCTCTGCGCGCGGACGGTGCGGTTCGCGACGCGGCGATCGCGCGCCTGCACGCCCTGCTTCTGCGTGCAGCGCGCTTCGAGGTCAGGCGCCGACGTCCGACGCTGCCGCACCTGCGCGGTGATGAGCTTGACGACATCGCCACCGAAGCGGCGCACGACGCGCTCATGAGCGTGCTGAAGCGCCTCGACGACTTTCGCGGGGCGAGCCGGTTCACGACTTGGGTCTACAAGTTCGCGCTACTCGAGGCGGCGGTCAAGCTGAGAAAGCGCGCTTGGCAAGGCCGGGAGGTGCCGCTCGAGCCGGAGAGCTGGAGCCTGTTCTCGAGCGAAAGTCTCCAACCTGGAGCCGAGGTCGAACAGAGCGAGTTGCTGTCGACGCTGAAGAATGCGATCGACAAAGTCCTGACTCCGCACCAGCGGCGGGTGCTCGTCGCGCTGGCCCTGAACGAGGTCCCGATCGATGTCCTCGCCGATCGCCTGAGCACGACCCGGGGCGCGCTGTACAAGACGCTGCACGACGCGCGGCGCAAACTGCGTAGGGATCTCGACGAGCGCGGTCTTTCCCTCGACGTGTCGGAGGAGGCGAACTGATGGAGCCTGATCTGAAGCAGACGTTGGGTCGGCTCCTCGGCCCGAGCGAGCCGGAGATCGGCTGCGAAGCGTGCTTCGCCGAGCTCGATCGCTACGTCGAGCTCGAGGTTGCCGGGGCCGACGCCGACGCAGCCGTGCCGGGGCTGCGCGCGCACCTCGAGGGCTGCCCGGCCTGCCGGGAGGAGCACGAGAGCCTACGCGCGCTCGTCAGCGGCGAGCAGGCGCTGTAGTCACCAATCCGTGCGAGCGATGCTCGCCGCTCGTCGCGGCGAGCATCAGGTCGCAGTTGGCTCAGGGCGCGCGACGTGCCGGCTCTGCGGGCGCCGCCCGTCTGTGGCCGGCCGTGCGGAAAGCGAACGCCAGCCGGCCGAGAGCGAGCGCGGCGAGAAAGAGGCCGAAGTCGCGCAGGGCGATGTCGTAGTACTCCGGCGGGTCATTCGTGAGCAGATTGACGACGATGCCGCCGAGCCAGCCGGCGACGAGGAAACCGCCGATCCACGGTGCGACCAGCACCGTCAGTCCGGCGACGATCTCGACCACGCCGACGAAGTACATGAAGTCCTGCGCGCTCCCGGGCATGATGTCGTTCACCCAGGGAGCGAGGTACTCCGGCCAGTCGACGGTCCAGTTGAAGAACTTGTCGATGCCGAAGAGGATCGGAGCGACGGTGAACCCGATTCGTAGGAGTAGATAGACCTGGTAGGCCGGGTCGTCGCGTCGCGTCTGAGTCATAAAGGATGCCATTGGCATCACCTCCGTCCCAGTTGGTGACTGGGACGCACTCGGTCTTACCTCGGCGTAATACCACGTGTGCATTGGACACTCACCCTGGAGTGCACAGAGAACTTCAGAGCCGTCTGCTCGCGGGTCTCGCCCCTTCGTCGGCCGACCGAGCCGCCGAGGTCCTCGCCCGGGCGACGACCGTCGAAATCGAGCCTGGCAAGCCGTACTTTCCGGCGTCGTTCTCGACTGCGGTACTGCTCGTCGTGGAGGAGGGCTTCGTCGTCGTGCGTGCGACCCTTCCAGGCATGTCCCGGTCTGTCATCACCTGCGAGGCGGGCGCCGGACGCATCTTGGTGCCGCCGACGTCCGAGGAGGCCTTGTTCGCGCTCGAGAGCTCGAGGCTGACTGCGATCTCGGCAGAGGCGCTCGATCAGCTGCTGACCATTCCGGTGGTCGCCCAGGGCGTGGTAAGACAGATGACCTCCACGCTAGGGCAGAAGCAAGAGGCGATCGCCAATTTCGCGCCGACTCGACATCTCGATCGGGTGCGGCGCAAGCTTCTTCAACTGGGGCGCAGCTACGGGCACGTCGTGCGCGACGGCATTCGAATCGATTTCCCCGTCAGCCACGCGCTGCTTGCGGAGATGATTGGATCGTCCCGCGAAACGGTGACCCGCGCACTCGACGAGCTTCGTAGCCTCGGCTTCGTCGCTCGCAGTGGTTCCACCTACCGCCTGCTCGTCCCGGCCGAAGCCGTCTTCGGGCGTGATCTTCGTCACAGCGAGTGATAGCGATCACACGCCGCTGAGCTTCCTCGGTCTTACGCTCGGCGCTCGTGCGACGAAGGCGGTTGGCGTAAGTGATCGCGAAGACACTGGGTAGGTTGCTCATTTTGGTTGGGGCAGCGCTCGTCCTCTACGTGGCGATCGTGGTTGTGAACGTCACCGTCGCCGCCGTATCGAAATCGACGGCCGAACCCACCAGGGCGGTGGCCGTTACGCCGTCGAGCCGGCTGGTGTCCCGCGGCCGCCAGATCTTCCGGTTCGACACCTTCGGCGACCAGTCCTTCTGGGGCGGCGCCCTGCAACTTCATCGCGCGCTTGCAGGGAGCAAGAACGGCGGCATCGGGCCGGGGGTGAGTCCGAAGACGGCGCTGTCAGTCGGCCTCAAGGTGGATTCCACGCGGATCCCGAAGGCGGTCGCCGCCGCGATCAAGGCGGGGAAGGTCAACCTCAACGACCCAAAGGTGACGGTGACGCTGCTGAAGCTGAACGCCGTCGTCGGCGTGCGCGGCTTCTTCCGCGGCAACCGGCTGGCGTCGGTGGGAATCACCTGCGCCGTCTGTCACTCGACCGTCGACAACTCGTTCGCGGCCGGGATCGGACGCCGCCGCGACGGCTGGCCGAATCGCGACCTCAACGTCGGCGCCATCATCGGGCTCGCTCCGAACAAGAAGCCGATCACCGACCTGCTGAAGGTTGACGAGGCGACGGTCAAGAAGGTGCTGGCGAGCTGGGGTCCCGGGAAGTTCGACGCCGAGCTCCTCCTCGACGGCAAGGGGTTCCGGCCGGACGGCAAGTCGGCGGCGACGCTGATTCCCGCCGCGTTCGGCCTCGACGGGATCAACCTCCACACCTATACGGGTTGGGGTTCGGTTCCCTACTGGAACGCGTTCGTCGCGAATTTCGCGATGCATGGGATCGGCAATTTCGACGACGACCGGCTGAGCAACGCGAGCCAGTTCCCGGTCGCGGCCCGCGCGGGCTTCGCACACGTCCGCAACAAGCGGGACCTAATCACGCCGAAGCTCGGCGCGCTCCATCTCTACCAGCTGTCGCTGCCGGTGCCGCACTCGAACCGGTTCGACCGCGCCGCCGCCCGCCGCGGCAGAGCGATCTTCAACGGCAAGGGACGCTGCGCGAACTGCCACATGCCGCCGGCCTTCAGCGACAGCGGCTGGAATCTCCACACCGGTGAAGAGATCTGCATCGACAACTTCCAGTCAAGCCGCTCGCCGACCTTCCGGTACCGGACGACGCCGCTGCGCGGAATCGTCGCAAGGCTGAAAGGCGGCTTCTACCACGACGGCCGGTACCCGACCCTGCGTGCGGTCGTCGACCACTACGACAGCTGCTTCAAGCTCGGCCTCTCGTCGGGCGAGAAGACCGACCTCGTCGAGTTTCTGCGCGGGCGCTGACCAGGGCGGAACGCGCTACACCGGTCTCCGCGCTGGACCGACGAGCGCACCAAGAATCGCCCCGGCCAGCGGGAGCTGGAGGTCTGCCGGAAAGCGGCCCGAGCGGTGCCAACCGTGGTGGAAGAGCTTGTGTCCGCCCGGACGCAGGAACGGGAGGACGTGCTCGAGGTCAGGGGCAGAGCACGCCGCCGCACTACCGACCCGCCGGAGGTCGAGCAGCCGAGCTTCGCGCTTAGTCGTGATTGGGAAGCCGTCTGGGGTATGGGCGGTGGCAAAGACCTCTCCGTTAGGTCCTACGTAAACCTCTATCCGACCGCCGGATGTGAGTTGTGCAGAGATCTTGGCTGGAGGCTCGGAGTAGTGGTGGAACGTCTCCTGGCCGAGCGCGAAGTCGAGACCGCGCAGTGAGGGAAAGAAACCGGAAACGGCTTTTCCATGTTCGACCCACTCAGGCGGCCGCTCAGGGTTGAGGTTGCCCAGGCGGTTGATGACGATCGATATGAGCCTTAGGGCTTCGATGATCGTCGACTTACCTGCGTTATTGGGCCCGACGAGGAGGTTTCGCTGGCCGAACTCAAGCCTGTAGCGATCGAACTTGCGGAAAATTCTCCATGTCGAGGTGAGAGAGCACGTCAGCTTCAATGCTTCCACGTGTCCGCCTAGCCCGCTGGGCTTTACTCAGGCTCTCACAGCCCAGGCGGCTCTTTACACTGTGCTGCGCCCAGGTCGACACCGTGGCAGGTACAACTGCGTAGCGGTCAGGTCGTGCTCTCTCCGTCCGGCTTCGCGCTCTCCCGCCTGCCCGCACCTGGCGACGCACGATCGGGAAGCACGGCACAGAACGCGGACGAAGCCGCACGTCCGGGAGGCCATGAGCGGGCTCGCCGCCGACAAGGTGTGTTCTTCACGAGAAGCGCTCGGAGTGCGAGAGCGTTTGACTCCGCACCGGGCGAGATACTTCAAGACATGGACGCCCGCGGCAACCGATTGTTCTACTCGCCGTCGGATCTCACGGCGTACTTGGCATGCGAGCACCTCACGCAGCTCGAGCTCGCTGTTGCGCGTGGCGAGATCGTCAAGCCGCGCGTCGAGGATCCTCAGGCTGAGCTGATCCGCCGCAAGGGTGAGGAGCACGAGCGCGCGTACCTCGCCCAGCTCCTCGCCGGCGGGCGCGATGTCGTCACGATCGAGCTCGCCGACCGCAATGGCGGCGGCTGGGATTGGGAGCGCGGTGCGCGTGAGACCGAGGAGGCTCTTCGCGCCGGGCGCGAGGTTGTCTACCAGGCTGCTTTCCTGGATGGGCAATGGCGAGGGCTCGCGGACTTCGTGATCCGCGGCGACGACGGCTCCTACGAGGCCTACGACACCAAGCTCGCGCGGCACGGGAAGCCGGCTCACGTGCTCCAGCTCTGCTTCTACTCCGAGCAGATCGGGCGCCTCCAGGGGCGGCTGCCCAATTGGATGCACATCGCGCTCGGTTCCGGCGAGACCGAGAGCTACCGCACACTCGACTTCCTCGCCTATTACCGGCGCGTCCGCGAGCGGTTCCTCGACGCCGTCCACGACCGGCCGCCGACAGAGCCCTACCCGGTCGAGCACTGCTCC
>WNFU01008387.1_pt1 | contig 12281 bp, 14 predicted proteins | sample 5400121 | NCBI WGS metagenome assembly WNFU01 (sample SAMN13153360, study PRJNA577476) | soil metagenome | isolation source: 100 cm soil or saprolite under grassland replicate 1 | place: USA:California | collected 2016-06-15 | reverse complement strand
CGCCGGATTCGAGGTCACGACCAATCGCGTGACGATTCTGGGACGCAACGGTACGCAAGTCGACTTGCCATTGCTGCCCAAACGCGACGTGGCCGAACGTATCCTCGACGTGGTGGAAGAAGCGCTTTGAGCGATAGCCGGGCTCTCGCAATCGAATACCTGAAGCAGCAGCGGCTCTTGGGGGGAGATGCGGTGATTCTGCCGACCTCCTCGCCAACCCCGGACTTGCGTCCGGGGTCAGAAAACCCAACCGCAATCCCCGCAGCTCTGACCCCGGGCGCAAGCCCGGGGAAAACCCCCACAGCGAGCGATCTCCCGCCCGCAGGGCTCGCCGATCTCTTCGCCGCCGATCCGATCCAACGGGCGGCAAGCCTCCAGGACGTCGCGACCCTCGTCGCCGCGTGCCGCAAGTGCAAGCTGTGCGAGGCGCGCACCAACACCGTCCCGGGCGAAGGCCCGGCGACGGCTCGGCTCGTGGTGATCGGCGAAGGACCGGGGCGGACCGAAGACGAAACGGGCCGTCCATTCGTGGGAAGGGCAGGCGAGCTGCTCACGAAGATCCTCGAAGCCATCAAGCTGCCGCGCGATCAGGTCTTCATCTGTAACGTGGTAAAATGCCGGCCACCCGAGAACCGGTTGCCACAGTACGACGAGATCGCGGCGTGTCTGCCCTACCTCTATCGCCAGATCGAGCTGGTCAAGCCGAAGGTGATTCTGGCCATGGGTGGGACGGCCGCGCAGAGCCTGCTCAACACCAAACAGTCGCTTGGCGCATTACGCAATCATGTTCACCGGTTCCGTGGCACTCCTGTGGTGGTGACGTATCACCCGGCCGCATTGCTGCGGAACCCCAATTGGAAGAGACCAACCTGGGATGACGTCCGGATCGCAGCTCGCCTCCTCGACAACTGAACGGCCGGGGGGGGCGGGGGCGGAAGCGTACGCCGGCCGCCAGACTCCGTGGAGCAACGACGCGGAGCAGGCGGTCCTCGGCGCGATGGTGCGCGACCCGGATGCGGCCCTCAAGGCCGCCGAAATCCTGGACGACACGATGTTCTACAAGGAGAGCCATCGCCTGCTGTTCCGGTCGATGCTCTCCCTGACGGAGCGTGGCGACGTCATCGATCCCGTCACGCTGCGCGATGAGCTCAGCCGGCGCGGCGACCTCGACCGTGCGGGCGGAATGGAGTACATCGCGGCGTTGATCGACGTCGTCCCGACGGCGGCGAACGTCGACTACCACGCCAAGATCGTGCGCGACAAGGCGGTGCTGCGCCGGCTCGTCGAAGCTGCGACCGGCATCATCCAGGACGTCTACGAAGGGCACGGCACGGCGGGCGAGGTGCTCGACAACGCCGAGCATCGGGTCTTCCAGGTCGCGCAGTTCCGCCGCGCGGAAGAATTCATTCGGATCAAGGAGCTGATCTGGCCGACGATGGAGCGCATCGAGCAGCTCCAGTCCGGCGGCGGCTCGGTCACCGGCGTGCCCAGCGGGTTCGTCGATCTCGATCGTCTGACGGCGGGTTTCCAGCGGGCCGACCTGGTCATTCTCGCCGCCCGGCCATCGATGGGAAAGACGGCGCTGGCCTTGAACATCGTCCAGCACGCCGCGATCGAGCACAACACCAGGGTCGCCTTCTTCTCGATTGAAATGTCAAAGGACGCGTTGGTGCAACGGCTGTTGTGCTCGGAAGGCCTGGTCGATGCCCAGCGTCTGCGCCGCGGGCAGCTGCGCGATGACGACTATCCCAAGCTGGCGCGGGCCGCCGGATTGCTCGGCACCGCACCCATCTGGATTGACGATTCCGCGTCCTTGACGCCGCTGGCCATGCGGTCGAAAGCACGCCGGTTGAAGGCCGAGCACGACATTGCCCTGGTGATCGTGGACTATTTGCAGCTGATGCAGGGGCCGGGCGACGTCGAGAATCGCCAGCAGGAGATTTCGTACATCTCGCGATCGCTCAAGGCGCTCGCCAAAGAGCTCGATGTTCCGGTCGTCGCCATCTCACAGCTGTCGCGCGCGCCGGAACAGCGCGGCGGCGAGCACCGGCGGCCGCAGCTCTCGGATCTCCGTGAATCGGGGGCGATCGAGCAGGACGCCGATGTCGTCTGCTTCATCTACCGGCAGGAGTTCTATGACGGCCCGGTCGATCCCAAGACCAACGAGAGCATCGAAGGCATCGCCGAGGTGATCGTCGGCAAGCAACGCAACGGCCCGACGGGCACCGTGAAGCTGCATTTCAAAAAGGAGTTCACGCGGTTCGACAACTACACCGCGCGCGAAGCCCCCTCCCCGTCGGAGGCGGGACGTGTCTAAAGGCAAATCCGTCTTCCGCTGCACCGAATGCGGCGCGGATCAACCGAAGTGGGGCGGGCGGTGTGATGCGTGTGGCGCGTGGAACTCCCTTATCGAAGAGCCGGTTGGGCGGTTAAGCGGTTCGGCGGTTAGGGATCTTCCAACCGCCAAACCGCCGATCCGCCTAACCGACCTGAAGAGTGAAACGGTCGCGCGTTGGAAAACCGGCCTCGCAGAATTCGATTTCGTTTTGGGCGGCGGAATCGTTCCCGGCTCCGTCGTGCTTATCGGCGGCGAGCCGGGAATCGGCAAGTCGACGCTGCTCATGCAGTGCGCCGCTCGACTCGAGAGTCAGGGCGTCGCGACGCTCTACGTCTCGGGCGAGGAGTCGCCTGACCAGCTGCGGCTGCGCGCCGATCGTCTCGCAGAAGACGCCGGCGGCATTCACGTGCTGGGTGAGACGCGGCTCGAGTCGATTCTCCATCACGCGGCGCAGCTGAAATCGAGCGTCGTGCTGCTCGATTCGGTGCAGACCACCTATACCGAAGAGCTCGAGGGCGCGCCGGGAAACGTCGGGCAGGTACGGGAGTGCGCCGCACGCATGATGCGGTTCGCGAAGGAGTCGGGGCCCGCGGTTCTCCTCGTCGGCCACGTGACCAAAGGCGGCGGTATCGCGGGCCCGAAGACGCTCGAGCACATCGTTGATACGGTGCTGTACTTCGAAGGCGAAGCCACGCTCGATCATCGGATCCTGCGCGCCGTGAAGAACCGGTTCGGCTCCGTGGACGAGATCGGCGTGTTTCGCATGACCGGCGCGGGACTCGAGCCCGTCGCGAACCCGGCGGCGGCATTCCTCGCGGGCCGCAGTACCGGCGCATCCGGCTCGGCCGTCACGGCGCTGATGGAAGGGACCCGGCCGATGCTCGTCGAAATCCAGGCGCTCGCCTCGAAAGCGGGTTTCGGCACGCCGCAGCGCGTGGCGACCGGTCTCGATCACCGCCGCCTCGCGCTGCTCCTCGCGGTGCTCGAGCGACGGGGCGGTCTGCCGTTCGGAAGTCTCGACGTTTTTGTGAATGTGACTGGTGGCGTTCGGCTCGTTGAGCCGTCGACCGACCTTGCGGTCCTGGCCGCCCTTGTCTCCACCGTCCATGACCGTCCGGTCCCGGCTGATGCTTTGTTCCTCGGCGAGGTAGGCCTTGGTGGCGAGATCCGTCCCGTCGCCGGCGTCGAGCGCCGCCTCGCCGAAGCGGCGCGTCAGGGCTTTCGCCGCGTGTTCCTCTCTGCTCGGTCTCGTGGAACCGCGGGCGACCTCGAGGTCATCGGGCTGGAGGGAATCGGTGAGCTCACCCGTCGTCTCGCTGCCTGACGTCGGTGTCGTAGTCGTGGCGGCGGGGGCGGGCGTGCGCGCCGGCCCCGGCGAGCCCAAGCAGTTCCGTCCCATCCTCGGCGTCCCCATGCTGCTGCGCGCGCTCCGTCCATTCACCGGCCATCCGGAAGTGCGTCAGGTCGTCGTGGCGCTGCCACCAGGATATGCCGAGCGCCCACCCGACTGGCTCGGCAAGTTGCGCGGCGAGCGGCTGGGCTTCGTGCCGGGTGGTGCGCAGCGTGTCGATTCGGTCCGCGCCGGACTGGAGGCATTGTCCGCCGACGCCACGATCATTCTGGTGCACGATGCCGCGCGGCCGTTCGTGAGCCGCGAGACCATCGATGCGGTCATCGCGCGCGCCCGCGCGGGCGTCGGCGCGGTCGCCGCGGTCCCCACGTCCGACACACTCAAGGAAGTCGACCACGGCCCCCATCGCCCGACCCCTCGCATTACACGCACGGTCGATCGCGAGCGGATCTGGCGCGCGCAGACGCCGCAGGGTTTCCCCCGGCAGATGTTGAACGCCGCCTACGCGCAGCTTGGCGCAACAGCGAACGGCGGCGCACCCGGCGACGACGCCGAGGTCTGCGAGCGCGCAGGATTTCCGGTGGAGTTGATTCCCGACTCGCCGTACAACTTCAAAATCACCACAGCCGACGACTTCCGGATCGCCGAGGCTCTCGCTCGTGAGTTACGTTGACGCCGATCCCGTTTCAAGCGAATTCGGAGATTTCCACTGCAATCCCACAGGTGGTGAAGCATTTGGGAAAGGGAGGCTTGCTCGCGTATCCGACGGAGACCGTCTACGGCCTCGGATCGCGAGCGCTCGAGGCGGACGTCGCAGCGCTCGCGGCGCTGAAGGGCCGCACCGCCCGCAAGCCGTTTCTTTTATTGATCAGCGACCGCTCGATGGCTGAGGCGCAGGGACTGGCCTTCAACGCGTCGGCCGATGCGTTAGCGCGCGCGTTTTGGCCCGGGCCGCTCACGCTTGTGCTTCCCGGTGGCTCCGGCCGGCTGCCCGATCTGCTGCGTGGCCCCGATGGCGGCATTGCGGTGCGCTGGACTTCCCATCAGGGGATCGCCGGACTCATCGCGGCACTGGGCTCGCCGTTGACGTCCACGTCGGCGAATCTCCCCGGCCAACCGCCTGGTCCCGGCGCCGACGCCATCGTCCGCGACTTTGCGCCGGCGGTGCAATCCGGTCACTTAGTCGTGCTCGACGGTGGTGTGCTGGGGAACCGGCCACCTTCGACGGTGGTTGATTGCACGCGACCGCGGGCGCAGATCGTGCGCGAGGGAACGCTCAGCGTGAACGAGCTGCGGCGCGCCGTGGGTCGCCTCGCACCATGATCCAGCATGTCCTGTTCGTCTGTACCGGCAATATTTGCCGCAGCCCGCTCGCCGCGTCGCTGCTCGAGCGCGCGCTCAAGGAGCGCGGCATCCAAGTGGCGGTGACGTCGGCTGGAACGGGAGCGTGGGACGGCGCACCCGCGTCCGAAGGCGCCTACCTCGTGGGCCTCGAGCGAGGCCTCGATCTCTCGGGACATCGGGCACGCCTCCTGACGCGTGAGCTCGTCGAACGCGCCGACTTGATCCTCACGATGGCGCGCCATCATCGCGCCCGCGTGGACGAGCTGGGTGGTGAGGGCCGAGTCTTCGTGCTCGGCGAGTACGCCGGCCGTGGCGGCGACGAGGTCAGCGACCCGTTTGGCGGCGATCTCGGTGTGTACCGCGACACCTGCGAGGAGCTCGAGGCCCTCGCGGCCGCGGTTGCCGATCGACTCGCGGCTGAAAGCAAGCGTGGAGATAAGCGCTAAGACGCGTTTGCTCACGGTCATCGGTGACCCGGTGGCCCATTCTCTCTCCCCCGCGATGCACAATGCCGCGTGTCGCGCGCTCGGCCTCGATGCCGTGTACGTCGCGCTGCGAGTACCGCCGGAATCGCTTCCCGCGGTGCTCGCGATGCAGGCCGCCATCGGCGGTGCAGGGAACGTCACCGTGCCGCACAAGGAGGCAGTCGAAGGATCCGTCGCGCGGAAAACGGATGTGTGCGCTCGGGTCGGCGCGTGCAATACGTTCTGGACCGAAGACGGCGCGCTGATCGGAGACAACACGGATGTGTTCGGCGTTGCCGCGGCACTCGACAGGATCGGCGCCGCCCGACAAGGAGAGCGCTGGCTCGTGGTTGGAACGGGGGGATCTGCGCGCGCGACCGCCGTGACGGCCGCTGACCGCGGTGCGACACTCTTTGTTCGCTCGCGCGATGCGTCGCGGGCGAAGGCGTTCGCCGCGTGGGCCACCGGCATCGGTGTGCCGACGAGTGTCGCCAACGGGCCGATCGAGGTCGACGTCGCGATCAACGCCACGCCGCTCGGGCTGGCGGGACACGATCCCCTCCCGGTTGACGTCAACCACATCCCCGGCGTCCAACGCGCCCTGGACCTGGTGTACGCGCGGGGTGAAACACGGTGGGTTCACGCCTTGCGCGAACGCGGGATCGAGGCCACGGACGGTCGCGAGATGCTCGTGCAGCAGGGCGCGGCGGCGTTCGAACGGTTTTTCCCCGGCACCGCCGCCCCGAGAGAAGTCATGCGCGCCGCCGTGCAACGCGCGCTGCGTGTTTAGCGCCGCAGTCGAGCAGCTTCTCCTTCCGGCGGAGTGCCTGCTGTGTCACGCCCTGCTGGGCCAGCGCGACGCCGGCAGGATCGTCTGTCCGGTATGCCGGCAGCGATGGCGAGCGGTGCGGCCGCCCTGGTGCGAGCGCTGCGGACAGCCCGAGCCCCATTTCGGCCCCTGTCGGTTGTGTGCCGGCTGGCCAGGTGCCCTCAAATCCGTGCGATCCGCGGTCTGGCTCGATGCGGGTGCTCGCCCCGCCGTTCACGCTCTGAAGTACGGCGGCTTGCCGCGTATCGCCGACGACTTGGCAGCCGCGATGCTGTCCATGCGGCCTTCCACCGACGGACCGTCGGTGCTCATCCCGATTCCGCTCGCCCGGAAGCGCCTGCGCGAGCGGGGCTACAATCAAAGTGAAATGCTGGCGCGCGCGCTGGCCCGACAGTGGCGGATTCCCGTGCTTGTTGATGTGCTCGTCCGTACGCGGGAGACGGCGACGCAAACGGCGTTGACACCGGACATGCGCCTGGCGAATGTGGCGGATGCGTTCCGAGTGTCCAATGATCAATGTTCAATGATCATTGATCATTCGACATTGATCATTGTCGATGACGTGTTCACCACCGGGTCGACACTCGCTGAATCAGCGCGTGCCCTCGAGCAAGCCGGTGCGAAACGCATTTATGGCGTCACGTTCGCCCGCGCGGCGATTCCAGACTTCACTTAAGGGGAGAGTCATGGCGGTTCGGGTAGGGATCAACGGGTTCGGCCGCATTGGGCGCAATGTGCTGCGCGCGGCCACGATGGCGAAGCAGGCGGACATCGAGTTCGTGGCCGTCAACGACATCACCGACACCAAAACGCTGGCCCATCTGCTCAAGTACGACTCGGTGCACAAGCGCTTTCCCGGTACCGTCGAGGCAAAAGGCGACGCGCTGGTCGTGAACGGCAAATCGATCAAGGTGTCGGCGATCAAAGAGCCCGAAAAGCTTCCCTGGAAGGACCTGGGCGTCGAGCTGGTGCTCGAGAGCACCGGTCGCTTCACAGATAAAGAAAGCGCCTCCAAGCACCTGACTGCGGGAGCGAAGAAGGTCGTGATCTCCGCGCCCGCCAAGGGCGAGGACATCACGATCTGCATCGGCGTGAATCACGAGAAGTACGACCCCGCCAAGCATCACATTATCTCGAATGCGTCCTGCACCACGAACTGCCTCGTCCCGGTCGTCAAAGTCGTGCTCGACAACTTCGGCTTCAAGCACGGCTTTATGACGACGGTGCACAGCTACACGAACGACCAGCAAATCCTCGATCTGCCCCACAAGGATCTGCGCCGCGCGCGGGCGGCGGCGCTGAGCATCATCCCCACCACCACCGGTGCCGCCAAGGCGACCGGCCTCGTGCTCCCCGAGGTGAAGGGCAAGATCGACGGGGTCTCGCTACGCGTGCCGACGCCTGACGTCTCGATCGTCGATCTCACCGTAGAAGTCGAGCGGCCCACCACCGTGGAAGCGGTGAACGCAGCGTTCAAGCAAGCCGCGGCCGGCAAGCTCAAGGGCATTCTCGACGTCAGCGACGAGCCGCTCGTATCCGTCGATTACATCGGCAGTCTCTACTCGAGCGTGGTCGACAGCATGTCCACCGCCGTGATCGACGGCACGCTGGTGCACGTCTCGTCGTGGTATGACAACGAGATGGGCTACTCGGCGCGCTGCGTGGACCTCCTCGCCTACATCGGAAGTCGCCGTTGAAGAAACGCAGCCTGCGGGAACTTCCCCCGCAGGCGCTGGACGGCAAACGGGCGCTCGTGCGGGTCGACTTCAACGTGCCGCTCAAAAACGGCAAGGTCACCGACGACACGCGGCTGCGCGCGTCGTTGCCAACGATCCGGTATCTCCGCGACAAAGGCGCGCGCGTCGTGCTCCTGTCTCACCTCGGCAGGCCGAAGGGCGGTCCTGACCCGCAGTACTCGTTGAAGCAAATCGTCCGCGATCTGGAGAAACTGCTCGGCGCGCCCGTGGAATTCATCGCCGATCCCGCCGCCGGCGTGGCCGCGACGCGGCGGCTGCCACGCGGCGGCGTGGCCCTCGTCGAAAACACACGCTTCTGGCCCGGCGAGGAAACAAACGACACCGACCTGGCCAAGACATTCGCGGCACTGGGCGATCTGTACGTGAATGACGCATTCGGCTCCGCGCATCGCGCGCATGCGTCCACGGAAGCCGTCGCGCATCTCCTCAAACCTGCGGTCGCCGGATTCTTGATGGAGAAGGAGCTGCAATACCTGGGCGAGCTGCGCCGCGACCCCAAGCATCCCTTCGTCGCCGTGCTGGGCGGCGCGAAGATCTCGGGGAAGATCGATGTGATCCGGTCGCTGCTGCCCCGGGTCGACGAGCTGCTCATCGGCGGCGCGATGGCGTGCACATTCTTTAGGGCCATGGGGCTCGAGGTTGGGGACTCGTTGGTCGAACCGGATCGGATCGAGCTCGCAAAAGAGTTACTGGCGACGAGCGGGAAAAAATTAATTCTGCCACGCGGCGGCGTGATCGCCCCGTCGCTCGAACGCGCGAGCGAGGATCGATCGGTCGCCGCCGACGCGATTCCCAAGGGCTGGGCCCTCTACGACATCGACGCCGCAACGCAGCATGACTATCGGGCCCGGCTGCTGCGCGCCAAGACGATCTTTTGGAATGGTCCGATGGGCGTGTTCGAGACGCCGCCGTTCGACGCCGGGACCCGTGCCATTGCGACCGGGCTCGTCGATGCCGGGAAGAAAGGGGCCGTCACCGTCGTCGGGGGCGGGGACTCGGTCGCGGCCGTCGCGGGCATGGAGGATCAGCTCACCCATGTGTCGACAGGCGGCGGCGCGTCGCTCGAGTTCCTGGAAGGGAAGGAGTTGCCGGGCGTGGCGGCGCTGGAGGACGCGTGAGGCCGCTGGTCTTCGCGGGCAACTGGAAGATGAACGTGGGCCCAGTCGAAGCTCGCGAGTATCTGCGAGCATTCTTTTCCGCGGGTGAGATTCCCCACGAGCGGTCAGTCTGGTTTTTCCCGCCGGCAGTTTCGATCGAGGCGGTCGCGCAGGGTGTCGCGGGCCATCGGAACGTCCTGGTCGGAGCGCAGGACATCCATTGGGAGCCCAAGGGCGCGTTTACGGGCGCGATTTCGGGACCGCTGGCGGCACAAGCCGGCGCGCGCATGACGCTGATCGGGCATTCGGAACGACGCCACGTGTTTGGCGAGACCGATACAGACACAGGTAAGAAGCTGAAGGCCGCGCTCGCCGCCCATCTCCAACCCGTGCTGTGCGTAGGCGAGACATTGGCACAACGCGAAGCGGGCGAAACCTTGGCCGTGGTGACTCGGCAGCTCGAAGCGGCCTTCGCCGGGGGCTGGGACAAGGATCGCGTGACGATAGCCTACGAGCCGGTCTGGGCGATTGGGACCGGACGGAACGCCACGCCGAAGGACGCGGCCGAGGTGCACCGTACCATTCGCGGTTGGCTGCAGGAGAACGTGTCGAGCGCGGCGGGATTCGTGATTCTGTATGGTGGGAGCGTCAACTTGAAGAACACCGCCGAACTGCTGGCCGAGCACGAGCTGGATGGCGTGCTGGTCGGGGGAGCGTCGCTCGATCCACGCGGCTGGGCCGAGCTTGTGCGCACAGCCGCAGCCTAGGTATCTTGCCCCGCGCATGTACGGAATCCTCGTTGGCATCCTCATTCTCGACGCGCTGATCCTCGGCGCTGCCGTGCTGCTGCAGGCAGGGCAGGGTGGCGGGCTCGCGAGCATGGGTGGCGGCGCCGGCACCGACACGATCATGGGCGGACGACAGGCGACCACGTTGCTCACCAAGGTCACGTGGTGGACCGCGGGGATCTTTCTGTCCCTCGCGTTGGTGCTGACGTTCATGTCGCAGGCGGGGACACAGGTCCGCTCGGTGCTCGAGGGCCAAGGCCAGACGCCGACTCCCGTCGCGCCGACACCGCTGCCAATCGAAACACAACCCACGGCGACTCCTCCGGCGCCCCCCGCGCCCCCCCCCTCCCCGCAGCCGCAGCCCAATCGCCGGCCCTAGCCCAGCACCTGCTTACGTCCTCCTGGAGGACGGCGCCTGGTTCCCCGGAACCGCGCCTCTCCCGTTTGAGCCGGCTTACGCGGAAGTTGTTTTCACGACGAACCTGAGCGGGTATCAGGAGGTGTTCACTGACCCCTCCTATCTCGGGCAGATCGTTGTGATGACGGCGCCGATGATCGGCAATTACGGCATCAATCCTGAAGATGTCGAATCCGATCGGCCGCGCGTCGTGGGCGTCGTGGTGCGCGAGCTCTCGGCGACGCCTTCGAACTGGCGCTCGACGGGGACGCTGATCGACTGGCTCTCGGGCGCGAAGGTCCCCCTGGTCTCCGATGTCGATACGCGGCAGCTCACACGGCACATTCGCTCGAAGGGCGCGATGCGCGGTGTGCTGGCCCTGGGTGAAAAGCCGAGCGACGCCGTCACCACGGCGCTCGCGGCATCACCATCGATGAACGGACTCGACCTCGCGAGTGCCGCGACGATTCCCAATGCGTACAGCGAGGGAGCCACGAGCGCCAAGCATCATGTTGTCGCGTTCGACTTCGGAATGAAGCGCAATATCCTGCGTCTGTTCGTGCAGCATGGCTGCCGCATCACGGTCGTGCCGGCGTCGACAAGCGCCACGGAGACGCGCGCGCTGAAGCCCGACGGCGTCTTCCTTTCGAACGGCCCGGGTGACCCCGCGGCAGTCGGTTACGCGATCGATACAATTCGGACGCTGGCGGACGGGAAGCTACCAATCTTTGGCATCTGTCTCGGACATCAACTGCTCGGTCTGGCGATGGGCGGCGAGACAGTAAAGCTCCCGTACGGACACCGCGGTGGCAATCATCCTGTGAAGGATCTTGCGACGGGACAAGTACTTATCACGTCACAGAATCATGGATTCGCGGTTCGGGGCGAGACGAGCGGCGTTCCCGGCGCGAAGTCGCTTGAGGTCACCCACCTTAACCTCAACGACGGAACTGTCGAGGGAATCAAGCACCGGGAGTACCCGATCTTTGCCGTCCAATACCACCCCGAGGCGTCCCCAGGCCCACATGACGCCCAAGGACACTTTCAACAATTCCTACAAGCTCTTGACACTAAATAAGTAAGCCCGTATCATAGCCCCCGACTTTTGCATCCCGGCAGCCGTTCGGGGGGGACCAATGACGAAGGCCGATCTGGTCGAAAAGGTCACCGCGCAAATCGCTCGCACTGCAGGTCCCCTCATTTCAAAAAAGGACTGTGCGCGGGTCGTGGACTCCTTTCTCGACGCCGTCAAAGCGGCGCTGGCTGAGCAGCATAACATTGAGATACGCGGATTTGGGACGTTCAAAATCCGCCAGCGGAAGACGCGGATGGCGCGTAACCCGCGCACTGGTGATCCAGTCGAAGTCGCGGCGCGCCCTGTACCTGTCTTCAAGCCCAGCAAGGAGTTGCGTGCGATGGTCGCGGACGCGAGCGCAAAGGTTTCGTCGTAAGACGCGATAGGGCGGCAACTTGGGACACGGCCTCGGCACCGCTGCCGGGGCCGTTCTAGTTTTAGGGATCTCACAACTTCTTGCCCGGAGTGATGATGCGTCGCTTCACCGGCTTTCTGGTTCTCATTTTGCTGCTCGCCGTGCCGCTCCGCGCGCAGACTGTTCGCTACGAAGTCTCCGTCGCTCAAGGGGAGTTCCACGTTTCCGCGGACTTCCCCACGAGTGGCAAGGATACGCTCTTGGTCTCGCTCCCCGCGTGGAGTCCGGGCAATTACGAAATCCAGAACTACGCGCGCTACGTCCACGGCTTCGCGGCGAAGAACGCGAGCGGGCAAGCGCTGCACTGGGACCGCGCCGACAAAGACACGTGGCGTGTCGTCACCGATCGGACCGATCGTGTCACCGTCGAGTTCGACTATTCGCCTGACACGATCGATCTCTCCATCGCGAGAACGGTGCAGGACT
>WNFU01008030.1_pt1 | contig 12282 bp, 15 predicted proteins | sample 5400121 | NCBI WGS metagenome assembly WNFU01 (sample SAMN13153360, study PRJNA577476) | soil metagenome | isolation source: 100 cm soil or saprolite under grassland replicate 1 | place: USA:California | collected 2016-06-15 | reverse complement strand
GGCGCAGAAGCTGCTCGACTGGCAGCCGCGACTCTCGAATCGCGAGGCGCTGATCGAGACGTACGACTGGTACCTCGCGAACCGGGGCCGAGTCGGAGGTGCGGGCGTCACCCACCGTGTGCCCTGGAATCAGCAGGCACTGGGCCTCCTCAAACGCCTCTCGTGACGTGATCGTCCTCTCCCAGGCGGACGTTCGCGAACTGCTCGACCTCGACGCGCTTGTCGACGCCCTTGCCGCCGCGCACGCGGAGCTCAGTGCGGGAAAGGCATCGATGCCGCCAAGGATCGCCGCTCACGTCCCCCAGCAGGAAGGTCTGCTCGGCGTGATGCCTTCATACCTTCCCTCAACGGGCCTCGCCTGCAAGCTCGTCTCGCTCTTCCCGCACAATCGCGACCGCGAGACCCATCAGGCGGTGATCTGTGTGTTCGATCCGGACAACGGAACGCCCCTCGCGCTCATGGATGGCACCTATGTCACTGCGACGCGGACCGCGGCGGGCTCCGCGCTGGCGACGCGCCTACTCGCGCGCGACGACGTCAAGGTGCTCGCACTGATCGGCACGGGAGTGCAGGCGCACGCACACGCACGCGCTCTCCCGCGCGTGCGTGAGTTCACGGAGATCCGCGTCGCCGGGCGCGACCGCGCAAAGGCAGAGGCGCTGGCGCAGGGGATCGGACCTCCGGCGCGCGCGGTCGGCTCCTGCGAAGAGGCGATCCGTGGAGCCGACGTCGTCGCGGCGACGACGCATGCGGCCGACCCCGTGGTCCGTCGTGAGTGGCTCTCCCCAGGTGTGCACGTGAACTCCGTCGGCCTGAATCCCGCCGGGCGCGAGCTCGATGCGGAGACCGTCGCCGATTCACTGCTCGTCGTCGAGTCGCGGGAATCGGCCCTCGCGCCTCCGCCGGCGGGCGCGCCCGAGCTCGCCGGCGTCGACCCGGGACACGTCCATGCGGAGTTGGGTGAACTCGTGACCGGCGCCCGACCGGGCCGAACCTCGCCAGATCAGATCACCCTGTATAAGTCAGTCGGCGTCGCCGTCCAGGACGCAGCCGCCGCGGCACTCGTCCTCGCGGCCGCTCGAGAGCAGTCGGTTGGCCGGGAGATCGAGCTGGAGGAATCAAGATGAGCAGCAACAACGACTTCAGACCGGGGCTCGAGGGCGTGGTCGCCGTTGAGACGGAGATCATGGAACCCGATCGGGAGGGCGGCATGCTGCGCTATCGCGGAGTCGACGTCGAGCCGCTCATCGGAAGAGTTCCGTACGACAACGTGTGGGGGCTGCTCGTCGATGACGACCTCAACTCAAAGCTGCCGGATCCTGAGCCGTACGAGCCGGCGCGCCTGACCGGCAATGCACCTGCCGATCTGCAGGCCGAGACGGCGCGGATGGGCGGCGAGTGGAAGCTCGGGAAGCTGAACGAGATCTCCGAGAAGCAAGCGCGCGAGGACCTCGGTCGCCTGTCGGCGCAGATGATGTCCATCGTTGCGCGATCGGCCCGCATAGCGGATGGAAACACGGACGCCGTCCCCGACGACGTGGTCGCAAAAGGGGAGACGGCTGCAGAGAAGTTCCTGCTGCGGTGGCGCGGCGAGGCCGACCCGCGCCACGTCAAGGCGATCGACACGTACTGGATCTGCACGGCGGAACATGGTCTGAATGCGTCGACGTTCACGGCGCGAGTCGTCGCTTCGACGGGCGCCAATTGCGGCGCCGCGCTCTCCGCAGCAGTCGGCGCGCTCTCGGGGCCGCTGCACGGCGGCGCGCCTGCCTACGTAAAGCCGATGCTCGAGGAAGTCGCGCAGATGGGCGACCCCGAAAAGTGGGTGCGTGACACGCTCGCGCACGGCAGGCGGATCATGGGCTTCGGCCACCGCGTCTATCGCGCGGAGGATCCGCGCTCGCGCATTCTGAAGCGCACGGCAAAAGAGCTGGGAGCACCGCAAGTCGAGGTCGCCGAGCAGCTCGAGCATGTCGCGCTCGCTGCTCTGCAGGAGAAGTCTCCAGATCGTGTCCTTGCGACGAACGTCGAGTACTACTCGGCGATCGTCCTCGACGTCGCGGAGATCCCACCGCCGCTCGCGCCCGCGATGTTCGCCTGCTCACGCGTTGCGGGTTGGTCTGCGCACATCCTCGAGCAAAAGAAGACCGGCCGGTTGTTCCGTCCGTCGGCGCGCTACGTCGGCCCGGTGGAGCGTCATCTGGCCGAGTTCAACTGACGCCTACAGCGTTCCGTATCCCCTGACCTCGAGCCGCGAGCAAAAGCCGTGGGTCGGACCCACGCGTCGGCGAAACGGCAGGGTCTGACCCTCGCGGTGCGGAGAGCGTGCCGTTCTTTCCACAGTAGGGTGCCCAGATGGACCTGAGCGCCTATCGCGAGCGCTTTCCGATCCTCCGCGACACGACCTACCTCATCAGCCACTCGCTCGGAGCGATGCCCGCGGCTGCGGAGGAGCGGATGCTCGAGTTCGCGCGCACGTGGCGAGAACGCGGGATCCGGGCGTGGGCGGAGGGTTGGTGGGAGATGCCGGTCACGGTCGGCGACCAGATCGCCCGCATCATCGGCGCGCCGCCTGGCTCGACCGTCATGCACCAGAACGTCGCCGTTGCGGAGGCGATCGTGATCTCGTGCTTCCGTCCCGTCGACCCGGGACGCAACCGCGTCGTCTACGAAGAAGGCAACTTCCCGAGCGTCCGCTACCTCTACCAGGCGCAACCTGAGCTCGAGGTCGTCGTTGTCGCGGACGACGACGCGATCGTGGAGGCGATCGACGAGCGCACGCTACTCGTCCCGATCACGCACGTCCTCTTCAAGACGGCGGAGATTCAGAACGTCGAGGCGATCGTCCGCCGTGCGCACGAGGCCGGCGCGCACGTTGTCCTCGACGCGTATCAGTCCACCGGAATCGTTCCCCTCGACGTCACCGCGCTCAACGTCGACTTTGCCGTCGGCGGCAGCGTCAAGTGGCTCTGCGGCGGCCCCGGAAACGGGTGGCTGTACGTTCGTCCGGATCTCGCCGACGTGCTCGAGCCGACGTTCATGGGCTGGCAAGCGCACGCTCGTCCGTTCGGCTTCGAGCCGGAGCTCGAGTACGCCGAAGGCGTGGCACGCTTTCTCACGGGCACGCCGAATGTTCCTGCGCTCTATGCCGCGACCGCGGGTTACGACCTGATCGAGGAGATCGGAGTCGACCGGATCCGCGAGAACTCGATGCGTCAGACACAGCTGCTGATCGACCTGCTCGACGCGGCCGGATTCGACGTTGGCAGCCCACGCGCTAGCGCGCGGCGTGGCGGCACCGTCACCGTCCGCATTCCGGAGTTCGAGGCCGTGCACACCGAGCTCGCCCAGCGGCAGATTCTCTGCGACTTCCGGCCGGATGCCGGCTTGAGACTCGGGCCGCACTACTACAACACGGACGACGAGCTCCGTCACGCGGTCCGTCAGATCACCGAGATCCTGGAGACCGGCGCCTACGAGCACCACCTGGGCGCTGCCACCCGCTTCTGACGCAAGGCGATTCCCTCGATCGAGGGAGCGTCGATTTTCCTGTAAGTGGGTACTTTGGGGCCATGAAGGCCGCCGTCGCCTTCGCCGCCGTCCTCGTCGCGCTCGCCGCTCCTGCGGCTGCGCAGGGATCCGAGCTGATCGACCGCAATGTGAGCAGAGTCCGCCTCGCCGTCAATGCGAAGGGCGAGGCGCTGCTCACGTATCAGAAGGCAGGACGCGTCCGGCACGTCCTCGCGTGGGGCGCGGTGAACGCACGCCACCCGACGTCAGGCAAACCCCAGGTCCGGTTCAGGTGGGACTACTCCGGCCGCGGCCGCTACTGGCTCAGCTTCCAGGATCAGTGCCGCCGTTACGACGGACCGAGGCTCGCCTTCCTCGTCGCCGCCTGTGCAGCGCCGAACGGCTCATACTGGGCGCTTCAATCCTGGCAGACGCCGCTCCCGGATCTTGGCATGCTGCCCTGGCTTCCTGTCCATCGTGCGCGCGAGTTTCACCTCTCGCACTGGTCGGGGCCGATGGCGCAACTCGAGGTCTGGACGGACTGGATCTACGGAGCCGGAAACCACCACCTCTTCGGACGCGTCACGTACGACGGCAAGCCTGTGCACGGGTTCGCCGCTACACAGCGAGGAAACCCGACCGACCGCTACGGACGGCTCGTCTATCTCGACACGTTCAACTCACTTTATGGCAAGGGTTGGAAGCGCGAGAACTCGTTCCTCGCCCACAACCCCACCGGCCTCTTCTGTTACAGCTTCCTCGCACGCGATCCCACGAAGGGTTACGACCATCCGGCGGGATTCCCGAGCACGCCTCGCGGGCCGGGCAATGGCGAGAAGTACCGACTGACGATGAACGGACCGGGCGTGACGCCTGACGTCAGCATCACCGTCCCGGGATTGCACGACTACGACCCGAACAATCCCGCGGACGTCGCCTACGAGCGCCAGCAGAACGCGCTGCTCGACTCAATAGTCGGAGTCGACAAGCAGTGCCGGCAGCACTAGAGAAGCTCTAAGAGACGCTGAGCGTACGCCGGCGCGGTCGGCTCCTCCTCGTGGCGCAGGTAGACGAACGCCGGCTCGTCGGTCGCGCGCAGCCGATCGGCCCACCCCTTCAATTCCTCGTCCGTGTAGGGCGGCTCGCGGAGGCGGACGTACCGAAACGGCGCGTCATGTTCGAGATCGTTGACCCGGACTGCGCCCGCCTGCGCGAGCCGGGGCTCGATTCCATCCCAGGACGGATGCGGGAGGTCGAAGGCGACGAGGAAGCCCGGGTCGAGCGAGCCGAGGATCAGCTCGATCATCCCCTCGTCCCGAGCGCTGATCAGCTGGACGCGCACCGGGCCGAGCCTGTCGCCGAGGTTGCCGACCCGCGAGGCGAAGTCCGCCAGCAGCCGCGGCCGGTTCCCGGCGAGCTTCGGCGCGAACTGGAATCCCGGCGGCGTTTGCTCGGCCCACTTCCGAAACTGCTCCTCGGCCGGGAGCCGGTACCCGGTGGTGTTCAACTCGACGGTCGAGAAGTGCTCGGAGTAGAAGCGCAGGAAGTCGCGAGCGTCCGTCCCGGCCGGGTAGAAGCCTGGCTTCCAGGCGGGATACGACCACCCGGAAGTGCCGACAGACACCCTCGCTAGACTCGATTCGGTGGCCACCACCGACAGAGTCATAGCCGAGGACGCCATCCGCGTCCTCGACCACGGCTTCGTCCGGTTGGACGACTCGATGGCCACCGACCTCTCAGTCGTAAACGCGGCCCGGGTCAGCTTCGCCCGCCGCAAGGACGAGATGGACGCTTCGGATGAGGGGCTGATCCGCTTCCTCATGCGCGATCGGCACGGCACGCCGTTCGAACATAACTCGTTTCGCTTCCACATTCGCGCCCCGATCTTCGTCGCGCGCGAATGGTTTCGACACCGTATTGGGTCATTCAACGAGTTTTCTATGCGCTATGCGAAGGCGACCGAGGACTTCTACGTCCCGGAGGCCGAGGATGTTCGCTCTCAGGTCGGAAAGCCAGGCGCCTACTCCTTCGAGCCCGTCGAACAGGAGCTTGCGGAGCGCACGCGTGACGAGCTGCGTGAGGTGTACGAGCACGCGTTCGAGACGTACGAGCGGCTCGTCGAGGCAGGTGTCGCGCGCGAGCTCGCACGCTCCGTCATGCCGGTCGGTGCCTATACCGAGTTCTTCTGGACGGTCAACGCGCGGGCGCTGATGAACTTCGTCTCCCTCAGGGCTGCCGATACCGCACAGCGGGAGATTCGCCGCTACGCCGACGCCGTCGAGCAGTTCTTCGCCGCCAAGATGCCGGTCACGCACGCCGCGTTCGTCGCAGCGGGACGAGTCGCGCCCTAAGCGTTTTCTCCGGCGGGACGAAGGACGACGTCCGTGGGCTTGTGGTTTCCAGGTAGCTGCCGCGTCACGATCCAGCCGTCGAAGCGCGTCAGCTCGTAGGCCGCGTTCATCCGCACGACCGTCTCTCCCGGCCGCACGTTGAACGTGCCGCAGAGCGCGATCGGCTTGCCACCGCGCGACAGGTAGAGGTCGTAGTAGCCGCCCGGGGGAAGTGACCGCAGACCGCTCACGTGCAGCACCATCGGCCAGTTGCCGTGGCTGTCCTTGCTCCCGATCTCGAGCGTCGCCCGCCCGTCGCTGTCCAGGTCTGTGCCGCGAAGCTTCACGACGCGCTGGGCATCGATGTTGGTCGAGCTCGAGTTCCCGGCTTGTCCGACCACGAACCCGAGCAACCCCGCCGTGGCGACGGCGGCGGCGAGGAGCAACGGTGAGCGTTTGCGTGTCGATCTCCTGGTCAACCCCAGCGGCATCAGAGCTTCCTCCGGCCAGGGCACAGCCTCCAGCTCCGGCGCGAGCTCCGGTGGTGGGCCTGCCTGGACGAGGAGCTCGTGCGCGTGCCGGAGGCGCTCGCGCTCCTCCTCGGGCATGTCGCCGCCGATGAGCTCATCGAAGTCCGGACCGCCCCTCATTGGAACTCACCCTCGAGCAGATCGGCAAGGCGGCCGAGCCCGGACCGCGTTCTGGTCTTCACGGTGCCAAGCGGGATGTTCAGGAAGTCCGCAACCTCGCTCTGCGAGAGACCGCCGTAGTAGGCGAGCTCGATCACATCCCGTTCGCTGGGCGGCAGCTCCTCGAGCGCGCGGTGGACGCGCCAGGATACGTACGAGGCCTCGGCGCGCTCGTCGGGACCCGCGTCCATTGAGGGAGCGTCGGGCGCCTCGCCGGGCGGCTCGGCGCGGTTGCGGGCGCGGTCGACGATGGCGTTGCGGGCGACCGCGTACAGCCACGGCGCGCCGGCCCCTCGTTCCGGGTTGTACGTCCGTGCCGAACGCCAGACCGCGGCAAAGGTTTCCTGTACGACATCCTCGGCGCGCATGCGATCACCCAGGCGCCGCAAGGCGAGCCCGAAGACGGCCCGGGCGTACCGGCGGTAGAGAGCTTCGAACGCGTTCGCGTCGCGGCGAGCCACCCGCCGGATCAGGTTGCCGTCGCTGGGAGCGCGGCTCTGCGGTGGGTTGTCACCGGTCTCCCGTCGAACGCCATCTGGCATCGTTACGGGCACTGCATAGCTAAGGCCCATCTCCTCTGGGTCTTTACGGAATTCCACGTCTGCTGGATTGGAGCAGACATGGGCCTGCCGCGACAACCAGGTACCCGAACGAAACGCTTAAAAACCCCTTACGGGGAATGCACGTCTGAGGGGAAGAAGCCGGTAAACCGCAGGGGGTTCCAGAATGCGCAGGGTTATCTTGCTCGTCGTCGGTTCGCTGGCTCTCATGCTGGCCGCGCCGGCCTCGAGCGCAAATACTGTCGTCCAGATCAAGCGAACGGGCTTTGTCCCGGTGACCGTGACGATCAATCAGAACGACTCGGTCACGTGGAAGAACGTCGACACGATCAACCATCAGGTCGTGGCGAACGGCGGGTCGTTCGCGTCGCCGATCCTGGCGCCCGGGAAGACCTACACCCGGACATTCCGGAACGGCGGCACGTTTCGCTACCACGACAGCCTCCATCCGTCGCTGAAAGGGACGGTGATCGTGCGCGGTGCACCAGACCAAGTCACGCTTGCGGCCTCGGTGCCCGTGGTGAAGTTCGGAGGCCAAGTCACGCTGACGGGGACGGTGTCGAACAAGAAGGCAGGGGAGACGGTCACGCTCGTCCAGTTGCCGTTCGGGCAGACGACGAAGCAGATCGTCGCCACGCTGCAGACGACGACGAACGGCGTCTTCTCGTTCAACGTAACGCCGCAGATCTACACGCAGTACCAGGCGCAGTGGAAGACGCTCGAGAGCTCCGTGTTCATCCAGGTTCAGCCGATGATCAAGCTTCCGTACGTCTCGAAGTCCGGGTATTACCACTTCTACGTCACGGCGAGTCAGTCGTTCGCCGGCCGCTTCGTTCTGCTCCAGCGCTTTACGCTTGCGAAGACGTGGGTGAATCTCAGGAGGCTGCAGCTCGGGTCGAAGTCGGGGCGCATCCTCGCGGTCGGCGCCGTCCGCAAGATGATTCCGCGCGGCCGCTGGTCGGTGCGGATCTTCATGCCGGCGACCGAAATGCCGGGTGGCTACCTCGACGCGTGGAGCGGCACGCAGCCCGTCGTCAGACGGTGAAGGATCGAGAGCGCGGGCTGGGTCAGCTCGCGCTCTCGAAGCGCTGCTGCACGGCGTCCCAGTTGACGACGTTCCACCAGGCCGCCAGGTAGTCGGGTCTCCGGTTCTGATACTTGAGGTAGTAGGCGTGCTCCCAGACGTCGATGCCGAGTAGCGGCGTGTCGGAGTTGCTGATCGGCGAGTCCTGATTCGCGGTCGAGTAGACGGCGAGACCGGTGCCGTCGTGCACGAGCCAGCTCCAGCCCGAGCCGAAGCGCTTGACGCCCGTGTTGTTCAGGAGCTTCTTCAGGTCCTCAAGGCTGTCGAAGGTGCTCGTGATCGCGTCAGCCAGCGAACCACCCGGCTCGCCGCCGCCGTCCGGGGCCATGATCTCCCAGAACAACGTGTGGTTCGCGTGACCCCCGGCGTTGTTGCGGACGGCGGCCCTGATGTCCTCCGGCAGGATCTCCAGGTCCGCGAGCACCTGCTCCACGGGATGATCCGCCCACTCGGTGCCCTCGAGCGCCTTGTTGGCGTTGTCGACGTAGGCCTGGTGGTGCTTGTCGTGATGGACGCGCATCGTCTGCTCGTCGATGTGCGGCTCGAGCGCGGCGTAGTCGTATGGCAGCGGCGGAACCTCGTAGGGCATCGGTCGCTCCTTTCTCGATTTGTAGACGAGGATATGCTCCGGCCGCCCGCCAAGTCGAGGGAGGAAGATGGCCACGCTTGCCTTCAAGTTCCAGGAGATCACGCCCCGGCAGCTCAAGCCCGAGCTCTACGAGCTCGACGGCATCTCGCGCGAAACCATCGAGGCGCACTTCAAGCTCTACGAGGGCTACGTCAACAAGCGGAACGAAATCCTGGAGAAGCTCGACGGCGTCGACATCTCCAGTGCAAATCAGTCCTACTCCGAGATTCGCGCGCTCAAGGTCGACCTGACGTTCGCCATCGGCGGGATTAAGAACCACGAGATCTATTTCGAGCACCTCGGCGGGGGCGGCGGCGATCCGAGCGGTCAGATCGGCGACCTGATCGAGCGCGACTTTGGTTCGGTGCAGGATTGGCGGACCGACCTCAAGGCGACCGGCATGGCCGGGCGAGGCTGGGCCTGGACGGCGTACGACTGGGACGAGGGCCGCCTCTTCAACTACATCGGCGACGCACAGAACACGTTCCCGATCTGGAACACAACGCCGCTGGTTGCTCTCGACGTCTACGAGCACGCGTACTTCCTCGACTACCGGACCGACCGCGCGTCCTACATCGATGCATTCTTCGACAATCTCGACTGGTCGACGGTCAACGACTGGGTGTCGAAGTACCAGATCGACACGAAGTAGCCTGAAATGACCACGGCGCTCCTTGTCGTCGCCGGATACCTGCTCGGATCGATGCCGTGGGGCTACTGGCTCGTGCGCCTGCTCAAGCACGACGACATCCGCAGGCACGGCAGCGGTAACGTCGGCGGGTCGAACGTGTGGCGTGCATTCGGCTGGCGGCTCGGGCTCCCCGTCGTCCTGCTGGATACGCTCAAGGGCTTTGCGCCCGCTCTCGTCGCGACACTGGTCGTCTCGCACCTGGCCGGCGTGCTCGCCGGCGCAGCGGCGATGCTAGGTCACTGGCGGCCGTTGTTCCTGCGCTGGCGGCGCGGCGGGAAAATGGTGGCCACCTGCGGCGGCGCGTTCCTGGGCGTCGCTCCGGTCGTGGGCGGTATCGGCGCCGGGGTCTGGATCCTCGTCTTCATCGTCTTCCGGTACGCCTCGCTCGCATCCATCGTCGCCGCCCTGTCGCTGCCGGCGATTGCCGCGCTCCTCGACGAGCCGTGGCCCGTGATCGGCTTCGCCGGGGGCGCTGGCGTCGCGGTCGTCATCCTCCACCGGGCGAATGTCGCCCGCCTCCGCGCGGGCACTGAAAGCCGATTCCGTTTCCGCCGCGCGGCGAGCGCCTAAGCGTCTTCTTACAGACCCGCTGCGAGCCACTCGCGGAGCTCGGTGTGGCGATCTGCGAGGTCGCCGTCCCGAAGCTCTGTTCGCAGCTCTCCGACCGTGCCGTAGCGCTCCGCGAGCACCTCGTGACTGTGGATCGTCTCGAAGTTGACCTGGCGCGAGAGGAGAAAGTCATCGTCCTCGAGCTCGGCGTACCGGTCGAGCGTGGACTGCAACGAGATCCGCACGGAGTCCTCCACGAACCGCGGCTGCAGGTGCGCATGCTCGACGACGAAGAGCTCGTCCGGCCGCTTCAGGAGCTCGTAGATCGGGGAGCTCATCGAGCCTTCGACGATCGCGGCGAGCTGCTCGGCATTGACAGGATGCTCGCTGCCGACGAAGAGCGTCCCACGGCCGCGCTGGTTGTGCGTCGCCAGCGGGACGAGCTCGAGGATCCGCTCGACGTCCCCGCCGTCGAACCCTGCCTCGAGCAGCCGCTCGGAGGCCCGGCCCCGCACGAGGCCCTGAGCGCAGGGGCAGGCGTTGATCCCCGTGGCCTCGACGCCGACGATCCTTCGTACCCGCGCCTCGGAGGCGGCGGCGATCCCGATGATCGAGATCATCTCCTGGGTCGCGAGCCCCGTCACCGGAGTGCGCCGCTCGAGCGGGTAGCGCGCAGAGATCCGCACCTCGGCACGACCAGCCGCTTGACGGTCGACGATGTGGCGGGCGATGTGCTCGGCGAGCTCCTCGACGAGGAACGCCTCCCCGATCACGACTTCTTCGATCGCCTCCTCGAACAGCTCGGGGAATCGCGACATGTGGACGCCCTTCTGGGCGGGATCGAGGTCGACGGTGCAGTCGATCTCGGCAGAGATCAGCTTCTCCGCGCCACCCCAGCGCAGCCGGATCGCTTTCGCGACTCCCTGGACACCCGCCCGCGAGAGCCCGAGGCGAACCTCCGGCAGGGAGGCCTGAAGATCGTGGAGGACGTGTCGGGACTCGGTCACCAGAGACAGGTTAGTGTCAGTCCGCTCAGTGAGTGCTCCCGACACAGCTTTCCCACGGCTCGTCACGCTGGCCGCGCACGACCTGCGGACTCCCCTTGCGACGATCCACGGCTTCGCACAGACACTCGTCCGGATGGGCGACCTGGGCGAGCCGAAGCAGCGCTACGTCGAGATGATCGACGCGGCATCGCGCCAGCTCGCCGAGCTCCTGGACGAGCTAGGCATCGCGGCGCGGATCGAGGCCGGACGCTATGAGCCGAACATTCAGCCTGCCGACACGCTCGACCTTGCCCGCGCCGCCGCGGATGAGCTTGGGGAGGACCGCGTCGCCGTGGCCGGAGAGGGCGGCACGGTACAGGTGGATGTCGAGGCGACGCAGCGCGGCGTGGCGGCACTCGCGCAGGCCGCCCTCCGCCACGGCGGCCTGCAGCAGGTCGACCTCCGCGCGAACGGAACGACGCTGGCGGTCTCGCCGGTCACGACTTCCTCCGGACCTGTGCTGCTCGGCGACGAACTCCGCGATCTCGGCGCCGCAGTTGCGGTGCGCGTCGTTCGGGCGCTGGGCGGCTCCGTCGAGCTGACCGGAGACGGGGAGACGCTGTCGGTGCGCCTGCCCGGGTGACCCGCGCCGCGGAAGTCAGCCTCCGTCGCTGGCTGCGACGCCAGCTTCAGCAGCCCACGCCCTCGCGCGAACATTTGGAGGCGGCCGTCGAGAACGACGACCCGGCCGAGGTGCGCCGCTTGCTCGCGGGCGTGCCGTTCACGGACGCGCAGCGGCGCCACGTCGAGGGACTCCTCGAGGCCTGGGAGCGAAGCCGCTGACTCGATAACTGGTCGTCCTTCACGGGGCAGTGAAACCAAGAAGCCGGGTGAAGACGGGCGCGCGGGCGAAGCCCGCACGCCCTCTCGGCGGCGCCGCCGAGTCGGCGCCTAGCCCGCGGCTCCGTGTTGCACCAGTAGCTCCTTCAGCCGCTCGTCGCCGTGCTGCTCGGCCGCCATCAGCGGCGTGAACTCCTCCTGCTGGCGAGCGTTCGGGTCGGCCCCGGACTCCAGGAGCAGCTTTGCCAGTTTGTAGCGAGTGTCGGGATCCTGCGTCGCTGCCGCGCTGTGCAGCGGCATCACCTTCATCTGGTTTCGCGAGGCCGAGTTCACCTCGGCACCGCGCTCGACGAGGAGCTGAACTGCGTCGAAGTGCCCGAAGAAGCTGGCCAGGCCGAGCGGCTGAAAGCCGTCG
>WNFU01011937.1_pt1 | contig 12287 bp, 6 predicted proteins | sample 5400121 | NCBI WGS metagenome assembly WNFU01 (sample SAMN13153360, study PRJNA577476) | soil metagenome | isolation source: 100 cm soil or saprolite under grassland replicate 1 | place: USA:California | collected 2016-06-15 | reverse complement strand
GCGTCGAGGGCGGCGGGTGTTCTTCGTCACCGTCACCAGCAGACCACCCGGCCGAAGGACGCCGTGGCAGGCCGCGTAGATCTCAGCCATCGACGCGAGGTATGCGTCGCCGCGGGCGTGACCCAGGTTGTGCTTCGCCTGCTCGACGCGCGCTCTCCGCGGCCTGGATCGCATGGAAGGCATCTCCATCCGGCCTCAATCCGCTATGCCCACCACCTGTCGAAGATGGCTGGAGATGTTCTTGAACCGTCAGCCTTGACCGGGCGATCTGGCCCGTGCTTCCATTGCCGCGAATCCTTAGAGAAGCACACGAGGCCATCAGGCCGGAAGGCGGGGGGTCATGGACGCGGATGGATCGATCTTTGCCACGCACCGTCGCACAAGTGCAGGAAGAAGGTCCGCCCGGGCTCTGCTCGCGGCCATCGTCCTGGGCGCGCTCATCGCGGCCCTGACTCCGGCCTCCGCCTCGGCCCGGGGAGCCATCTCCACCCTGCCCGAGGGGACGGTGGCCGGCTCCGCAGACGCCGGCGGCGGACACACCTGTGGCATCCGGACTACCGGAACACTGGCCTGCTGGGGGGACAACACCTACACCCAGTCCTCCCCACCCTCGGGCGCGTTCACCGGGGTCAGCGCGGGTCTCCGGCACACCTGCGGGATCAAGACCGACGGCACTGTGGCCTGCTGGGGAAACAACTCCGAGGGCCAGGCCACACCGCCCCCGGGCACCTTCACCGAGGTGAGCGCGGGGGGCAGGGGAGGGTTCCAGCCCCGCTCCCACACCTGCGGGGTGAAGACCGATGGCACCGTAGCCTGCTGGGGGGACAACGCCTCCGGCCAGGCGTCCCCGCCCGCCGGCACGTTCACCGAGGTGAGCGCGGGGGGCGTCTACACCTGCGGGATCAGGACCGACGGCACCGTAGCCTGCTGGGGGGACAACACCTACGGGCAGTCCTCACCGCCCTCGGGCACGTTCACCGAGGTGGGCGCGGGCACCTACCATGTCTGCGGTATCAGGACCGACGGCACCGTGGCCTGCTGGGGACAAAACGGCGTGGGCCAGTCCTCCCCGCCCGCCGGCACGTTCACCGAGGTGAGTGCCGGGGGAAGCCACACCTGCGGGGCGAGGACCGACGGCACCGTGGCCTGCTGGGGATCCAACTCTTCCGGGCAGTCCACCCCGCCTGCGGGCACCTTCACCGAGGTGAGCGCCGGGGGAAGCCACACCTGCGCGGTCAGGACTGCCGGCACCGTCGCGTGCTGGGGGCTCAACGCCTCCGGCCAGACTTCCCCGCCCGCCGGCACGTTCGACACCCGGGCCGTGACGGCGGGGTACGGCTTCACGTGCGGGATCAGGACCGACGGCACCGTGGCCTGCTGGGGGAGCAACAGCGACGGCCAGTCCGTTCCTCCCTCCGGCACGTTCACCGCGGTGAGCGCTGGTAATTTCCACACCTGCGGCATCAGGACCGACGGCACCGTGGCCTGCTGGGGATCCAATGTCAACAACGTATCTACCCCGCCGGCGGGCACGTTCTCCGAGGTCAGCGGGGGCAACTATCACAATTGCGGCCTCAAGACCGACGGGACAGTGGCCTGCTGGGGGGAGAACGGCGACGGCCAGTCCTCCCCGCCCCCCGGCACCTTTACCGAGGTGAGCGCCGGTTACAGGCACACCTGCGGGGTGAAGACCGACGGCACCGTGGCCTGCTGGGGATACAACGGCGACGGGGAGTCCACGCCTCCAGCGGGTACGTTCACCGCGGTGAGCGCGGGTAACTTCCACACCTGCGGCATCGGGACCGACGGCACCGTTGCCTGCTGGGGATACAACGGCCATGGCCAGCTCAACGCGCCACCGGGCACGTTCACCCAGGTGAGCTCTGTCGCTCTGTACAACTGCGGTATCAGAACCGACGGCACCATAGCCTGCTGGGGGAGCAACACTTACGGCCAGTCCTCCCCGCCCCCCGGCACGTTCACAGCCGTGAGCGGCGGGGGGGAGCACACCTGCGGGATGAAGACCAACGGCACCATGGCCTGCTGGGGGAGCAACGGCGCCGGCCAGCTCGGGGCCGCCCCCCACTTCACCAGTCCCCCGCCCCCCGGCGGGGTCCTGGGCCAGGCTTACCGCCACATCTACACAAACAGCTGGCTGCCCACCGGCACGTACAGGCTCTCCTCGGGGGCCTTTCCACCCGGGCTCACCCTGAACTCCTCCACGGGAGTCCTCTCCGGAACTCCCACAAGGGCGGGCACCTACATCGGGGCGGTGACGGCCTCCAGCGAGTTCTTCCCGCCGGCCGCCACGCAGGCCTTCTCCATCACCGTGTTGACCTACCGCGCGGTCTCCATCTCGGACGCCGACGTGAGGGAGGGGAACTCCGGGGCGACGCCGGCCCTCTTCTCCGTGTCCATCTCCGCCCCCGTCCCGTCCGGGCAGAGCGTCTCGGTGCACGTGGCCACCGCCAACGGCACGGCCACCGCTGGCACCGATTACACGGGGCTCTCCACCACTCTTACCTGGAACCCGGGGAACCCCGTGACGAAGACCGTGACCGTCGCGGTGACCGGGGACACCCGCAAGGAGACCAACGAGACATTCATGGTGAACCTGTCCTCTCCGGTCAACACCGTGGTGGCCGACTCATCAGCCACCGGCACCATCCTCGATGACGACGGGCTGTTCCACGTCGCGGTGGCGGACACCGCGGTGGTAGAAGGAAACTCCGGGACCACCCCGGCGAAGTTCGCGGTGACCCTGTCCCCGGGCCCCGTCACCGGTCAGAGCGTCTCGCTACACGTGGCCACCGCCAACGGGACGGCCGCCGCCGGTACCGACTACACGGCCCTCTCCACCACCCTCACCTGGAACCCGGGGGATCCACTCACGAAGACCGTGGTGGTCCCGGTGACCGGGGATACCGCTGTGGAGCCGAGCGAGACATTCTCCCTGAATCTGTCCTCGCCGCGTATACCCGCTCAGGTGGGGCCCTCGTCGAGAGGGGTCGCCTCTCGGCTGAGTCAAAGGCGTGTACGCCCTGGCTATGAGCGAGCTCCGTCCGTGGTCGAGGCGGAACTGACCGGCCTCACGGAAGAGGAGCTCGACCACCGCCCTTCCGACGGCGGGTGGACACCGCGCGAGGTCGTCCACCATCTTGCCGACAGCGAGATGACGTCCGCCATCCGCCTGCGCAGGCTGCTCGCCGAAGAGTCTCCCGTGATCCAGGGCTATGAGGAGATGCAGTTCTCCGGGCGTTGCACTACGGCTCCCGCCCCATCGAAACTTCATGGGCGGCCCTGAGAGCGGCGCGTGAGAGCACCCTGACCATCCTGGAGCGCCTGGAGGATGGAGACTGGGACCGTACGGGCACCAGTGCTCGGCGTGGTCCCGGTCGGCAGCGGGCGAAGCCGTACTCGAGCAGGCCTGCGGAATCGTGATGGAGCTGCACCCTGCCCGTTCAGCGGCTGCGGTCTCCGGACTTGCCCTTCGCTCGCAGTCTCAACCGCTGCCGGAGCCTCACCATCCTGCGGAGGAGGAGTTCCCCCGCTTTCGTGGACGGTTGAACCCTAAGTACTTGGGCGGAAATAACATTGACCGAGAGGGGCATGCGGCTGTGCTAGCGCCGTGGTCGACGAGGCGGTCCTGGAGCGGAATTTCGCCCTCCTGTGGCCCCACCTGAACGAGCGGCAACGCCGGCTCGTCCTCGGAGCCTGGGCCGAGGCGCTCGGCCGGGGCGGGGTCGCGGCGGTGGCCCGGACGGCGCGCGTCTCCCGACCGACCATGGCCAAGGGCATCCGGGAGCTGCGGCAGCCGCCCGTGCCGATGCCCGGGGCCAGGCGCCCCGGTGGGGGGCGCAAGCGGCTGGCCCTCAAGGACCAGGGGTTGGTGGCGGCGCTCGAAGCGATGGTGGAGCCGGCCACCCGGGGAGATCCGGAGTCGCCGCTGCGCTGGACGTCCAAGAGCACCCGTCAGCTGGCCGACGCCCTCACCGAGGCGGGGCACCCGGCGAGCTACCGGACGGTCGCCGACCTGCTCCACCGTCTCGGCTACAGCCTGCAAGGCACTGCGCAGACGCGGGAGCTCACCTCCCATCCCGACCGGGACCTCACGCAGCGCCTTGTGCTCGCCCTTGCGCACGGTGTCCACGGCCTTGCCCAGGTACCCCATGATGTGGAACCGGTCGAAGACGATCTTGTCGGAGGCACCCGGCAGATGGGCGAGCACCGAGTTGACATAGGGCTGCCACATGACCATGGCCACCGCGGAGATCGAAGCACGCTGCTCGACGCTGAGCGGCTCGAAGTAGCCGTCCAGGCTGGCGGTGGTGCGCTCGTCGGCGATGTACTCCACGGTGCCGGCGTCGAGGTCGGTCACGAGCGTCAGGTAGGTGTGGCCCTTCGCGGCGGCCTTCTCGTCCACCCCGATGCGCGCAGGGACGCCCGGCCCCTTGGCTGCCTTGCCCCGCGCCACCGCGCGCTCCATGATCCCGAACGCCTCGTCCCAGGAGATGCGCAGGATCCTCGTCGCGCCGGTGACGTCACAGGCCTTCAGCACGTCGATCGCCAGGCGCTCGAACAGCGCGGTGAAGCGGCTCCTGGGCTCCGCCCAGGGCAGGGCGACCTGCAGGACGCCGTGGGACGGACAGCGCACCCGGGGCGGCCGGGCGTGCAGGAAGGTCATGAACTGGCACGAGTCCAGATGCCGCCAGCTCCGCTCCTCGGCGTGGTCGTAGGCCGCGAGCTCCGTACTGCACTCCGGGCACGACCAGCGCGTCCCCGCCGGGTGCTCGACCCACACGTCCACGCGCTGCTCGGCGACGAAGAGCTCAACCCGGTCCACCGTCCACGGCGCGGTCACTCCAAGCAGATGCTGGTACAGCTCGACGTCCCGCACGCCATCTCCTCCTCGAGGCCAGGGGGGAAGGCGTGCGCAGGGTATCAGTCACCCACGGAGAAGCCGGGAGAACCTGTATTTCAACCCGTGGCTCGGGTTCATCACAGTCGTGAACGCCTCATTCTTGGTGGCGCTCGTGTGGCTGCACTGGCCGTCGCCGACTCGACTCGGCGTCTGAACGGAGGATCGATGGTGGCTCCTGCGGATCGAGCTCGGTCGGGCCGGTCGGTAGGGCCAGCCCGACGCTGCCTTACGGCAATCGCGCGGGGCAGCGGTGAACGGCTCCATCGCCGTCTACTGCATCGCCGTTGGCCTCTTGATGGGGGGATGGTGGACGAACGATCTGAGGCGCGGGGCGTGGAATCGGGATGTTCGCACGCACGCAGAGCTCGTCGCGCATCTCGCTGCCGAGCTGGTCACGGCCGGGTGGCTGGTGGGGTTGTTCACTCCGGGATGCTTCACTAGCTAGACTGCACTAGGGCTGCATTGTCGGGCACCTCGCTGTTGTTCTCCAGCGGCGGCAGGCCCTTCGCAGCCACGGGTCTCGGACTGCTCCTATATACGACGATCGCGAGTTGCGGTTACTTCGTCGGCCGTAGGGAGTTTCCCATCGTGGCGATGTTCGCTGGCCTGGTGGTGCTGACGACTACGGCCATCACCTTGATCCTCGTGTCACTCATCGTCGGAGTCGTTGCCCTCGCCGGCTTCGGCACGTCCGCCTGATGAGGGAACGCGCCCAGCTCGGCGGCGCAGCTAGTAGGGCCAGGCGTGGATGGCTCGCCAAGTCTGGCCACCATCAAACGTCTGGATCAGTTGATTCGCCTGGCTGTTTCCGTTGGAAAGGATGGCGAATCCGGCGGTGTCCGACAGGAACCAGGCCGAGCCCATCGACTCGTCCGCGCCGTTGGGGACGATTCCCACGATGTGCCAGGAATGGCCGCCGTCGGTCGTCATCTCGAGCCCCACACCCCGATCGGCCCACATCCATCCGTGCCCGTCAGGAAGGAACGAGATTCCGTTCGGATAGCCGGAGGTCGTAAGGCCACCAGAGGCCGGTCCTCCGATCGCCTCGGCCACCGTGCTCCACGTGCCTCCTCCATCGGTCGTCTCCAGGATCGCCCGGCCCTCGTTTCCCGCTCCGCCCTCGCCGGTGCAGAGCAGCCAGCCGTGAGCGGGACCGACGAAGGAGACATCTGTGGCCGTGCGGACTTCGCGCGGGCACGGCACCGCTCGCGAATGCCAGGTCCGTCCGCCGTCGGTCGTCCGCTCAAGCCGCTGAGATCCGTTGGGGAAGAAATTCCCCACCCCCCACCCCTCGTCGGCCGAGACGAACGAGACCTGCTTCAGGTCCCCTGCCGATCGCTTGGTCCAGGTCCGGCCGCCGTCACCAGAGAACAGCACGTCGATAGTGCAGGTGCCCATGCCGCAGGGGCCGGCGAGGATCCACGCATCCCTAGATCCACTTACCGACGCGTCGTAGATATGGTCGCCACCCCGGAGGGATACGCGCCAGGTTCGCCCTCCATCCTCTGTGACCTGGACCATGCCGGTGCAGGTTGGATAGCAAGAACTGTTGCCGAACGGCCCCGCCGCGATGCCGTGGCTTGCATCCCAGAACGAAACGAGGCTCGGCTGGAAGACCAACCGCGCCGCCGGCGAGGGGGCGGGTGAGACGGCGGCGATCGGTCTGGCGGTGCAGCGGGCCGACGAAGGCACGCCATGGACCTGGTCCCCGAGCGGTCCGAAGGCAGTCGACGCCCGTGGCGGGACATAGGGCACCGATCCAGTCGCCGTGCCAATGACGTGTCCGGATCCGTCGAGTACGGTGCACACGAGGGCCACTCCGACGGCCCGACCGGACCGGTTCCACGCCCGCCCGTAGATCTTGACCTCCCCGGGCACCCCGAAGACCCGCACGTCTCGCACCGAGAGCTCGGGGGCACCTGTCGACGCTTTGCGACCGGAGCCGGTGAAGGCAACGGCAAGCCAGGCGACGGTGCCCACGACGATCAGGAGGCTGAAGGCTGCCGCGGCCACCCGGGCCGTGGTTTCACGGCGCCGTGCACGGTGGACGCCGCGCTCGATCCCCTCCCATAGGTGCTCGGGTGGCGCCTCTTCACCGCCCCTCCCCGCGGATCCGCGGAGGCTGTCCCTCACCAGGTTCTCAATCCGCATGCCCCAGAACCTCCTTCAGCCGAGCCAGGGCCTTCGCCGACTGGCTCTTGACCGTCCCCACCGAGCAGCCCAGCACGGCCGCCACCTCGCGCTCGGTGAGGTCCTCGTAATACCGGAGGACCAGGCAGGCGCGTTGCCTCGTCGGCAGCCGGAGAACGGCTCTCCAGACCCTGTCTCGCTCCTCGAGGGGCGAGGCCGTCGACGGAGGATCGACGTCGCCTCGCATGCGGACGCGGGCCTCGATGGCGATCCGCCTGAGGCGGTTTTTCCACAGGTTGAGGGCGATGCGGCGTAGATAGGGCCAGGTGGTCTCTTCGCCCAGCCGCCCGACCTTGGGTGCCAGCCGCACGAACGCCTCCTGCACGAGATCCTCAGCCTCTTGGCGTCGCCCGGTGAGCACGGTGCACAGCCGAAGCAACGCGGCGGCGTGTCGATCGAACGCGATACGCAGCGCGTCGTTTGCCACCGGCGTGGCCGTGGCCGTGCACTGTTCCGTCACGACATCAATAGAACACTCAATGCGGGCGAAGGGTTGCCTTTCCGATGAGGCCGAACGACCCGTCGTCGCTACCCGACTCGCCTTCGTCGGCCGAGTGGATGCGGCACACCTGCTACGACGCCGCCGCCCGATACCCCCCGTCACACCGTGTAGGAAGAGGCCTCGGTTCGTAAGCCTGAGGGCGCTCCCGCTGGGCGCTCGTCGTGACCTCCTCCACGTGTAGAGAGGCCGATCCCGCGGTGCGGGCCGACCTCATCGGGCAGTTCTACTCTCGAAGCTGTCCGGCAGCCCTGATGGACGAGTGATGTTGCGACACGAAGTCGCACGAGAAGCGAGTGAACTCGCGGGAAGGAGGGCCGCGGATGGCGGCAGCGTAGTTCCGAGCCCGTGCTCAAGGCTCGGGCCCGCCCTGACGTGCGTCGCTGGCAACGGCGGGGTGCGGAGCTCAGGGAGAAAGCCCAAGGGCTCCCGTTCCATCCGGGGGCCACACCCGACGGGCAAGGCCGGACGGGTGTATCGCGTGAACCTCCGTTGATGCCTCGTTAATCCAGGCCCCGCCGATGGGACGAACCAGCGGGGTGCAGGGACTGGCCGCTGCGAAGCGGCAGGCGCCGGCCGGCCACATCACGCCGGCCGGGGGAGCACCGCCGTCCCCGGGGTACAGGAGGCACCCACCCCGGTCGCAACTCGCACGTGCGGAACGTGGGAACCCCGACGGGGTCCGGGCACGGTGGCGCGCCCGGTAGGCCGACCGCAAGGAAGGCGGAACCCCCCGGCGGGAAGGGATGACCCGAGAAGCGAACGCCGGCGGCCGAAAGGCAGCAGCAAACCCGGGACACCATGGCCGGCCCCTCCGCCGGTCCTCCCGGACAACTGGCCGGATAGGGACTTGGTGCCCGACCCGAAAGGGTGCTGACGCGGGTCAGGTGAGCCTGTGCGGAAACCGATGACGAGACACCGGAACCGAAGGACAAGTTGGACGCCATGACGGCCCGGGAAACGGCTTCGGCCGCGGAAGGGCCCGGCGTGGTGAACGGACCGGAGGACGGAACCCTCGACTGGCACGCGGTGGACTGGGGGGCCGCCGAGCGAACCGTACGGCGTCTACGGCAACCGATCTTCACGGCATCGCACGCCGGGGACCTCAAGCGGGTCCGCAACCTGCAGAAGCTGATGCTCCGTTCCCGCGCCAACACGCTCCTGAGCGTGCGGCGAGTGACGGAGCGAAACGCTGGCCGCAAGACGGCGGGTGTCGACGGGGAGGTGGTGCTGCGACCCGAGGACAAGGCCGAGTTGGTCGCCTGGGTCCAGCGCCTGGCCGAACCGTGGACGGCCCGTCCGGTCAAGCGGGTGTACATCCCGAAGAAGGGCACCGCGGGCAAGCGGGCCCGCTCGGCGTCCCGGTGGTCGTTGACCGGGTGCTCCAAGCACGGGTCGTCAATGCCCTGGAGCCCGAGTGGGAGGCACGGTTCGAGCCGAGGTCCTACGGGTTTCGGCCCGGCCGTGGCTGCCATGACGCGATCGAGGCCATCTTCCGGGTCGCCGGGGGTGCCAACCCCAAGCGCCGGTGGGTGCTCGACGCCGACTTGGCGGCGGCGTTCGACCGGATCGACCATTCCCACCTCCTCGGCCAGCTCGGCACGTTCCCCGCCAGGGAACTCATCGCCGGGTGGCTGAAGGCGGGCGTGATCGAGGACGGTTGGTTCACCCCGACCGAGGAGGGAACTCCCCAGGGCGGGGTGGCGAGCCCGTTGCTGCTCAACGTGGCCCTGCACGGGATGGAGCAGGCCGCCGGGGTCCGCTACCAGCAAACGGGCATGGACGCCCGGGACGCGGTGGCGGGCTCCCCGGTGCTCATCAGGTACGCCGACGACCTCGTCGCCCTGTGCCACTCCAGGGACGAGGCGGAGCAGGTCAAGGCGCGCCTTGCCGGCTGGCCGGCGCCCAGGGGCCTTGCCTTCAACGAGGACAAGACGGCAATCGTCACCCTCGACGAGGGCTTCGACTTCCTGGGGTTCACCGTCCGCCGACAGGCCGGCAAGCTCCTGATCAGACCGAGCAAGGCGGCCCGTGAGACGGATCCGGGAACGGCTGCGGACCGAGGTACGCGCCCTGCGAGGGGCGAACGCACCTGCGGTGCTGCGACGGCTCACCCCCGTCGTGCGGGGGTGGTCGGCCTACTACCGGACGGGTGGTGTCCAGCGAGGTGTTCTCCGCGCTGGACAGCTACATGTGGAAGCTCACCTACAAGTGGGCCAGGCATGCCCATCCGAACAAGTCGAGGCGCTGGGTTCGTCACCGGTACTTCGGTGAGTTCAACAGTCCGGTTCTGAGGGGGCCCGGGCCTGGTAACACGCCCGGGCTACCCGGCGACGGCGCAGTCGCCGGCTGAGCCGCTCAAGGCCGGTCTGGACGCACCCTTCGACGCAGGGACAACCGCTGCCGAAGCCGCACCAAGCGTCGCAGGTCTGGTCCGACTCCCCCCGGGGGGCAAACGCAAAACTGCAGGTCACTGGCCCTTTCCGGTGTTCAGCGGACGGGGTTTCGGGGTGTCTGTCCCGCGCTGGTCCCGCGGGCGCCTCCCGGTTCGCGGGCTCGACCGCATTGCCACGCGTGTCCTCGAGGGTGTCTTTGTGATGCTGAGCCAACGAAATCCCCGCCGACCGGATGGGGAGTAATCGAGACTTGGACCCGTCAAAGTGGATCGCCGAGCCTGCTCGTCTCGTGAGCGGTCTCACCCCAGCCAGGATGCCGGTCGGTCGGGTGCGATGCCAAAGTGGTCGATCGCCGCGGAGACCTTTTCCGGCTTGACCTCGCCCATCTCCGCCAGCGCCGAGAGCGTGGCCACGATGATGTGCTCCGCGTCGATCTCGAAGAACCCTCGCAGCGCCTCCCTCGTATCCGACCGTCCGAACCCATCGGTCCCCAGCGACACGAACGGCTGATGCACCCACCGGGCGATCTGGTCCGGGACCGCCCTCATCGAGTCCGACACCGCGATCACCGGTCCCTCGGGCGGTCCAAGCGCCCGGTGGAGGTAGGGCTCGCGCTTGGTCTCGCCCGGGTGGAGCCGGTTCCATCGCTCCGCCTCCAGGGCATCGGCCCGGAGTTGCTGGTAGGACGTGGCGCTCCACACCGAGGCCGACACGTCGTGGTCTTCGGCCAGCATCCGTTGCGCCCTTAGGGCCACGTTCACCAGCGGGCCCGAGCCCAGCAGCTGGGCCTGGTGCCTCTTGCCCTCGTTCGGTCCCTCCCGGAACCGGTACAGGCCGCGGACGATTCCCTCCTCGCAGTCCGGAGGCATCTGGGGCTGGGGGTATGGCTCGTTGTACAGCGCCAGGTAGTAGAAGATGTCCTCCCCGTCGGTGTACATGCGCCGGAGGCCGTCCCGGACGATGGTTGAGACCTCGTAGGCGAAGGCCGGGTCATAGGCCAGGCAGGCCGGGTTGGTGGTGGCCAGGAGCAGCGAGTGGCCGTCCTCGTGCTGGAGTCCCTCCCCGTTCAGCGTGGTCCGCCCGTGAGTGGCCCCCAGCAGGAACCCCCGGCCGCGCTGGTCGGCGAAGGACCAGATCAGGTCTCCGATCCGCTGGAACCCGAACATCGAGTAGAAGGAGAAGAAGGGGAGCATCGGCTCGCCGTGGGTGGCGTAGGACGTTCCGGCCGCGGTGAACATGGCCATGGACCCGGCCTCGGTGATCCCCTCTTCCAGGATCTGCCCGTCCGCGGACTCGACGTAGGCGAGCAGGTGCTTGGCGTCCACCGGCTCGTACAGCTGCCCGTGGGCCGCGTAGATCTTGAACTTGGGGAAGAGCGATTCCATGCCGAACGTGCGGGCCTCGTCGGGGATGATCGGCACGACGCGGTTCCCGACCTTCTCGTCCCGCATGAGGTCTCGGAGGAGGCGGACGAACGCCATGGTTGTGGACGCCGGTTGCCTCGATCCCTCCGCGAACTGGTCCCACAAGCTCCCCGAAGGGACCGAAAGCTCGACCGGGACCACGGTGCGCTCCGGCACGAACCCGCCCAGCGAGTGGCGTCGGGCCAGCATGTACTGGATCTCCGTGGAGTCCACCCCTGGGTGGTAGTACGGAGGCTCGCCCGCTTCCAGCTCCTCGTCCCTGATGGGGAGCTCCAGGCGGTCCCGAAACACCTTGAGCTCTTCCACCGACAGCTTCTTCATCTGGTGGGTGACGTTGCGCGCCTCGAACGAGCTGGGCAAGGCCCACCCCTTGACGGTCTTGGCCAGGATCACCACAGGCGCGCCGGTGAGCTCGACCGCCGTGCCATAGGCCGCATACAGCTTGCGGTAGTCGTGGCCCCCCCGGCGGAGCTTCCGCAGGTCATCGTCGGACAGATGCTTGACGAGCTCCCTGAGCCGGGGGTCCGGCCCGAAGAAGTGCTCCCGGATGTAATCGCCCGGTTCCACCGCGTACTTCTGGAACTCCCCGTCCAGGGTGGTGTCCATCTTGTGGACCAGCACGCCGTCGTGGTCCCGGGCCAACAGCTCGTCCCATTCTCGGCCCCACACCACCTTGATCACGTGCCAGCCGGCGCCGCGGAACACCGACTCCAGCTCCTGGATGATCTTGCCGTTGCCGCGGACCGGCCCGTCCAGGCGCTGGAGGTTGCAGTTCACCACGAAGATCAGGTTGTCCAGGGACTCCCGGGAGGCCAGGGACAGCGCGGCCATGGACTCGGGCTCGTCCATCTCGCCGT
>WNFU01008019.1_pt1 | contig 12295 bp, 11 predicted proteins | sample 5400121 | NCBI WGS metagenome assembly WNFU01 (sample SAMN13153360, study PRJNA577476) | soil metagenome | isolation source: 100 cm soil or saprolite under grassland replicate 1 | place: USA:California | collected 2016-06-15 | reverse complement strand
ACAGGAGCCATCTCGCTCGCCCACCTCGTAGATAGGGACGATGCATGGATGATCGAGGCTCGCGGCGGCTTCCGCTTCCCGGCGAAAGCGCTTCAAGTGTGCTTTGGTCGCCCATTGACCAAGACCGATGACTTTTAATGCGACTGTGCGGTTGAGACTTTTCTGTCTTGCGCGGAACACCACGCCCTGACCGCCGCGACCAATTTCCTCAAGCAACTCGTAGTCGCCGAACTCTCCCAACATCGTTCCGGCGCGCGCGGCCTCTTTTACGTCGGGTGCAGCATTCGCATCGTCTGCCTTCAAGGCTGCGGCGGACGAGTCGCCAGCGATTACGAAGTCTTCCGCGAAGACCCCGAGCGCTGTTTCGAGCATGCAGCCTGTGCAAAGCCCTTTTGGGGCATCGGAAAGATTTTCGCGCCGCACTTTCGACAAATTCTGGTCACTCGAATCATCGTCGCAGAGATATCGTGCTTCACTGTATACTGCGTAAAATTCGGTCGCACATTACGCGCGAACTACAGCAATGAGATGACGCAGTTCGTCTTCAATATCGCCGGAAGTGGCAACCGTGTGAGCGATTTCCTCGCGCAATAATGATTGATAGCGCCGCCGAAACCGATGAAAGGCCTGCGTCACGGCATTTTCGGTCATGCCAAATTTCGCGGCGATGTCTGCCCGCGACGGCGCTCCGGGTTCGTCCGGCAGCAATTGCGTGAGCGAATCAAATAATGCGGCATTACGTGTGCCCGCGTATTCATCCTGTAATCGGTTGAGCGCGTGCGCCAGAACCGTGGAGGGCCACCTCCGTTCGTAAATCACTTCGGCGGTCACTGGATCTGCCGGTTCCATCTCGGTCCGCTCGTCACCAGAGAGTTCTTCCAACGGAATGAGCCGCTCTCCTTTCCCGCGCTTGATCGCCATTGCGCGGCGCCGTTCGTCGGCCACAAAATTTTTGACCGAAGCAAGCAGATAAGAACGAAGTCGCCCCTTTTCTTTGCGGACTGCGCTTAGGTCTCTGCGCTCCAACAACAGCGCGAAGAATCCTTGTGTAATGTCTTCCGCTTCCTCTGGCGCGATGCCTTGCCGCCTCAGAAAGCTATAGATGGGTCGCCAATACGCGCGGCAAAGTTTGTCGAGTGCTTCTTGTGCAGCTGGCGATTCACCTTGGGCGGTCAACACCACGCTCCAGTGCGTCGTGGCGAAGGCGACTGCCCCGTTTTGGGCCCTCAAGCCCATCGCACCCAATGAAGTCCCTTCATCATCGGCAGACACACTGCAATCGAAGTAAAAACTCAGGCGAAAATCAAGCCTGCTCCGTCCCAGGCGGTGTTCTCCTTGTCATCGCGCGCGAGATGCGTGAAAATTGATGCTCCGTGGCTCTGCGACTGCCAAAACAAGATTATCAGGACATCGAACGCATCGTTGAATTCGATTTTGTGCGCGCGACCGAAGCGGCCGCGCTCAATTCGTTGCGCTGGCTCGGGCGCGGCGACAAGGAAGCTGCTGACGCAGCTGCCTCCGACGCCATACGCGGCATGTTCGATCTAATGAACATCTGCGGTGAGGTCGTGATCGGCGAAGGCATCAAGGACGATGCGCCGGGCATTTTCAAAGGCGAACAACTCGGCACTTGGGTCCCCGGTTCGCCGCAGTTTGATATCGCCATCGATCCGATCGACGGGACGACCAACATTTCCAAGGGCGCGCCAAACTCCATCAGTTGCATCGCCGCGGCCAGTCCCGAGAAAGGCGTGAAGGTGGCGCTGCGGGATGTGCCTTCTTTTTACATGTCGAAGCTGGCTTATGGGCCGCGGGTAATCGAATACATGAAGAAACGCGGCGATTCGCTCCACCTCGACATGCCGATCGCCGAGGTGCTGGGGATCGTGGCGCGCGCGGTGGACAAGCGCGTCCAGGATGTCGCGGTGATGATGCTCGACAGGCCGCGCCACAAGGAAATTGTCGAACAAATTCGCGCGGCTGGCGCGTCATTGCGCATGATCGGTGATGGCGATATCGCTGCAGCCATCGCACCGTCGTTGTCCGACTCGGACGTGGATCTTTACATGGGCATCGGCGGTTCGCCGGAAGCGGTGCTGGCAGCGGCGGGAATCAAATGTCTCGGCGGCGACATGCAGTGCAAAATGTGGCCGCGCGATGAGAAGGAGCGAAAAAAATTAATCGCCGACGGCTACGAAAAAGATCTCGACCGAGTCTATTCGGCGGACGATTTGGCCAACGGGCAAAACATTATTTTCTGCGCGACCGGGATCAGCGACAGCGCGCTGCTGCGCGGCATCCGCGCGCACGGTGGCGTCACAGCAGTAACGCATTCCATCCTGATGCGAGCGAAGAGCAAGACGGTCCGTTTCATTCGAGCCCGACACAATCTACAGACAAAAACGATCCGGCTCCGATCAGATAATCGCGAACACATCATTTGACGTACTTCTCCTTACTTACAGCAGTCGTTGCGCTCGGAACTGAAGTTCTGGTTTTCATGTCGCTCATGGAAATGCCTCCATTCGGTAAAGGTGGCAGCGATATTATTTGGGGGTTGCCGTTCTTTGGATTGATCGTTTTTGCGCTCGCGACTTCTGGGTTCTTCGCAGCACTCAGTGTCAGACGTAGACCAACAGCGGGGAAGTTGGCTACGGCGGGATTCTTGTTGAACGGTCTCAGCCTCGTAATTCCAATTTTAGTGTTCGTTTTAGCAGTTGCTCGCCTCCTGATTTCGGCTGGCGGCGTAACGAATCGCTGAACCAGACGTTAGGCGTCTGTTGGCCGTATTCCGAATTTGACTAGCGCAGCGATTGTCTTTTCCATCGGCAGGCCGACGACGTTTATGAATGAGCCTTCGATCTTCGCGATGATCTCTGCACCACTTCCTTGCGCGGCGTAGGCGCCCGCCTTGTCGAGCAGGTTCACTTTCGCAACATAATTCTTGATCATTGCGCTGTTCAGGCGGTGAAAGCGAACACGCGAGATGTCATGAAAAACGGCGGATCTGCCGGATGTCTGATGGTAAATCAAAACGGCCGAACAAACTTCGTGGGTGTGTCCGCTCAGGCGCCGGAGCGTCTGCGCGGCCTCATTCAAATCCACCGGCTTACCGATGATTTCATCGGCCAGCGCGACGAGCGTGTCGGCTGCGAGCACCACGGCGTCGGGATGCGTTTGTGCCACGGACATTCCTTTGCGAATGGCATTCCAGAGCGTGAGCTCGCGTAACGTAACAGCGACATCAAATTTTTCCGTGAGCCGCGGCGGTGCGATTTCGAATTCAAATCCACTGTCGAAAAGCAACGCAGCGCGCCTTGGTGAACTGGATGCCAGCACAAACGAAGGCATGGCTACAAACTCTAAAAGCAGCCGTGCCGGGTGCAACCATCGCGGCTGTACAGGCGACACGCCTGCCGCTACAGAAACCGTGAGGCGCGTTTCAACTCAGACTGATGCTACCGGCCGGGGGACACAGCTGGAGCCGCGTTTTTATTAAAGATATCTGGCAGCTTCGTTTCTTTAAAATCAGCAGGTACCGTAAACTGGTTGTCGGCAATCGAGTCGAGGCCTACACCGGTGATCGTGCTGATAATTTCCGTAGGATGGCCCGAGGCGTCGGCCCCATGCCCGCCTGCCAGGTTTTCCGTGGCGACGATCATTCGCATTCGAATCGGTAACCCAGGGAAATCGCGAAAGTCCGGCATTTTCGTATTCGCCGCGTCCCAAAACTCAGATTTAATCGATTGAAGTTGCGCAAGGACGGCCGCGCCGTTGGGATAGTTCGGCGCGATCCAGTAAGTCGCCTTAAAATCCGGTCCATCGTAGGTGTATTGCTCGGTATCATAACCATTGATTGTTTCCCTCTGCCCCGTGGGTGTAAGTCTGGGCTTTTCGGAGCCTGCTTGCTTGCTGTTGAACTTGTTTAACATATCCGCGATCGCTTTCATTTTCTCCGGTGAAATGCGGACGACAGTCTTTTGGTCGTTCAACAGATCGATCAACTCGCCGGTTCGTCCATCGAAGATTACAGTGATTTGCGAAGAAGCATCAATGCGCGCTCTGTCGCCTTTGATCTTGATGGTCATATTAGTAGCGGCAGCGACCGCGTTGGGGGTAGTCTGCACTTTTTGACCCTGGCTCGCGGGTTGCACTGTCGTGGAATAGACGATCGTGAGATCGGCTCGGAGCGGAAGGATGCTAAAAGTACTTACGACGAGCGAATACAATGCGGTCTTCATACCTGCAGATACTTCGCGGCCGTTGATCAGTATGGCCGCTTGCAGAGGGGGATTACGCCTGCTTCTGCGTCTTCAGCAGCTTGATCGCGTCGCGTAACTCGGCAGCGCGCTCGTAGAGTTCCTTTGCAATCGCAGTTTCCATCTCGCGCTGCATGATCTCCAGCTTCGAAAGCGGACGCTTCGCCTTCACTTCTTCGAGCCATTCGTCGAGAAACGCGATCTCCGAGCTTTTCGACACCAACTCCGGAAAATTGGACTGCTGCAGAAAGTCCACAATCGCCTCGCGACCGCGCTCAATCTCGGCTATGACCTCGGCAAATTTTCCCTGGCCGAGAAGAATTGATGCCTTGGCGCGCGTATTCATCATGAGCACGTAAGGCCGGAACTGCTGCAGGCTCCAGGAAAACTCCTCGCGATCCGTGTGCTCGGCAAGGAAAGTGAAAAGGTCCAGATTGCGTTGCGTATCGCGCACCACGCCTTCGAAATCGTTGATCTGAAACAGACTCAGGTAACGATGATAATACTGGATGCCTTCCTGTTGAAGTTCCGCGCATTGCTCAGGCGTAACCTCGTAAGTCGCGCCCTTACCCTCGGCCCGGGCCGCCCGCTTTTGATAATATTCTAGAAGAGATTCGCAATTGTGCGGACGCCGGCCATCCGGCCGCCCGGTCAATTCCATTTGTAACACGCCGAGATCGACTCGCAGTTGCAATTTCTCGCGGCCATCCAGGCCGGCGACCTTGCGCACTTTGATGCTGCCGTTCTCGTGCCGCCAATCTTTCAGGATGCTGTTTAAGTCCAGGCTCATGGCAAAAGAAACATCCAGCATTTAACCTTCGCTTGTCAATAACGTCGCGGTCGGGCACGGCTTCCCAACTTTTCACTAGTCACTATTCACTCCTCACTTAGCTTTGACTCGTGGAAGACTCAATCGACTCGTTTATCCGTTTCCTCGCAGTCGAGCGCGGTCTTTCTGAAAATTACCAGCTCTCCACGCAAAGATCGCTAAGCGAATTCGCACAATGGTGTGCCACCAATAAAAAAATCAATAATCCGCGCGCTGTGACTCTACCGATGATCAGCGAATATCTTGCTGATCGCAAACGCACGGGCCTTTCCGCCTCTTCGATCAAGCTCATCGTGGTTGCGTTGAAGATTTTTTGCCGGTTTTTGGCCAGTAGAGGGACAATTGAACGGGATCCGGCTGAGGCGTTGGCGCTCCCGCGCATCGAGCGCTATCTCCCGGAAACGCTCAACGAATTGCAAGTGGAGCAATTCCTCGAAAAGATCGACACGAAAGCTGTTCACGGCTTGCGCGATCGCGCGATGATCGAGTTGCTTTACGCTAGCGGCTTGCGCATTTCCGAGCTGGCAACTGCGCGTTTGGAGAATTTCGATTTCGAAGAGCGCGTTGTGCGTGTGACTGGAAAAGGGAACAAGACTCGCCTGGTGCCAGTGGGTCGAAAAGCGTGCGAAGCGCTGGCAGCCTATCTCTCGGCGGAGCGGCCGAAACTTGTGAGACGGCGTAGCAGCAGCGAAATTTTCCTTTCCCAGCGCGGCACCAAATTAACCACAGCGCGAATCTGGCAAATCGTAAAAAAGCACGCGCGCCGCGCGGGGCTGGGGAAAAATGTTTACCCACACCTTCTCCGGCACAGTTTCGCGACACATCTGCTCGGGAACGGCGCCGATCTGCGGATCATCCAGGAAATGCTGGGCCACGCCGATATTTCCACTACGCAAGTCTATACGCATGTCGATCAACAGCGGCTTAAAGCTGTGCATCGGCAATTTCATCCGCGGGCGTGATTTTCGCTTCCGTAGTGCCGGCCGTGTTGGCTGCACAAAGCTTTGGAGCTGCGATTATTTAATTTTCGCAACACGACGCCTGTCGCTACAGTTTCGCCTCCATGAGACGTCTGATCTTCGTAATCATCGCGCTCGCCGTCGCGGTATTCGCTGGTTGGTACTACTGGAATCTTTCCCAACGACTCTCAAGCGCTCCGGTGAGCGCGCTGCTGCCTCGAGAAACAATTTTTCTAGCACATCTGCCGGACTTTAATCGAACCTTCGATGAGTGGTACCACTGCGATATTTATCAGCTGTATCGCGAACCGGCGGTGCAGGATTTTTTGCGTCCCGCACTTGCGGGACTGAGCAATCTTCCGAAGACAAATGCGGCTTCTCAAACGCTGCAGGAGATCGAGCAACTCGATCCGAAGCACGCCTTTTTTGCTCTGACCGCTCTGGATAACAACAACCCAAGATTCGTAGGCGGCTTCCGTTTTCGTGGCAGCCAGGAAGAGGCGGAGCGAGTCATCAGCAGATGGCGCTCGACATTTCAGGAACAAACTCCGGGCGCGAAACGCGAGAAGCTGCAATATCAGCGCCACGAAATCGAGCTGGTCACGGCGCCTCCGTTTGCTCTCGCGACGACCTATGATCGTCCATGGTTTCTTGCAGCGACGGACCTGACGGGATTAAAGGCACTGCTCGACCGCGCAGATCATCGCGCTAAAAATCCAGAAGACACACTCGACGACGACGGAGCATATCGCGCAGCCGTCGCGCACCGGCCCTCCAATTACGCGGCATTCTTTTATTTGCAGCCAAAGATATTTTCCGATCGGCTTGCCGCGCTGCGCGCTACTGTTCGATCAAGCCCAGCTCCCGGCGAATCAACGATGTTCGAGAAAATGCGCTGCATCGCCGGTTCGACGCGGTTCGAGAACGGGAAAATACACGACGTGTTTTTTCTCGGGATGCCAAGGCTAGAGCGCGGTATCACGCTCACCCGGTCTTCCGTCTCGCTCGGGACGAAAGAGACGTTCTTTTATCTGTCGATGCTTCTCAATCTCGGGGAGAGAATCGACATCCTAAACCAGGCGGCGGCCTTTGCTGGCGCCAAAATTTTTCAGGCGCTTGCCGATAGCGGGGTGGCCGCTGATGATTGGAAAGCTGCATTTGGACTCGAGCTGGGATCGCTTGCGGACTGGCCCTCCAGCGCGCAGTGGCCGTCTTTGCTTCTGACGTTGCCGGTGATGGACGCGGCCAAAGCCGGCAAGATCGTGGAGACCCTTATTGATGCCGATGAAAACGCGACTTGGACGCACGCCGAGAAGGACGGCATCCGCTATTTCTCGAAGCAGTCGGCTGCGAGTCTCGTCGCGATCACTCCAACGATCGGCTTATCCGATCGGATTCTTATCGCCGGCTTTAACCCAGTCTCGGTGGAAGAGGCCATGAAACGCAGCGGGGCCGCCTCGTCCGAGCTTTCGGGTTCCCAAACTTACAAAGCTGCCTCGCGGTTGCTGCCGGCGCCAACGAATTTTTTTGCCTACGTCGATACGGGACTGTTGTATTCCCGACTCGACGCTTCGCTTCGTCCAATGTTGTTAATGGCTGCGGCTTTCATGCCGGCAGTGGCTGGTTCGGTCGATCCTACCAAGGTGCCATCGCCGGAGATCATTACGAAGCACTTGAGCCCTATCGTCTCCTCGCAAAGATATGATCGCGACGGCTATGTGGCCGAGTCAGTTGGACCAATTACGCTGGATCAATCGGCAATCGGCCTTGCTATTCTTAGCGGCCTCGGCGCGGGTGCACGACAAAAGGCTGGTGGGGGTGTGACCGGCTGGGGTTCCACCGCTACAGCCACGCCGCGACCTACACCCAGCCCATCTCCTACGCCATAGGTAGGGCGCGACCCCCGCCCGTGGCAAGGCGACGGCGGACAGGCCGAGGAGCCTGCCGCGCCATTTCGGCACTGTATATTCTGCCGGAAAGAAAGGGGAAGAAAACTGCTGCAACCTATGGAAAACGTGCTATTTTTTTTGCCTTATGGCTATTCTAAAGAAAAATGCATTCTCCCGTCGTGTTCCTGACCTGGTAACTGAGGAGCTGGTTGCTGTCCTCTCCCGACGCTCTTCCTTTGAGTTTAAGCAGCTTTTCGACATCGTGCACGAGAATCTTCGGGCCCGGAACGCTGCAAGCGGCGGCGAAGAAATGCTGCGACTGCGAGCTTACGAGAAACTACAGAATCTCGTAGCACGGGGCGCGGTCAGGAAAAATGGCAAGAAGTACAAGGGCTTGCCGTCGGCTTTGGCCAATGCCATTGCCCAGCAGAATGGTCATCTCGCCGGGGTAAGATAGGCCACCTTTCACAACGGATTGGCTTCAGGCCAGAGTCCCGGAATGCTGCGCGAATATTTGCCGGTCCTCCTGCAAATCCTCGTCGCGATGCTGTTTGCGGTTTCCGCGCTGCTCGTCAGCGTATTGGTGGGCAAGAGCGGAACACGCACCAAAGCCAAAGATTTACCCTACGAGTGCGGGATGATCCCGCAGGGGGAACGGCTACCGCGCTTCAGCGTGAAGTTCTATCTGGTGGCGATGCTTTTTATCCTTTTCGACCTCGAGATCGTGTTCATGTATCCGTGGGCGGTCGTTTACCGCGATGCGATCAAACAGAGCAGCGTCATTTTTTGGAGCATGCTCAGTTTCATCACGATCCTGATGGTGGGCTACGCTTACGCGCTCAAGAAGGGCGCACTCGATTTCAGAAAGTAATCAGCGTCCTCTGAGTTCTCCCGCGGCTCCCCGGCTTCTGCCGCTCACTTTCCTGTTGAGCGCGCTTCTTTGGGTGTTTGTCACAACAGGCGGGCGCCAGATTTTCGTTAAAGAGGTGCTCGGCGGCGCTTATGATTCACAGGCGGAATATTTTCTGCGCGGCAACGTAGACGTCGATGTGGAGGCGATCGGCCATGAAGCAATGATCGTGAACGGTCACGCGCGTATGTACTTTGGTCCGTTCCCAGCGCTCCTGCGTATTCCACTGAATTTCGTTTACCCAGCGGGACATGGGAAATGGTCGCGGATTTCAGGATTTTGCGCGGGAGTCATCGCGCTGTTTGCCTTTGCCGGCCTGGTGCGCACCGCCTTATATTCTTCCCCGCTTTCATCGCGCGCCCGCAACTGGCTGGGCAACGCGTGCGTACTCGGCTTCGCGTTCGGCTCACCGTTGCTTTTGCTGCTAGGGAATCTGTCCATCTACGACGAAGCCATCATCTGGGGACTGGCCTTATCGCTCGGCGCGATCTTCTTCGCTTTCCGCTCGCGACAGGCCGAGGGCAGCGCCCTGACAGGTGCACTGCTGGGATTCTCGTTCTGTGCTGGCGGCGCTCTACTCTCCCGAGTGACGTTTGGCGCGCCTTTCATCCTGATCGCGCCATTTCTTGCTCTCAGACTACCCCGCTCGAATCGATTTACTAATCTCACGACGCTGGTTCTCCCGCTTGGCGTCGCGCTCATCTTTTACATTTGGCTAAGCTACGCAAAATTCGGCAGCCTCACTGGAGTAAACTACGACTACTACATCAACTCGGTTCATGCCGAGTTCGCTCATAAATTTGGCGTGTTCAGCCCGCGCCGGGTCCTCCATAGCTTTGCCGACTACTTCAGTGTGCGTTTCCCAAGCCTGGAGCGTGAACCGCCTTTCTTAGCGGCAGATCGCCATTTCTATGATTATCCCTCCCTATATTCCAACGACTTCAGCGAGGTGTATCTTCCTCTGCTATGGTGTTCTCCCTGGCTTATTTTTGGAGCCATTATGGGAATCATATGTCTCGTCCGCCGCGACGGTGCCGACGCATTCGAGCGGGGCGCGGCTGCGGCTCTTTTTGCCCAGTTTCTTTGTATCTTATCGTTTTTTGCGCTTGCTCAGCGTTATGCCGCTGATCTCTATCCTTTCGTAATCTTCTGTCTCATTATCTTTCTCCGTTCGGGCGGGCCGGCCTTAGTCCGGTCACGCCATGTGATAATCGGACTCGTCGGTCTCTCGATCGCCGTGAACTCGCTTGCAACTGTTTCCTGGTTGATCGGTCCTGACCAAAACGTCCCGCCCGAGACTAGAGCTGCTTGGGAAAAACTGTTGGGGCGACATTCGTTTTGAAGAGTGAAAGTGAGAATCCCGATGGCTCACGAAAGGCGTGACACTACTAGTCAATTTTGGATCGCAGCCGCCGTGTCGCTGTCTGCGGCGCTCGCCTTTTATTTCTCGACCAAAGCGACGCTCCACGACCTGGATTACACAAGCCAGATTGCTTCGGCTTTGCTGCGTGGCGACCTGGGCCTTCGGGAAAAGCCGCCTGATTGGCTTAATGAAATGATCCCGCAAGGTGAAAGATATTACTCAGCTTTTCCGCTGGGAGCAGTGCTTAGCATGGTTCCGATTGCTCTCCTGCAGAAAGCAGGCTTGATCCATGACTTTCCCGGACATGTCTTGGCAGCGCTCATTGCTGGTTTGTGCGTTTATTTCTTTTTTCAGCTCGCGAAAGCATTCGGAGCCGATTACTCCAGCCACAAGAGCACGTCGTTAGTTCGTCGGATCTTGCTGGCGCTGTTTCCAATTTTTGGAACCTGGACGTGGTGCAATCTCGGATTCGGCGGCGCCTGGCAAATCGCTCTCGGGCTGGCTTTAATGGGCCAAACTGCAGCGCTTTATTTTTCGCTAGTGCGGCCGTCTCCGTTCGTAGCGGGAGCATTTTTCGCTCTGGCTTTTGGCAATCGAACCGAGCTACTGATCACTCTGCCTCTTTACCTTTATTTTCTGTGGCGTCAGCCAAATAGAACCACAGTTAATTGGAGGAATTTCAAGCGAGGATTTCGGGAGAACATGCCGATGCTCGCCCGATTTCTAAGCGTGCCCATAATCCTCGCGCTTCTGACCGCCGCCTATAACTTTGCGCGGTTCCATTCGATTTTCGATTTTGGCTACATTCACATCCCAGAAGTGCGGGATGAACCTTGGTACGAGCACGGGCTGTTCTCGATCGATGCGATTCCGTGGAATATGTACACGATGCTGTTCCAAGGATTCGAGAGTATTTCCTACTTTCCTTACATCCAACCAAACGGGTTCGGCTGCTCAATCTTCCTTGCCAGCCCTTTCCTGTGCCTCCTTTTTCGCCAGGGCGGACGATACAAGGTGGTCGCATGGGTAGCGATCGCCCTCTTAACACTCGTCCTCTGGTGTCATGGCAACCCCGGAAGCTGGCAGTTTTCGTATCGTTACGCGATGGTTCTCCTTCCCTGGATGTTTCTCCTGCTGACAGGCAATGGTCCAGCGAAAATAACTGTCAGCGAGACCTTCCTTTTCGCCGTATCCGTTGCGATCAATGCAATGGCTACCTGGCAATTTCTTTGGACTGACCAAATTCAGCCCTAGCGGCACTCGCCGTTCGCAAGGAATTCATGCGTGGAGTCAAATGGCCGCACCAGAGAATTGGAAAACCACAAAATTTTTGCGTCGCGAATATTTTCGCATTCGCTTTCTGATTCTTGGCAGCCCGTTCATTTGACCTGTCCGCCGAGGCCTTGGCGTAGGCGGATCCTTGCCATCTGCATTCGAAAGCTCTGGGGCATGTTTGACGGAAGAAATCGCCCGTTTAGGGTTTGCGCCTGTGCTGTCCACTAAATCACCGAGGATTTGGATATGCTGGCGCTGATTTATTTCGGATTAGCTATTTGTCTGGGCGATTTTCTTTGCCGGCGCTTTTACCAGTTCGTATCGGTCGCACACCGGCTTGCGGCAGCCGTCCTCGTGGGGCTACTGGTTAGCTCGTGGTTCACGTATCTGGCTGGGTTGGCATTCGCTTGGGCGTCACGGCCACTGCTTTGGGGCGACCTTTTGTTCTTTATCGCAGCGGTTGCACTGCTGTCGTGGTCTAGGTGGAAAGGCGCAATTCGCGGGACCGCTTTAGGCAGAAGCAACAGCCGCGCAGCGGATTCATACCTGCCACGGTCTAAGGGTTCGAGCATAGCTGATTGGGTACTCATCGCCGGATACGTGGCCCTCGTATCCTGGATGATGTTCGCCTCCTTCAATTCCACCGGCAGCAAGCTGCATATCTCCAACCCACAGTACAGCGATTTCGGGACGAACACTGCGATCATGCAGAGCTTCGCCGTCGGGCATAACTTTCCCACGGAGTATCCGCACTTCTCAGGGGACCGCATCCGTTACCACTTCCTCTTCTACTTTCAGGCAGGAAATCTTG
>WNFU01013211.1_pt1 | contig 12296 bp, 12 predicted proteins | sample 5400121 | NCBI WGS metagenome assembly WNFU01 (sample SAMN13153360, study PRJNA577476) | soil metagenome | isolation source: 100 cm soil or saprolite under grassland replicate 1 | place: USA:California | collected 2016-06-15 | reverse complement strand
GCCCCAGCGATGGCGAAGCGTCCGTGCAGGAGGTCAGCACGATCAACGTCGCGAGGGGGATGGCCCTCCACATACCTGGGAGGACCTTAATACGTGACCGGGAGTCGAGTGCCGGGGCCCCCGAACATTGATCACGACCGGTAGTAGCCGCTCGCCCCGATGGCCGTACCCGGCCCAACGAGGACACTCGTACCTCCGGACCCCCACCCAATGTGGGCGTCGCGACCGTGATGAGCATCGGCGATGCATAGGGCAACGTGGTCGGGGATTGGTTCCTCGAGATCCTTCCGGAGGACGGGCCACCCCTCTTCGAGCGGATCGCGTCGGAGGGCTTCGCCGGACGGGGGAGCAACCGACGCTACCTCACGGTGGGACCTGGAGACCAGCCGTACCTGATGCGCCGAGGATGGCTTGCACATCTATCGGCGATGACTCCTTCTGGTCGGCCCCTTCGTCACGCGTCACGTATAGTCAGGGTCAGCTCGATGCGTCCACCCTCACGAAGGCTGGCTACGGCTCCCAGCCCAAGAGAGGCTCCGACCGGCATAGAGCGCTCTCGAATCGAGCCGCGATAGAGGAAGCCGGACTCGATCTGTCGAAGGAGTTCACCAAGCCGCTCACCGCGGACGCGGTCGAGGTCCCCGATGTCGTCGTGACGATGGATTGCGGGGACGCCTGTCCGATCTTCCATGGCGAGCGGTACGTCCACGGAGAGCTGACGGACGCGTCTGGTAAGTCGGCCGAGGAAGTGGCCCGATCTGCGACGAGATCGACAGACGGATCAGTGAGTTCGACTCACTCGTCGGCGGGTGATCGGGCTGATAGCCGCAAAGCGCCGCCCGCCGCGGCACGCTCGCGGTGCACTCACGGGTCCCGAAACCTACTCAGGCAGGTGGAGCCGCTTCAGTAGCAGAGCGTTCACAGCTACCAGCAAGCTCGACCCCGACATCGACAGGGCGGCGATCTCGGGTCGCAACACCAGCCCGAGGGCCGGCTCGAACACCCCGGCGGCTATGGGGATCGCCACCGAGTTGTAGCCGATGGCCCAGCCTAGGTTCTGTCGGATCTTGCGAAGAGTTCCGCGCCCGATCGCCAGAGCAGTGGGCACGTCGAGGGGGTCGGAGAGCATCAACACGACATCGGCCGTCTCGATTGCGACATCGGTCCCGGCGCCGATAGCGATGCCGAGGTCGGCCTGGGCCAGGGCCGGAGCGTCGTTCACACCGTCTCCCACCATGGCCACCTTCTTCCCGCCTCGCTGCAGCTCGGCGATCTTGCCGGCCTTGTCGGCGGGGAGAACTTCAGCGATCACCCTCGGCACCCCGAGCGTCTCGGCGATCCGCCGGGCCGTGCCCTCATTGTCCCCGGTCAGCATCACAACCTCGACGCCGACCTCCCGAAGGGCGGCGATGGCGGCCGCAGACGTCGGCCGAGGAGCGTCGGCAATGCCGATGACCGCGTTGGCCCTGCCGTCCACAGCGGCGATCACCGCGGTCCGCCCCCCAGAGGCCATCTCCTCGCGCCTGGTCTCCAAGGGACCCATGTCGATCCCCTCTCGCTCCATGAGCCGGGCGTTGCCCACGGCCACCAGATGGCCCTCAACCTTGGCCAAGGCACCGTGACCAGGAGTGTCGGACGATCGCCTCCGCCAGGGGATGCTCGGACTCCCGCTCCACCGCAGCCACGAGTCGGAGGACCTCGTCCTCGGGCATTCCGTCGACCACCACGTCGGTGACCTCGGGCTCCCCCTTCGTGAGAGTCCCGGTCTTGTCCATGACCACGGCCTGGATCCTTGCCGAGGTCTCAAGGGCGATGGCGTTCTTGAACAGGATCCCTCGCTTAGCTCCCAGGCCGGTGCCGACCATGACGGCAGTGGGGGTGGCCAGGCCCAGGGCGTCGGGGCAGGTGATGACCACAACGGTGATGGCGAACAGGATGGCCTCGCTCAAGGGCCGGCCCGCCGCGAGCCACGCGAGGAGCGTGGCCGTGCCCCCGATCAGGGCCACGAACACCAGCCAGAAGGCCGCGCGGTCAGCGAGCCTCTGCCCCGGAGCCTTGGAGTTCTGGGCCTCCTGCACCAACTTCACGATCTGGGCGAGGGCCGTGTCGGCCCCAACCTTGGTGGCCCGGACCCGGAGGGTCCCGTTCTTGTTGATGGTGGCCCCGATCACCTGTAATCCGACTGCCTTGGATACCGGAAGGCTCTCGCCGGTGACCATCGACTCGTCGACCTCGCTTTGACCGTCCTCCACCACTCCGTCGACGGCAATCTTGTCGCCCGGCCGCACCAGCAGCAGGTCTCCGACCACCACCTCAGACGTGGGGATCTCCAGGGTCTCGCCGTTCCGAATGACGCTGGCTTCGGGCGGGGCGAGATCGAGGAGAGTCCGGATGGCGTCGTTCGCCCCTCCCCGGGCCCGCATCTCGAACCAGTGGCCCAGGAGGACGAATGCGGCGAGCACAGTGGCCGCCTCGTAGAACGTGTCGCCCCCGCCCGTGAGGGTCACCACGAGTGAGTACAGCCACCCCGCTCCGATGGCGACGGCTACCAGCACCATCATGTCCAGGGTCCGGGCCCGCAGAGCGCGGAGGGCGCCGTCAAAGAAGATCCAGGCCGCGTAGAAGATCACCGGCAGGCTGAGGAGCAGCAGCCAGACGTCGTCTCGCATGCCGAAGGGCGCGGCGACCTCGAAGTTCAGGACGTCCCGGCCGATCGGTGACCACAGCAGGATCGGGATAGAGAAGAGGGCCGCCACCAGGAACCGGTTCCGCATGTCGCGAATCATCGATTCCATCGACATGCCCGCGTGGCCGCCGTACCCCATCATCTGTTGCGAACTCGGCATTGCCTCCTCGGCCGTCATCGGGTGCCCCGCGTGCTCCATGGGCACCTCCGCCACTGCGACGGCTCCTGCCGGTGTTGTGTGTGACGCCCGCGCATCATGGGCCGGGTCCGGTTCTTCCATCGGGTCGCACACATGTGTCGGAACGGATTGGCCTGCGCAGTGGAGCCCACACTCTTCGACCCAGCGCCTCAGCTCGGCGACGGAGGTCGTCGACGTGTCAAAGGTCAGGGTCGCCGTCTGCGAGACCGGGTTCGCATCGACCGACTCCACGCCGGGCCGGCGCCCTAGGACCCTCTCGACGACGGCCTTCTCTGTCGCCCAGTTCAGTCCGCCGGTGTGCAGCACCGCCGTGGCCAGCTTGCCACCGGCCTGGTGCTCCGCGTGGGACGGGCCGTCAACGTGTCCGCCGTGCATTTCCTGGTCCATGCCCTCTCCCTCGAGGTCGCTCTACGCAGCGTCCACCCATCGACAAGGACGGACTATCCCCTCAGTCGTCGGGTCTCGATGATCGTACTGGCATCACCGCCGTCGGTTCCGATCGGCGCAACGGGCCGATGTCAGCGTGCATGAGTGAGAGAGAGATCGCCTCGATCGGACTCGAAGCGCCAAAGAGACCTCTCTTCGTCAACTTCACGGGGGTAGCTACTCGCCACGATCCTTATGTGTACCTTTCGGGCTTGGCCTGGAATTGCTCGTGGCAACCAGGCGAACAGAAGTAGTAGGTGTCACCCTTGTACTCCTCGCTCGCCGCCGCTGTGGCCGTGTCGATGTCCATCCCACACACCGGGTCGCGGACTGTCGCCATCTCCTCCTCCTTCTCGCTTGAACTCGCGCCGACTTCCACGTGGACCGGAACCTCCACTACTCGTGTGCTCCTCTCGGGGAGCGGAGCGACCTGGAAGTTCCGCAGGCGGTTCGCGTTCGTGACGACGGAGAGAGAGCTCAGGGCCATTGCCGCCGCCGCGATCATCGGGTTCAGCAGCAGCCCGATCACCGGGTAGAGCAGGCCCGCGGCGACGGGGATCCCAGCCGAGTTGTAGAAGAATGCGGAGAACAGGTTCTGCTTGATGTTCCGCATGGTTGCCCGGCTGAGGTCGAAGGCCGTGACCACCCCGCGGAGCTCGCCCGAGATGAGGGTCAGGTCGGCGGCCTCGATGGCCACGTCGGTACCGGTGCCGATGGCGACGCCGACGTCGGCCTGGGCCAGGGCCGGTGCGTCGTTGATCCCGTCCCCCACCATCGCCACCACCCGCCCCTCCGCCTGAAGCTTGCGGACCTCGCGGGCCTTGTCCTGGGGAAGGACCTCGGCGATGACCCGGCTGATGCCCACCTCTCTCGCGATGGCCTCCGCGGTCCGAGGGTTGTCCCCCGTGATCATCACGACGTCCAGGCGGCGCTCGCCGAGAGCTGAAACCGCCCGGGCTGCGTCCTCCTTGGGCGTGTCGGCCACTGCCACCACGCCGGCCGGCTGCCCATCGATCGCCGCGTAGATCGCCGTCCTCCCCTGCTTCTCCAGACGTGAAGCAGCGGCTTCCAGCGAATCTGTGTCCACGCCTGCCTCCTCGAGGAACCCTCGCCTCCCGACGAGCACCTTGCGCTCCTCAACGGTGGCCCGGATCCCCATGCCGGTCACCGACTCGAAATCGTGGGGATCGGCCAGGCGCGTCCCGCGCCCCTGCGCACCGCGGACCACGGCCTGGGACAAGGGGTGCTCCGAGAGCTGCTCGGCAGAGGCCACGACGCGAAGGAGGTCCTCCTCCGAGAGGTTCCCCACGGCAACCACGTTGGTGAGCGAGGGCTTGCCTTTCGTCACCGTGCCGGTCTTGTCGAGCACCACCATCCGGACCCGATGGGCGGTCTCGAGCGCCTCGGCGGAGCGGATCAGCACGCCGTTCTGCGCGCCCTTTCCGGTCCCCACCATGATCGAGAGGGGCGTGGCGAGCCCCAGGGCGCAAGGGCAGGCGATGATCAGCACCGACACCGCGCTCACCAGGCCGAGGGTGAAGGCCGGCCGGGGGGCGAAGTCGAACCACACCACGAAGGTAGCGATAGCGATGAAGATCACGGCCGGGACGAAGTAGCCGGCCACTCGGTCGGCCAGGCGCTGGATCGGGGCCTTGGAGGCCTGCGCCTCCCGAACCAGGCGAACGATCTGGGCCAGGAGCGTGTCCGACCCGACGGCCGTGGCCCGGTACCGAAAGGAGCCGGTCTGGTTCACGGTCCCTCCGACCACCTGATCCCCCGGAGCCTTGTCCACGGGGATGGACTCCCCGGTGACCATGGACTCGTCGATCGTCGAGCGCCCGACGAGGATCTCCCCGTCCACCGGTAGCTTCTCGCCGGGGCGGACGACGATCTCGTCGCCCACACCGACCTCATCCACAGGGACCTCCCGTTCGGCACCGTCCCGGAGTACTCGAGCCGTGCGCGGTTGGAGCCCGAGGAGCTTTCGGATGGCCTCCCCGGTCCCCGCCTTGGCCTTGGCCTCGAAGAGCCTGCCCAGGAGGATCAGGGTGAGGATGACCCCGACGGCCTCGTAGTAGACGTCCCGGACTGCGGTGGGGACAACGCCCGGAGCAACGGTGACCAGGAAGCTGTAGGCGAAGGCCGCCGTGGTGCCCACGGTGATCAGGGTGTTCATCTCCGCGGTCCGGTGGCGCAGGGTCCTCCACCCGATGATGTGGATGGGCCACCCCGTGTAGAGGAACACAACGCTGATCAGGGCCAGCTGGACCCACCGGTTCATGAGGATGTCGGGGACCCCGACACGGAAAAACTCCGACGCCATGACCGCTATCAGCACGGGCGCGGTCAGCACCGCCCCGATCAGGACCCGTCGAGACAGGTCCCGGATCTCACGGCGGCGGTCGGCGGCCTCCACGTCCTCGGCCTCCTTCGATGTCGGCTCCTCCCGGGCGTCCACCCTGTAGCCTGCCGACGCCACCGCCCGCCGCAGGTCCGCCACAGAGACCGCGGATGGGTCGAACTCCACCGTGGCCCGTTCCCTGGCAACGTCCGTCTCCACCCGGCGGACCCCAGGGAGTGGCTTGAGTGCCGATTCGACGGTTCGCAGGCACGTCGGGCAGGCGGCGCCACCGCCCCGGACCGCGAGCGTGACCCGGCCGGCGCGCTCGTCCGAGTGGTGGGATTCCACGGAGACGGTCTTGGCACCAACGTGAGTGTGACCGTCTCCGGCGGTGACCGTCGCCTCGGCGCCGCGCCGCTCGTCGCCGCCACCGGCCGGAGGCCCATTTCCGTCCTCCGGCTCGACGATCAGCCGGCCGTGCACCATGTTCATCCCGCAGGCGAACCCGAACTCCCCGATCCGATCCGGGAGGAGCTCGACCGTGGTCCTTGCAAAGGCCGGGATGGTCCGCCGCACGCGGAAGTCCGAGAACACCACCTCGGACGTACATTCCCCGCCCTCTTGGCGGTCGAAGGCGATCCGCAGCGGCACGCCCCGGCGTACCCGGATCACGCTTGGGGAGTAGCCACCCTTGACGGTGACATCCACCTCCTGGACGTCACCGCGCAGTTCGGCCCGGCCCGATTCCTTGGGGCCGAAGAAGAACCTCGCCAGGGCACCGATCAGGAGGATGCCACCCAAGGTGACGATGAGCTGGGCGAGTCCCATCATTCGATCACCTGCCTCCTACTGGGGCGCGACGCCTTCCGCGCTCACCGGTCATCTCCCCTCGGACGCTCGCCCTCGGACCGGTGAAGGCTGGGCTGAACTTGACGGCATCCACGAGTTCGGTCACCGCGGCTTGACCTCTTCCCTCCCTCACCGCGTCGCTGAAGCATGTCTCTAGATGGTTCTTGAGAACCAGGCGGTTGGCTCGCTCCAACGACGCCTGGACGGCGGAGATCTGTTTCATTACGTCGACGCAGTAGGCCTCCTCCTCGACCATGCGAACGATGCCGTCTAGGTGGCCGCGCACCGTCTTCAAGCGGTTCAAGATGGGCTGCTTGTTCTCCGGCAGCATGGTCTTCCCCCGGAAAATAACCCCACCCCAGGTGGGGTGGACTCCTTACCCCCCACGCTAACACTTCCCCAGTGGAGGGAAGTCGTCCGCTCCTCGCTCGAAAAGCCCCCTGGCTGAACCGTGCCGATAGTGGAGAAACTGTGTAGTCGCCGTCGGCGGCATGATCTCCCGGTAGAGGGCGCTCTCAGCGAGCGGGTGATACGGTCATCGACGTGATGAAGGTCGCCGTCATCGTCCTGCTGGTGATGCTGGTCGTGCTGCTCGGCATCCCCCTCGGGATGCCGATGTCCGGGGCTTCGATGTGCCCAGAATGCGGCCCCGCCGCGACATGGGGTGCGATGTGTGTAGCGCTCCTCGGATCGATCGTTCTTCTCGTACAACGTCGCGCATCGCGCATCCTGGTGGATCGCTCCCGCCGACCCATCCTCGTGTGGGCCGACGTCCTTGAACGACCGCCGCGTCTCTCCTCCTAGGCCTTCTTCGCGCCGCCTGGCGCGCTTCCTGACTTGGGAGGTACTCATGAGATTCCTGCTAGCCCTGTTTCCAGCTGCTGCCTGCGTGGCGGCGACGTTCCTGTGCATCCGGATGATGAGGCATTCAGACATGCCAGCCGATGGGCACGCCGAGGGCGATGACCTCAAGGCCCTTCGCAAGGAGGTGGGCGATCTGCGTCAGGAGCTCGCTCGGGCTCGGTCGGTCCCGTCCGGCGCGGCGACCGATGGCATACGACAGATCGTCGGTCGCGGGACGTCTGAGACGGCGTCCGACTCGCGGCCCTCGAGCCCGCCGACCCCTGCGGGAACACCGAGCACGACAGGTCATCCCGATGGGTAGAGCGAAGAGACGACGAGCGGCAGCGGTCGCCAAGACCCGCGACAAGCGGCGGGAAGCGCGAGCCCGAACGACGCAGCGATCTCAGGAGCGAGCCGCGACCCGGCAGTTGTCGCCCCGAGCGGACCGAGCCCGTCGGACGATCGGTTGGTTGCTCGTGGGGCTCGGGGTCGTGGTGGGGGTGTCCCACTGGCTCACCCATCTCGCCGCCTGGGACTTCGCCTCGCAGGGGATCGAGGACCTGGTTGCCGGATACCCAATGGCCCTTCTTCTGGGGATCGGCGGCGCGGTCGTACTGTCCAGATGAGGAGAACTCCCTGAATGAAGAGGAGAACCATGACGAAGACCAACGCCCGCAAGAGTGCGAAGAACATCCGACGCCCGGCGAAGCGGACGCCGACCGCCAAACGACCCGGTCGGCGTCCCTCAGCCCGGCACCGAAGCAGTCGGACGTTGATGGCCGGGCCCGTAGTGGTGGTGGTGGGCGTGGTGGCGGCCGTCGCGCTGAATCGAGCCGATACCGGTCCCTCCTCCCCCGGGCGTCCGTTCGTCGGGGGTGACCTCCACTCGCTCGTGATGGGTCCTGGGACCCCCTCCCGCCTGTACGTCGGGGGGCACGAGGGGGTCGCGGTGTCCAACGACGGCGGGCGGACCTGGCGCCAGATCGATTCACTCGACGGGGCCGACGCGATGGGGTGGGCGTTCACCGACGAGGGCGTCTTCGTGGGCGGCCATCCCGGGCTGTTCGTCTCCGATGACGGCGGACGGACGTTCCGACAGGACAACGCCGGACTTCCTGCCACGGACATCCACGCGCTCGGATCCGGAACGGGCGTGATCTACGCAGCCTCGCCGCAGCTCGGCATATTCGCCTCGACCGACGGCGGTGTTTCCTGGGAGATACGGACCGATCAGGTCGGGCAGGCGTTTATGGGACGCATCCTGGTGGACTCCCGAGACCCGGACCGCCTCGTTGCCCCCGACATGCAGGGCGGAGCCATCCAGAGCTCGGACGGAGGCCGGTCCTGGAACGTGTTGGGTGGAGTCTCAGGCGCCATGTGGGTGAGCTGGGATGCCGCCGACACGGACCGGATCGTCGTCTCCGGGATGGGACAGGCCGCGCTGACCCTGGACGGTGGCCGAACCTGGGTGCAGCTGGAGGTACCCGACGGAGCCTCAGTCGTCGAGATCGACGCCAACGATCCCGACACGCTTTACGCCGGCGTTCTCGAGGGGACGGAGGCGGTGGTGTGGATCAGCCGAGATGGAGGGAGCACGTGGACCATGCCGTGATGTCGAGGTCGCCCGCGACGCGCCGCCGTCCTCGTCGTCTGGGCTCGCCGCTGAACGGACAACGCTCAGAAACAGAAAGCGCATGAGTAGGCGAAACACAACGACGATCGCCGCGTGGGTCGGCGCCATTACGGTAGCGACCGTCGTCGCCACCCTGGCCGTCATGGAACTGCGCACCCGGGGCACGTCTTCGATCGGTGGGTTCACCGTCGCGAACTACAGGGCCAGAGCGGAAGTGGAGAACACCCCCGCCCCGGACTTCGAGCTGTCGTCGCTGGACGACGGCTCACCCATCGCGCTCTCGTCGTTCCGAGGCCACGTGGTCGTGCTGAACTTCTGGGCATCGTGGTGCGGGCCATGCCGCCTCGAGGCGCCCGGTCTCCGGCGGGTCTCGGAGCGGTACGGCGATCAGGGCGTGCGCTTCCTCGGCGTGGACTATCGCGATAACGGCGCGGCCGGGCGGGCGTTCGTCGACGCATTCCGCCTGAGGTACCCGAGCGTTACCGACCCCTCGGGGTCGCTCGCCGACGACTATGGGCTGATCGGCTTCCCCACGACGTTCATCATCGATCCCGCCGGCACGATCCGGTATCGCTTCGTGGGATACCTGGGCGAAGAGGTGCTGGAGGAAGCCCTGAACGACGTCTTGTCGAAGGAACCGTCGTGAGCGCCCTCGGCCCGTTTGCACTGGCATTCGTCGCCGGGCTCATCTCCTTCTCCTCGCCGTGCTGCCTTCCGCTGATGCCCGGTTACGTGTCCTACGTGAGCGGTGTCGCCAGCGCCGCCCCCGGCGGCGACGCCGGAACGGTGGCGCTCCGGAGCAGGACCATGCTCGCAGCGGGCCTCTTCGTGACCGGCTTCGCCGTGACGTTCACGTTGATGGGCGCGGCGGCGTCCGAGCTGGGGGCGCTGATCCTTCGGAACCGACTCGTCCTCGGCAGGATCGCCGGCGTGTTCGTGATCGCGATGGGCCTGGCCACGATCGGCCTGCTCCGGGTGCCGTTCCTGTACCGCGAGCGGCGGTTCGATCTGGCGCGGATCAGGCCCGGGCCGGCCGGCGCGCTTCCCCTCGGGATGGCCTTCGCCATCGGATGGACGCCCTGCATAGGTCCCGTGCTCGGCGCCATCCTGACCCTGGCTGCGGCTCTTCTACTCGCTGGGCCTCGGCCTGCCGATCTTTCTGCTGGGGATGGGGATGCGGTGGGGGATGGAGGCGTCGCGGTTCATCAGCCGCAACTACCACTGGTTCGCCGGGGTGGGGGGCACGCTCATGGTCACCATCGGCGTGCTGCTGATCAGCGGCATGTGGGTCCGGCTGCTGGTTCCCGTGCTCCGGCTAGTCAACCGGTTCAGTCCGGCGATTTGATGGATTCTCCGAGGCTGACCGGTCGGTTCGTGGTGACGACGGTTCCGATCCTGGCTGCGATCACGTTGGTTGGCGCCGCGTGCTCGGGAGGGACGAGCCCGCGGCGAGAGGATACATCCGCGAGCGGACCCTCGGAGCCGGCCGTCGTGGTCGCGAACGCGATGGGCATCGCGATGCTCCCAAAGGACCGGTTCTCTCTTCCCACTTTCGACTTCGCTGGGTTCCAGGACCTGTTGGGTAAGCTCGCGAACGCCGGCGTTCCAGTGGTGGTGAACATATGGGCTTCGTGGTGCGGCCCGTGCCGGGCGGAATCGCCGAACCTGGTGAAAGCCGCGGAGCGTCACGGCACGGAGGTCCAGTTCCTGGGAGTCGACATCCTGGACCAGCGGGCGGCGGCGCAGGCATTCATCCAGGAGGAGGGGTATCCGTATCCCAGCGTGTTCGATCCGACGGGTGAGATTCGCGATCGCCTCGGGTACATCGGGCAGCCGGGGACCATCTTCTACAACGCGTCCGGCCGCAAGGTGGACGAGTGGTCAGGCCCGATAGGCCTGCAACAGCTCCTCGATCGGATCGACAAGATCCTGAATTCCCAGCCGACCGCGTCGACTTGACGACAAAGGAAGGAGGATCTCAAGTGTCAGACCCGGCTCCTAAGCCCTAGTCGAGCCAGAAGGGAGGAGCCGTGGCCGAGAGCCACGACATCGGGGAGAAGCGGGAGTCGGCCGGTACTGCCGTACCAACTGCCGTTTGTCCGTCGACCTGAACGACGCTGACGACCGGCTGCCGCCCTGCGGCAGCTGCGGGAAGGGGCAGGATACGACGTACCGGCACTGCTAGAGGACTCGGCCTCATCAGTGAGGAGGTGAGGACCGAGCGGTCTTGCGAGGCCTGATCGCGGTCGGGATCGCTCTCGCGCTTGCTTGGCTGGTGCTGGTCGCCTTCCTCTTCGTGGACCGCCCGAGAGGATCGGTGCTTAGGGAGGCCCTGCGGATTCTTCCCGACACGGTGCGGCTCCTCCGACGCATCGCAGCCGACCCCAGCCTGCCCCGGGGAGTTCGGGTTCGGCTGTGGCTCCTTCTCATCTACCTGGCCATCCCTATCGATCTCGTGCCCGACTTCATCCCGGTCGTTGGCTATGCCGACGACGCCGTCACGGTGGCAGCCGTCCTCCGTTCGGTCGTTCGACGAGCCGGACGGGAGGCCGTGCGCCGGCACTGGCCGGGAACGGAGGATGGACTGGCCACTCTGTGGCGCGTGGCGTCCCTCGAAGAACCCTAATGGGCAAGCCGAGCTTCAGCCGATCGACGACGCCGGACCCGAGGAGCGTGGGCCGAGCCAGAAATGGAAACCGCCGGAACCCGAAGGTCCCAGCGGTCTCCAACTCGTAGGTTAGCTCCTTGGTCTGCCCCAGGTCAAGTTCAAGGAGGGGGCGGATCCGCGAGGATCCGTCGCCAGTGCCACTTGACCCTGCGCCGGTCGGGTTCCGTGCTACGAGGCCCGGATGGCAGTTCTTGTGCCGGATGGCGGTCCGGCACCAGACCAAAGCTACTGGCACGGAAGTCCGTGTGTTCAGGGACGGGCCAGCCAGCAGCTGAGCACCAGTTGGGTACGAACCCGAGCGATTCAGGCTCCTGCCAAGTGCGATGGACCTGCATCGGTCCAATGGGTGACCCCAGATTCCCCCTGTCCGGGGGATTCCGGCCTTGGGGATGGACCGGACACAATGGCAATCCTAACCTGGTCTGCCCAGCGGCTGGCTCAGGCGAATCCCCCGGACATAAGGGAGAGCCGGAGGCATGACTAGAACTCCTCAGCCAATCGTCACGTGCCGCGATTCAACAGCTAGGGCGCCTTCTCGTACAGGAGACGGATTTCTCTGGGGGAACTTCTTCCTTGCTCTTCACCTCGAGCTGAAATTCCCGAACAAGGCTGAAACAGTCCATTGGACCACCATGTGGTGATCCCATAGTC
>WNFU01008015.1_pt1 | contig 12297 bp, 9 predicted proteins | sample 5400121 | NCBI WGS metagenome assembly WNFU01 (sample SAMN13153360, study PRJNA577476) | soil metagenome | isolation source: 100 cm soil or saprolite under grassland replicate 1 | place: USA:California | collected 2016-06-15 | reverse complement strand
GGGTCCTGGAAGATCATCTGCATCCGCCGCCGCAGCGGCCGCAGCTCCTCCTCGCCGAGCTCCGTGATGTCCTTGCCGTCGAAGACGATCCGCCCGCCGGTCGGCTTGTAGAGGCGCAGGATCGTGCGGCCGACGGTCGACTTGCCGCAGCCCGACTCGCCGACGAGGCCGAGCGTCTCGCCACGGCGGATGTCGAGCGTGACGCCGTCGACCGCCTTGATGTCGCCGACGTGGCGATCGAGAACGATGCCGCTCTTGATCGGGAAGTAGACCTTGAGGTCATGGAGCTCGACCAAGGCGCCGTCTTGACGGCGCCGCTCCCAGGCCGTGCCGGCTTCGCCGGCGCGGCCGCTTTCGACGCCGCCGCCGTCGACGCTCATGTGGCCACCACTGCCTGCCGCATCTTGTTCCACTCGTCCTCCGGCACCGGGTTGAAGCAGGCGACCATGTGCCCGCGCTCGGTCTCGACGAGCGGCGGCACCTCCTGGCTCGAGGCCTCGACCTCGTACCGGCAGCGCGGCTGGAAGGGGCAGGCCGCGGGCGGCGCGAGCATGTCGCGCGGATTGCCGGCGATCGGCTGGAGCTGCGCCTTGCGGGCCGCGTCGAGGCGCGGGATCGACTGGAGCAGCCCGAGCGTGTAGGGGTGGCGCGGTCTGCCGAAGAGCTGCTTGGCCGAGCCCGTCTCCATGAACATGCCCCCGTACATCACGTTCACGCGCTCGCACATGCCGGCGACGACCCCGAGGTCGTGCGTGATCAGGATCAGGGCCGCGTTCTCCTCGGCGACGAGCTCGCGCAGAAGGTTGAGGATCTGCGCCTGGATCGTGACGTCGAGCGCCGTCGTCGGCTCGTCGGCGATCAGGAGCTTCGGCTTACAGGCGAGCGCCATCGCGATCATCGCCCGCTGGCGCATGCCGCCCGAGAACTGGTGCGGGTAGTCGCGGATGCGCGCCTTCGCGCTCGGGATGCCGACGCGGTCGACGAGCTCGGCCGCGCGCGTGGTCGCCTCTTTCCGCTTCATGTCGAAGTGAGTCTCGAGCGCCTCCCGGATCTGCCGGCCGATCGTCAGCACCGGGTTCAGGCTCGTCATCGGGTCCTGGAAGATCATCGCGATCTCCTTGCCGCGCACGGTGCGCAGCTCGCGGTCGGAGAGCTTCGTGAGGTCGCGGCCGCCGAACAGCGCGCTACCGGTGCGGACGCGCCCCGCGCGCGGCAGGATGCCGAGCAGCGCAAGGGCGGTCACGCTCTTGCCGCAGCCCGACTCGCCGACGATGCCGAGCGTCTCGCCCGCGGCGATGTCGAACGAGACGCCGTTGACCGCGTAGATCGTGCCGCGCCTCGTCCAGAACTCGACCCGCAGGTCCTGGACGGCGAGGAGCGCCTCTCTAGCGGCCACGAAGCTTCGGGTCGAGAGCCTCCCGTAGGCCGTCGCCGATCAGGTTGAACCCGAGCACCGAGAACACGATTGCCACGCCGGGGATGATGGCGAGGAACGGCGAGGTCGAGAGATAGTCGTTCACGCTCGTCAGCATCGTCCCCCATTCCGGCGTCGCGGGATCCTGTGGGCCGAGCCCGAGGAAGCCGAGGCCGGCGACGTCGATGATCGCCGTCGCCATCGCCAGCGTCCCCTGCACGACCACGGGCGAGATCGCGTTCGGGAGGATGTGCGAGGCGAGGATCACCCGCCGGCGCACGCCGACCGCCCGCGCCGCGAGCACGAAGTCGTTCTCCTTCTGCGCCAGGATCGAGCCGCGTAACAGGCGGGCGAAGATCGGGATGTTCACGACGCCGATCGCGATCATGATCTTCGTCAGGCCGGGCCCGAGCATCGCCACGATGCCGATCGCGAAGAGGAGGCCGGGGATGGCGAGCATGACGTCCATCGCGCGCATGATCACCGAGTCGACGAACCCGCCGAGGTAGCCGGCGACCGAGCCGAGCAGCATCCCGATCGAGAGGCCGATCGAGACCGCGACCACGCCGACGAGGAGCGAGAAGCGGGCGCCGTAGATGATGCGCGAGAACTCGTCCCGGCCGAGCAGGTCGACGCCGAACCAGTGACCCGAGCTGGGCCCCACCGGCTGGCCGTTCTCGAGCAGCGAGAGGTTCTGCTCCGTCGGGCTGAAGGGCGCGATCAGCGGCGCGAAGATCGCGGCGAAGAGGAAGACCGAGACGAAGAAAGCCCCGAGGATCGCGCCTGGGTTTCGGATCAGCCGGTACCAGGCCTCGCGCCAGAGCCCGCTCGGCGCCTCGAGCGAGATCTCGTGCGCTTCGAGCTCGACGACGCTCACTCAGCTGTACCTGATCCGCGGGTTGATGATCGCGTAGGAGATGTCGACGAGCAGGTTGACGAGCACGAAGACGACGGCGAGGAAGAGGATCCCGCCCTGGAGCACCGGATAGTCGCGGTTGAAGATCGCGTCCCGCAGCCACGAGCCCATCCCGGGAAAGGCGAAGACGGTCTCGGTCAACACCGCGCCCGAGAGGAGAAGGCCCGTCTGGAGCCCGATGATCGTCGTGACCGGGAGCATCGCGTTGCGCAGGACGTGCCGCCGGTCGACCGTGCTCGGCGGCAGCCCCTTCGCCCTCGCGGTTCGGACATAGTCCTCGTTCTGGACGTCGAGCACGGCGGCGCGCGTGATCCGCATGATGATCGCGAGCGGGATCGAGCCGAGCGCGATCGCGGGCAGCACGAGGTGCTTGAGCACGTCCTTCAGCGCGTGCCAGTCACCGGTCAGAATCGCGTCGAGGACGTAGAAGTTCGTCGGGTGCTTCGTCTCGATGAGGACGTCTATCCGTCCGACGGTGGGAAGCCAGCCGAGCCGCACCGCGAAGATGTACTTGAGGATGATGGCGAGGAAGAAGATCGGGATCGAGATCCCGATCAACGAGGCGACGAGGCTCAGGTGGTCGAAGAGACCGCGGTGGTGTTTGGCGGCGAGGAAGCCGAGCGGGATGCCGAGGGCGATGGCGACGAGCATCGCCGAGATCGCGAGCTCGAGGGTCGCGGGGAAGCGCCGGTGGATCTCGGACGTGATCGTGCGATGGGACGCGATGCTGGTGCCCAGGTCACCTTTCGCCGTCGTCTTCAAGTAGCTCCAGTACTGCACGGGAATCGGCTTGTTGAAGCCGTAGCGCTCGCGGTACTGCTTCACGAGCTGGGGTGTTGCGCGCTCACCGAGGAGCGACGAGATCGGGCTGCCCGGGAGTGCCCTGACCCAGAAGAAGATCAGGACCGAGACGCCGAGGAGAATCGGGATCAGGAGCAGCAGCCGGCGGACGACGTACCGAAGCACTTACGTTTCCGCCGGCTGCTGTCGCTCCTTAAACGCCTAGACCCCCCCGAAGGACGTGAACTGGAACCACACGCCGCCGACCGGGGTCGCGATCAGCTTCTGTATCCGCTTCTCTGCTCCGAGCGCCGGTGTCGCGTGCGCGTACGGCACTCCGGGCAGGTACTTCATGATCATGATGTTTGCCTTCTGGTAGAGCTTGACCCGCTTCTGGAAGTTCGGCTCGTTCGCAGCCTTCGTCAGGATGTTGAAGATGGCCGCGTTGGTGAAGCCGAACTGACCGCTGTAGCTCTTGAAGAACGTCCCGAGGAAGTTGTCGGGATCGCCGTAGTCGCCGGTCCAGCCGATCAGGTTCAGGTCGCCGGCCGTGCCGTCGTTGACCTTCGCAACGTAGGTCGGCCGCCACGGGGCGCTGTGCGGCGTGACCTCGAAGCCCGAGCTGTTGAGGCTTGCTGCGAAGCCCTGGAAGTTGCGAACCGGGTCGGGCATGTACGGCCGCGACACTTCCGTCGGGTACCAGAAGTCGACCTTGCACGGCACGTGGCAGCTTGACGAGTTCAGGAGCTGCTTGGCCTTGGTCGGGTTGTACGAGTACTTCTGCACCTTGTCCGAGTACCCGTAGAGGCTCGGCGGCATGAACTCGTTCGCGACCTTCCCAGTCCCGTAGTAGAACTGCTTCACGACCTGCGCGCGGTTGAGGCCGTAGGCGACCGCCTGCCGGACCTTGATGTCGTTCATCGGCGAGCCGGGCCCCTGGTGGATGGTCACGTAGGCGACGTTGAAGGCCGGCCGCTTGAGGACCTTGAGCTTCGAGTTCTGCTGGATGGTCGGGACGTCCTGCGGCGCAGCGAGGTCGTACGCGTTGACCTCACCGGTCTGGAGCGCCTGGAGGCGTCCCGTCGTGGTCCCAATCGGACGCACGATCAGCTTGCCGAGCTTCGGCTTCACGCCCCAATACGTGTTGTTCCGCACGAGCTCGAGCTTCTCGCCCACCCTCCACGACGAGAACTTGAACGGGCCCGTCCCGGTCGGGTGGCTGAATGGGTACGAGCCGGTCGGCACGAATGATCCGTTCCGCAGCTCGCCCTCGTCGGCGCCGTACTTCTTCATCGCCGTCGGGCTCTGCATCGCGAACGACGAGATCACGAGCGACGGGAAGAACGATCCCGACTTCCGCCTCAGCTTGACGACGACCCGGTACTGGCCGAACGCCCGGCAGCTCCTGAAGAGCGGCTTCGACAGGTCCGGATTCTCGTTGTGCTTGAAGCCGCCGTAGATCGCCTGGTAGTAGTAGGTCGCCGAGGCGTCCTGGAAGGGACCCTTCCAGTTGTACCAGCGGTTGAAGTTGGCGCAGACCGCTCCGGCGTTGAACGCCGAGCCGTCGTGGAACTTCACGCCGTGGCGAAGCCAGAAGGTCCACGTCTTGTTGTCGCCGTGAAGCTTCCACTTGAGCGCCAGCCTGGGCTCGACCTTGGTCGTCCCCGGTTTCAGGTAGATCAACCCCTCGAAGATCTGTTCCGTCACCCGGAACGACTCGCCGTCCGAGACGAGCGACGGATCGAGATACGTCGGGTCCGAGGCCCCGGCGAAAACTAGTGTCGGCCTCGCCGAGCTTGCCCCGCCCATGCCGAGCGTGACGAGGCAGGCCCCGGCAATCAAGCCGAATTTGAGTGCGATTCCCCTCACATTGACTCCTTTCCTGCGGCAGCCCGCCGATGCGGGCAGCCACGGAGTATCCAACAAGGTAGGACCTTGCGGCAAGGAGAACAGTTAGTTAAGGGCCTCTATCGCTTCTGGCCGGGAGCGGGCTGCCAGGCCAGGCCAGATTCCACATACACATCGCGATTGATGACTCGCTCCTCGCTGCCGTTCGCCGCCATCACGTGGATGGGCCATTCTTCGGGTTCCGACCAACAGTGCCGATCGCTGACGACGGCAATCTCCTTCCCGTCGGGCGACCACGTCGGGTAGCCGTAGTTGGGCCGGTACGGAGTCAGGCGCTGCCGTCCGCTGCCGGCGGGAGCGATCACGTAGATGGCGGCCGCTGGGCATTCGAGCGAGGGGAGGTAACGCCGTTCCACGAAGGCGATCAGCTCGCCGTCGGGAGACCAGGCCTGCTCGAAGGTTTTGCCGCGTTCGGTCAGGCGGCGCAGCCCGCTGCCGTCGGCCGCCATCACGTAGATCTCCCAGCCGGGATTATTTTCGCCAAGCGATACCGTCCTCGTGAAGGCGATCTTGCTACCGTCGGGCGACCACGTCGGGTCGTTGTCGCGCTCCGACGTCAGCCGGCGCAGCCCGCTGCCGTCGGCCGCCATCACGTAAATCCCGTTTCCGGTGTCGAGCGCGATCCGCTTGCCGTCCGGGGACCAGACCGGAACCAATCCATCAGGGGTCAGGCGCCTCCCGCCGCTGCCGTCGGCCGCGGTTACGTAAATCCCGCAGGGGCCGTCAACGATGTCGTCACACCGTTTGAAGGCGATCTGCTTGCCGTTGGGAGACCAAGTCGGGAAGTCGTTGTCCCCGCTGCGGGTGAGGCGCCGCTCCCCGCTTCCGTCAGCCGCCATCACATAGATGTCGGTGCAGTCTTCGCACTTGCCATCCGCCGGAACCCGCTCTCGCGCGAGGGCAATCTGTCTACCGTCGGGCGACCAGACCGGGTCGCCGTAGGTAGTCCGCGCCAGTTCGCGCAAGCCGCTCCCGTCCGCCGCGACCACGTAGATGCTGCGGATGCCGTTGTTGACGCTGCTGAAGGCGATTAACCCGGCCGTGTGTGAGCCACTGGCGTGATCTGACGCTTGGCCGCACCCGGCGACGAGAAGAGCCGCCGCGACGAGACCGACGACTAATCCGAAACGTCTCACCACGCTCACCTGATCCGCCTGGTCCGTTGCGAAACACTACTCCCGACGACGCCGCCCTCGGAACCTTCCGTTCCGAATCGCCAATGAACGCATTCGGGTTGCAAATCGCGAACGCCGGCAGCAGAGTGCAGGCCTCGGATGGCGACTCACGACTTCGAGCCAACGCAGTTTCACCGGACTCTGGGATCGCACGATCCAGTGCTGCACATCGCCGACGGCGACACGGTCCGCACGACCACCATCGACGCCGGGGGGCGTGACGCACGCGGTGAACAGCGGGTCAAGTTCGGCAACGCCCAGACTGGGCCGTTCTTCATCACCGGCGCCGAGCCGGGCGACACCCTGGTCGTCCACCTGGACAAGATCTGTCCGAACCGAGACTCCGCAGGGAGCTCGACCTCCGTCGCAGCCAACACGGTCGACCCCGACTACGTACCCGAGCTGCCGGCATTCCGGGAAGACCGGATCTTCGCGGAGTGGGCGATCGACCGTGAAGCGGGAACCGCGACCCTGCTGCTCCCGACACAGCTCGGCCGGCTGACCCTCGAGCTCGCGCCCATGCTCGGCTGCTTTGGGGTCGCTCCCGCCCAGGGTGAAGCGATCAGCACGGCCACTTCAGGCCCGCACGGCGGGAACATGGACTACCGAGGCTTCGGCCCGCAGGTGGCTGCGCTGTTTCCGGTCTTCGTCCCCGGGGCCCTGTTCTTCCTTGGCGATGGGCACGCGCTCCAGGGCGACGGCGAGATCGTTGGGACCGGGCTGGAGATCTCGATGGACGTTGAGTTCACCGTTTCCGTCCTGAAGGGCAAGCGCATCTCATGGCCGCGCGGCGAGAGCGACGAGTACATCTTCACGGTCGGGAATGCGCGTCCGCTCGATCAGGCTCTCCAGCACGCGACGACCGAGATGCTGCGCTGTCTGCAGGAGGACTACGAGCTGGACGCGTTGTCGGCGAGCACGCTTCTGGGACAGTGCGTCGAGTACGACGTCGGCAACGTCTTCGACCCGGCGTACACGATGGTGTGCAAGTTGGCGAAGCGGTTCTTGGCGACGGCTGTACCCAAGGACTGACGACTTCAGGCCTTTGTGCAGAGAGCAGCAAGGTCCATGCCGTAGACCGGCTGGAAGATCTGGCATCCCATCCGAGCGGAGAAGAAATCGCGCGAGGTGCCGCTCGCATAGGCGACCCAGGGTGCCGCGTCCCGCGCAAGCTCGACCGAGAGAGCCGCATACGCGCTGTAGCGGGCGTCTCCGGAGAGGCGCGCCGCGCGGTAGAGCTTCCGGGCAAGCCCCGCGTCGGTGAAGTACGCGAGATTCGGGTTTCCTCGTGGCCTGATCCGCTGGTCGAGGAGAACGTTCAAGAAGTCGGCGGGATCGGCCCAGTCGGCGGCCCAGTCGCTAGCCAAGATGTCGAAGGGCTCGCCTTTCCTGCCTGCCCTTTCGAACATCTCGGTCTTCGGAAACTCCCTGACGTCGACGTCGAGTCGGAGTGCTCTGAGGTTCGACCTGATGATCTGCGCTTGTTGCCGGCAGAACGAGAGGTTGCACGTGTAGAGGACGGCCGTGCCCCCGGCATCGGGGGCAAGTCGGCGCGCCACGCGCAGGTCACCGGACGGCGGATAGAGCGATATGCGGCTCGCGCCCGGCATCGTGGGCGGGAGGTATTGGTCGGTGGGGATGGCCGGGAAGGGACCGGTCACGAGGTTCCCTGCGCGGGCGAGCGCGCGACGGTCGAGCGCGTAGTTGACGGCCTTCCGCCAGCGCACGTCCGAGAAGAGCGGTCGGCTTGTGTTCAGCTCGAGGAATGCGAGCGCGAGCCAGGGATTGACGAAGTACTGCTGCCTGCCGTTGTGTGCCGCCGCGCTCGCCGGGCCGTACCGATCGGCGAGCTTCGCCTCTAGGTCGCGGTCGGGTGGGATGAAGCCGTCTGCGATGTAGTCGGACTTCCCTGTCTTGACCTCGGCGATGCTTCGCGAGGGGGCCACGCCGATCGCGTACTGGATCTCCTTCAGCCGGCGCGGCCGCGACCCGTGGTAGTTCGGGTTCTGCTTGAGCACGATCCGGCGCTTCGGCTCGTGAGCGGCGATGTAGTACGGGCCCGCAGACGGGATCGCCCCTGGACCTTTCGGGTGGATCGGCGTGTTCAGCGGAACCGCGCAGAAGAACGGCATTGCAATCTGAGCAGGAAACTCGGGTGCCGGCTTAACGAGCGTGATCGAGAGCTTGTTCCCCCTCCGCAACGACGCCGGAGATGTGCGCCGCCTGCCCGATTGGTAGGCGGCCTGCCCGACGATGGCGCTGACGAAATGGCTCGCGATGCCGATGCCCGGATTCAGGCTCCGTTCGATCGAGTGCTTGAACGTCTCGGCCGTCACACGCTCGCTGAGCGGCGGCGAGAACGCAAATCCGCGTTGGATCGTGAAGGTATAGGTCCTCCCATCGGCCGAGCGGGCGGGGAGCGAAGCGGCGACCTCGGGCACGAGACGACTGCCCGCTGGAGCCGGCGCGTCGGGATAGTTGAGCAGCTTGGCGCAGGTCGCATAGCTGATCTGGCGGTCCGGATAGAGCGCCGGGTCGGTCTCGAAGTCCTCTGAGGCGGTAAACCTCGCGATGCCGCTTGCCCTGCCGCTTTCGGGACTCGCCACCCCCTCCTGATTCGTGACCCACACCGAGCCGGCGGCGACGACGATTCCCGCAGGGCTGTTCCCGACCTCGATCGTTTTGACCACGGATTTCGTCTCGGGATCGATTCGGGAGACGGTGCCGTCTCCCCTGTTTGCAACCCAGACGGCGTCCGCTCCGACCGCGATCGCGCTCGGATAGCGGCCGACCGGAATCGGGGTCGAGAAGTTCGTCTCTGGGTCGATCCTGAGGACCGTGTCGTCGAGGCTGTCGACAACCCAAACCGCTCCCTCCCCGACTGCGACTGCGCTCGCGCCGTGGCCGACTGGGATCGTGGCGAGGAGGACTCCGGTGGGATCGATTCGTGAGACCGTGTTCTCGAAGCCATCGGTCAGCCAGAGGTCGCCGAGGCCGAGGGCGATCGCCGTCGGCCCATTGCCGGTCGGGAACCTCGCCGCAACCCGCTTCCTCGCCGGGTCGATGCGGGACAGGCGGGGGGTCGAGAGAACGCCTCCGCTGACGGCCCAGACGGCGTCGTTCGTCGCCGCGACCGCTTCGGTTGCGGGTGCGCCACCAAGAAGCGTTCCAACTTTGACGGTCTGGATCGGATCGCCAACGTCCTTGAAGACCGGGTCGATCCGCAGCACGGCCCCACCCGCGCCGCCGATGGTCCAGACCGCTCCTGCTCCCGCAGCGAGGGCGCTGGGCGCTACGGGGGTCGGGATCGTCCGGACAATCCTTCTTGCCTTCGGGTCGATACGCATCACGGTCTCGTCGTCGAGATTGGCCACCCAGAGCGCGCCGTCGGCGAAGACGACGCTCGCCGGCCTGGCGCCGACGGGAATCTCGGCCGTGACCCGATTCGTCTCCGGGTCGATCGCGACCAGCGAGTTCGGCAGCACGGAGACGATCCCTGCGGATGTTCGATCTCGCGTCAGATCGAGAACCGCGACCGCGAGAGCGGCGGCGAGCAGAAGCGCGCCGCCGAGGCCCAACAACACTCCCCGGCGGCCGGAAAGCATCGGCAGCGGCGCCCACGCAACTCGATCCGTCAGGCTCGGCGCAATCCGACCCGGCGCCGCCAGCGCCGGGTCGTCGGTAAGGACTGCCCGCTGGAGGCGCTGGAGGCTCTTGCTCGGTTCGAGACCGAGCTCCTCCGCCAGCGCGCGCCGCCCCTCTTCGTAGATCCGAAGGGCGTCCGCCTTTCGACCAGAGCGATAGAACGCGAGCATGAGCTGACCGCGCATGCGCTCGCGGAGCGGGTGCTCCGCAACGAGGCCCTGCAGCTCGGCAGAGACGTCATCGTGGCGACCGAGAGCCAGATCGGCGTCGATCCGCTCCTCCACGGCTCCGAGCCGAAGCTCGTCCAGCCTCCCGATCTCGCTTTGGGCGAACGAGTCGTAGGCGAAGTCCGCAAGTGGTGTCCCCCTCCACAACGCGAGCGCCTCCCGCAGAGCCGCGGCGGCGCGCTCGGGGTCGCCCCCGGCGAGAGACAGCCGGCCCTCCTCTATGAGACTCTGCAAGCGATCTACGTCCAGCTCACCCGGCGCGATCTCGAGGAGGTAACCGTTCCCACGGGTGTGGACCAGCTCCCTCCTCGATACACGGCCGCCCTTCCGCGACTTTGCTTCGAATGCCTTGCGCAGGCGCGAGACGTGAACCTGAACGTTTTTCACCGCGCTCGCCGGCGCCCGCTCTCCCCACATGACATCGATCAGCCGATCGACCGAAACGACCTCGTTGGGGTGCAGGAGGAGCATCGCGAGGACGAGCCGCTGCTGGCGCCCACCGAGCTCGACTGGGTCACCGTCGTCGTCGTAGACCTCGAGAGGCCCGAGAATCTGGAAGTCCATATGCCTCCTGGACGCCGACGCTAACAACCGCGCGGACGAGATAACAGTCCCGCCTCTCCGCCGCGAATGCAAACGGCGCGCAGCCGCTTTGCAGCCCGGCTGCAACCGGCAGGACGGAGCCTCCGGACGATCGACTGCAAACGGCGGTCGCTACAGAGGAGGAAGGGCATGAACGGTCGCCATCATCGAGTCTTCCGGCTGCTGGCATCGACGGTCACCGCCGCAACGCTGGCCGCCCCGGTGACCACGGCTGCCGGCAGCGGCGGCCGGCCGGCCGGGACGAGCTCGGCCGAGCGGTCGAACGCAATTCTCCGCAACGACATCGCTCATTACGGAACCCCCGGACGGCTCTCGGCACCCGGCGCCCCGATCGTCGTGCGTGTGGAAGGAGGGTTCGACTGGGCAGCGGCCGGCGTCGGCGCGGCGGGCGGGCTCGGCCTCGTGCTCGTGGCCGGCGTCGCTACGTCCGCTCTACGACGTCGCCAGCGCGTGGGCGCGGCGCGGGCCTCAGCGGCACTGAGGAAAGGAGTCTGAGATGTTCGAGATGTATCGCATGCTCGGCGAGCAGCGCGAGGCGGAACTCCTTCGCGAGGCGCGGCGGCTTCAGGCCGGTCAGGCCGTCAAGGGCAGTGGGGTGCGGCGTACGCCGGGGCGGCGGTTGGTGTCGATGTTCCGCAGCAAGGCGGTCGTACGCCTGATTGGCCTTCTGGGCTCGACAGGACGCGGAGCCGAGAAGCCCGCACCCTCTCAGCTCGACCCTTAGGCCGGCGCGACGTCCATCAGTTCGGCGGCGGCACGGTGGGTGCCGAGGCTCGGCATCGGCCGTCGTGACGCGGCGCCCGGCATCGGCTTCGCCTGGGTCAGGCGACTGCGACCGAGCTGAGCTCGCTGTGGCCGATCGCCTCGAGCGTCCAGGGCCGAAAGAACGGTGTCAGGTCTTGCATTTCCGCTCGCGGACGAAGAACGGAAGAACGGTAGAACGGTGTCAGGTCTTGAAGAACGGTGTCAGGTCTTGCATTTCACGAGCCACCTCACGCGCGAAACCTACGGTCTGACTCCGTTGTCGTAGAAGAGGGTCAGCTCCGGTGAACTCCGAGTCGCGCACCAGCACTTCCTTCCTGAGGCTGCGCAAGTGCTGGCCAGGAGCCTCAACAACCACGTAGCGCCCGGGCGATAGCTCGACCTCAAACGAACCGTCATTCGTGGAGAAAGCGCCTCACGAACACCCATCGGCCATGAACTCCGCCCACTCTTCGAAGGATGCGCTGTGTCGCGCTGATCTCCCTCCACCCGCAGGGGGCGGGTTGCAGACAGCCGTAGATGACAGATCCTCGGATGCCTGACAAGCCGGCCGAGCTCCTTCCGCCGCGGTCGCTCGATTGGAGTTGGTACCCAACGATCGTTACGGCAAGTGCGATGAGCGCGATGCGCCACCAAGTACGGCTCCGCCAGAAGTCCACTGTTCTGCGCAAGCGCCTAACGTCTACCGACGCGGCGCCTGCGCAGAAGTTGGCGGCTTCCAGCCTGCTCGGCTTAGAGCCTATTCCGCTAGGCGTCCCCAGTTGGCTGCGCGCCAGGTGATCAGCCCGCAGGCGAGGTGGAGCATGGCGAGGTAGGTGTCGGCCCGTTTCTCCCAGCGGACGAGGATGCGGCGGAAGCGGTTGAGCC
>WNFU01023427.1_pt1 | contig 12298 bp, 10 predicted proteins | sample 5400121 | NCBI WGS metagenome assembly WNFU01 (sample SAMN13153360, study PRJNA577476) | soil metagenome | isolation source: 100 cm soil or saprolite under grassland replicate 1 | place: USA:California | collected 2016-06-15 | reverse complement strand
CGCCTTGCAAGGCCTCGCCAGTGGAATTACTCCCACTCACGCTTGCTTGGCTACTTGCCGAACGGGCAATCTACAAGATATCCTCCTTTCAGAATATTAGATCGGCCAGGATTATCCTGGCGCTTCCGAAGGACACGAATGATTCGGATATCTGTGGTTGGACTAAGAGCCGTAGGGTGCGCTTGCGCACCGTCTTACTCCCGAGCATAGAAATTCGCTGGACATGGTGCGCAAGCGCACCCTACAAACTCTCGTCGTTCTTTATGTCACGGAAATACATGCCAGCGGTGTGCCGGCAATTCGACGCAGGCGTTCTGCCCGACGATCAGATCCAGGTCACCTGCGAGCTTCGCCAGCAGCGTCACGCCGTTGATCTCGACTTCCGCGAGCGCGGCATCGCCGAGATAATGCCTGCTCGTCACTTTGCCGATGTTGCTGGCAATCCCATAGCTGGGTGAGGGTGTGACTTTCACATGCTCCGGCCGGATCGCTAATGTGACGGCAGCACCGTCGCTTACACCGCTTGGCAGACACGCGGCAATCAAGCCGAACGGCGATTCCACGTGGCCCGCGCCGGCGACTTTGCCGTCGAAGAAATTCATTTCACCGACGAACTGTGCGACGAATAGATTCGCCGGCCGGGCGTAAACTTCGTTGGGCGAAGCGATTTGCAGAATCTCTCCCGCATTCATCACGCAGACTCGATCCCCGAGGCTTAGCGCCTCGGCTTGATCGTGGGTAACATAAAGCGTCGTCACGCCGATCGACTTGGTGATCTTTCTGAGCTCGACGCGCATCTGCTCGCGCAAGCGCGCGTCCAAGTTGCTAAGCGGCTCGTCCATGAGCAATATCTTCGGCTCGGTCACCATCGCACGTGCCATCGCCACTCGTTGCTGCTGCCCACCGCTCAAGTCCGTTGCCGGCCGGTCTTCCAGGCCATCGAGCTGCACGCGCTTGAGCGCTGTGCGCACTTTGTTCGCCACGTCGCTCTTGGCAAATCGTTTGTGCCCCTGGGTCAGAGGAAACGCGACGTTTTGAAAAACGTTCATGTGCGGCCAGATGGCGTAGGACTGAAAAACCATTCCCAAATCGCGACGCTCCGTGGGGACATAAATCCGGCGCGTAGCCGAGTTGACCAATTCTCCCGCGATCTCGATTTCTCCGTTGTCCGGCCGTTCCAACCCAGCGACGCAGCGTAGCGTCGTTGTCTTACCGCAGCCGCTGGGACCGAGCAGAACACAGAACTCACCCTCGCCGACCTCGAGATTGATCGAGCGGAGCGCATCGACCCGCCCCTGTCGCGTACGGAAAGATTTTTCCAGGCCGCGGATGTTAATCAAATGACAACCTCATAGATGACTGGTGAAGATGGAGTGTTGGAATATTGGAATAATGGAGTGATGGGATTAATTCTCAATACTTCACCACTCCAACGCTCCAGTACTCCATTCTTCTAACTGGCTTCGCCGATTTCACCGATGCGTGAAAGCACCACGCGCACCGTCCCAACAACGATTGTGGCAAACAGGATCAAGATGACTCCCAAAGCCGCGACTTGAGGAACCCAACCGCTGCCCCAAAATTGCCAGACTACCGTGGAGATCACCACGTTGTTGCGCGTGTACAAGGTCAACGCCATCGTAACTTCACGGTAGGAAAGCATGCCGATCCAAACCCAACTGTTGAGCACACCGGCGGCGATCAGCGGCAGGACAATCTTCCACAAAACTCGTGGCACGGAGGCGCCGGCTACACGGCCCGCTTCTTCCAACTCGCGATGCACTTGGATCATCACGCTATTGGTCGTGCGCGTGCCATAAGCGATCCAGTTGATGGTGTGCGCGATGACGATGATGAAAACCGTGCCGTACAATGGAAACACATCGCGGTAGGAAAGCCCGAGGTACGCCAAACCCACTGCCATCAAAATCCCCGGCACGGCGTGCGGCACGAACGCCAGGGTATCGAGAAGGCCACGGAAGGAGACCTGTGTGCGAATTACGACCCATGACACAAGCACGCTCAATAACATCGTCAGCGTCGGCACAGCGAACATGAGAATCAGAGTATTGATGAATGGCTTGGCTCCGACATGAGTCGGAATTTCGCGGTAGTGTCTGAACGTCAACAAAGGCAGAGCATCCGCCGAAGGTAGCTGTAAATACGGCAGCAATGAGGTCCAAAGCAGAACTAGAAAAGGAATAAAGACTTCGATCGACAGATAAAAGAAAACAAACGCGAGTGCCGGCCATTTCCAAGACCGCAGTGCGATCTCGCGCGGGCGATAGCCACGACCGGTGATCACTGTGTACTTTTTGCCCTGCTTGACCAAGCGCACGTATAAGAACGCGAACACAAGGCCAAACAAGAGCATGATCGCCCCATACGCACCCGCCATGCCGTAATCCGGCAAGCCGGTGTTGGGCGAGGTTGATTGGAAGATCAATGAGCTCAAAACGATAATGCGGGCGGGCAGCCCAATGATCGCCGGCACTTCGAAAACTGCGAGAGCCGTCATGAAAAGATAAACCATCACAGCGGCGATGGCCGGCCAGGTGATCGGTATATTGATTTTGAGAAAGGTTCTGAGCTTGCTGACGCCGGACGTATAAGCCGCCTCTTCCAGCGACGGATCCATCGATCGATACGCTGCGGCGAGCATGAAAAAAGCGCCGGGAACGAATGAAATACCCTGAACGAAAGCCATGCCGGGTAGGCTGTAGAGATTGAACGGGGGCGCGGCCAGGTCGAATATCTGCTGGAGCCATTTGTTCAACAAACCGATGCGCGGGCTGAGCAGGATGATCCAAGCGATGGTGCGGAGAAACACGGGAATCAATATGCCGATGGTGAGCAGAACGTAAATGGTCTTTTTCAGCGGAATATCCGTCCGCATGAGGATCCACACCAGAGGCACGGTGATGAGCAGGGCCACGCTGACGCTCGTCACCGCGAAGAAAAGCGTGTTCAAGAGCACTTGATAGGTCCTGGGATTGGCATACACGTCGAGGTAGTTTGCCAGTGTCAACGGAACCGTTTCGCCGGGAAAACCGGTGCGCAGACTCATGAGAATCACCATCACTACCGGCACGCCGATGAGAACCATCAGGAATAGAGACAGGCCCGACGCGAATAGCGACACACCCTGGGATTTGAGACGCGCCAGACCCTCTCCTGCGGCGACAAAAACTTCGCGACGCGATTCTGCTTTCATTTCAACTCTGCTTGAGCAGCTTGAATGTTTTGAACAATTGGAACCGCTGAAACGATTTAATTGTCGAATCCAAAAACTTTTCCGTACTGCCGGGTCAATTTATCGACGAGCTGTGCCTGGTCTTGCTTCATGAACACCACCGTCTTTCCTTGGATAAACTGATAGGCTTTAGTACCGGGTACGTAGGCTGAAGAGTGGCCAGTGTGTTTCTCCCAAAGCTGTTGGCCTTCCTTTGTGCTCATAAAAACCGTGAACAAATGGCCGACGTTCGGATGCGGCGCGCCCTTGAGAACGCCGACGTGATACTCCGGCGACACCACTGGTTGGACGGCGTCGGCAAAGACCAGTGGCGCTCCTTGTTGTGCCGATTCGTGGAGCTGGCTGTCCTGCATCGTCGCGGAGATCAATACTTCGCCCAAAAGAAGCCGTTGGGCCATTTCGCCGGCACGGCTTAAAGTCGGTTGCATAGCGGCTAATTTCTTGACGAAGTCCGTGGTCTTCTCTTCACCCCATGAACCCGCGGCCAGGCGCGCAAAATGATGCACGGAGCTGGTCACGCCCAATTTGCCGCCTTTCCATTTGGCATCGAGCAGATCTTCCCAGCGCTTCGGCACGTCCTTGGCCGGCAAGGTTTTCTTGTTGTAGGCCGGCAGCGCGAACTGGTTGGCGATCGAGATAACGCCGTTGTCATATTCGATGATTTTCGGATCGACACCGAGACTCTTGTAGTCGAAGGTCTTGTGCAATTTTCGAAACCAAAGCGAGCCGTGATGTGAGTCCGTGACAACCATGATGTCCCACTCCGGCGGCTGCCCTGATGCCGAGAGGCCGACGACCTTGCCGATATCGCGCGTCATGTTCCCTGAAGCGCTGAAATTCAGCTTGATATTGAGGCCGTATTTTTTGTTGAACGCCCCGGCCAACTCCTTTGCTCCATCGGGACCGAGTGTGGACGGACCGTAGAATTCGATGACACCTTCTTTTTTGGCACCGGCAATCAAATCATCGACCACTGCCGCTGTGGCCTGTTCGACCGAGGCCCCTAACAGCACAGCGGCCAAGCCGAAAACGGACAACAGTTTTGAATTCGCCATGACTTCCTCCTCGGACCTAGCTAGTAGTTAGACGCTTCCGCGTAAAAACTTTCATCGTAGTAAGTCGTCAAATCTTTTCCCAACTGCGGAGTGAGTTGGAAGAGAATTCTCAGATCGAGCACGGACTGGAGCCCGGAACAATTCAATTGCCCCGTTGCCGGCAACTGACGCAAGCGATTGACTGCAGCCTTCTCATCGAGATTTTCAGCTGCAATAACAAGCTTCACCGCCTCGGCTTGGTTCTTTTCACCACGGCACCAACCCAGCGCGTCGTTCCAAGTACGAAGAAACTTGATCAGGACACCGCGATTCTCCCCAGCCCACTGGCGAGTTGTCGCATATACTCCTCCGGGATAATCCGGCAGCACCTCGCGATGATCGGCGAAGCGCACCATGCCCGCCGCGACGGCCTTGCCATCCCATGGAGCGTTTAACACTCCGGCAAAGGTTTCACCCTCAATCATCGAATCCAGGCGGTAACCGGTCGTTCCTTTTGCGATCAGCGTGTAATCGCCGCGATCCATTTCCAATCCATGAGCCAACAGCACGCGGCGAAGGACGAGCGCGTACGCGGTATCGACGGCGTCCACCGCCATCGCTTTGCCACGGAGATCTTCCCAAGACTTAATTTCCGGTCTGACGTATACGGGCAAAATATTTACTCGTGCTACTTGTGAGACAGCGACAAACTCTGCTCCTTCACGCCCCGACCAGCCCAGCACGTTGTCGAACGCGGTCGACACGATCTGCCAAGACCCTTTGCCAAGCCCGCGCATTTGTTCTGTCGAGTTAGGCGTGACCATGACATCGACGTCCAGATCCGCGGCGGCGAAAAGCCCCTTCGCGCGCGCGACGATCAGCGCGGCGTCGACGTTAAAAACGTTGATGAGCAAGCGATGAGGCATAGTTGACGTAAAATACGATTCTCTCCCCCTTTCAAGATACGTGTCGCAATCTGCGCAAGCACATCGATGTCATGCTGAGCAAAGCGAAGCATCTCGTATTTTCAGGCGGTTACAAAGTCGAGATTCTTCGGCTACACCTCAGAATGACATTCCGACACAGTCTCTCAACGGGGGAGAGTTAGAGCGGCGCTGATTCGATATTTTCGTCGCTACGTTTCGGCACCCCCATCTCAATCTTCCCCCGTCGACGGGGGAAGAGGCTTCCGATCCGTTGTTAACTGCGATTAACGAATTTAATGATCACTGAATCTTCGGCCCCGTATACTCCAGCACGTAGAGCCCGCCTTTGATCCGATCGGTCACGTAAATCAGCCCGTCGGTATCTACATAAAGATCATTGAACATCGGCGCTTTCTGTCCTTCAGGTGCCGGAGGAATGAAGAAGCCGACTTCCTCGGGGCGAAATTTATTTCTGATATCGAACACACGCAAGCCGGCATTGTAATACGTAATAAAGATAATGTTCTCGCTCTGAAACGAGCCGAGGCGATTTTCGTGCACGTTATGCGGACCGAAACGCAATCCGCGCTTGCAGAAGTCGCCCTCGGGCACAGGGCAGGAGCTCACGATCACCGGATTTCTCTCTTCGCGAATATCGATGAGCCAAACTCTTTTCTCGCCTTCGTTGCAATCGTATTTGACCGACTCATCGACCGCCACGACGAGGTTCCTTCCCGGCAGCGGCAAGGTCGTGTGGGCGTAGCCACCGAACGGCGGGCTCCAGTCGATGCGACTTATCGTCTTGGGCTTGCTTATGTCGGAGATGTCGATAATGACCATGCCGGCATCGACCAGCGCCAAGTAGGAACGGTCACCGTGCGGAATCGCGCCGTGCACATGAAAGTGCTCGCCGGGAAACGGCATCCAGTCAGGTGGCGTCTCCTCACCTTCTTTTGTTCCAGGGATCCACCAGCGGCCGACTTCTTTGGGATTCGCAGGCTGAGAAATGTCCGCGATCAAGTAGGCTCGTTCTTTGATTCCCGGTAACATCGCGCCGACGTGAGCGTATTTCCCGTCCGTGAACCACATACGGTGAACGCCTTTGCCGGGAAGCTTCAAGTAGCCGATCTCGCGTGGCTCGGTGGGCTTTTCGATGCTGTAGATTTTGATGCCTGCTTCGTTCGGCACGCTAGCAGGAACCGATTTATCGAAATAGGGCCGCTCTTGATTCTGAATCAAAATATCGCCGGCGATCTGGACTTTATGCGCGTGCGTGTTCGGCGCGTGCGGCATCTGCGTTACCACGCGCGGATCGCTCGGATCAGCCACGTCGACGATGCTCAGAGCCATCGGCGATGTGCCGAGATGAGCGAGATAAACGTAACGGCCTTGCTTCAACAATTGCATGCCGTCGCCATGACCGTTCAAGTCATGATGGCCGATGACTCTCATGTTCCAGCTTTCGCTGTTTACTTGGATCTCGGCGATATTCATGATGTACCTCGATTCCGCCGCTGAATTTGGCGGCCGCTAGCTTTTGGCTATGTGCTTGGTTCTGTTATACTTCCGAGCTCTCAATGTCAACAATATCGGACGTATTGGCTGACACCGGTTTATATGTTAATAGGCCGCGTACGTAAGCTAATCTTCGTCAATCTAGAGTAGGGATGCCATGAAACGAACTCTGATCCTTGCAGTGTTCATACTTGTCGTCTTCCACAGCACTCTACACGCGCAAACCAAGCGCATCGCCGTAGCATACAGCGCCATCAGCGCCACGCAGTCCGGTTTTTATCTCGCCAAAGATGCCAAAATTTTTGAAAAGCACGGCCTTTATGTCGATCCGGTTTACGTCGCTGGCGCCAGCCGGATACAGCAAGCGATGATCGCGGGCGAATTTACGTTAGCTTTGGGCGGCGGCAATATCGTCACCGTGAATCTTGCAGGCGGTGACGTTGTGATCATTGGAGGCGTGGTCAACGTCCCGTCTTTCTATCTCTTCGTTCAGCCAGCGATCAAAAGGCAAGAAGACTTGAAAGGCAAAGTTTTGGGAATTACGCGCTACGGTGCGTCGACAGATGGCTCTTTGCGCTTGTTGCTAAAAAAATGGCGCTTGGAGCCCGATCGCGATGTAAAAATTCTCCAAATGGGAGGGCAGCCGGAAATTCTTGCCGGGATGCAGGCCGGGGTTGTCCACGGAGGAATTCTGTCTTCGCCCGGCGACTTTAAAGCCAAGAAAGCCGGCTTCTCCATGCTCGCCAATTTCGCCAAAGAAGGGATCGATTACCCAACCACGGGCCTCGTTTCGACCCGTTCCACGATTAACAAGGATCGAGACACTGTAAAGCGATTCCTGATGGCGTACAGCGAGGCGGTGGATCGGTTATTTCGAGATAAGGAGCTCGCGATCAAAGTGATCGGCAAGTGGACGCGCACGCAAGATCGGGAGACGCTGGAATCCTCGTACGAATACGCCACGAATTTTATCGAGCGACCACCGCGCCTTCCTTTCAAAGCTATCGAAATGGTCATTTCTGAAACCGCTGAAACCGACCCGCGCGCCAAGGGACGCAAAGCCGAGGAGTTCATCGATCCATCGATCTACAACGAGTTGGAAAAATCCGGTTACTTCAAGGCACTGGGTCGTTAGTTCAACAGGGTGCGTATTTTATCAACCGTTCGCCAATCGCTTGATCTCGGGTCGGTGCGTCCGGCGACGATCTGTCAATCAAGAACCACACCTTGAACGCCATCGTACTCAAAGAATTCGGTGGTCCGGAAGTATTGCGTCTTGAAGGCGTGCCCACACCCAAGCCGGCAGTGGGCGAGATTTTGATAAAAGTCCACTCGGTCTCGGTCAACCGCACACTCGATTGCGTTGTCCGCTCTGGCAAGTATCCGGTGAAGATTCAGTTGCCTCATGTGCTCGGCGCCGATCCTGCTGGCGAAGTCGTCGATCTCGACGATGGCATCACGAAGTTCAAACCAGGCGATCGCGTTGCGGTCATCTCGGCGACCCCCTGTCAAAAATGTGCGCCATGTCTCAAAGGCGAAGATTTCAATTGCGTCGACAGTAAACGGATCGGCGTCGACCGTTGGGGCGGCTACGCGGAGTTGATCTCAGTGCCGGCGCGCTACGCAGTAAAACTTCCGGACGAAATCTCCTTTGCTGAGGGGACGGTCATCACGCGCCACTTTCCTATGGCCTTCCATCTTCTTGCAAGCAAAGCCGCCGTAAAGCCCGGTGAACGCGTATTGGTTATGGGCGCAACCGGCGCTCTGGGAAGCTCCTGCGTACAAGTCGCGAAGATGCTTGGCGCCAAAGTGATCGCCGGCGCGGGAACCGACGAACGGGTCGAGCTCGCAAGGAAGTACGGCGCCAATTGCGGAATTAATTATCGTCAGCATGATCTTACCAAAGAGGTCATGCGCCTCACGGATAACGAAGGCGTGGACATAGTCTGCGAAAATATTTCGGATCCCACTCTTTGGCCGGGCGCGTTCGCAAGCCTCGCCATCAATGGACGGCTGGTCACGGCCGGGGCGCACGGCGGCGGCACCGTGACCCTCGATGCGAAGCGTTTATACATGCGCCGCCTGCGCGTCATTGGAGCGGCCGGAACCAGCTTGGCGAATGTGGAAAAAGCTTTGGCCGCGGCGCGGCAAGGAAAGGTCCGCGCAATCATCAACCGAACCCTGCCGCTGCGCGACGCGGCGGAAGCCCACCGCATCGTTGAAAACAACCAGATCGCCGGGAAGATCATTCTAGACCCGACGCAAGATTAGAAACCGCTTACTCACGCCAAGGCGCCAAGCTCGCGAAGTGACGGACCAACCCGTCATCCCGAACGAATGTGAGGGATCTGAGTATGATTTCTCCCCTTCGGTCGAAATGACAAAGCTCCCCTGGCGATCTTTGCGCCTTTGCACGAGTATAATTCCAGCGACTGCACCGTTTACACAGTTCAAGCCATCGTGCTAAACACGAAACAACGAGTCCGAGGAGGTGGCCCATGGCCCAGATCGTGTCGATCATCGGCATCACCCACAACCCCTTCATGCCGCGCATGTTCAAACAGCCGCAGCAACCGCCCGGCGCGGCCAAGGTCAAAGAACGAATCGCCATGATGCGGCAAAAACTCGCCGACGCGAAGCCCGACGTGCTCGTCTGCATCGGCAACGATCACTTGCATCAGTTCTTCATGGACAATATGCCCGCCTTCATGATCGGCAAGATGGATCAGTACGACGGAACTTTTTATGACGAAGAACGGGAGTTCGGTTTGCCGAAATGCAAACTGGCGGGTGACGTAGAAGTTTCCGATGCAATCATGGAAGGCGCCTTCGACCGCGGCGTCGATTTCTCCTATTCCAACGAGCTGACCATCGACCATTCAATCATCGTGCCGATGCTGTTCGTGCGACCGGAAATGGATATTCCCGTTGTGCCGATCCTGACCAATTGCATCGCGCCGCCGATGCCGAGACCAAGGCGTTACTTCGAAGTCGGCAAAGCGATTCGAGGCGCTATCGATAACCTGCCGACGAACAAACGCATCGGCGTCCTAGTCAGCGGCCACCTGTCATTGGAGGTCGGCGGCCCGAAACAATTCGAGCGCCACCTCACCGACCCCAACTTCGACGCCGCCGCCGTTGGCTGGATCGTAAACGGCGACATCGACGGCGCCGCCGAAGGCTGCACGCCTGAGAAAATGATCAAGTCAGGCAATATGACCAGCGGATATTTGAATTTCTTGATGATGATGGGCGTTGCGAACTCGACGAAACCGTCCCACGCGGAGGGATTGGATGCGGGTTTTCCTGCGATCCCGTTCTTTAGCTGGGATAAACAAGCGTAGTACGAGGTAGCGTCAGCCGGGAAAAGGAACGTATTAAATGGATTGGAGAATTCTCGGTACGGTTTTTACTTCGGTCTTTATCGCTGAGCTCGGTGACAAAACCCAGGTCGCAACGATGCTGTTCGCGTCGGACAAAGAGACAAGCAAGCTAACCGTTTTTGCCGGAGCTTCGGCGGCGCTGATTGTGACATCGGCGCTCGGAGTCGTCGCTGGCACTTTTCTTTCTAATTATGTCAGCGAAAAACTCCTTCAATACATAGCGGGCGTCGGCTTTATCGCGATCGGGATATGGACGCTGATTAAAACCTAACCTGAGACAAACCAAGGAGCCGTCGGTGCAACCGCGGCCGAAAGTCGTTGCCGCCGATAGGAATGGAAGTAAGTACATTTGCCACGTCCGACCACATCGGTGAGCGCATGACAAAGACATTGGCTCCGTTGTAAATGCCTACTGTAACTAGAGTCGGACCTTACCGATTCTTCTTTTACGCGAGCGATCGCGATGAGCCCGCCCACGTTCACGTCGAGCGGGAAGATAAAGTTGCAAAGTTCTGGTTTGACCCACTTCGGTTGCAACCGCGGTTGATATCGAAGTGCCAAACGCTGAAAGCGTAACCGTCACCGGAGATACTCTGTCCGTTGATTTGAGCGACGGGCGCACGATTTCCGTGCCTCTATCTTGGTATCCACGACTATTGTACGCGTCGCAAAAGGAGCGCAGGAGCTGGCGACTAATTGGTAAGGGACAGGGAATACATTGGGAAGGTGTTGACGAGGATGTTAGCGTCGAAGGGCTAATAGCCGGCAAACCTTCGGCTGAGAGTCAGTCGTCGTTTGCAGCATGGCTGGCAGCTCGGACATCTCGCCCGGCCAAGCGGTTAAACGGGCGGTCCCGGCGGCGTCGAGCGTGACCAAGGAGAGACTATGAGCAAGTACCTCATGAACAAGCTGATTCACCTCGTCAACATGAACGAAGAGGCGGAAAAGGAATACAGAGCAACGCCGCGCGAGTTCGTCGAGAAGTGGGAGAAAACTCAGAAGCTGAAACTCGATCCGAAGGAGCGCGAAGCGCTGGCGACCAAAAACTACGGCAAACTCTACGCGCTCGGCGCGCATCCGTTTACGCTGTGGAGTTTCACCGAAGCGGTCTGCGTGCAGGAAATGCCGCGCGAAGAACTGGTGGCAGATTACAAAGCGAAAGCCGCAAAAGCAGGCTACCCGAATTTTAAAACGTGAAAAAATAGGCGTGAGCCGCGAGGCAACAGGCATGAGGCGGGTACGAAAAAATGTAGGGGCACGGCATGCCGTGCCCCTACCCCTATTTCAGAAGCTTAGTTGCGAGCGCGATGGCCGGGTCTCTGATCTTTCGCACCGACGATTCCAGGTGGGTCTCCAACCGAAGGTACTCTTCCACCGTCATCACATCCTTACAGCCCTGAATGCCGAATTCCTTCAACCATTCCGTGCTCACATCCTGCCGGCGCGTGCCCTGGGTCATCGCCTTGCCGTAAGTTTCCTGACCTTCTTTGCTGAGGAACCAGTTCACGAAAATTTTCGCCGCGTTCGGATGGGGCGGATTTTTCACCACCGTTACCACGCCGCTGCCGTTGTTGGCGTGCGCGCCTTCTTTGATTTTCGGAACGGGTTTTACCGGCAGGCCCGCTTTGATGAAAGGATCATAACTGTAATGGCTGAGACCGATCGTAAACGCTAGCTTTCCTTTTGCGAGGGAATCCGCGAGCTGCCGCAAGTTCTGACCGACGAGAAGATCTTGCTGTGTTAGTTTTTGTAAATACTCCTCGCCTTTCACTTTCCATAAAAAAGACCACGTGTTTTGTCCCGAACCGGGATTGCGCGGATCGAGAAAGCCGATTCTGCCTTTCCACTTGGGATTGAGCAAATCGTCGAACGAGCGAATCTCATTGGGTTCGACTTGGTTACCGTTGTACCACAGGGTTTCGCTCGTGTAGCAGAGAAATGCGTAAATTTGCCGTTTGCCGCCCACGTTATCTTCCCAGATGTGCCCGCCCCACCAATTCTTCGGATCTTTGACTTCCGGCAAGATCATGTACGATTGAAAATCATCGGCGGCTCCGGCTGCGACCATCGAAAGAGGCGTGGCTCCTCCCGCCACGAGTATATCGAAATAACGAACCCCAGCGTTGAATTCGGTGATAATCCGCGTCACATTTTCCGGACCGCGGGCCGACAGCAGTTCAGTGGCGA
>WNFU01008010.1_pt1 | contig 12299 bp, 11 predicted proteins | sample 5400121 | NCBI WGS metagenome assembly WNFU01 (sample SAMN13153360, study PRJNA577476) | soil metagenome | isolation source: 100 cm soil or saprolite under grassland replicate 1 | place: USA:California | collected 2016-06-15 | reverse complement strand
CTCCTCGCCGGCCGGCGCCTCGTCCGGCTCTTCCTGCGGCACCGCGCCTTCCCCGAGCACGAACTCGAGCCCGAGGTGGCGGCCGGTCAGCTCGAGGAGCGCTTCTCGGAGCAGGTTCGCGTTCTTCGGCTCCTCGGCGAGCTTGCGATGGAAGGAGGCGTTCGGCGGAAACTCGATCGTGAGCGTGTCGTCCGCGAGTGCGACCGGGCGCGCCTCCGTAAGCATCGACGCGGTGGGGATCGACCGCTCGCTCACGGCCGCGAGGACGCTGCGCTGCCAGGCCTCCTGCAGCTGCTCGAGCTCGACGTCGGGTAGCCCGGGCGGCGCCGTCCGCTCCGGCACCGTCTCGGGACCAGGTCCCGGGACAGTGCCTGGTCGGCCACGTTCGAGCTGGTCCAGCCGGTAGGCGATCGCGTCGCGGGACATGTCTGCCGCCGGGCGCGTGACCTTGACCAGCGCGAGCTCGAGCGGCAGCCGCGGGTCGCCGCCCTGGCGCATGTCCTCGACGGCCACGGCGAGGAGGTCGATCAGTCGCACGACCGTCGCCGCGCCCAGCTGATTCGCCTGCGCGGCGAGCCGCTCGCGCGTCTCGTCGGTCAGCGGCAGCGACTCGGGCACCTCGTGCATGTGCTGGACGAGCATCAGCGCGCGGAGGTGCTCGAGCAGATCGAGTACGAGTCGTCCGAGATCCTGTCCCTGCGCCGCGAGCTCCTCGATGACGGTGAGCGCGCCCGCCGTGTCCTGGTCGACGACGAGGTCGCACAGCCGGAACAGCGCCTCCTCCTCGACGGCTCCGAGCAGCTGCAGCACTGCCTGCACCGTGATCTGTCCCTGCGTCGCCGTCGAGAGCTGGTCGAGCGTGGAGACCGCGTCGCGGAACGAGCCGCGCGCGCCGCGAGCGATCAGCGACAGCGCCTGGTCGGGGACGTCGATGCCCTCGCCGTCGGCGACGCGCCGCAGCAGCTGGACGAGCTCCGCAAGCCGCGGCCTCTGGAACACGAACGTCTGGCAGCGCGAGCGAACCGTCGGCAGCACCTTCGCGAGGTCCGTCGTGCAGAAGACGAAGACGAGGTGCGGCGGCGGCTCCTCGATCAGCTTCAGCAACGCGTTCCACGCGGCGTCCGTCAGCTGGTGCGCCTCATCGAGGATGTAGACCTTGTAGCGCCCCTCCGCGGGTTGCAGCACGACGCGCTCACGGATCTCGCGGATGTCGTCGATGCCACGCTGCGACGCCGCGTCCATCTCGACGACGTCGAGTGAGCTGCCGTTCGCGATCGCCACGCAGGCGTGGCAGGTCTTGTCGGGATTCGGCGTCGGCCCCTTTTCGCAATTGAGGCCTTTCGCGAGGATGCGGCCGAGCGACGTCTTGCCGGTCCCGCGCGGGCCGGCAAAGAGATAGGCCTGGCGAAGCTGTCCGGCGGCGATCGCGTTCTTCAGCGTCCGCACGACCGGCTCCTGGCCGACGACCTCGTCGAAGTCCTGGGGCCGATATTTCCGGTAGAGCGCGGTCACAGACCGATTCAAGCAGAGTAGGATCAAGGGGTGCGCGCTGCGGCTCCACAAGCGGCAAGGGTCACGCCTGAGCTGATCATGGAGCTGCGCCGGCCGCTGGATCTCGCGGTCTCGTCCGACCGAGCACGGCTTGCGTACATCGTCTCGCCCTCGTTCCGGGAAAAGGGTAAGCCGCTCGAGACGAGGCTCTGGATCGACGGCGCGGAGGCCACTGAGTCGGGTGCCGCCGAGGCGCTGCCGCGCTTCGCGCCCGACGGGAAGCTCGCCTACGCGTCGGACCGCGGTCACCCCGGGCGGATGAGCGTGTGGATTGACGGCCGAGGAGAAGTCGGAGAGATTCGTGGTTCCGTCGAGGACCTCCAGTGGTCACCGGACAGCCGCTCGCTGCTCGTGCTCGCCGCCGATCTCGGCTCGGACCGCGCCGGCGCGCAGACGGCGACGAGGATCAAGGAGGCAGGCGCAGAGGAGGAGGACCCGAAGGTCTTCCGTCCGGCGGCGCACTGGCGCCGGCTCTTCCTGGTCGACGCGGAATCCGGCGCGACGACCGAAATGAGCCCCGAAGGTGTGAACGTCTTCGAGTTCAGCTGGGCGGGCGGGAAGGTCGCCGCCGTGTGCACCGACGATCCGTCCGAGAGCGCGTGGTACGACGCGTGGATCGGGCTCATCAACCTCGACTCGCGCAGCGTCGAGCGTGTGCACACCGCCGAGTGGCAGCTGCAGTGCCCGTGCATCTCGCCCGGCGGGCGCGTTGCGTGGATCGAAGGGTTTGCCTCCGACCGTTCTGTCGTCACCGGCACGGTGCACCTGCTCGGAGTCGGCCCCCTCGCGCCGGACCTTGACGTGACGTGGCTCGCCTTCGCCGACGAGGACACGCTCTGGTACGCGGGCTCGCAGCGCAGCGGCACGATCGCCGGCCGGCTGGCCGACGACGGGACCTACGAAGAAGTCTTCTCCGGCGACGCCGTCATCGGTCTGCGCTTCCAGCCCAGGATCTGGCCGAGCAGGGACGGCTCCAGCATTGCTGCGATCTTCGAGAGTCCGTACGACCCTCCGGAAGTCGTCTTCCTCGAGGACGGCGTGCCGCGGCCGGTGACGGCGCTGAATGCGGACCTGGCGCCCGAGTTGCGCGTCTGCGACTGGCGGACGTACACCTGGCAGTCGTTCGACGGGCTGGAGATGGAAGGACTGCTTGCGCTCCCGCAGGGCTACGACGGCGGCGCGCTCCCGCTACTCGTCGACGTGCACGGCGGCCCGACGGGCACGTGGTCCTGGCAGTTCGCGCTCTCGGGTGGCTGGCCGCAACTGCTCGTCTTGGAGGGCTATGCCGTCTTCTTCCCCAACCCGCGAGGCTCGAGCGGGCGCGGGCAGGAGTTCGCGCGCGCGAATCTCGGCGACATGGGGGGCGGCGACTTCAAGGACATCCTCACGGGCGTCGACGCGCTCGTGCGCGACGGCATCGCCGACGACGCGCGCGTCGCGATCACGGGCGGCAGCTACGGCGGCTTCATGGCGTCGTGGGCGGCGACGCAAACCGACCGGTTCGCGGCGTCGATCGCGTGTGCCGTCGTCACGGACTGGACGAGCTTCCACTACACGACGAACATCGGGCAGTTCGACGCCCTCTTCCTGCAAGGAGAGCCGAACGATCCTGCGGGGCCGTACCCGAAATGGTCCCCGGTCTTCCACGCGCACAAGTGCAAGACGCCGACGCTGATCATCCACGGCGAGGACGACCTGTGCACGCCGCTGCCGCAGGCGACGGAGTTCTACAACGCGCTCGTGGAGGCAGGCTGTGAGGTCGAGCTCGTCGTGTATCCGCGCGAAGGCCACGGCTGGTCGGAGCGCGAGCACCAAGTCGACGCGTGGAACCGTCTCCATGCCTGGTTGGAAAAACACGTCAAGAACCGCACCCCCTCCGAATAACGGGCCGCGGGCGCCGCGGCTCGGCCGCGGTGCACCCCGGCGATGGCCGAAGCCAACCAGCTTCCAATCACAGGCTTTCCGCACGCGCGCCGCAGGCGCGCCTGCATAACTCCGCGGAAAATGCGCAGCATTTTCCGCGGCATTAACCGCGGGGACCTGAGGACGAATCCTTAGCGCTGCTTCCTCCCGGACCTGACGCGGTTCGGAACGCCTCAGTCCCGCGGCGGGATCAGTCTAGCGAGGCTCGCGTTAGCATCGCGCGGTGCCGGCGAGCACTGTTTGCCTCACGTTCGACTTCGACGCTCTATCGGTGTGGTTCGGCTACGAGCGAACAACGCCGGCGATGCTCGCCCGCGGTGAGTACGGCGCGCGAGTCGGTGTCCCGCGCGTGCTCGAGCTGCTCGAGCGCCACGACCTCCGCGCGACCTTCTTCGTCCCCGGCCACACCGTGGAGTCGTTTCCGCTCGAGACCGCGTCGATCCTCGAGCGTGGCCACGAGCTCGCGCACCACTCGTACGCGCACGTGGATCCTTCGCAGCAGTCTCGCGACGAGGAGCTCGCGGACCTGGAGCGCGCGCTCGCCGTCCTCGAGCGGATCGGCGTTCGTCCGCTCGGCTACCGCTCGCCTTCGGCCGATCTGTCGGAGTCGACGCTCGAGCTGGTGGAGGAACACGGCTTCGTCTACGACTCGAGCCTCATGACGGACGACTACCGCCCGTTCCATCCTCGGGTCGGTGACCGTGTCTCACGCAGCGAGCCGCTCGTGCGCGGGCGCGAATCGCGCCTCTGGGAGCTGCCGATGTCTTTCGAGCTCGACGACTGGGTGCACTTCCAGTTCAACTTCGCCCCGTACCGCAAGGGCGGCGCGACTCCAAGCGCGGTGTTCGAGATCTGGCAGGAGGAGTTCGACTGGATGGAGGCGCACGTCGACAGAGGCGTACTGACGGTCTGCATGCACCCGCAGGTGATCGGGCGAGGCCACCGGATTGCGATGCTCGAGCGGTTCATCGAGTACTGCCGCGCCGCGGGCGCGCGCTTCAAAGCGCTCGAGGACGTCGCGCAGGCCCTGTAAATCCTCGTTGCAACCGACAAAGCGCGGCGTAGAAACCTAAGCGCGCGCTTTTCGCGACCGACCTACGGTGGGTTCGCCGCGCTGCCTCGGCGCGAGCGACTTCATCGGAAAGGGTTTCTTCATGCGGCTTAGTAGGACTTTGTTACTCACGTCTGCGGAAGAGCGTTAACTGCTCGAGGTCGACGGGCTGGTTGCAGGTTCGGCAGCGGCCGGCCCAGCAGCGCAGGACGGGCTGCAGGAGCAGCACTGCCTGCGGCAGCGTCAGGCCGGCCGCGGGGCTTTTGGGTCGAGCCGTTCGAGCGTGAGGAAGGCGTGCGCGCAGGTGACGAGCGCGCAGTGGTGGTGGAAGCCGGCATAGCTTCGGCCTTCGTAGTGGTCAAGCCCGAGCTCGCCCTTGAGCTGGCGGTAGTCGAGCTCGATCGTCCAACGCAGGCGCGCCAGGCGGGCGAGCCGCTCGCGGCTGGTGTTCGCGGGCAGGTTGGAGAGCCAGTAGTCGCGCGGGGCTTCGTCGCCCTCGGGCCATTCGATGATCAGCCACTCCGAGCGTGGCGGCTGGTGATCGTTTCTGACCGGGTGGGTAGCGACGACACGGACGAAGGCGAAGCGGCTGGAGACGCTCTCGCCCGCCGCTGTCGTCCGGCAGGGCAGCGTCTTCCACGCCGTCGCCGGCAAGCGCTCGGCCAGTGCCCGCACCGACTCCGGTTTGCGGTCGGGGCGGGCGACCGACCGCCGCCTGCCGACCTTGCCGTTGCGCTCGGGCACCGCGAAGGTCGTCTCCGGGCCGTAGACGCTGATCTGGGTCGAGACGGCGACCACGTACTCCAGCTCGCGTGCGTGCAGCCTCGTGCGGAAGCTGCTGTCGTCGCCGTAGGCGCAGTCGGCCAGAATCGGCGCTTGCGGGATCTGCCACTCGCCTGCCTGCTCGACCAGTGAGCCGGCAAGTTGCGGTTTCGTCTCGAAGACGACGCTCTCGGGGATCTTCGTCTTCCGCCGCCGCCCCCGGTCGTCGCACCACTCCTCGGGCAGGTACAGGCGCCAGCCGAGCGGCAGCGTGCCCCGCTCGCCGACCGCGTGCACGCTGACCGTGATCTGGCAGTTGCCGATCTTGCCCAGCGTGCCCGAGTACTGGCGCTTCACCCCCGGCGAATGCTTGCCGTCCTTGACCACGCCGGTGTCGTCGACGACCCACGCCAACACACCGATCTCGGGCGCGACCCGCTCCGCGCACGCACGCACAAGCAGCCCGGGATCCCAGGGCGAGTCGGCGAGAAACTGCTGCATCGACTCGTACCGGGCCGGCGTCTCCTCCAACCGAAGCAACGTCGGCTGCAGGCTCTTGCGACCACCTTGCTCGATCAGGCCACGCACGTACAGGAGCGCGTTCTCACGCTGCCGCCGAAGCGGCAGCCGATCAGCCACATCCGCAACGAACTCGGCCAGCCGCTCGCGCACCCCCACCGCGGGCGCCTCGAATGCGAGTGCAGTCTCCATCCTCTCCTCCTTCGAACGATGACCGCCACCGCGGACACCGTTCGACACAAAGCAAGAGGACCCTTCAACGAGCTAACAAAGTCCTATTAGGTTTTTGACTCGGATCGCGGCACTCGGATTTGCGGCCATCTTCACGAGCGTCGGCGTCGCTGCGGCGACAGGTATGGACACGAAGCAGGACAAGCAGCTCAAGGTGTGCGTCGACGTGAAGAGCGGTGCCGTGCATGCGGCGAAGAAGAACCACTGTGCGCGCGGCGAGCGCACGGTGTTCGTGAACGCGAAGGGTGCACGCGGCCGGCCGGTGCGCAGGGCCCCGCAGGTGAGCCCGGAGCCGCCGGCTCGGCGGGAGCGCAGGGCAGCCAGGGCATCCAGGGCATCCAGGGCGCGAAGGGCGACACGGGCGCCACGGGCGCACAGGGCGCGAAAGGCGACAAGGGCGACACAGGCGACACGGGTGCCACGGGCGCACAGGGCACGAAAGGCGACAAGGGCGACACGGGCGACAAGGGCGAAACGGGCGACACGGGCGCACAGGGCGACAAGGGCGACGACGGCGCCGCCGGCCTGGAGGGCGTCGACACCCTTCTGCCTGGGGAGGCATGCCTGACGGGAGGCTTCGTCCTCCACACGCTCATCGCCGACGTGACGGTTTGTAACGGGCTCGTGGGCGCGCAGGGCGAGATGGGTCCCCAGGGCGAGATGGGTCCCCAGGGCGAGACGGGTCTTCAGGGCGAGACCGGACTTCAGGGCGAGATGGGTCTTCAGGGCGAGACGGGCCCGCAGGGCCTGCCGGGCACCGACGGGGAGAATGGGCTTCCGGGCGCCGACGGCAGCAATGGCGGCGACGGCGCTGCAGGCGTGCAGGGCGCGACCGGTCCCGAAGGTCCGGCCGGCCCCGACGGTGCCACGGGCCCGCAGGGCGAAGCCGGCCCGGCAGGCGCCACCGGCGCCCAAGGCCCGGCAGGCGCCACCGGCGCCCAGGGCCCGGCAGGTGCAACGGCGCGGCCGGCCCGGCCGCCTCGGTTGCCTACGGGCGGCTGAGCATCCCGGCCGGCGCGGCGGGTGGAGCCGTCACGGTCACGAACTCGTCGCACATCACGAGCGCGACCAAGCTGGCGGACGCGACGGGCAAGGGCGTCATCTGCCTCGTCACGGACATCGCTGTCAGCAACATCCAGGCGACGGCGGCGTTCTACACGCCGACCAACGATCCGACCAACGGGACCCCGTTCATCGTCAACGGTGGAATCCAGTCGCTCGATCCTGCAGCGGCATGCGCGGCCGGGACGACCGCGTGGTTTCAGGTCTTCGCCGCGGACACGCACCGGGCGAACGGCGCGGGCGTCGTGAACGTGACGTTCAACTAGCCCGACCCGACTTACGAAGGAACGATCAGGGAGGCCCCGAGAGGGGCCTCCTGCACATTCAGGCGGCGCCCTGGCGGAGCAAGCGGACCGCGTCGCCTCTGTTCGAGGCGCCGAGCTTGCGCACGGCGGCGGAGATGTGGCAGCGCACGGCACTCGGCGTCAGGACGAGTCGCTCTGCGATCTCGTACGTCGTGTGCTCCTCGGCCAGCAGCTCGAGCACCTCCCATTCGCGGCCGGTCAGGCGGCCGCGCACTCCGTCGGCGGCGACCGTTCGCCAGCTGGGAGAGGAAACGCGAAGCCCCGCGAGCAGGCGTACCGTGAGGGTTCTCGGCAACGCGGCCTTGCCGGTGCGAACTTCGAGGAGCGCGATCGGCAGCCGGTCGAGGTTCATGTCCTTGAGGAGAAAGCCGTCAATGCCTGCCTGAACAGCATGAAAGAGCTGCTCGTCGGAGCTGTCGGGTGCAATCAGCACGATCTTCATCTGCGAGAGCCTTGCGCGCATCTCCCACGCGGCGGCAACGCCGCCTCCCGGAATCTCGGTGTCGACCGGACTGACGTCCGGTCGCGTCCTGTTGGCGCGCTGGACGGCCTGCGCGGCGTTCTCGGCGCGTGCGACCACCTCGATGTCGTGCCCGGCGCAAGCGCGTTCGACGGCTGAGCCGAAGGCCTGGTCGAACGTCGCGACGAGCAGCGACGTCTCGCCGGTTTCGATTGCGGCACCGGGAAGCCGCGACACCTGGCTGACGGGAGCGGTCACCTAAGCGGCATCGGGCGGCCGGATGGGCCGGCGCACCCCCGGAAAGGGGAGGTCATCCAGAGCGGGTCGGGCTAGAGCGAGGAGACGATCGTCAGAGACGCGCCGAGCTGCTGTTCCTCGTCCTCTTCGAGGATCGACGCCATCACGCTGCGGACTGCGCGCTGGGCGTTCGGCGGCATTGCCGGCAGGTCGCGGAGGATCCGCTGCAACTCGTCGTACCAGTTGCAGACGCGGTCGTGAGGAAGCGTGGGAGCGGTGGCTGCCTGCATCGAGCTTCGAATGCTGATCCGCCTCGACGTGCGTGGCATCCGTGATTACCACGAGTGCCGATACCCGAAAGGGTGAGGCAATTCGCAGCCGGGACCCGAAGTTCGTCAAAGTCGGGCATACTGAGACAGTGAAGAAGTGGATGGTTGACGACACACGCGCAGTCGAGCCGACGCCCGGCGCGGACTGCGATGCGTCTTACCTGCTCAAATTGTCCCGCGGTGAGCTCCGCGCTCGGTCGAAAGTCGAGTTCGCGGCGCCGTCTTCCGTCGCTTCGAACGGCTGGGCCCGCGATGCACTCGCGCCGTTCCTCGGCGACGACGAGCTGCCGACGCGCCTGATCGTCAGTCAGGACGGCTCGGTTCGCGACGCGTCAGACGCCGTTTGACGGCTCGTCTGCCTCGCTTTCGTCCGTAGGCTCCTCGAACGTGCCGTCGCCGGTGTCGGCGCCGCGCTCGGCTGCCGCCGCCCTGCGGGCGTCCTTCTTCTCCTGCTTCAGGGCACGGCGCTCCTTCAGCTCGCGCTCGCGCGCCACCTTCGCCATCGTCTGTCGTTTCTTCGTCGGACTCATCCAGCACTTCCTCTCTGTCGACGTCTCGCGATCGCTGACACCGTAGCGTGGCGCCCGGCGGTCCGTGGGTAAAACGATCCGCTCTTCGCGGCGGGTACTAGGCTCAGCAGCAATGCGCGTGGTCGTGGTGGGCGGCGGTTTCGGCGGGCTTCAGGCGGTTCGGAGCCTCGAGGGCGCCCCTGTCGAGCTGACGCTGATCGATCGACAGAACTACCACCTCTTCCAACCGCTAGTCTATCAGGTCGCCACCGGCGCGCTGTCGCCGGCCGAGATCGCATCGCCGCTTCGCGGCATCCTGAAGCGCCAGAAGAACGTTCACGTGCTCCTGGCCGAGGTCGGCGCCTTCGACCTCGAGCGGCGCTTCGTCTACGTGAACGAGCTGCCCAACGGCGAGAACGGGGTGGCGATCCCCTACGACGTGCTGATCGTGTCGGCAGGCTCGCGGTACTCGTACTTCGGTCACGACGAGTGGCAGGCGCGCGCACCGGAGCTGAAATCGCTGGAGGGGGCGGTCGACATCCGGGCGCGGATCCTGACGGCGTTCGAGGCCGCCGAGGTCGAGCGCGACGAGACGCGTCGCAAAGCGTGGTTGACGTTCGTCGTCGTCGGCGCAGGACCAACGGGCGTCGAGATCGCCGGCCAGATTGCGGAGCTCGCGCGCGACACGCTGCCGAACGACTTCCGCTCGATGGACCCCCGCTCGGCGCGCGTCCTGCTCGTCGAGACGGCCGATCGTGTCCTCACCACTTTTCCGGCGTCCCTCTCGAAGAAGGCGGAGGCGGCGCTCGAGAAGCTCGGCGTCACGACGCTGCTCGGACACACGGTCGTCGACGTCGGGCCCGAGCTCGTGCTGATGCAGACATCGGACGGTGACAAGCAGAGCGTGCCCGCGCGCACGGTGATCTGGGCTGCGGGGGTGACGGCCTCGGCGCTCGCCGCGGAACTCGCCCGTGCGGCCGGCACCGAGCTCGACCGCGCCGGCCGGGTAACGGTCGGCCCGCAACTGACGCTTCAAGGCCACGCCGAGGTCTTTGCGATCGGCGACATGATCCGCGTCAGCGACGAGGAAGGCGCAATCGTTCCGCTTCCAGGTCTCGCACCGGTTGCGATGCAGCAAGGCCGCTTTGTCGCACGAGTGCTGCGTGATCGGCTGCAAGGCAAAGAGGGCAGGTCGTTCCGCTACGTCGACAAGGGAAACCTCGCGACGATCGGCCGCTCGAAGGCTGTCGCCGACATCAAAGGCCTCCGGCTGACGGGCTTCCTCGCGTGGATGACGTGGTTACTCGTTCACCTCGTCTATCTCGTGGGCCTACAGAACCGGCTGCTCGTCCTGGTGCGCTGGACGTTCAGCTTCATCACGCACGGTCGCGGCGCTCGCCTGATCACTGGACGTGCGCGCTCGACCGGCTGACGAGCCGGTACAGTCGCCACCTGTGTCGGGGAGGGCGAGCGTCGACGAGAGCCTGGGCGACTTGCGGCTGTCGCTCGCGGGCGCCGTCGTCACCCCCGAGCATCCCGAGTACGACGCGGCACGGCGCGGCTTCAACGCTCTGGTCGACCGCCGGCCGGCCGTGATCGCGCGGTGCGCCGGTGTCGGCGACGTCGCGACGGCGTTCGATTTCGCACGCGTGCACGAGCTTCAGCTGGCGGTGCGCGGCGGGGGACACAATCCGGCCGGACACTGCGTCTGCGACGACGGGCTCGTGATCGATCTCTCGAGGATGCGCAAGGTCGACGTGGACGGCGACGCGCGTCTCGCGCACGCCGAGGGCGGCGCGACCTGGCTCGACTTCGACGCGTCGACGCAGGCGTTCGGCCTCGTCACGCCGGGAGGCGTGGTCGGATCGACCGGCGTGTGCGGCCTCACCCTGGGCGGCGGGATCGGCCACCTGACTGCGCAATACGGGCTGACCTGCGACAGCCTGGTCGGCGCAGAGCTCGTCACTCCGCGCGGCAACGTTGTGCGCGCGAGCGCCGACGAGAACGCCGATCTGCTCTGGGCGCTCCGCGGCGGAGGCGGGAACTTCGGCGTCGCGACGCGCCTCGACTTTCGCCTGTACCCGCTCGAGCGTGTCGTCGGGGGACTGCTGACGTACGGCGGGACAGGCGTCCGCGACGCCTTTCGCCGCTTTCGCGACGTCGCCGCGCGTTCGCCGCGAGATCTCAGCTGCCAGGCAGGTCTCTCGGTCGACGAGTCGCTGGAGCCGGTCTTCGTCGTCGCGCCGTGCTACACCGGCTCGGAGGAGGACCCCGACGAGGTGCGCGAGCTGCGCGCGGTACCTGGGCTGGTCGACGACCAGGTGCGTGCACACACGTTCCTCGACCAGCAGCGCGTGTTCGACTCGGCGTACGGCGAGAACCGGCATTACTGGAAAGGTCACTTCGTCCGCGAGCTTCCGGACGAGCTCCTCGATGTGCTGCTCGAGCAGCTCGCCGCGCTCGGCCGTCCACCCGGAGGGATCCTGATCGAATCCCTGCACGGCGCGCCGAAGGACGTCGACGCGCCCGGGGGAGCCGCCGGTTTCCGCAACGCGACCTTCAACGTCAGCGTGATGGCAACGTGGCAGGACGCCGCCCTCGATGAGCAATCCATCGAGTGGTCACGTGAGACAGCGGCGGCGATCGAGCCGTGGTCGTTCAGCGGCGGCGGCTACGTCAACTACATGCAGGCCGACGAGCCGATCGAACGTGTTCGCGCAGCGTTCGGCGCCGAAGCGTTCGACCGCCTGCGGGCGCTCAAGACGAGGTACGACCCGGACAACGTCTTGCGCCGCAACCAGAACATCCCGCCGCTTTAGGCTCTTAGACGCGGGCGCCTTCGAGCGGCAGTCCGGCTTCCTTCCAGGCATCGATCCCACCCGCGTAATGGAGGACGTTTCGATAGCCGAGCGCGAGCAGGCGGTTCGCGACGGTGACGGAGCTGTCGCAGTCTGAGCTCTGGCAGTAGACGACGATCTCTGTGTCGACGTCGGGGATCCGCCGGCGGGCGCGGTCGTCGACCCAGCCCGGCGTGAGGTTCAGAGCGCCGGGAAGGTGTGCCGCGGCGAACGACATGGGCGAGAGCGCGTCGACGAGCACGAAGTCCTCGCCGCGCTCCATCTTCTCTCGCAGAGTCTCCCGGTTGATCTGTGCGAGCGCGGTGTCCATGGAGTCAGTCTGACTGCCGACAAGCGGCTGTGGTTCAGCGCCTCGCCACGACTTCGAGCGTTCGCGGTTCGAAGTGATCGACGACCTCGCGGAGTCTGGCCACCCGCTCCTGGTAGCCGGCGAGGGCACGCCAGTTTCGCACCGCCTGCACGCTTTCCCAGGGGCCGAAGCTGACGAAGCGCTCTGGGTTGT
>WNFU01008009.1_pt1 | contig 12300 bp, 16 predicted proteins | sample 5400121 | NCBI WGS metagenome assembly WNFU01 (sample SAMN13153360, study PRJNA577476) | soil metagenome | isolation source: 100 cm soil or saprolite under grassland replicate 1 | place: USA:California | collected 2016-06-15 | reverse complement strand
GCCTCCGCGACGGCGAAGCCCTCCTTGCTCAGGTAGAGGCGGAGCAGGCGCCGCAGCGCCCGCTCGTCGTCGACGACCAGCACCTGGGCCGGCGCGCTCATGCCGCGATTGTCGCAAAGGCTTACCGAGCGACAGCCGCAGCCTAACCGTCCCCTAACCCACCCCGGGCACGCTTCCGAACGTGATGATCAGCAATCGCAACGTCACCCAAGAGCTCGAGGCCATCTCGCGCGCCGTCGTCGCCGCCGACGAGCGATATCTCCGCGAAGCGCTGGAGAGCGTTCAATGGCAGCGGCGCGGCTGGCTCGGTCGACTCGTCCGCGTCGAGCGGCCGGTCGAGCAGATCGAGCGCCGCACGAAGCCGCGCGATGAGCGCCTCGTCGCATAGGAGCGCCTCGCCGCCTAGGGCTGGGAAGCGCTCGTCGAACTGCCGCGGAAGGGCACTCGAGGATTCTCGGTCCTGCCCCTCGTCGCGCTAGCCGCGGTGGCGATCGCTCCGCCCACCGCCCTGGCGGCCGCGAGTCGGCAGATCGCGCTCCGGCCATCGAAGGCCTACCCGAACGCACGCAGCACGGCCCAGTACCAGCAGCAGCCCGGGCAGCGCGAGATCCAGATCGAGGTCGAGCACATCCGCTCCCTTGCGGGGCACCGAGTCCTCGTCTTCGTCAAAGGGACAAGGATCGGAACGGCACGGGTCAGCAGGCGCGGCATCGCTGACCTCGAGCGCACACCGAGCGCGGACGGCGCGTCCCGCAGGTTGAGCCCGGAACGAGCTGTGAAGCTGCGGAGGAGGGGCGGCTTCACCATCGTCATGGGCACCTCTAGGTGACGTGCCTGGACAGAAACGACCGTCTGGTCGGCTGACGCGGTTACCGGAACTGGTCAGCACTCCGGGCAAGTCCCCTCGAAGACCACCCGCGTCTCCTCAACTCGAAAGCCGCTCTCGCCGAGTTGCAGCCGCTCGACGTCGGGCGGGATGAACGTCGTAGAGCCGCTTGCAGGAGCGGCAGCGGAAGTGATGCTCCTACTCTGCGAGACGGCCGCCGGGGGCTCAGACGAGGCCCGCCCGCCGCGTCATCGCCGGGGCAAGCTACGGCGCGGGAGACCTGAGTCAGAGGCGCGGTGTTTCCGCGGATCGGATCGGCGAAATCACGGATGTCTCCGGCCGACCCGCACGCGACGCTAGTCGCTCGATCACCGGACGGAAAGGAGTCGTCGATGCGAAAATTCGCGCCCGGGATCACGGCCATCGCGGTTGTCGCGGTCTCGCTCGGCGTCTTGTCTGCTGGTGCAGTGACCTCCAAGCCGCTGGTCGCAGTGCAGGTGGACGAGTTCAGCGTCTTTCCCGGAACCCAGGGCGCACCTGCGGGCAGGGTCCGCTTTGTCGTCACGAACATCGGCACGATCAAGCACGAGTTCGTCGTGATCAGGACGAACAAGCCCGCCGGTAACCTGCTCAAGGGCAAGGAGGCGAATGAGACCGGCGCCGTCGGCGAGTTGGACGGAGTGAAGGCTGGCAACGCCAGGGTGCTCGTCCTCAACCTGAAACGCGGGCACTACGCACTGATCTGCAACCTCCCGGGCCACTACAAGACGGGACAGTTCGCCGACTTCTACGTACGCAGCTAGCGGCCACGCTTGCGGCTATGGCGCGTTGTTCAATCAGCTGCTCGAGGCCATCGCTACTCACCGCCGAGAAGGCGACTCTTATCCCGCGCAGATCCCGCAGGAGGTCGCCGGAAGCTCCCGCGGCTTGCCGGCAATCCCCGCTAGGCGACGGTCGGAAAGCCTGCTGTAGCCGCGAATCCCGCCTATCCCCGCTCAGGCCGGAAGCGCCAAGACCGGCCTGTCACGCCGGAGGTCGCGGGTTCGAGTCCCGTCGCTCCCGCTGCTCCGTTTGTCCTGCAAACAAGGGCCTTGCGTTGCCTGAGTGGACTCGCGTCCAGCAAACGGGCAGCACCGTGTCGGCCGTTGAGACGAAAATCCCTGCAAAATAGGCATATTAGTGGCGGCCGCGTCCACGTAGCACGCGAGCGGGTCCGTGACAGTGTCTTCTTAGACAACATGACCTCCGGCGTGACTCGAACTAGCCAGCCTCTTCTGATCCGGTGCTGATCCGCTCCTCGCGCTCGCGACCGGCGCGCCGATCGTTCCGGTCCGTCTGATCGGGACGCGCTGGTTCCCACGCCCCGGCCGTCCTCGCACGCGTGTGCTCGTCGGCGAGCCGATCCGCGTCGAGCCCGCGAAGCCGACGCTCGTAGCGGCGAAGGCCCTGACGCAACGTCTCGAGCGCGAACTCGTCGGAAACACATGATCGAGGTACCGCTCGCAGCTGCTCCTGCTCGGCTGGACCGTCGCCGCAACATTGCTCGGCCTGCTCTACCTGGTCGCGTCGCGCAGCACCTGCTTCACCGTCTCAAGAGCGAGTTGAGCCTGCCTGGACGCGACACGCGCGGCGGCCGCGATCGTGCCCTCGAGCAGCGCCGGCGTCATCGCGGCCAGCGGCGCGTCGAGCGCCTGCACATCGGCCACGCCTCATCCTTCCGCTGCACTGTCGAGGCGGGTTTGCCGATCCGCCAGCGCTCCTTCCATGACTTGCGCGCGGCAGCGAGCGTGATGGGCGGCGCCTCATAGAGCGCACCAAGCTGAGCGCGCCGCTCAAGTTCGATGCGGAATCGATCCGCGTCTTTCCGGAGAGCGAAGGTGCGAGAGCGGTCGCGGCCGTTCTCGCGCCAGCACACGTCGAAGCGCGGCCCGGCGGCGCTGCTGCGTCGACGACCATACGCCATCAGGTAGACGCTCCGTTTCTTCTTGGTCTCATCACCTCGGCCCATCCTTCCACTCGCGTGCTGGCAGGCCCAATCCTCCACTTCACTGACGCGGAAGCGGCGGTGACCTCCGAACTTGTACGACGGCAACTCGTCCGACGCCGCCTTTTCGTAGACCCAACCAGTCGAAACGCCGAGGGCCAGCGCTTTACTGCGCTCCGCTGACATTATGGGAACATCCGTTCGTGACGTCGCAGGGGCGTCGGCAGGCGATCTTTCGCCGAGCGCTCGAGCGGAGGAACCACGTCGTCGCGATCACCACGGCGCGCGAAGTCGGTCGGCTGTCGCTTGACGAGTTGCTCGAGTTGCTGAAGAAGCTGACCGTCGAGCAGCTCGTCGTCCCTCGCTGACATGCGAGGCGCCCATGAGCCCGACAGTAATCCGCGGCCGCGCGCGGCCGGCAGGCCCGTGGCGCCTGCCGGGCGCGGCCGGCAGGCGCCACGGGAGACCGCCGACTACTCCGGGCCGAAGTAGTAGGTGCGACCGGCGCCCGCAGGCGAGCAGCAGACGGGCGAGTTACTGCCGCCCGCCGCCGACAACGTAAGGCCCGCGGGCTGAGGGACGCTGGAAACGACCGCCACGGCTCCACCGCCGCCACCACCGCCGGGATTAGAGCCGTTGAACCGCCCGTTGCCCCCGCGCGCGGTGATCGAAGCGGATCCGTTCACGACGATCGAACGCGCGGCCACGACGACGACTCCGCCACCACCACCACCCGCGGCCTGGCAACTACCGCCGACTGAGCCGCCGCCGGAGCCGCCGTTCACGACGCTACCGTCGAGCGCGCGCCCGGAGAGTGCGCTGAGCGCTGACTGGAACACCTCGACGCCTCCGGCGTCGGTGGCGGGCGGATTCACCTCGCCGCCGCCGAAGATCTGGGCGCCGCGGCCGCCGATCGCGTTGTCGATGGCGTCGGCCGTGCAGTCCCCGCTCGACGTGCCGGTGCCCGACCCGCCGAGCGTTCCGGCGGCGACACCGCTTCCGCCCAAAGTGAAGGACGGCGCGTTGTTCCCGTCGCGCGATATCCGCGAGCCGTTGCCCATCGTGAGGGTCCCGCGGACGAAGATCCGATAACCCCCAGGAACGACCGCCACGCCCTCGTTCAGAGTCAGGTCGTCGAAGTACCTGTCCTCGGTCAGCGTTTGGTCGGAGCTGAACGTCACGTCGCCCTCGCCTCCAGCGCCGTATAGCGCGGCGAGGTTGGACGGCCCGGCCGGACCTGTGGCTCCCGTTGGCCCTGTCGCTCCGGTGGCGCCGCTCGCTCCGGTCGCTCCCGTTGCTCCCGTTGGCCCCTGCTGGTTGACGTCGAGCGAGGCCTCGTCGTCCTTGCAGGCGCTGCGATCCTTCTTCGGCGAGAGGGACGGATCGATCACCCGCAACTTGGCGTCCGAGGTCACGGCGCCTGTCGCGTCGACCTTGTAACAGAGATGCACTATGCCGTTCGAGTCCGGCACGGTCGCCCACGCAACCGCCCCGGCGACAAGCGCCGCCACAACCAACCCGAAAGCGACGAGCGCCCTACGAGAAAGCTTCCCCACTGTTCTGCCCTCCGTCCCCGTTTCGCGTGAAGGAGCCGCCGACCGAAGCGGGAGAGAGAAAGCACCCTGTCCGGCTTCCGCGCCGCGGATCCAGGTGTCCCTACCAGCCTTTCATCGTCTGCGCCTAATTACAAGACGCGCTAAGGAGCGCTTCTCCGGCATCGGCTAGGGCGAGAGCTCTGAAGCTGCGCGACAGTGGCCTGCGAGTCGCGCTCAGCCCGGACGGCCGGCTGCTCGCCGGGGTGCGCCAGAGACAGCCCGTGCCGTTCGTGCGCGTCTGGGCGCTCGACCCCGAGCTCCTGCTCTGCATCGCGCGTTTCCGCGTCACCCGCTCGTTGACCGACGAGGAGTGCCGGCGCTACCTGCAGCGACCCTGCTCCAACGGTCACAAGGCGCTGTCCGGCGGCACGGGTTCGAGAGTCCCAGCCGGGACGACCTATGTGCCATCGTTGGTAGGCGATGGGAGCGCGACCGGAGCCGCTGGTCGGCCGTAACGCCGAGTTGGCGCGGATCGCGAGGTTCCTGGATGCCGAGCTGCCCGCCGCGCTGCTGCTCGAGGGCGAAGCAGGGATCGGGAAGACGCGCATTTGGGAGGAGGGCGTTCGGACGGCCTCGTCATCGGGCTTCCGCGTCCTCGCTGTCCGAGCGGCGGGATCGGAGGTCCAGCTCTCGTTCGCGGCGCTCGGGGACCTCCTGCACGCCGTCGCGGACGAGGCGCTGCCGCGCCTGCCGACCCCCCAGCGCCGCGCGCTCGAGGCGGCCCTGTTGCTCGAGGAACTGGAGGGCGCGGCACCTGACGCGCGCGCGGTCGCGCTCGCCCTGCTTGCCGTCCTCCGGCTGCTGTCGGAAGGTGCTCCGCTCGTGGTCGCGGTCGACGACCTGCAGTGGCTCGACTCGCCGTCGGGAGGAGCGCTGCGATTCGCTCTTCGCCGGCTGGAGGCGGAGCCGGTTGCTCTGCTCGGCACGGTTCGCGGCGCTCCGGGTGCGCCGCTTCCGTTCGAGCTGGAGCGTGCGTTCGGAGACGATCGCCTGGTGAGGATCCCGCTCGGCCCGCTGTCGCTCGGCGCCCTCCATGAGCTGCTGCGGTCGCGACTCGGGCTCAACCTGCCGCGACCCGCCCTCGTGCGCGTGGTCGAGGTCTGTCAGGGGAATCCCTTCTTCGCGCTCGAGCTGGGCCGCGAGCTGCAGCGACGCGGCGCGCGGCCGGCACCCGGCGAGCCGCTTCCGGTCCCCGGCAGTCTCAGGCAGCTCGTTGGCGACCGGATCGCGCGGCTCCCGGCGCGGACGAGGTCGCTCGTTCTGAGCGCGGCTGCTCTCGCGCACCCCACGCGGGAGGCTCTCGAGCGGGCGAGCGGCGAGGCGGCAAAGGCCGAGCTCGACCTCGGCCGAGCGGTTCGGGCCGGCGTGCTGGAGCTGGAAGGCGAGCGAGTCCGATTCACGCATCCGCTGCTCGCGGCCGTGACCTATTCGGAGGCCTCGCCTGCCGAACGGCGCGCGGCCCATCGTGCTCTCGGGCAGGCGGCCAGCGATCCCCAGGAACGTGCTTGGCATCGCGCTCTGGCAGCGACGCGCGCGAGCGAGAAGATCGCCGCGGAGCTGGAGGACGCGGCCGCGCAGGCAAGGCGGCGCGGCGCGCCCGACGCGGCCGGAGAGCTGTGTGAACAGGCGGTCCGGCTCACCCCGGCTAAGCACCAGACGGCTCGCGACCGGCGCACGCTCACAGCGGCCGAGTACCGCTTCCTCGCCGGCGACACCGCCCGGGCGAGCAGGCTGGTCGACGACGCCGTCGCCTCGGCTCCGCCGGGGGCAGCACGGGCGCGGGCGCTGCTGCTGCGCGCCAGGATCGCGTCCGTGACCGAGGGATCCGAGGCCGCCGTGATGCTCTGCGAGCGCGCGCTTCGAGAGCCGATCGACGATCCCGCGCTCGAGGCCGAGGCACATCTGAGCCTTGCCGCGTTCGCCGAGGTCGACAACGAACGTCGCGCGGTGCACGCAGAACAGGCGATCACGCTGATCGAGCAGGACGAGAATCCCGATCCCGCCCTGTACGCGTCCGCGCTCGTTGCGTACGCGCTCGGTGAGTACTACGTCGGGCGCGGGCTTCGCCGGGAGGCGCTCGAGCGCGCGATCGAGCTCGAGCAGCGGTCGCAGCGCCCACGGGCTGCGTGGACGGCGAACTCGGTGCTCGGCCAGCTGCTGAAGTACACCGACGACTACGACGCCGCACGAGCGAGACTGGAGGCGGCATACAGGCTTGCGCTCGAGGAGGGCGACGAGAGCTCGGTGCCCGACCTCGCGGCCCATCTCAGCGAGCTCGCGCTGTGGACGGGCGACTGGGCCGCGGCCGAGCAGTACGCGCGCGCGAGCTTCGACGTCGCCCGGCGGGCGGAGCAGGTGTTCCTGCGCGGGATCGCGCTCTACTGCTGCGCATTGGTCGACGCTCACTTGGGACACGAGGCTTCGGCTCGCGCGTACGCCGAGGACGGACTCGCCTTGGGGCGCGAGCGGCGAGACCCATGGCTGGAAGGAATCTGTCTGTGGGTGCTCGGGTTCCTCGAGCTTTCGCTCGGCGATCCCGAGGCCGTCGAGCGGCACCTGTCGCGCGCCGCCGAGATCGCGGAGACGATCGGGCTCGCCGAGCCCGGGCAGTGGCGCTTCCACCCCGACCGGATCGAGGCGCTGATCCAGACTGGCGCGCTCGAGCAAGCGGACGCCCTCCTCGCTCGCTACCGGGCGCGTGCGACCTCGGTCGAGCGCGCGCACGCGCTCGCCGCCGCCGAGCGCTGCCGAGGGCTGCTCGCTGCCGCCCGCGCCGACCTCGACGGAGCGCTCGCCGCGTTCGCCGAGAGCCTCGAGCGTTACGAACGGCTCCCGCTCGAGTTCGAACGTGCCCGGACGCTGCTCGCGCTCGGAACGGCCGAGCGTCGCGCGCAGCACAAGCGGGCCGCCCGCGAGGCGCTCGAGCAGGCGCTCGAGTCGTTCGAGCGGCTCGGGGCGCCGCTGTGGGCGGTGAAGGCGCAGGCAGAGCTCGGCCGTATCGGCGGCCGGCGTGCGCCGACACGTGGGGCCCTGTCCGAGACCGAGGCCCAGATCGCCGAGCTCGCCGCGGCCGGACGGACGAACGCCGAGATCGCCGCCCGGCTCGTCATGAGCCCCAAGACCGTGAAATGGAACCTGTCCAAGGTCTACCGCAAGCTCGGCGTCCGCTCGCGCACCGAGCTCGCGGCGGCGCTCGCCTCCCGACCAGAGCTCGCGAGCTCCAGCCGCGCCCGCGAGTAAACCCGGCCGCCCGGCCGGTTGTTGGCGCACCGGCCCGCTCCTAGCCTCGAATGCATGGAAACGGGCTTCTATCTCGTCGAGCGCTACCTCCCCGGCGCCAGCGGCGACGACGCTGTCGCAGCGGCGGAGCGGGTTGCAGCGGCGACCGAGCAACTGGCCGCCGAGGGCATCTCGGTTCGGTACCTCGGCAGCACATTCATCCCAGCCGACGAGACGTGCTTCTGCGAGTTCGAAGCCCGATCACGAGAGCCGGTCGAGTGGGCGAACGAGCGGGCGAACGTGCCCTTCGCGCGCATCCTCCCCGCCGTCCGGCTCTCGGCCCACCGACAGCACGGAAGGAGAACAAGATGACGCTTCGCTCATTCACCGTCGCGGCGCTCGCCTCACTGGCGCTCGCCGCACCCGCGGCAGCGGTCGAGTCACCCCCGACCGGGATCTCGCCGAGCGCCTTCGCGACCAGGTACAGCGGCTGCCTCGGCCAGCTCCGCAGCAAGATCGCCCAGGGCGACTTCGCCGGCATCGGCCCCTTCGGCCAGCACTTCACCGGCCTCGTCAACCCCGGCGCGCACCAGGGAACCGTCGGCGAGGAGGAGTTCCTCCGAGGCGTCATCGGCATCCCGGACTCCCAGCTCGCCGCATTCTGCGCCCAGTTCACCGCCTAGCAACGAACCCATCGATCAAGAAGGAGAAGCGCGATGAAGAAGAAGCTCAACATCCTCGTCCTCGCCGGAGTGCTACTGGCGATCGCGGCCGGCGTCTCATACGCAGCGATCCCGAGCTCGAACGGCACGATCAGCGCCTGCAAGGACAACAAGGGCGCTCTCAAGGTGATCGACGCCGAGGCCGGCCAAACCTGCAACACCAACCAGCAACTGCTCACCTGGAACCAGCAGGGACCGCAGGGGCCGCCGGGCTCGGCGGTGGGATATGCCTTCGTGGCACACACGGGCGAGGTGCTCGAGGGTCGCTCCCTGAACGTCGGCGACGCCAACGTCAGCAAGCCCGTCGACACACACGGCGTCTACTGCTTCAACGGCCTTCCCTTCACTCCGAAGGTCGCCACCGTCACGCCGGCCAGGAGCGGGCTCGGCGCGGGCTCCGGCGCGGAGCATCCGATGCCGGAGATCGGGTTCGCACAGGCCTGCCCCGAGAGCGCGTTCGCGCTCTCGGTGTTGATGCTCGACCCGTCTACCGGATACCCCACACGCGACCAGTCGTTCTTCGTCCTCTTCAACTAAGGCAACTGTGCGGCCGCCTGCCTCGATTGCGCGCGAGGGCCGGCGTCGGCGCGTACGGAAACGTCCTCCTGTGCAGGGATGATGCGGGTTGTCTAGTCCTGCACCCTGCACAAGGAGGACGCATCGTGAAGGTGAAGCATGGCAGCCGGCTCGGATCGCTTCAACTCGCAGCCGATCAGTCGTGCCTGGTCTCGCGTTCCGGCTCGGCGCTGGTGCCGGAGTTGGCGGCGCGGCTCGGCCTTGAGCGGGAGCTCTCGCAAGCGCTTGCGCACCTGTTCCGGCGCCGGCCGCAGCACGACCCGGGCCGGCTGCTGGTTTGGGACATCCGCACGACTTCTTCGTCAACTGGGACTCGCTGCCACATCGGACGAGCACCAGAATCCCCGCGAGGCGCTCGGCGCACGTTCCCTCGTCGTCCGACGCGAGCGTGACCGGGGCGGCCGCCCACGCCCTCGTTCGTGTACGAAAGCAGGGTTCGGCGATCGGGTCAGGATGAGTTGAGATGCGCGGATAGGTCGGCCGCGGCCCGGGTCATGTCACCACCGTGTACTTGAGGTGCGTGACGCCGGGCGCCTCGACCGCCCGGACCTGCTCGAGCTGCACCTCCGCGGCCCCGAGGTTGTCGAAGAGGCGAGCACCGTCGCCGAGCAGTACCGGAACGACGTGGAGCTCAAGCTCGTTCAGTAGTCCCGCTGCCAGGTACTGGTTAGCGACCTGGGCGCCGCCCCAAAGCATGACGTCTTTGCCGCCGGCGGCGTCCCTTGCCTGTTCGAGCGCGGACTCGATTCCGTCGGTGACGAAGTGGAACGTGGTCTCTCCCTCCATCTCCACCGGATCACGCGGGTGATGGGTGAGGATGAACACGGGGTAGTGGTAGGGCGGGTCGTCGCCCCACCAGCCCGTCCACTGCTCGTCGCCCCAGGGGCCGCCGCCGACCGGGCCGAACATGTTCCGGCCCATCACCCCAGCGCCGACGTTCGCGCGCGACTCCTCGACTATCCGTGCGCTCTCGTTGACTTCGCCGCCCTGGTGGCCGTGGGGTTGGCGCCAGGCGGCCAGCGGAACCACCCAGTCGTGGAGCCGCTCGCCGCCCTCGCCGAGCGGGTTCTCCTCGCTCTGGTTCGGGCCGGCGACGAACCCGTCCAGCGAGATCGAGATGTGACATCTGAGCTTGCTCATCGTTCCTCCTGGTAGCTGTCTGGGGGTGGAAGTATAGTTAGGCCAATGCTTAAGTATCGTTCCGGCGGCGAGAGTATCGATTGCGTCTTCCACGCGCTGGCCGATCCCAGTCGACGGGTCATCGTCGAGCGGTTGAGCCGCGGACCGGCCTCCGTCAGCGAACTCGCACGTCCGCTGCCGATGTCCCTGCCGGCGGTGTTACAACACGTTCAGGTGCTGGAGGCCAGCGGGCTCGTCCGCTCGGAGAAGATCGGCCGCGTGCGCACCTGCGAGATCGAGCCGGCGGCGCTGGGGCCGGTGGAGCAGTGGATCAGCGCCCGGCGCTCGAACTGGGAGCGCCGGCTCGACCGCCTGGGCGATTACCTCGCCGAAAGCGACGACCAGCCACTGGAAACGGGCACGCGATGAGCGAGCGATCGATAGAGCACGGGGCTTTCGTCGTGGATCGCGTCTACGACGCCTCCCCCGACCGAGTCTTCGCCGCCTGGTCCGACCCGCAGGCCAAGGCGCGCTGGTTCGACGGTCCGGAGGCGGAGTTCGAGCTCGACTTCCGCGTCGGCGGATGGGAGCGCCGCCGAGGGATGCTGCCGGACGGCCGGGGATACACCTTCGAGGCGCTTTACCGGGACATCGTCCCGGGCCGACGCATCGTCTACACGTACGACATGCTCCTGGACGGGGTCCGCATCTCGGTCTCCGTTGCCACTGCGGAGTTCAAGCCCGAGCGCGACGGCACCCGACTGGTCTTCACCGAGCAGGGCGCGTTCCTTGACGGCCACGAGATACCGGCCCGGCGCGAGCACGGCATGGGGAGCCTGCTGGACTCGCTCGAAGAGTGGCTCCAGAGCAGCCGATCCGACGGCGGCTGAGCGGCCAACCGGGGCGGCCGCGCTCCAGGAACCCAACCACCAGCTCACGTAACTACGAGCGGCTCGGCACCTCCACGCTGCGTCAGGAATATGAGCGGATGGCTGGGGCGATAGGGATGGGTGCGTCGCGATGCGACTCCCGTCCGATCCGTGACATTTCCGTGCGATTACGCGTTCCGCGGAGCGCCCTCACGGTCCCGCTACCGATTCGCGCGAGTTGCGAGCGCGAGTACCGACGCGGCTCGGGCTCCTGCTCCGGACGACAGGGAGAACTCTGTATCCGCGTCCGGCTCGCTTCGGCTCTTCATGGAAGCGGGCGTTCGGTTCGTCGCGGCCGCGGAGCGGACAGCGTCCGCCCCGGGGCCTCTTGGCATGGCGGTGGCTGAGGGCGAGCCGCTCTGGTTTCAGGCTCGCCGCGCGGTTCGGAGTATGTAGGGCCGCGCGCTCTCGAACACCGTGGCCGAGCGGCGAGGCGCGCGCCTGCAAAGTGCGTTCACGGCGGTTCGAGTCCGCCGGTGTCTTGTCGACAACGATCAGACGAAGGGAGGATGCGACGATGAAGATCAAGACGTTCGGCCACGTCGACGAGCGGAGCCTGAAAGGTGCTCGAGATCCTGGGCGGCGACGCGCGGTGCACGAGGGGCACAACCACTACAACTTCGGTTGGCAGGAGGAGCACTTCGTCCGCACGTACTGGGTGATCCGCAAGGGCTGTACACCGGCCCGGCCCGGCTAGCTCCAGCTGCTTAGACACCGTCTCCGCACACGCGCCACACAAACGCGTGCTCGAGGTGGCCTGAAACGAGCAAGAATCGCCCGAACTCCCGTCCGGGGAGGACGAGTTCAGGCCGATTCCGGCCGAGGTGAGGTCACAACCGCGAACGCCGCCGGCGACTGCACCGAATGGCCGGAGGTCAAGGGCTCCTGGGCGCACGGAGCGACCGCAGCGTGTTGTGCCATGCGCCGCCCTTCGCTGCTACGTCCCGCCGCACCCGCGGAGTTCGCTTGAATCCCGCGAGCTGCAGGCGAAGCGGCATGTAAGGCGGGTCGTCCGCGGTTAGTGGCGAGGCTACGCCTGGCGTCCTTCGAGCGCCGGGGTCTCGCGTATGCCGCCGTGACCGAGGTTTACCTCGGGCAGAATCCGGTCGAGCCAGCGGGGGATCCACCAGGCGCGGGCACCCAGCAGCCGAAGGGCGACGGGCAGCAGCACGAGCCGGATCAGCGTCGCGTCGAGCAGCACTGCAACCGCGAGGACGACGCCCATCTCCTTCGGCGGGATCGGTCCGGAGAGCGCGAACGTGAGGAAGACGACGACCATCACACCGCCGGCCGCGTTGATCATGCGTCCCGTGTGGGCAAGACCTGCGAT
>WNFU01008008.1_pt1 | contig 12301 bp, 17 predicted proteins | sample 5400121 | NCBI WGS metagenome assembly WNFU01 (sample SAMN13153360, study PRJNA577476) | soil metagenome | isolation source: 100 cm soil or saprolite under grassland replicate 1 | place: USA:California | collected 2016-06-15 | reverse complement strand
TTCCGGAGAGACCTGGCTGATGGAATAGCTTCGGCACTCAATCCGAGCTCTTTCCTCCAGAGTTAAAGACTTTTCGGCTGCTTGAAAAGTAGCACGGTGCTCAGAAGAGACCTCACGACGAGGTCTTCCCCTGGCAAATCTCGGGCCATGGACACGTCGCAATGATCGACGATGTTTAACTTCAGTCCATGGATTCTCATTCTCATCATCCCCATCATCCCTAGATGAGGCCGGCTGACTTAGCTCATCTCTGGTGGGTTTTAATTCTCTCAAGACATTTTTATTGACATTTTCTACAGATATGCCTGGTGCGCTAACTAACCTAGGTCCCGGTTCGTTACCACATACTGGGGAACTCTGGGTCTCCGTCCCGAAGCACTCAGCTTCACGGGAAGGGGGTCTTGAAGTGAGAACATCGCTACAGATGCGGGGCTGGTTGCCCTTTCAGAGCCAGGCTCTGATTGTGTGTCCTGAGGCGCCTGACGAGGCTTTTGGGATGTGGGGGCGGTTTCAACCACACGGGAACGTAAATTCAAAGTTCTGGTACCAGACATTTTTTCAGCTTTCAAATTTTCAAAGGAGTACTCACAAAAAGGAAACAGATATAACAAATGAGACAAGACGATGGGTTTTGGTGCTACCAAAGGCCGGATATGTCGGATGATCAGACCGAGTTTCGCCAGGCAAAGGGTAGCAGAGGATAGAGAGAAGTTTTTGGTTAAGCTAGTTGTTTGTTATCGCGGAGTAGCGTAAAAAAATATGTAACATTTTCACTGCAAAGTGTGATGGTTAGGTATCACTTGAGGGAAAACGGGACACTGAGAGTCAATTCAAGATATATGTGTTTAACGATATAGAATTCACTGGGGAAAAAGAGCCATACATCCCAACTATATACGATATACGTAGTCATGGTAAATAATGGGTCCGAAAGTAAACTCGGCCGAAAGAAAACGGCAAAGGGTAAAACGGCAAAATGACCATAAGGTAAGTAATAAAAATAACTGTACGTGCCTAGAACGGGCATACAGTACGAGATCGTTACACCGCACTTAATCCAGCAATCGCGTAACAACGCTGCTGTCGCTTTTATCTATGACTTCAATTGGCCTCTTCAAGGCGTGCTCTTACCGTCATGGGGCCATCTAAAGCCGAGGCTCACACTCAGGCTGATCATAGAAAAAGGCTGGAAAGTCGACGCAAATACTATGCTGCGTGGGTACTCCTCTTGCTCAGTTCAGCTGCATTGACCTATTGCGACTACCAGAAATGTCGAAAGGGAACGAAAGAAGGCTCGCGAGAGGGCGCAAAGGTGAGGCTCAACTGCGGAACTGCCTCCTCATAGGCTCACCTTCTGGTTAAGACGCGTTGAACAGGAAACACCCTTGGAAAGAAGACACTGGAAGGAACGGCATTGCGTGGCCCAAGCTCGATACCGAGCTGAAAATCGAAGGGCTCTGAACGTAAGCTCGTGGGAGTACAGGTACGTGGCATTCATATGTCAAATATATATGGCACTGACCAGAACCCTCTCTAGACGAAAAAAAAAATGGAAGAAGGCCAGAGAGCAAGACAAACTCGATCATTTGGTAGGTAAACATAATAACTCATCCATAACTTAACTCATCCTACCGAATACAGGTGATAGGAAGTTGGCAAATGAACGCCTCAAGCAGCAGAAATAACTTGTTCCGATACGCCAGTTGGTGCTCAGGCGGATGAAAGCGCTCGAAATTCAGCGTCGTGCTGGTACAAGTTTACGGAAGCAGGTCACACAGGGAAGACGAGGGAAAGACATGTATTTTATTCCAGTTCCGGAATTAACGATGCCGCGTGGCTTCAAGTATCTCGATTTCGCAAGTTTGTAACCAATGTTGACAAATCTGTAGATCTATTTGGTACGTTCCATTGGTATTTTTCTTTCCTTTGACAGATCTGACCGTCAACCTGGATAGACCATATTTAAAGGTCCTACGACATAGAATCACTTTGCAAATTTAGATGATGGCACAGAAGAAGATTTCCCCCCATTCCTGTCTCGGTATTTCAGGCAACAATAGTGAGTGAGTTAACTACGTGACTCCTTCAAATCTAACTACCCTATTTCAGAAGCCAGTCATGACCCTGCTGCATCGTCCATAGGCACCAGAAACATTGGTGCGGACAGAGACACGACTCGCGAAAGAGCTGTCAAGGAAGCTTTCGAATCACTTAAAGCGGACTTCGTTCTTCCAACGGCACGCACCACAGTCTCACAAAGTCGCATGCCTGACAGCTGTGGCCCTGCTGCATCGTCCACAGGCACCAGAACCATTGGAGTGAACGGAGCCATCACTCGCGAAAGAGCCATCAAGGAAGCTTTTGAATCGCTTAGAGCGGTCTCCTCCTTTCCAGCGACACCCACGGTCTCACAAAGTCGCGTGCCTGGCAACTCTGGAAGTCCCTTCATTGCCTCCCCATCGGTCTCTCCGTTCTCTTCGCCGACTGGTAGAAAGGCAGCTATTCAAAATGCCGCCAGAACTCCTAGCCAACCCGTTCGACCCAAACTCGTCTCCAGAGGTTGTCAGACCACGCCCTCCTTCGCCATAGTAGCAGCCAAAGCCAAAGTTATTGAGATTTCTTCTGAATCCGAGGATGAACTACTCATTGTATCCTCCACCAACCCGGCGGACCCAGAAGACCGCCGACGACCTGTGGTTATAGTCATTGATTCTTCAGATGATGATGAAGACTTCGCTCAATTTATGCCTGGAGCGTTTCCTCCTTCGATCGCAGACAGCGAAATTGAGACGGTTTTGACACCTGTTCGAGAATCTTCTCCTGTCTGGGACTCCTCTCAAGGCCCCCCCCCTGGTCAACGACCTCGTCGGCACCCTTTCCGAGCCATGGCGACTCCAACTCGTCCTGCAGAGCAAGTCACTTCACCGTCATCTGCTGGATTCCGCTGGTCATCGTCTTCTGATAAAGTTCGAACCTTCACTCAAATCGAAGCGGACGTGGACTCCGATGAGTAATCGATTGGGAGGTTATCTAGCGATTTATTTCCTGTGGTAATGTCGTTTCTTTTTTGAGTTATCTAGACAAATTTGATAGCTGTTCCTTTGTTTGTGTATTCTAGAGATAATCTTATGTACTGTAACCCAAAAACTTTTGTCAAAGCAAGCTTGCATATGTACGTTAAAGTGGGCTTAGCATCCTATGATACATCATGTGCACAACGGATAGCGACCATGACCTTCTGGTAGCGAGATAATGGTTATTGTCGACGATGCGAAGACGACCTATAGGAATAATTGTTGAATCTGGGGTTACTCAAAGGTGGTGGTCTATGACTCACCTTGCAGCATTCGACACAGCTTGGCCAAAAGTCCTCATAGGTATGCGGCCCGAAAATCACTGTCGAGATGGATAATAGACGAATCGGGTAACAGATTTTGGGCTCTCCAGAGATCTGTTACTCTAGTCGTAACAAATTTTGTAATTCGGTGGTCAATTGAGAAGAAAAGGAAGACTGGATTCCATCTAATTCGGGCCATACTTACATTGACAAAAACGCAATCGTAGCAGACTGTAAGATCCTCTTTGATTGAAGCCCGAGAGGAGACTCGTGCATTGGGATATATTTGATTATAGAAGAACCAACATCGGATGGCAAAGGTTTGGTTGCAGGTTCTTCAAACAGAGTTGTTTGTCAGTCTCCAAGAGGACGTCCGCGATCAGGATCTCAGAGATGCATTTCATCGGTGTCGATCCTTGGAGTGGATCTCCGATGGCTTCCAACGGCAATCTGTGGAAAACACTTCCACAGCCAGAAATGAGCGGTTCCTGCACTCTGTTGGTCTCAAAAATTATATCATTCATCACAATATCAATATATCTAATTGTGAATGATCGCTCAAAGAATCGAGCGATCACTTCAATCTAACCAAGAAAACTTCAAGCACGAAAACTGAAGCATCTGGACGCAAAGTGTTCCATTTCTTTGGTTGGACGTCATCATGTGATTGTATTGATTCATGCAGCTGGTTCTCGATCGCTTCGGAAATTTTCCGAAGAGCCCCAAATTAGAAGCAGAACATATCGAGAGTGATCTCGTATCGACCATGCTGATCTTACATTCCCAAATTAGAAGCAGAACATATCGAGAGTGATCTCGTATCAACCATGCTGATCTACTTACATTCCCAAATTCATCTAGGGATCTTCTGAGTGATCTAGTAAGTACAAATACTACCAGGTGTGCTACAGCAGGTTCGAGCATACAAGGCAGCCGACAAGAGATAAAAATACACAGAAAGCGTTGTCTAAGTTCATGGATGGTGTTGACAAATTTTTGAGACGAGGGTCTTCAGGTAGCCACTGCTAGTGTAGTAGCACCCCTCTAATTTTTTTCAGGAACGAAAACTCTCACAGGCCTGACCAGAGGAGAAATTAGTGGCCGTGCGGCTTTCCGAGTATTGTCCGAAACGTGTTCTTTCTGATTAAATATAACCCACAGAAAGTCACTTCACCTTGATCTCTGCTTCCTCTGAGAGTCGGGTCTCCTCTATGATTCCTCAGCCACAGCATGGCAAATTCAGCAAAGAGGAAACCAACTTCCTTAACACACACTTGCCTGCCTACGAAGCTTTGTGCTATCAGCTTGCAGAAAAGGCGATAGGACCTAAGGGTACAGTTAAAGGCCAGAAGAAAGAGTGGGTTCTGTCGAAGGTCTTTCCTAAATTCATCAAGGAATTCTCGAGCAACCAGAAGGGCGACGCTCAATTACAGTCGCTGCAAACCGTAGGTTCTTTATTGCAGCATTTTCTTGTTGCTGAATGGTAGTAGAAAATACTTCGATGGTTCACGAACCGTTCACCTCTTCGAAATGTCGGCTCGGATTCAACACCAATGACCACGGGCACTTCTAAGCGTCCACATGCCGCCGATGGTCCTAGTGGTTTTGCTGAAGAGCACAAGAGGGAGAAAATGGCGGAACTCCACGATCAACTTACAGACGAAGAGCAGTTCGCATATGAGGCAAAGGCTGCTGAGAAAGATAAGACGCTGCCGGAAAGATCGGAGAATTTCAAGTGTGTGGACTCACGTCTACTTTCAGCAAAAGTTAACCCACACCACAGAAACCAACAGGACATCGTCAGCGGAGTCGTGAAAGCGCTGAGCAACCTTATCGGATGGAATCGGGGCCAATATGGTGAAGCCGCCTTCTTTGTCCAAGGTGCATTCCGGAATGCAGACAATGAGCTAAAGACATTCAAGTGAGGTGCTCTGGTCTTAACACAAAGTATGAGTGCTTACTAGTGATAATGGCAGTGTATCAGTTGCTCCGAATGCGAAGGTTACCTGTTTTTCCTTCATGCTTCCTGTCCTTCATGGGCCGTTTGGCGAATGGGCAAAAGATGCCTTGCCAGGTGAGCATGACAAAGATAGCCACGATGTTCTTTGTTACTAAATGGTTTTCCAGTTCAGTCACCACATTTGGAGGGACCCGCCGATATTGGCAACCAAAAATACGTGATCGACTTACGTCAAGATGGCCGTCCACACCTCCCAAATTTTGATCTTAACCGTGTTGTGCCAAAGGATGTGCGGTTCATGTTACCCCGTACTTCTTCACCAGGAGACTTGGGTATCGAAGATGTAATCACTGAACACAATAATATCAGTGGCCTACATGATCCTTCTACTGCAGAACGCACGCTCGATACTGCTACTGAACAGCACCCTGCTTCACAAGGCGTCGCAGAGCTAAACAAAAATGCAATGGCGGAAATAGTCAGTGATCATTCGGCTCAATTTTGGGTGAAACAGAATACCGAGAGTAGTTCTCATACTGCTATTGGCACACACTTGCAAGACTCTCTGTCACCATCCGAATCCATGGTCGAGACTGCGATTCGAAATGTCGCTCATGCAGGTTATCTTAGCCTTACTCATGCCGCCGCAGATCAAACTCTGTCCCAGCAAGGGGTAAACGCGACGACGAAGACTAATTCCAAATCCAAGAAACGAACGCAGAAGGAAATGGAACAAGAAGGCAATGGCAAGCAGATGAAAAAGCGTGCCAAGATCGCTGTTCCTGCACGTGAACAGAGCTTACGGTATGATGCCATCATTGTCTTGTAGCTTTGCTAACGTTGATTGTAGTATCAAAGATTCCAACTACAAGAACAAGCATGTGACTGTGCGCCTGCGTTAGATTAACCGTAGTATAGTAGATAAATTTGATCAGGCGCATAAGCTGGTTCTATAACATTATACTCGAAGCCTTTCAAGTTGGCGGGTGACAAACACGGCACTTTCCTTGCATACAGATTGACAGTATATATGACGTGGACACTAGCAAGACATTTACTCCAAATTTGCTCGATGCTGAACCACGAGGCGATCACTTAGGAAATGTTCAAAAGCGCCGCATTTTCCCAAGACGAACTCGAACGGCAGAATTAAGTGACAGAGCTGTTGAGGCTGCGGAAAATGTGATTCGGGTTGGAGCTCTTGGGTCGGGGCATTAAATTACTTGTAGTCCACGGTTTGTAGTCTGGAAGAAATACAACATACTTTTCACGCGAGTCCCCAGCTAATATATAGAAAGTCCTAATGATTTCTAGGCAAATGTATGACAGAGCTCGAGCAGACCTCATCCCTGGCCACGAAGGATTCTGAAGGGAACTCTACTAGTTTAGATTGCGCGTTTAGTATTGGCGGTTACAGTTGAGCCTGTGACATGGACATATGTTCATATGAGGACACAAGAGCTTTCTGGGGCAACAGAGTTACCTCCTGCCCCACCTTGAAGCCTTAAGGCCAGGCGAGCACGGTAGGCGTTCACTTCTGCCTTCTGAGCTTCCAGTTCAGCCAACAAATCTTGTTCCCTCTGACGTCCTTTTGCCACCTCCACCTCCACCTCTTCCTTGCGGGAGCGTGCTTCTGTGAGTTGCTTCTCGTATTTCTGTGCGATTTCCTTTGCATTCACTCGTTTAGCTAGGTTGAGAGCGTATGTGGCCGCCTGGAATGCGGAAACCATTCCTGAGGCATCCTCGATAGCCTCCCTGCGAAAACGTGGCGACGTATAATGAAATGTTGGACCGGATCCTGGAAGTTGGGCACACAAGACCAGCCAGCATTCGGTCTCAAGACTCAAACGCTCTGCCTGAATGTGAATGTGAATGTGTAGGTTAATCCAATTTCAGATGCGACTCACCCGACATACTAAATCCTCTACCTCTTGTCTGAACCGTCTCCCTGCCTGCAAGGCATTACTTTGCAAGTCCCGAAGCTCCTTTTTTCTGGGAACGGCTGCAAGAAGAAATTTGATTAGTCTATCGTAAAATAATGAACAGCTAAATGTCTCACCGCGTTCCTTGTTGCCGACCATTGCGCCCTCTACAAACCCATATATCGGATTTCTGCGAGAAACTCGGATCCTCTTGGAAGGTGGACCGCGAGAAGGGGTGTTGTCAGCTTCTGACCCCGACCTGGGTGATTCAGATGGCCGTGGAGAGGAACCAGGCACGGCGTTCGCTGGAGACTGGAATGGTTCCGCAGACCATGTGACGTGGCGAGCAGAGGGCACTGGGCTTGTGGTGCTGGTGACATTTAGTTCAAGGTTCCCGGTGTGTTGTGCTTGTGTGACGATGGTGGCCGCAAATGTAGGGTAGGTTTGCAAAGGATTGACAGTTGTGAATGAAGGTGTGGTGTGTGGAGCGTGGCCAGCGGTTGGCCATGTTGGCAGGGATGAACTTGTGGCAGGAACTGGGGCTGCGACAGGTGGTTGGGCTGGCTGGAATTGTGCACTATGCTCCGTTTCTATGGTCGTAGACGAGGGACCAGGATCAGGACCTAAGAGCAGTGTAGGACCAATCCCAGAAGATTTCTGCAGGTTAAACGCGGTTGTTAGGAATTGCGCCATTGATAATGCATTAACCCATACCTTTTTCCTCCTGGGGGCCGCCTGTGCGGATTTGGCTTTCCTTCGTGTTGCTTTAGGCATGCAATAATAAAAAAGAAGTGAGCGCTCAGAAGCGTACTTAAATAATATCGAATTTCCCCTCAGGAGATGGTGTATCGAAAGACCAAGTGAGGATCTGCACATAATCCTCGAATGGAAAACATCCCCGTATAGCGTGGGTATCGGCCCTTGTTGATTGGAACGAAGAATACGGCGCCAATCTTCGATTAGTGACCAAGAACTCGGCTCCGCTCGTCAATTGTCAATAATTTGAGCCGACCTTCCTTCAAGATTCCGTATAAAAGTAACCCTGAGCCAAACATCGTCCAGCATCGTCCAGTCACATATTTTGGCAAGTCAGCGTGACAAATGGTGACAGGTTGAAAATAGAGCACCTCGTTTACTTTCCGCATACAAAAACATTCAGAATATCATCCGAATATGTACTAATGTATTGTTTGAGCAATATTCGAAAATTTTAAATGAAAAGAATGGAAGAGAGGCAAGAAATTTGAGGGTGAACGAAGGGTACCAAGTCCGCCCAAAGTTTACATAAGCATCCCATGGTGAAGAAGTGTCTCTAATGGTACTCTGTTAGACTGCTCCTGAACGGCCGCCATTTTTGTTTGTTTGCATACTTTAGATTTTGCGGCCAGCACAATTTCTCCTTTTTGGTCTTGCAGCCAGCATAATTGCAGCTGAATCGTCTACAACAGTACATTGTAAGTCAATGACCTACATTTCTTACGATACATTGTACTTTCTTGCTATGTATTAACTGACTGATAATGGTACCCTGTCTGCGGCCGGCTTTTTTTTTTGTTTGTCCAATTTGTGGCCGCCAATTTTGTCTCGCGCGGCCAGCAGAAATGTAGTTGATCCACCACAGCCAGCTTTTTTATTTGGATTTCGCAGCCGCCATTTTTTGTTGCCCGAGGCACAAATGTAGTTGATTCATATACCATAGGACATTGTTAGTTAATTAGTTGCTACATTTCTGACAATACATTGTACTTTCTTGCAGTGTATGGGCTGAATCTGCAAACAAGTTGAAACAACACGCTTCAGTTGTAACTCTTGACAACTTTCTGGCATTGAGGATCTGCGACTACAGTTCATGGCCAGGCTCAAGTCTGTGGATCGCACTTCCAGTTGAAACAAGAGAAATTTTCTGTTGGTTTTCTGGGGACCTGGTACCACTTCAATTGGTGTTGGATGGACAGTTAACTGCACAAGACCGTAGACAAGTTATAAATCAGTCCTTCTAGGGAACTTGAACATGTTACCATATTTAGAACAAGACTCTTCGTTTCTCCCATGGGACTGAGATTTCTAAATTTCACGGTTGATTTATGTACCTTCGGTACAGAGAAATATATAGTCTATAATATAGATGGGATTTCATGTGTCCCAGGACACTCTAAGAAGCCTTGCGAATGCCAGTTAGATGACAGTACCCCGTTCATACAGCGTCACCAGGGACAACAACCCGGCTCATCTTACGGTGCTGCAAAATCTTTCCCTTAGTTTGCCACTGCAGTATGGTGCTCATTCACCTTCACCAAGGCGAGCTACTGTGTAGGCAACCTTGCTCAGATCCCATTGTCTCCGCTTCTTCAAAAACCATGAAACAAATTGAACTACTTGTTCCCGAGTGGCTACTGGCAGTCGCAGACCTGGGTCCAGCCGTGAACGTGTGAATTGTAGAGTCGGTGTGACATTTACATATTTGGACAGTTACCATTCACATGACTATTTTATTAATGGACATGACGGCCTCATGCCAATTGGACAGTTGTTTTGCCCATCGTGGGATCTGCTATATGTTGTTACTCTAGTCATCAAGGCTGCAACCACGGATATGGACACAAAGGAGACTAGCAACGAAGTATGAATTACAAATAGAGCACTTTTCAAATATACCTTGCATATCAAACTCCGAGACCCCCTCACCAGCTTGAAGTTGCTCAATAATATTCTGCTCCCTCACAGACGGTAAGCCCAAACTCAAACGGGTTGGACGGGCCATGGATGGACCCCCACCAGCATTCGTGCGCCCTCGGATCCTGGTGTATGCTGAAGAAGTAGGAGGCAGAACAGAAAGGTTGGCACGAAAGCGGCGGCTTTCTTCATCAAGGCGTGTGCGACGACGAACTTGTGGACTAGAAATAGAGGATTGAAGCAAACCTGGAAAGGTTGATTAGAAAATGGCAAAACGATGTGCGCAAATGGATATCCACCTCTTTCTGCAAACGAGGCTCCAGCAAGTTGAACTGTTCCGGGATGTTGAGATTGGTGCTCGCCGCCATAGCCGATAAAGTATGGACCCTGTGACAGATGTTCAGTTCCACGGAACTGGTTGCGCAGGGTATCCATGTCGGGGACATTTCCTGTAGCTGGGTGGGTGATTAGCACAAATGTAGCATTGCCAAGCAGATGACGAACACACCGAGAAGTGGGAGATGCGAGTAATCGGACTCGAGCACTGCAGTCTCATAAATTTGACTGAGGTTCACTAACCGCAAATGAGGTCTTCAGAAAAGATACAAAATAAAGTAGCACATACATCGAAAGCCACATTTCGATGGTTCATTGTGGCAGAATGCAAAGATTAAACTGCTGAGAGCTTCGACGATCCTGGTCGACTCCGAGCTGCCAGACGTGAGGCTACAAAAGCATGGCCAATGAAGGCCGCGATTGCGGAGCCATGCCTTAATCCCGTTAGGCACGATTCGGCGGCCATTCTGCGTCGGCCTACAATTCCAGAATAAGTATATGATCAAGGCGCGTGCTGCAAAAAAGCATTTACCATGCCACTCTTACAAACTCCCCTGCAGTCGGACTAAAAACAACCAGTTCCGCACTGCGAGACTGGAATATGGTACAGTCATCATACGGAGTCCCCAGAAAATCATTGGGTTGTAGCCGTCGCAGCATACCAGGGTTCATAACTGACGACATAATCAACAAGGAAGGGGGTGCAGAATACGGATACCTACAAGAGCGTCCGTAATAAAGTTGCGCTGAAAGTTAAGTCCACGGAACAACAGGTTCCTCCGTGTCTCAAGAAAGACAAGTTAATACTTGGATGTCTGTCAGTGAAGAGAACCCCTTAATGGACTGATCCTCACCATGAGAGTAGCAAGCGATTAGAGATCTCGAGATTGCATCGAGTGATGAGACGGCGACGTGTGAATGTCAGTGTTGTGTCAGCGAAGACGACGATCAAGAAGCGCAAAATGACTGATGGAAATTCCAGATTTATTGTGAATGATCGCTCAAAGAATCGAGCGATCACTTCAGAAGCAGTGAATGATCGGTCAAAAAATTGAGCGATCACTTCAGAAGCAGTCCTAGTGAATGATCGCTCAAAGAATCAAGCGATCACTTCAGAAAGCAGTGAATGGTCGCTCAAATTGAATGGCTACAAAGTGAACTTGAAGAATAGCGATGCAGTGCAGAGAGTCACGCGGTGATAAGGGAGCACACAATCTCAAGCAAGTTCAACAAGGTCTGCTATTCCAGAGGAGATAAATCTTGCATGGGACTCACTTGGGGACTCAGTATTCAAACTCAAAGAAGCGCCTTGTGATGCTATGCCTTCATGGTCACATGGTCACATAATATCACACGTTGCTGTTGAATGTTGAACTTGCATGCAATGCCCATGAATGCCTTCTGAAAGACAAATTTTCGACACACGAGGTATTCTCGAATCTCTATTATTCATTTAAGACTTAGATAAGCTGTCTTTTTTTCAAAGGTCGCAAACGAAAGCTGTCATCCGATTCATACAGTAAACAGAGTACAGTTGACCTGCCGCCTGCTAAACGAGCATATCCCATGCCAGCCCCATTTGTTGACGGTAAATATCAATTTCATATTGTCTGTACTATTAGTTCCAGAGGTGTTTACTCTTCAGTCAACCAGTTCGAAAACCGTGGTCCAGTTCCAGCAAACCCAGCTATCGTCCCTCGTCATCTTCTTTCTTCAGTGAGCCTGTCGATCGGAGCCCTCCTTTCAGTGAGCCTGCCCTCCGTCCTCCAGGCCGTCCATCTTTCAGTGAGCCTGTCGATTGGAGTCCTCCTTTCAGCGAGCCTGCTCGCCGTCCTCCAGGCCGGGAGCCTCTTTTCAGCGAGCCTGCTCGCCATCCTTTAGGCCGTCCATCTTTCAGCAGGGAGCCTCCTTTCAGCGAGCCTGCCCGCCGTCCTTTAGGCCGTCCATCTTTCAGCAGGGAGCCTCCTTTCAGCGAGCCTGCCCGCCGTCCTTTAGGCCGTCCATCTTTCAGCAGGGAGCCTCCTTTCAGCGAGCCTGCCCGCCGTCCTTTAGGCCATCCACCTTTCAGCAGGG
>WNFU01015435.1_pt1 | contig 12302 bp, 14 predicted proteins | sample 5400121 | NCBI WGS metagenome assembly WNFU01 (sample SAMN13153360, study PRJNA577476) | soil metagenome | isolation source: 100 cm soil or saprolite under grassland replicate 1 | place: USA:California | collected 2016-06-15 | reverse complement strand
TCCTTTGAGCGATTGTTTCCAGCTCCTTCCGTTGCTCTTCGCCCAAAGAGATCGTGAGCCGTGCATCCCCAAGTTTCTGCCGCTTTCCGGTGCTCATCAAAGTGGTGAACTTCTCACCATTGTGATTCATATCGGTGCCAAGTCAAGACAATTCAGGCGCTGACAGTCGCCACTGTGAAGGGACCGCTCCCGCGCGTCGAGCATCGTTGCCTGCCTTTCTCGAACTCGAATCTGCAATTAAGACCCACCGGCATAATCATGACTGCCCGGCGAATGGCGGCCGAAACCGAATGCAGAATTGGGAGATTATTGCTGACAATCTCAGCAAAGCCGGTTGGAGTTGGGGCTGTGTCTCAGCCATTGATGCCGACGGACGAACGATCTGGATTGCTGACGCACATCGCAGCGAGGGAAAGCGTTACGTTGTGCACGCGGAGGAAAAGCTGACTGCGTTTTTGGAACTGGAACGGGACGTTTGTATTCACCTATTGACTGAAAGGGCGAACGATCTGGATTGCATCAACCCGATCTGCTGACCTATTTTCAGACAAGACTGCAGGCGATGTCCGAGTTTAACCTTCCGAATCGTTCATCAAATTCAGGGCGCCTTGGTGGAGGTAAAGCCTCTAATCAATATCGGCAATGCTCGCATTTCTGCGGAATCAGTTAAGAAGGTCAATGAGATCACGACGCGGTTCGGCAACGACATTATCAAGAAAGACTGAGAAATTTCGGGTGAACCCTTTCGCAAAGGTCTTTCTCTGCGCGACCTCCCTGTTGGCGGCCATCGTTGTGCTACCGTCTGCGATTTTCGCCTCGGGGGTGGACCCCACCACAGTGTACGCACGGGCATGGGCTGTTCTGGCGGCAGAACCCTATGTAAAACAAGGATTTCACGTGCGTGAGGATTACTGGCCAGGCGACCTAGCTTCGGGTGAAAGGAAAGCGGTGCGGCAACAATTGTTTAAAGGGAATGAATATTGGTTCTGGTTGGGAACAGAAGTCGATCGGGCCAAGGTGTCCGTTCACATTTATAATTCGGACGGAAAACTCGCGGAACAACCAGACAGTTGGGCGAAAGCCCACCTTGCGGCTGCGCACATCATTCCGAAAACCACAGGCAGTTACTTTATCATCGTTAGCGTGGAGGAATCGCCAGCAGCCCGCACGCATTGGGCGCTGGCGTATGGTTTCCGATAAAGTTGACTTCCTAGCCGGTAACTATATGGGCGCGATGAACTCGCCCGCATGTTCGTGCGTTTCGATCACATTGCCAGCGCCGCTACTTTTTCCCCACGCGCTTTAGCCGCATCTTCTGCCCGTAAAACTCGAGACAGCTCGAATCGGACACGTGCTTCGTCTTTAAGGACACCATGATGCCCTCTTCGCCAGGGGCGATTCTTCCAGTCCCGGCGTTCTTGCTGCTGTCCTTAAATTTGAACTGGACTGTGCCTTTGTCGGTCACTTTGCCGGTGCCATCGGCCTCCGGAGCGGCGCCATGGCCGTCGTTGTAACTTGCGCTGAACCAGACCGACACCGTGTCTCCACTTTGCTGGAGGCTCATTTGAAACACGGCTTGACCGTTTAGAAAATTCTTGTCTGCGTATTCGCCGGCAAAATTTTCCACGGCGGGCGTCGGAGACGGAGATTTTTGTTCTACAGGCGGCGCGGTGGTCGGTTGCTCTGACAGCTTTTGATCCTGGGCGCAAAGAGAGCTGCTAGCAATTGCGCAAAACATCAAGATCAGGAGTGCGGCAGCGCAGCGCACAAGTTCGAGAACGACGTTCTGGAGTGTGTTTTGCCTTACGCAGATATTAAGCATTAGCGTTTTTGTTTCTGCAAGATCAGTAGAATTGATGCGTTCGTACATGGCGGCGGATTGTTTGTTCAGTCGTGGATTTTGGCCTGGTTCGAGCGAATTGATTACAGGTTCCGTCGCAAATAATCAGATTGCCACCAACAGAATTTGGCTCTGCGCTGGGGGAGTTGGGCACTTGCTTGCATATCGGGGCGAGTTGTAGCGCTAGCCGTTTCGCCGGACAAGCCGAAAAATAGCGAACCTTATGGCTCTTTGAAATCGCCCGCGTGCTCGTGCGTCTCGATTACGTTGCCAGCGTCATCGTAAATGCGAATGACCGCATCATGTGACCGGCTGCGGTGTTCGGCGTATCCGACTGCATTGCCGATCGCATTTGGCCCGGCATACCACAGGCGACCAAATGGGAGCGCATCGGAAATCAGATCAACGTCGCGTTTATCTTTGCGGGGCCGCACTTCGTGAAAAAAAACTCTATGTGCTACGAAGCTATCCCTGACCTAATCACATGTCTGCATCGTCTGGTTAGGCCGCGGTTGACCTAGGGTTTGGCGAGCTTCGCAGCGAGTTCCAATGCGCGGTTGTAGTCGGCGATGGCGCTGTCCACATCGCCCTTGGCTTGTTTGGCAAAGCCGCGGTTTATGTAGGCCTTGGGTTGTTTCGGATCGAGTTCAATAGCGCGATTGTAGTCGGCGATGGTGCCGTCCACGCAAAAAATGGCGAGCTTCGCAGCGAGTTCAATGGCGCGATTGTAGTCGGCGATGGCGCCGTCGTGATCGCCCTTGGCTTGTTTGGCAAAGCCGCGGTTCATGTAGGCCCTGGGTTGTTTCGGACAGAGTTCAATGGCGCAATTGTAGTCGGCGATGGTGCCGTCCAGATCGCCCTTGGCTTGTTTGGCAAGGCCACGGTTGTTGTAGGCACCGGCGTATTTCGGATTGAGATCAATGGCGCGGTTGTAGTCGGCGATGGCGCCGTCGTGATCGCCTTTGGCTTCTCTGGCAAGGCCACGGTTGTTGTAGTACGGCGCGAACGCGGAAGTTTGAGCTGCGGCGACAGCCGTAAGCATCAGACTTAGAACGAATGCGAGGAGCTTTGTTGGTAGGGTCGTATTCATGTCTTATGGTGAATTGGATGCGAGAGCGTAGTATTTTACGGAATTATTCCGTCTAATCCGCTCGCTTAGCTGGGAGGAGCCCGAAAAAAGCGGAGTCATGCGAGAATTGTGCCGAATTATTCAGCATTTAGGAAGCGGAATCGTCGGAAAGGTAGCAAGCAGGCGTTACCGAACAAAGAACAGTGAATCGTGCAGGATTGGGAGATTATCGCCGATAATCTCAGCAAAGCCGGTTGGAGTTGGGGCTGCGTCTCAGCGATTGATTCCAACGGGCGAAACAATCTGGATTGCAGACGCACATCGCGGTCAACGCTTTATCGTTCGTGCGGATGAGACGCTGGCTGCTTTTCGTGAACTCAAAGCGGCGATTCGTGCAGGTGACCCCCTGAATAGGTCCCACCTGTCCTGATATGGCTTTGCATCCTCCACGGTGAAACTATACCAGATATGCTTTCCAAACCGCTCAGCATACGCCTTGTTTGCCACCGCCTTGCTCGGAATTATGAAGAACTCGGCGGGCCCGCCATCGCCTTTGATATTGACAAAAACATAGATGTGCGAATCGGAAACGAACCGCTTGTCGTCCCGGTGCAGCAGCCAATAGGAAGCTCGGGTGGACTTGGTCTTGACTTGGATCGAAAAGGCTCGCTTGCACTCTGCGTCGGTAGCCAATATGTCTGCCCCGTGGGCACTACGCGAAGTCGGTGAAGCGATGAAACCGTGCTTTGACAACTCGGCTGCGACAAGATAGACGCCGCGCATCCCGGTAACCTGTTTATTCGATGCCATGGCCGTCCTACACTTTCACCGCGTTGAAAACTTCACTACTTTTTGAACTCGCCATTGTGCTCGTGCGTTTCGATCACGTCGCCAGCATCATCGTAAACGCGAATCACAGCGTGATGTGATCGGCTGTTGCGTGCGACTCTCGCGCAGACCGATGCCGGATGCGTAGGCGGTTTTGTCTGCTCCCAACTCTCTGAGGGAATTCTGCTGCGCACTGTTGGCTTCGCTAGTGGTAGTTGGCCGTTTTCGCGCTGGCTCATGTTCAAATGAACGGTTATGCTGGTTTTTGAAGAAAACAAGGCAAATTCAGACCATTTCCAAACGGGTGGACAGTTTTTGAAGCGCCGGGAGTCGAAAAAAAGTCTCCCATTAGCGGCCGCGATTCGGTTTAGGGGGCGCCAGTTCTTGCCTCGGGGATTTTTTTCTTGCCTACGGTTTCATCCGGTGATGAAAATTGAAGTGATCCAAAACTGAAGCTTGTAGTGGGGATGTTTTTCCGTCATAACCTTGGCTCATGAAAAGATTCTTTCTTATCCTCAGTTTAGCTTGCGCTTTGGTTCTGACATTCCAGCTAGCCGGCTGTCAGTCGCTCGCGACTTACAATGCTTATCCTGACCGATGCTACAGTTTTATGCCGTTGGATATTACGAGAGGTGGAGGCGGTCTTTTCGTCCGGCCACTTCCTACTTGTCAACCGTACTCTAGCGTCGCGACATATACTGGGAAATAATTGCTGACAATCTCAGCAAAGGCGGTTGGAGTTGGGGCTGTGTCTCAGCGATTGATTCCAACGAGCGAACAGATGTCAAGAGGCCCCTATTCCGCCAACCAGCTTCGCGCCTGCTCGAAGTCGTTGGGCGGAAAAAACTTGACTGGTTTGGAAATCTTGTCGGCATGCGAGAAGATAAAATCGAGATCATTCCAATCCGCGCCGGGCTCCCAGCCTTCGAAGCCTTCAAGAATTACAAGCAAGCGAGGTTTCGATCCGATGTCCATATTACGGGCGAGTGCGCTTTGCTCTGCGCCAAATTCGGATCGTTTCAAAATGCCGCTGATGCGTAGCACAAAAATGTCGTCAGCCTGGTATTGGATTTGAGCTGGCATGGTCGCGTCTTTATCTACTTGCTTTTATTTTTTCAAAAAACCACCGCTTCTCATCGGATCACCCATTCGGGAAAGAAAATACGATAGTGGAAATCCGCCCGACTTCCACGCCCGGTCAAGTGCGTATTCGCCTTTCAGAAATAGGTCGTACTCCTTTGGGTTCTTAGTGGCAAAGCGTTGAGCTTTTCGATTTGAGTCACAGCGCGATGTGAGCGGCTGAAAAACTTTGCGTAGCTGATAGCATTGCTGATTGCATCCGGTTCGCCATACCACAGCCGACCGAATGGTCCGCCCGTGCCGAACACAACGCATCCGTTAGTGCACTCTCTCGAGGACCCTCTTCCAGGTCTTCTGGTCGCCAATAATCAATGTATCGCCTTTCAGGATGAAGGGCCGCGGCTGATCGGTGTTTGTGTACATTGGATTTAGGCTCCCCTCCACGTGTGTCACGAAGGTGCCGTGGAGGCGATCCACGCTGTAGGTGCCAAAGTACGCGCCATAAGCGTCGAACGCGGCCTCTTTCTCAGCAGGGGTGACGATCTTCTCGTCCTTGGATGCGAATGGCGGCAATGCTGGCATCCGCATCAGGTTCACCGAGACGTGTCCTGTGGAATCGAAAATGATATAACCTCGCGGGTGCTCGCCATAGGGCCGCGACACCTTTCCTGTGGCATCCCAATCCTCGTATGAAACGAGGCGCCATGTACCAACGAGATCCTCGCTTCCCGGCGGCGGCGCCGCCGAGGCACCTCTGAAAACCATGAAGGAGGTTGCACCCGTCATTAGTGCAACGGCGAGGAAGCTGCGAGAAAAACGTCGCATCTCAGTGCCTCCTATTCTATTTCGTGCTCCACAGAGGGAATATCCGCTAAAAGGCTGCACGCTAGCAAGCCCGCTTTATGGTTCTTTAAACTCGCCCGCGTGCTCGTGCGTTTCGATCAGATTGCCAGCTTCATCGAAAACGCGAATCACAGCATCGTGTGACCGGCTGTAGAATTTCGCGTATCCGATTGCGTTGCTGACCGCATTCGACCCGTCTAAAACGAACGCCGCCAAGGTTTGGGTTGTCTATCAAAAGAACATGCGAAAGACAATCTTGCTCGCGGGGTGCGCGCTGCTTCTGGGTACAACCGTAATCGCGGGCGATTTCGCGGCGGACCCACTCAGTTTTAGGAACCCACAGCAAGACCTGTTTGGTAATCTGAGTGAGATGCTTCGCGAAACGAAGGAGCTTCAGAGTTGCGAGAAGCAACAGGAAGAAGCTTTGCAACGTTTTCTTGAAGTGGGTCTTTCGTTCAACGCTGCGGCTTTAATGGCGCACAACCAATATCCTTGCGACTGACCGCGTGAACGGGCGGAAAATCATTCGGTGTTAATCCCTTGCGCGGTCGGACTTCGTAAACGTGAAGCTTGATGTCCAGATAATGAGTCTTCGCAGGATGCGCCACGTAATCATGCGACTTCTCCAAGTCACAGCGGAACGTTACCACACGCCGGGAATCGATCGGAAGCGAACCCGCTGTGCGTAAGCTGTGTATCCCGGCAATTCCGCATGCAACGTGCGGTCTTCCCAGATGGTTCGCAGCACTAGCAACAGCGACGCAAAACCCGCGGGAATCAATGCCCAACAGGAGCCCAGCGACAAGGCGAACCCCACGAACATGACGGAAGCAGCAACATACCCAGGGTGTCGAACGATGGCGTAAGGGCCGGTATCAATCACGCGATGCCCGCGCTCCGTCTGAATGCGCACGCCCGGCTCGAAGAACGGGTTCACTGTCTCCGCCCAGGCAAAGAGAATCCATCCTGCAACCAGTAGGATATAACCCAGACCCACCAGCGGCCACCCCATGCTCGACCAATGAAACCGGCCATCGTCCAAGCCTGCAACTGGAGGGACGGCGAGTATCGCCAGGAACAGCAGACCAATCACAACCTTGTCCCAGCGCTTGGTTCCCGGATGCACCCGGCTGCGAAGTGCGAACATCTCCGGATTGACGCGTCGAAAGTAAAGGATCGCACCTGCCATGAGTAGAGTAAAGACCAGCAGGAAGAGCCAGCCTCGTGTCCAGGTGATGCGGCCAGCAGGCACGAAAAGGAGCATAGCCAAAATCACTAGCGTGACGGCCAAACGCTTGATGGTTGATCGCAATTGCGCTGGGCTGAGCCCTGTCGCGCTAATGGGGGTAGTCATTCAGTGTTTCCAAGCCTAGAATAAGCTCAGCTACCGCTGGCTGGACCGAGCTTTCGCAACATCGACATTCTGTTTCATAAATTCAAGCTGGTCATGGCGCAGGCCAGCGGTTAGCCGGTTGGAGTTGGGGCTGCGTCTCAGCCATTGATTCCGAGGGGCGAACGATCTGGATTGCTGACGCGCATCGCGGTGATGAAAAGCGGTTCGTTGTGCGTGCCGATCAAAAGTTCACAGCGTTCGTGGGTTTGGAAGGAGGGATCTGCCGCCCGCCCCTTTTTCGCTGGTGAAAGCGGTCAAGCTCAACGACGATCCATTCAGTCCGCAGCCCATGGTTGAACCAGAAGAAAGTTTACGGTCTCGCAGGGCATTTATAAAAACCGCTTTAGCCGGAGCGGCAGGCACGTTGATGGCGGGCATGAGCAAACACGCGACTTACGCTTATACGGGAGCCCAGCAGGGGCGACAGGGACCAAATCTTAATCAGCTGAGTCTCAGCGAAGCTTCTCAACTGGTGCGCAACAAGAAAGTGTCACCAGTGGAATTGACCCATGAGTGTTTGAGCCGCATCGAACAGCTCAATCCAAAGCTGAACGCCTTCATCACTGTCACCACCGAGTCCGCGCTTACCGGGGCTCATCTGGCAGAGGAAGAAATCCAGCACGACCGTTGGAAAGGCCCCTTACATGGAATCCCAATTGCTCTCAAAGACATGGTTGATACCGCTGGTGTGCGCACTACCGCAGCCAGCGGCTTATTTAAGGATCGCATTCCTACCCAAGACGCCGAAATCGTGCGCCGCTTGAAGGCTGCTGGAGCCGTGTTCTTAGGCAAGCTCAATCTGCATGAGTTCGCCTACGGCGCCAGTTCCGTGATCAGTTATTTCGGCCCAGTTCACAATCCTTGGGACATTGGTTACAGCCCCGGCGGCTCTTCCGGCGGGTCTGCGGCCGGCGTCGCGGCGCAACTCTGCTATGGCGCTATCGGTTCCGATACCGGAGGCTCCATCCGGATACCGGCAGCCTACTGCGGTATCGTTGGACTCAAGCCCACTTACGGGCGCGTAAGCACGAGGGGGGTCATCCCGCTGTCTTGGTCCCTCGACCATCTCGGTCCCATGACGCGCTCAGTCACTGATGCGGCACTCATGCTTCGCACCATCGCTGGCTACGATCCGGAAGATACAAACAGCACGGATTCACCTGTTGCAGATTACGCAGGAACATTGGAGGCCAAGGCCTCGTCCTTGCGTATAGGCATACCTCGCGCCCACTTTTACGATGGGCTCCATCCCGAGATTCAGGCGGCAATGGACACTGCCCTTTCCGAAATAGGAAAACTCACATCAAGTCAGCACGGGATTGAAATACCGGCCGTCAACGATACCGCGATTCTCATTCTGAAAGCGGAAGCCTACGCTTACCACCGGGATTACGTTACGAAGACTGCTGAGCTCTATCACGCCGAGACTCTAAAGAGAATCCGTGCTGGGGAAGGGATTAGCACGGCGGATTATATTTCCGCCCGACGCCAACTAGATCAATTTCGGCGGTCAGTCCCGAAGGTATTTGACGCAGCGGACCTCATCGTTACACCCACCACTCCCGTGCCGCCGTTCACGATTTCAGAGCTTCTAGCGGACATGGACCACCTTCGGGCCAAGGAGCTCCTAACCACACCCAACACGCGGCCATTCAACCTGCTCGGCCTGCCAACAATCTCTGTCCCCTGCGGTTTCACCAGGGCTGGCTTACCGATTGGCATGCAAATTACCGGTCCAGCTGGCGGTGAAGCAATGGTTCTTCGTCTCGCCTACGCTTACGAGCAAGCTACGGAGTGGCACAAACATGAACCAAATTTGGGCTGACGCTACAGCGTTGCGGCTTTTGTTTGGTCCGAAATCGTAAACCGTGATCCGGTCACGGCTCTCTGAAATCGCCAACGTGCTCGTGCGTTTCGGTCACGCTGCCAGCCGCATCATAACGCGATTTCACTTGATAATTATCTGCGAGACGTTTGTGACAATGATTTCCGGTTTGCCGTGATACAAAGTGATTTTTCCAGACACGGAAACTGTCTGCCCTTCATATTGTTGCGGGTTAGAGAACTGTGCGGCGCTGGCAGACGGGATGAAAGCGGTGGCATCGGCGAATCGCTCGACTGCTTGCTGCAATGCTCGGATGGCCGCGCGGCGCCGTTCACATCGTTCGGTTCCTTTAATCGAACGCAATCGTGCGCTCGAACTACGCATCACGCCGGCCAGGCATCCAGGCCCGCAAGTCACAAAGCGCCGACGGCGCAGGCCCCTCGATGCTCAACTCAGCGCGCCGGCATTGCACCTCCCGACGCCGAGAGCGACGGGTTGAGTGGAGTGACCGGCGGGTTGAGTGGAGTGACCAGCGACGGGGTATCGAACGCCTTCATTTCCGTGTCCGCCTCATTTGCCCGCGGTACGCCAGTCACGCGAGCTAGGATTCCGTGCTCAATGCCGGAAGCATCTCTGTAACGACCACAGATAAATCCCTGCGCATTGATTCCGTTAAGCGATGTAAAGGTTGACCCGGGATAATCGAAAGTGAAAAATTGGTTTGGCGGGACAAAGAAGAGTCCATGAGTCACGCCTGAGCTGTCCGAATATCTGCCCACCACCCAGTTACTATCGTTAAGTCCAAACAGGATTGTTCCAGTGGAGCCCGAAGGATCGATCGGGAAGTGCAGCGTCCCATTGGTGTCCCGGAAGTAGCCGTGAGGGATTCCTGAGCTGTCTAAATAGTATCCCACCACCTGGTTTGAACGATTGAGCTGGTCAGCAAAGGTCGTGCTAGCTCCCGGGACGCTAAACGGCGTTATGGTTCCGCCAAGGCTGACGAACGCCTGGAAGATTCCGCTGCCGTAAGAAAACCCGCCGACAAAGTCGGCGACATTATTTATCCCAAGCACAACGGTGGCGATCGCGCCGGGAAAATTGTATTCTGTGAAGGTGCTGCCCGACAGGAAAAACCCGTGATCGAAGCTATCGCTTCCGATGTAGTCACCGCAGACTGTGCGTGAGTTATTGATGCCTCGTCCTTGGGTAAGATTGCCGGTATCGTTAGGTTCGACGATCGGCGCGCTAAACTTACCATCGTTGAACCGGATAAAACCGCGCTGCACCAAGCTCGAATCGAGGTAAATGCCAACGATGTCGCCTCCATCGTTAATTTTTGACGGCTCGGTCAGATTTCCGGTCCCAGGATAATCAAAAGTCGTGATCACTCTGATAGAGACTGAGTTCGGTGCTTGCTGAGCGAACGTCCCGATCAATGGGAACACGAACAGAACTGCCAGAATGCTGATAAATATCTGTTTTGGTTTCATGATGCATTTTTGCGCGTTCGCTTCAAACCCGATATGACATTCATTTTACACTTTCGGACATCACTAGAAACCCATTCCACATGATCCGCTCCTAATCTCCCGGTCACCTGCTCGATTAGATCAACGTTAAGATCGAAACACACTCGCACCCTAAGGGCGCGCGGTTACTCTCCACACCTTTGCTGACGAGGCCGATCAGGCAGCTTTCGCAAACCCTTGAAGCCTTGTTGCCGATCTGTAGGAGCGGGCGGAGTTGAGCTGGTAGCGAAACGCCGGCGATACTCGCTCGGATTAAGTCCGAGGCGGCGTTCAAAAGCGCGGCAAAAGGCACTGGCGCTTCTGAATCCTACCGATATTCCAACATTTCCCACACTGTTATCGCCGTTGGAAAGGCGGTGACGAGCCTCGCCGAGCCGTAATCGTTCGACGAAGTCGGCCGGAGTGGTGCCAAATTCTACCTTGAACCGCCGACTAAAGTGCCTGGGACAGACGCATGCCTTGGCTGCCAAATTCTCCACTGACAAATCCTCGTACAAATGGCTTAGCATCCAGGTCGTCAGCTCAGATAAACGCGAAATTGATTGCGCCTGGAATTGCAACGGTTCGGAATATTGTTCCTGCCCGCCTGGGCGCTTGAGATAGACGATCAACTCGCGCGCTACCGCCAAGGCCACTCGCGGCCCATAATCTTCCTCGATTAGAGCAAGCGCCAGATCGATGCCGGCAGTCGCGCCAGCTGACGTGTAAAATGGCCCATCTTTCAGAAAAATTGCGTTGTCATCAACTCGCAGCTCAGGAAAGCGACGGGCGACGTCTTGAGCATAACGCCAATGGGTCGCAACCCTACGGCCAGCCAAAAGGCCGGTCATAGCCAGGCCATAGATGCCTGAGCAAAAAGAGACAATGCGACGCGTGCATCCGGCTCGGGCTTTGACGAAAGCCGCGATCGGTTTGCCGATTTGAGGTTTGAGCAAAGTTAGCCGTTTCCCTCCTGGGATAACGAGCGTATCCAAAGGGGGTGCGTTCTTGAAAGTTTTATGCGGTTTAAAAACTATGCCGGATGTTGCTGCGAAGGGTTTGTTCGACAACCCGATTATCACTACTTCGTAACATTGTTGCGGACCCCGGTCTCCCTCTTGAATTTCGGCACAATCGAAAGCCGCTGCCGCAGTAGTCATCTCCATCGTCCCAACTCCGTCAAATCCTATGAAACCAATTCGCTTGGGGCCCATCTTGGATCGCTTCACATCCCACATGACATTCATTTTACACCTTCAGACATCACAACGAAAGCGATTCTGTATGCTCACTCTGCTGAAAGTCGATCCACGTTGGTCCTGGCTGCGGTCGAATCTACGCTCTTTGAGATCCTCAAGCGTGTCAGTCTTCAATAACCGACGTGAAAGTGAACTCACAGCTCTTTCACATCAGCTGCTTGCTCTTGCGTCGCGATCACGTTGCCTGCTTCATCGTAAACGCGAATCACAGCATCATGTGAACGCCTCTAGAACTTTGCGTAACTGATTGCATTGCTTGGCCGCGCCGGCTTGATACCGTAGGCGACCAAATGGCAATGTTACGGGAGATTATTGCTGCCATTGCGGCTTTAATGGCTGAACACTTATGGAACGATGAATATCTTATCGGTCCACGGATCTTTTGCTCTACTGCCGGATGGGTAACCGCTTACGTCGATGTATCTCCCGCTCGCATCGAAGGGGCTAAAGACGTATCCGGGCTTGCAAGGCACCGCCTTAGCCGTTGGAAATATGGGTTCGGTAGAGGAGGGCGTGAGCGGGGATGGCGAGGAGCTTGGTTTTACTTGTGAGCGGCTCTTCGTTGTGCTTGGTGCTCCACCGCGTCTTCTGATCGCCGCCGCTGCCGCAGATTTTCTAAGCGGCGCCAAACGTACGGAAACCGGATTTGGATACAGA
>WNFU01008002.1_pt1 | contig 12306 bp, 12 predicted proteins | sample 5400121 | NCBI WGS metagenome assembly WNFU01 (sample SAMN13153360, study PRJNA577476) | soil metagenome | isolation source: 100 cm soil or saprolite under grassland replicate 1 | place: USA:California | collected 2016-06-15 | reverse complement strand
GCTGGTCCTCGTAGAGCCCTTCGCCGTCGGTCTGCCAGAGGTCGAGCACCGCCCCGGCGACCGGCTCGCCGCCGAGGCCCCGCACCGTGCCGGTGACGAAGCAGGGAATGCCCGGGCAACCTTCCGCCATGTTGCCGCCGTTCGCGACCGAAGGTGCCTTGGGCACGTGGAACGGTCCTTCGACCGTGCTCGGGGTCGCCGCGCCCGGCCGGCGATGATTGATGGCGTCGACCAGCATGCTCACCCCCAGCACGTCGGACGTGAGGATGAATTCCTGCCGCTTCTGCGAGCACATTTGTCCGGTCCGGGTCAGCCAGTCGATGGCGGTCGCCCACTCCGCCGGCGTCGGCTCGATGTCGCGCACGAAGCCGTGCAGGTGCTTGATCAGCGATTGCATGACCTGGCGCAGGCGCGGATCGGGGATGTCCTTCCAGCGCGCGAGCGCGACGTCGGTCAGGTTGTCTTCGGTCACGTAGGGCATGGCTGTCTCCTTGAATCAGTTGTTCTTGCTTGCCTGTTGCATCATTTCCCGCTGCGCGATGCTCGCGCGCTTTGCGCTCGACCGCATCGTTGCAATCGCGGCCGCGCGCCGAACATAGTTCAGGCCGCCGGCTGGCGCCACCCGATCACTGCGGCTCCCCGCCCCTGCCCAACGCCGGGTGGGAACGGGTCCCGGATCGGCACCGCGCCGCATCCGGGACCCGCCGGCCCTACTTCGCCTTCTCGTAGGGATAGATCACGTTGCCGGTCTTGTATTCGGCCGGCGTCAGCACGGTCTGATAGGACATGCCGCGCCAGACATCGAGGCCTGCGCCCTGCTTGATGCCATGGTACTGCACCTGCAGCATGCCGGGCTTCTCCCATTCGCCCTTCGCCCCGAACTTGACTTCGCCATTGATGGTCTTGTGCGTCGTCTTGCGGATGTAATCGGCAAGCGTTCCGTCATCGAGGCTCTTGGTCGCGCTGATCGCGTCGCCATAGATCGAAATGTAGGCGTAGCCCCAGGTTCCCAGATAGTAGCCGAGCGGATCGACGCCGGCCGCACCTGCGCGCGCCTGATACTTCTTCAGGAATTCGGCGGTTTGCGGCAGCATCATCTTGTCCGACGGCACCCAGGTCTCGTAGTTCACGAACCCGTTGAGCATTGGTCCAAGCTGGTTCTTGAACACCGTCGCCTGTAGGCCGACCATGGCGCCGCCGATCATCTTCGGCTTGAAGCCGATTTCGTTGACGGCCTTGGCCATACCGACCGAGTCAAGCGGATAGGAACAGATGACGAATAGATCGGGGTTGCTCGCCTGCACCGCCCGCACGATCGGTGCAAAGTCGGTCGTCGCCGGCGGATAACTCTTGTCGTAGACGATCTTCAATCCGGTCTTCTTGGCGTTCGCCCGCGCGCCGTCACAGGCCTTCACCCCAAATTCGGCATCGGCGTTTGCAAGCGCCACCGTCTGCGGCTTCGGATTCTGCTGCATCGCTGTGTCGAAGAAGCCGGATGTGAATGTGGTGGTATCCGGTCCGTTCGGAATCATCGCGAAGAACCTGTCGTATTTGAACTCGGCATTCACATCGAGCCCGAACAGGATCATGAACAGTTTCTTCTTCTGCATGACCACCGGCATCGCAGCGGCCGCCGGGACGGTGGCATAGGGGCCGATGATCAGATCGACCTTGTCGACGTCGAGCAGCTTGGCGTAGATGCCCGGCACCGGGGCGGCCTGGCTCTGGTCGTCGTAATAGACGAGCTTGACCGGGCGCCCGAGCAGACCGCCCTTGGCGTTGATCTCCTCCTCCCAGATCTGCATGCCGAGCAGCGCCTGCTTGCCGTTCGGCGACAACGGGCCGGTCAATGCCATCGAGAAGCCGATCTTGATCGGCTCGCCGGCGGGCGCCTGGGCGTTGGCGGGACCCCAGACTCCGGCCGTGAGCGCCGCGGCGAAGAACGAGGCGATCGCGCCCCGCCAGTTCAGTCGTCCAATCATGTCTTCCTCCAGTTAGCGGTTGCGGGTGCCAGACGTGGAATTCTTGGCGATCCCTTGGTCGGATGACGGAGGACGGATGACGGAGGACGGATGCGGAGAATATCGTTCCGTCATCTGTCGTCTGCCGTCTGTCATCCGTTAACCCCAGACTTCGTCGGCCAGCTCGACGATCATGCGCAGCTTGGCCCACTGCGCGTCCTCGGCCAGGATATTGCCTTCCTCGGTCGAGGCAAAGCCGCATTGCGGGCTCAGGCACAGCTGTTCGAGTGCGACATATTTGGTCGCCTCGTCGATCCGCCGCTTGATGTCGTCCCGGTTTTCGAGCGTCCCGCTCTTGGAGGTGACCAGCCCGAGCACGACCTGCTTGTTGCCCTTGGGGACGAAGCGCAGCGGCTCGAAGCCGCCGGCGCGGGCGGTGTCGTATTCGAGGAAATAGCCGTCGATGTCGACCTCGCCCAGGAGCCGCTCTGCGACCGGCTCGTAGCCGCCCTGGGCGATGAAGGTGGAGCGGAAATTGCCGCGGCAGGAATGCATGGTGATGACCATGTCGGCGGGGCGGCCGGCGAGCGCCGCGTTGGTCACCCGCGCGTAATGCGCGGGCAGGCGGTCGGGATCGTCGCCGCGCTGCTTCGAGCCCTCGCGCTCCTTCGGGTCGCAGATCATCGCCCAGGCGGTGTCGTCGAGCTGCAGATAGCGGCAGCCGGCGTCGTAGAAGGCGCGGATGGCCTTGCGATAAGCCTGGCCGACGTCGTGGAAATAGCCGTCGAGATCGGGATAGACCTCCCGGCTGATCGATCGCCGGCCCTGGCGGAAATGCAGCGTGCTGGGCGCCGGGATGGTCATCTTGGGCGCGACTTTGGCGTGGTCCTTGAGGAAGCGGAAATGCTCGATGTGGGGATGGCCGGAGAAACCGACCTTGCCGACGACCCGCACGCTCTCCGCCTTGGTCGCAACCCCGGCGAACGCGATGCCCTGGCCGGTGGAATAGAGCTCGACGCCATCGAGCCCCTGGTAGAAATCGAAGTGCCACCAGGAGCGGCGGAACTCGCCGTCGGTCGCGAGTTGCAGGCCGATCTCCTCCTGCTTCTTGATGGCCCTCTCGATCTCGCGGTTCTCGACCTCGCGCAGCTGTTCGGCCGTAATTTCGCCCCGCTCACGCTTGGCGCGCGCGTCCTTGAGCGCCGCGGGGCGCAAGAGGCTGCCGACGTGATCGGCGCGAAATGGCGCTTTGGTCCGTTTCATCGCGATCCGATGCTCACTTGCCCCAGACCTCGCCGGCCAGCTCGACGATCATGCGAAGCTTCGCCCATTGCTCCTCCTCGGCCAGGATGTTGCCCTCCTCGGTCGAGGCGAAGCCGCATTGCGGCGACAGGCAGAACTGCTCGGCTGGAGCATATTTGGCCGCCTCGTCGATGCGCCGCTTGACATCGTCCTTCTTCTCCAACGTGCCGCTCTTGGAGGTAACGAGGCCGAGCACCACGATCTTGTTGCCCTTGGGCAGGAACCGCAGCGGCTCGAAGCCGCCGGCGCGCTCGGTGTCGTATTCGAGGAAGTAGCCGTCGTAGTTCACCTTGCCGAGCAGGGTCTCGGCCACCGGTTCGTAGCCGCCCTCGGAAATCCAGGTCGAGCGGAAATTGCCGCGGCACACATGCGTGGTGATGGTCATGTCGGCGGGCTTGGCCTCGAGCGCGGTGTTGATCACGCGCGCATAGATTTGTGGGAGCTGGTCGACGTTGGCGATCCGCTCGCGCGCCTTGCGCAGCTCCTCCTGGGAGCAGAGATAGGCCCAGACCGTGTCGTCGAACTGGAGATAGCGGCAGCCCGCGTCGTAGAACGCCTTTACGGCTTTCTTGTAGGTCTGGCCGAGATCGTCGAAGAAACCATCGGGATCGGGGTAGGCGCTTTTGCTGATGCCGTCCTTGGTCAGGCGGAAATGCAGCACCGGCGGCGCCGGGATGGTCATCTTCGGCGTGACCTTGCTGTGCGCCTTGAGAAACTTGAAGTGCTCCAGCATCGGATGGTTCGAGAACCCGACCTTGCCGACGATGCGCAGGCTCTGCGCCTTGGTCTGCACGCCGCGGAACTGGATGCCCTGGTCGGTCTCGAACAGATCGACGCCGTCGAGCGCGCCGAGGAAATCGAAGTGCCACCAGGAGCGGCGGAACTCGCCGTCGGTGGCGAGCTGAAGCCCGATCTCTTCCTGCTTCTTGACGACGTTCTCGATCTCGCGGTCTTCGACCTCCTTGAGTTGCGCGGCCGAGATCGCGCCCTTTTCGTGCTTGGTGCGCGCCTCCTTGAGCGCTGCGGGACGCAGGAAGCTGCCGACATGATCGGCACGGAACGGCGGCTTGGTTCTTTTCATTGGTGCTCCTCCGGGCAATATCGTACCGCGAGCAAAGGCATGTGGAGCAACCCGCCGTCAACCCCAAACAAGGGCGAATTGTCTCGGCTGAAGTTGGGACGAATCCCATGGGCTTGACGAGGCGGTGGGCGGCGGCTCAATGCCTCGCCCTGCCGGCGCGCCGGATCCCGGCGGCGGTGACGCCGAGATAGCCTTCGAGCACCGGGCGGCAAGGTCCGCGCGAGCGCCCTCGAAGACGCTAAGCGTGCGCGCGGCGCTGCGGGTCGATGATCTGCTCGAGCTTGCCGAGCACCTTCATGCAGGGCAGCAGCTGCGCGAGGCTGCCGTTCGGCTCGCGCTTCTCCTTGATCGCGGCGATGAACTCGCGATCCTCCAGCTCAATGCCATCCATCGAGACGTCGACCTTCGACACGTCGATCTTGTTGTCCTTGCCGTCGCTGAGATCGTCGTAGAACGCCTTGTAGGTGCCGTTGTCGCAGATGTAGCGGAAGAACGAGCCGAGCGGCCCGTCGTTGTTGAACGACAGCGACAGCGTCAGGATCGCTCCCGACGGCACCTTGGCGACGATGCCCATGTCCATGGCGATGTTGAGCTGCGGGTGGATCGGCCCCTGCACGGCGTAGCAATCGGAAATCGTCTCGCCGGCCTGGTACTGGAACAGGTCGATGGTGTGCGCTGCGTGGTGCCAGAGCAGGTGATCGGTCCAGCTGCGCGGATTGCCGGCGGCGTTGATGTTCTTGCGGCGGAAGAAATAGGTCTGCACGTCCATCTGCTGGATTTTCAGCTCACCCTTCTGGATGCGCTTGTGGACCCACTGGTGGCTGGGATTGAAGCGGCGAACATGGCCGCCCATGGCGACGACGCGGGTCTCCCGGGCGATCTGCACCAGCTTCTCGGCGTCCTCGACGCTGTCGGTCACCGGAATCTCGACCAGCACGTGCTTGCCGGCGCGCATCACCTGCTCGCCCTGGCGGAAGTGCATCTTGGTGGGCGTGGTCAGGATCACCGCGTCGGCGCGCTTGATGCCTTCGCTGAGGTCGCCGGTGTAGTGCGGGACGCCGTATTTCTTGGCGACCTCGGCGGTGGCGTCCTGGTTGCCGCCGACCAGCGAGGTGACTTCCACGCCTTGAATGCGCTTGAGCGCGTCGAGATGCTTTTGACCGAAGGCGCCTTGGCCGGCGACACAAATCTTCATCACTTGCCTCTGCGAACGGCTTGGCTGGTGTTGCGCGCGGCGGCGCGTTTGGTCTTGACGGCCGGGCGTTTGGCCTTGCCCGCGGCCTTGGCTGCGGCCCGCTGCCGGTTCTCGAGAATGATGTGCCCGACCGCGGTGTTCGACGCCGGCACGGTGTAGAAGCGGTAGACCTCGTCGACCTTGTCGTCGAGCGCGCCGCGCATGATCAGCCACATCACCATCTCGATGCCTTCGGCGCCGGCCTCGCGCATGTAGTCGATATGCGGGATGCGGGTGAGCTTCTTCGGATCCTTGCTGAGGTTGTCGAGGAAATTCTTGTCCCATTTGCTGTTGATCAGCCCGGCGCGCGGGCCGCTGATCTGATGCGACAGCCCGCCGGTGCCGAAGATGACGACCTTCAGGTCCTCCGGATAGGTGGCGACCGCCTTGCGGATCGCCCTGCCCAGCATGTAGCAGCGGTGCCCGGTCGGCGGCGGATACATCACCACGTTGACCGCCAGCGGGATCACCGGGCACGGCCATGCGTCCTTCGGCTGCCCGAACAGCAGGTTCATCGGCACGGTCAAGCCGTGATCGACCTCCATCTTGTTGACGATGGTCAGGTCGAACTCATCGAGGATCACCGACTGGGCGATATGCGCAGCGAGCGCGGGATGGCCCTTGACCACCGGCACCGGCCGCGGCCCCCAGCCCTCGTCGGCGGGGGGAAACTCCGCCGCGCAGCCGAGCGCGAAGGTCGGGATCAAGTCCACGGAGAAAGCGGAGGCGTGGTCGTTGTAGACCACGATGGCGACGTCGGGCTTGGTCTTCTCCATCCACTCCTTGGATTTCTCGAAGCCCGAGAACACCCGCTTCCAGTAGGGCTCCTCGGTCTTGCCGTTGTCGAGCGCCGCGCCGATGGCGGGCACATGCGACGAGCCTACACCTGCGATGATCTTTGCCACGGCTCACTTCCGCCTTGCTGAAGATTTGGATTTGGGTTTCGACTTGGATTTCGATTTGGCGGACTTGTCCTTGCCCGACCTGCTGCGGTTGCCTTCCACCGACCGGCCGCCGGCGAGCATCATCGCCGCGTAGTCCTGCTGCGAGGCGCCGGTCATGACAGCGGCGAGATGCTGGAACGAGTGGCCGTCGGTAGCGCCGAGCTTGGCGGTGAAATAGATGTTGCCGCCGAGCTCGAGCATCCGGTTGTAGTCGCGCTTGAGGATCGCTTCGGTCTGCTCCGGCGTGAGCCTGAATCGCTTCAGATATTCCGCCTCGTTCGCCTTGAAGGCCTTGCGGTTCTCGTCCTTCATCAGCGACATGCAGAACATGTTGATGCCGTAGCCCTCCCGCGAGCGCTCGGCGTCGAACACGAAGGTGCCGGGGATATCGTCGTACTCCTGCTGCCTGCGTGCCATCGGCTTCCTCCATTCGACCGCCGCCGGGCTCTCGCCAAGCCGGACGCCCGATGCTGCCCCTCGATTTCGTCCTGACATATATAGCGCAGAAAGCCCTGGCAACGTAGGTCCAGAATCGTGCGTAAAAGATTCGCAGGCTTAAACGATTCTAACTCCAGTAAAGCTTCATCGGGTTGTCGACCAGAAGCGCCTTCTGCAGGGCCGCGGTCGGCGCAATATGGGGGATGCGGTCGACCAGCACGCCGTCGTCGGGGGCCTCTTTCTTCATGTTGGGGTGCGGCCAGTCGGTCCCCCACAGCACGCGGTCGGGGAATGTCTCGACCAGGGTCTTGGCGAACGGCACCACGTCGTCGTAGGGCGGCCCGGCGACCGTCATCCGCTCCGGGCAGGTGACCTTGACCCAGAAGTTCTTGTGCTTGTCCATCAGCTGGTGGAAGCGCTGGTTCTCCGGGTGATCGACGCCCTTGCGCACGTCGGGCGTGCCCATGTGATCGACGACCACCGTGGTCGGCAGCGAGGTGAAGAAGGATTCCAGGTCGGCCAAGTCCGGCATCTCGAAATAAATCACGATATGCCAGCCCATCGGCGCAATGCGGGCGGCGATCCGTTCGAGCACCTCGCGCGGCGTGAAGTCGACCAGGCGGCGCACGAAGTTGAAGCGCACGCCGCGCACGCCGGCGCGATCCATGGCCTTGAGCTCCTGGTCGGCGACCTCCTCGCCGACGAAGGCGACGCCCTTGGCCTTGTTGTTGGAGGTTTCGAGCGCGTCGACCATCGCCCGATTGTCCTTGCTGTGGCACGACGCCTGCACGATCACGTTCTTGTCGAAGCCGAGGAAATCGCGCAGCGCAAAAAGTTTTTCCTTGGGCGCGTCGCAGGGCGTGTATTTGCGCTCGGGCGCGTAGGGAAATTTGCTCTCCGGACCGAACACGTGGCAGTGCGCGTCGACCGCGCCCGCCGGCGGCTTGTACTTCGGCTTCGACGGGTTGGGATGAAACGGGATGTAGCCTGCACTCATCGCCACGGCGGCGGCTCCTTCGAATTCGCGGATCGCCTAGACCCGCTCCAGCGCGACCGAGACCCCCTGCCCTACGCCGACGCACATGGTGGCGAGACCGCGCCGGCCCTTAGTCTTTTCGAGCTGGTGCGCGACCGTAAGCGCGAGCCGCGCGCCCGACATGCCGAGCGGATGGCCGAGCGCGATCGCGCCGCCGTTCGGATTCACGTGGGAGGCATCGTCGGCCACGCCCAGCTGGCGCAGGCAGGCGAGCGCCTGCGAGGCGAACGCTTCATTGAGCTCGATCGTGTCGAAATCGCCGATCTTCAATCCCAGCCGCTCCATCAGCTTGCGGGTCGAGGGTACCGGCCCGATCCCCATCACGCGCGGCGGCACCGCCGCCGACGCCATCCCGAGCACACGCGCGCGCGGATTAAGGCCGTGCCGCCTGGCGGCCGCCTCCGAAGCGAGGATCATGGCGGCCGCGCCGTCGTTGACGCCCGACGCATTGCCAGCCGTCACGGTGCCGGGATTGCGGGCGAACGGTTTGAGCTTGCCGAGCCCTTCCAGCGTGGTGTCGGGGCGCGGGTGCTCGTCCTTGTCGATGGTGACCGGCCCGGCCTTGCCGCCCGGCACCTCGACCGGGACGATCTCCTCCGCGAAATAGCCGGCCGCGATTGCCTTGCCGGCCCGCTGTTGCGAGCGCAGCGCGAAGGCGTCCTGATCGGCGCGCGCGACCTGGTATTCCTCGGCCACGTTCTCGCCGGTCTCGGCCATCGCGTCGACGCCGTATTGCTGCTTCATCAGCGGATTGATGAAGCGCTAGCCGAGCGTGGTGTCGTGCATCTCAGCGCTGCGCTGGAACGCCTCCTGCGCCTTGCCCATCACGAAGGGCGCCCGCGTCATCGATTCGACCCCGCCCGCGATCGCAAGCTCGATCTCGCCCGCGCGGATGGCGCGCGCGGCGTCGCCGACCGCGTTGAGGCCGGAGGCGCAGAGCCGGTTCACGGTCACGCCCGGAACCGAGTCGGGCAGGCCCGCAAGCAGCAGCGCCATGCGCGCCACGTTGCGGTTGTCCTCGCCGGCCTGATTGGCGCAGCCGAACACCACCTCGTCGAGCGCGGCCCAATCCACCTTGGCGTTGCGCTTCACCAGCGCCTTGATCGGGATCGCCGCGAGATCGTCGGTGCGCACCCTGGCAAGCACGCCGCCGTAGCGCCCGATCGGGGTCCGTACTGCATCGCAGATGAATACGTCGCACATGTCGCTCATGGGCTGTTCCTCATGCCGCAGCGCCGTGGGCGCGGGCGGTTCGGGCATGCAGCTCGCGCAAGACGTCGAGCTCGCGGTCGGTCGGCGCCGGCGTCTCGGCGACGGTCGCCGCGTAGCGCACCGGCCAGCCGGTATTGGCCGCGATCCGCTCGCGCGTCACGCCCGGATGAATGGAGACGACCGTCATTTCCTTGCTCTGCGGGTCCGGCTCGAAGATCGCGAGATCGGTGACGAGCTTGGTCGGGCCCTTGGTCCTGATCCCGATCCGGGCGCGATCGTCGCCGCCCTGGCCGTGGCCGAACGAGGTCACGAAGTCGAGCTTGTTGACAAAGCTGCGCGTCGCCTGCCGCATGATGATGAAGATCTGGCCGCAAGCGACGGAGATTTCCGGCGCACCGCCGCTGCCGGGGAGCCGCGTCTTCGGCTTGTGGTAGGGGCCCACGACCGTGGTGTTGAGGTTGGCGAAGCGGTCGATCTGCGCGCCGCCGAGGAAGCCCACGGTGATGCGCCCGCCTTGCAGCCAGTAGCGGAACATCTCCGGCACCGAGACCGTGGTCAGCGCGGTGTCGCACAATTCGCCGTCGCCGATCGACAGCGGCAGCACGTCGGGCTTGGTGGCGATGGTGCCGGACTCGTAGATCAAGGTGATATCCGGCGCGTGCGTGAGCCGTGCGAGGTTGCAGGCCGCCGACGGCATGCCGATGCCGACGAAGCAGATGTCGTCGTTGCGCAGCGCCCGCGCCGCCGCGATCGTCATCATCTCGTCGGCACTGTGGGCCATCTTGTTCTCATTCAGCCGCGGCATGCAGGCGTCGGGAATGGATTGCGAAAGCCTCAGGCCCCTTGTCGAGCACGTTCGTCTTCATCCACGCCAGGAAGCTGTCGCGGTCGCGGGCGATCGCGTCCCAGGCCTTATAATAGGCATTGTCGCGCTTGTAGTAGCCGTGCGCATAGGAGGGATGCGCGCCGCCGGGAACGCAAGCAATCGCGCCCAGCGTCCAGCTCGGCAGGATCACCGCATTGGCGCTGCGCTCGCCGAAATCCTCGACGATCTCCTCGACCGTCACGATCGAGCGTTTCGAGGCCAGCACCACCTCCTTCTGCACGCCGACGATGCCTTCGATCAGCACGTTGCCGGCGCGGTCCGCCTTGAGCGCGTGGATCACCCCAACGTCCGGCCGGATCGCCGGCACCGCGGCGAGCTCTTCGCCGGTGAACGGGCAGGTGATGCGCTTGATGTTCGGGTTCACGTTCGGCAGATCGACCCCGAGATAGCCGCGGAAGATCGCGCACGGCAGCCCGGCCGCGCCTGCCTCGTAGCCATTGGCCATGGCGGCGTGGGAATGCTCCTCGATCGTGATCGGCACCGGCCAGCCGTTCTCGTAGGCGTCGCGGAAACGATGCAGCGAGCCGACGCCCGGATTGCCCACCCACGAGAAAATCAGCTTCTCGGCGCAGCCCATGCCGATGAGCTGGTCGTAGACCAGGTCCGGCGTCATGCGGATGAGGGTGAGCCGTCGCCGGCGCTGGCGGATGATCTCGTGCCCGGCCGCAAAGGGTATGAGGTGGGTGAACCCTTCCATCGCCACCGTATCGCCGTCCCGGATGGTCGATTCCACGGCCTCGGCGAGGGTAAGGAAACGTGACATGCCGATACTTCCCAATGATCGGAGCTTCATTTACGGGGCCTCACCCGCGGGGTCAAATGCTGCAACGATCCGCCTGCAACGATGCGCATCATGAGCCCGATCTCCAGCTAATCCATTTTCCACGGCCATGCCGAGCTAGCCGATATCCGGCGCTGCTGCGACACGGCCGCTGCCAGGGTCGTGCATTCGTTTCAAAACTGTTTCGTCGTCGGCCGGTGCACGAAACTCGATTTCAAGAGATTCCGCGCCGCCAGCATGAACGATTCGACTCCCGGTCGCGACCCAAGCAGGACGCCCATCGGCACTCATGACAAAAAAGGAAACGTACCATGTCGATCGCCACCAAATCCGCTGCGGCGATGTTCGCCGTCCTCGCTTTCGGCGCTGTTGTCTCGCTCGCATCGAACCAAGCGCTGGCCAATACGAATGGACCCAGCAGTGGCGGCGGTGCCGCTCCGCATCGCCCCCATCAACCCACCGCCAGCCAAAAGAGCTACTATGACCCGCTCAAGCGCGCCCGCTCGGCGCAAAAATGCTACTGGCTGCCGACGGTGAGCAACGGCACCGTTACGGGCCTTCACTCGGTCTGCAACTGGGTCAAGAAGTAACAAGCGCAGCCGACATCCAACGGGGCCAGCACCCATTCCCCCCGTGTCGTTCGATCGACCGGCCCGGCGTCCCGCCGGGCCGGTCTTTCTCGTCGCGGACCGGGCCGGATCGCCTCGCCGTCCTATCCCAGAGCAATGCTTGACCACGCTGACTAGAAATGTCACCGAACGGCGCCAGACAATGCGCGTCGAGGTGATCCGTGAGCGCCGCGAAATCCCGTAGCGGCTTCGATATTCAACTGCCGCGGTCACTCAAGGCCGAGCGCCGCGACGACATCGCGCTGCTGCGGCTGGCGCGCCCGCAAAAGCGCAACGCCATCGACGACCCGACCGTGCACGGTATCGAGCGGTTCTTCGCGTCGCTGCCGGACGGGATCAAGGCCGTCGTGGTGCACGGCGAAGGCGAGCACTTCTGCTCCGGGCTCGACCTCGGCGAGCTCACCGCGCGCAACGTCGCCGAGGGTATCGAGCATTCCCGCAGCTGGCATCGCGCCTTCGAGCGCATCGAATTCGGCCGGGCCCCGGTGGTCGCCGTGCTGCACGGCGCCGTGGTCGGCGGCGGGCTCGAGATCGCGGCCGCCTGCCACATCCGGGTCGCCGAAAGCTCGGCCTATTACGCGCTGCCGGAGGGGAGCCGCGGCATCTTCGTCGGCGGCGGCGCTTCGGTCCGGCTGCCGCGGATGATCGGCACCGCGCGCATGATGGACATGATGCTGACCGGCCGCACCTATGACGCCGAGGAGGGCCAGGCGATCGGGATTTCGCACTACCTGGTCGCGCCCGGCGCCGGCCTGGCCAAGGGCCTCGAGCTGGCCAAACGCATCGCCGGCAACGCCCCGAT
>WNFU01017900.1_pt1 | contig 12307 bp, 15 predicted proteins | sample 5400121 | NCBI WGS metagenome assembly WNFU01 (sample SAMN13153360, study PRJNA577476) | soil metagenome | isolation source: 100 cm soil or saprolite under grassland replicate 1 | place: USA:California | collected 2016-06-15 | reverse complement strand
GGTGCATTGCGAGCAGATGGTTGACCGTGTACAGCTCGAGCCTGATTCGCTCGCGCCGTCGCGTGGTGATGCGGTCGAGCTGGCCGCGCGGCCGGATACTGCCGTGCACTGCACCACACGCGCCGAGGACGAGTGCCCACAGCGCGGACTTGCCGACGAGCGCCCCGAGCACCACACCCGCGCTCGTGAACGCGACCGCTTGACCGAGCACACGCAGTCGATATGCGTCGGCCGACACTCGGTGCAGGCCGGCGCGGCGCAACCGCAGCTCGACGGTCGCATCGTCGACCGCGGTCGCGGCTTGGTTCGCGACGAGCTCGATGCCGTGCTCGCGTCGGCCCGAAGCGGTGTAGCCGAAGGGGATGCGTTTCGGCGCGCTGCAGAGGTCACGCCCGAACCGAGCGCGGCACGCACGTACCGCTTGTTCGCCACCGGCGCGGAACGCGGGGCCGACCTCGCGACCGCGCTCCGTGCCCTGAGCGAGGACTTGCGCGACGCCCGGCGTGACGAGGTGCGTGCTTCGGCGACGAAGCGTCGCGCTGCTGCGCTCGTACCGACGATCGCTGTGCTGGCCCCCGTGATGTTGCTGTTCGTCGCTGCCCCGCTGCCGTCGATCGTCCTCGGAGGGCGGTGACGTGAGGGGTCTCGGCCCGACAGGAGGAGATGAGCATGTCCCTGTTCGTTCACGTATGGGACCGTGCGGTGCGCTACCGACGCGGAGCCGATGCGGGCATGACCACCGCCGAGCTCCTCGGCAACGCAGCGCTCGGGGTGGCTGCGCTCGTCGCGATCTGGGCGTTGCTTCAGTCCGTGGGCGTCGACGTGGTCAACTGGATCCGCGGCCAGCTTCGTGTCTGACCGACGAGTCCGCGATGACGACGGTCCAGTACGTCGTGGCTGTCGGATTCGCTCTCGTGATCTTCGTCATGCTGGCCAACCTGGTCGTCGATCTCTACGCGCGAGGTGTAGTCCGAGCCGCGGTCGACGAAGGGGCACGCGCCGGTGCGCGGCTGGATGCCGGAAGGTCGGAATGCGAACGGCGAGCCAGTGCTGTGCTCGACGACCTGCTCGGTGCCGAGACGCGCGCCGGTGTGGCGGTCCGATGCACGACTGATGCAGGCCTGGTCGTAGCACACGGTCGCGCGGTGCTGCCGGCCTGGGTTCCCGGCCTGGTCCCGGACTGGTCGTTCAGCATCGAGCGACGCGCGATAAGGGAGCGTCGCCCGTGACTCGCCGCGTACGAGGCGATGAAGGCTTCGTCGCGGTCGAGCTTTCACTCGGCGTTGCGATGCTGCTGCTTCCGGTCACGCTCGTCGTGCTGACGCTCCCGACGTGGTCGGAGCGGCAGGCGGCGGCCCGGGCGATCGCGCGGGAAGTCGCGCGCGCCGCCGCGATCGCGGGTGCGTGCGATGAGCAGCAAGCGCAGGACGTCGCGGACGAGATGGCGGCTGGTCTTGGCATTCCCGACGAGCTGGATCGTGTCGCGCTCGACTGCCCGCCGGGTGTCGCGCTCGCTCGCGGCGGTGAGGTGACGGCGACGGTCACGGTGACGATGCCAGCCGTCGACATCCCGACGATCGCCTCGCTCGGCGCGTGGCGGTGGACGGCCGGCCACCGTCAGCAGATCGATCCGTACCTCAGCACGCCGTGAGGCAGCGTGGGTCGATCACGCTGTTCATGCTCGGGCTCTGCATGATGATGTTGTTGCTCGGCGGCATCAGCCTCGACTTGTGGCGGGCGTTCTCCGAACGGCGCGCGCTCGCCGCGGCCGCAGACGCCGCCGCGCTCGCCGGCGCGGGCGCGGTGGACACGGGCACGTACCGCGCGACCGGAGAGATCGAGCTTGACGTCGCGGCCGCGCGTCGCCGGGCGTTGGTCAGCCTCGCCGGTCAGCTCGATCGCCGAGCGCTGCGGAGCAGCACGGTGACGGCCGACCGGCGGTCGGTGACGGTCGAGGTCGACGGGACGGTCGCGTTCACGTTGCTGCGGCTGCTGCCGACCGGTTCCGACTTCAGCGTGCGCGTGTCGGCTCGCGCCGAACCACGGGCATCGGACGTGCCGCCCCGGAGTTGACACCGCCGTCAGGCAACGGCCACGCTGCGCCACCGGGTCGTGACGTGGCCCAGCGGATCGAACGCGAGCAAGCACGAAGAGGTCGTGGCGCATGAGTGAGCAGAAGCTCTTCTACGACGAGATCAAGGAGGGCGATACCGCCCCCGAGTTCACCCACGAGCTCACCCGCACCGACCTCGTCCGCTACGCCGGCGCGTCGGGTGACTTCAACCCGATGCACCACGACGAGGTGCAGGCGCAGGCGTCGGGGCTGCCGAGCGTGTTCGGGCACGGCATGTTCACGATGGGCATGCTCGGCAAGGCGCTGACCGACTTCGTCGGCGTCGGCAACCTGAAGCTCTACAAGGTGCGCTTCACGAAGCAGACGTGGCCGGGCGAGAAGCTCACCACGAAGATCACCGTGCAGAAGAAGTACGAGGAGCATGGTGAGCATCGCGTCGACCTGGAGTGCGAGGTGGTCAACGAAGAGGGCGAGGCCAAGGTCAGCGGGGTGGCGGTCGCCGCGCTGCCCACGCGCTGAGCACGGCCGCGTGCGGGCCTGCCCGGCGGGAGCGAACCCGAGCAGCCCATGAACCGTGACGACTGGAGCTTCCCGTTCGAAGGCCCACTCCACGAGGTGTTCCCTGCGCTGCACGAAGCGCAGCGCGCGTGGCTCAGCCAGATCGACTCGTTGCAGGCACCCGATCGCAAGACGCACGAGCTGATTCGCCTCGCGTGCACGGTGATCCTGCGGAACCCGCAGGGCATCGAGCGCCACGCGCGTCTGGCCCGTGAGGTCGGCGCGTCGTGGGACGAGATCCTCGGGTCGATCATGCTCACGTGTACCGGCTTCGGGCTGCTCCCCGCGGTCGAGGCGATCCCGCACGCGCGTCGCGGTTTCGACACTGCGCCCGAGCCCGAGGCCGATGACGATGCAGAATCGGAAGCCGATGACTGACGTCCCGTTCCGGATCCTGCCCCGCATCAACGACCGAAACCGGCACTTCTGGCAGGGCGGGCGCGACGGCAAGCTCCAGTTCCAGCGCTGCCGCGACTGCGGCTACTACCTGCACCCGCCGACGGTGATCTGCCCGAAGTGCTGGTCGAAGGATATCGGGATCGAAGCAGTGTCGGGCCGGGCCGAAGTGCTCACGTTCTCGGTCAACCACCAGCAGTGGATGCCCGGACCCGAGGTGCCGTTCGTCGTCGCGATCGTCGGCCTCCGCGAGCAGGCCGACTTGCGCCTCACCACGAACATCGTCAACTGCGCGCCCGACGACGTGAAGGTCGGGATGCCCGTACGCGTGACGTTCGAGGCCCACGAAGAGGACGAGGTCTGGATCCCGTTGTTCGAGCCGGTCGGGAACGGCGATGCCTGACACCGACCTGGTCGGCGAACGGCGTGCGGTGATCAGCGGCGCGGGGCAGTCCGACATCGGCCGTCGCCTCCGTCGCGACCCGCTCGACCTCACGATCGACGCATGCCGCGTCGCGATCGAGGACGCGGGCCTCACGGCGGCCGACATCGACGGGATCTCCACCTATCCCGGCGCGATGGACAACCCGCCGGGCTTCTCGGCGCGCTCGAGCTGCCGTCGCAGCTCGGCGCGGTGATCCAGGCGTGCCTCGCGGTGTCGGCCGGGCTGGCGAAGCACGTCCTGTGCTTCCGCACCGTCTACGAGGGGAGCGCGCAGGGCACGGGTGGTCGGGCCGCGGTCATGCCCGGAGGGGGCAACCGGAGCAGCAGCTTCCGGGCGTCCGGGTTCATGGAGTGGACCCTGCCGTTCGCCGCCCCGTCGGCCGCCGTGTGGATCGCGATGTTCGCCCAGCGCCACTTCTACGAGTTCGGGACGACGCGTGAGCAGCTCGCCCAGATCGCGCTCAACGCCCGCAAGAACGCGGCGGTGAACCCCAAGGGCATCTACCGCGATCCGATGACGATGGACGACTACCTGAACGCACGCATGATCTCGTCGCCGTTGTGCCTCTACGACTGCGACGTGCCGTGCGACGGCGGCACCGCGGTCATCGTGTCGCACGTCGACACCGCGCCCGACCTGCGCAAGCCGCCGATCCAGGTGGAGGCGGTCGGCACCGCGCTGCACGGCCGCCCGTCGTGGGACCAGTTCGACGACCTGACGACGATGGCGGCCCGCGACGCGGGCGCGCAGCTGTGGACCCGCACCGACCTCGTGCCGACCGACGTGCAGCTCGCCGAGATGTACGACGGGTTCTCGTTCATCACGATGTGCTGGCTCGAGGCCTTGAAGTTCTGCGGGAAGGGCGAGTCGGGCCCGTTCGTCGAAGGCGGGCAGCGCATCGCCCGAGACGGGATCCTGCCGCTCAACACCAACGGTGGCCAGCTCTCGTCGGGCCGCCTGCACGGGTTCGGGTTCATCCACGAGGCGTGCGTGCAGCTGTGGGGGGAGGCGGGGGAGCGCCAGGTCCCCGGCGATCCCGAGGTCGGCGTCGCGTGCGCCGGCGGCGGGCCGCTCGCGGGCGCGCTGCTGCTGACTCGGCGTCGGTGACCGAGGCGAAGGCACCAACCGGCACACGGCGCTTCGCACGAGCGCTGCTCGCGATCGCCATCGTCGCCCTCGGCGTGCGCGTCGGCTACGTGCTGCTCGACAAGCGCGACCAGCAGATCCTCGGCGACCAGATCTACTACAACGCGCAGGCGAACACGCTCGCTCGCGGCGACGGCTTCACCGACTTCCGCGACGGCTCCGAGACCGCCGAGCACCCGCCGCTCACCGCGCTCGTGCTCGCACCGGCATCGTGGATCGGCTACCGCATCGACGACCGGGGCACCAACCAGCTGGCGCACCGGCTGACGATGGCGGTGCTCGGGGTTGCCGTCGTCGTCGTCATCGCGCTCGTCGGCCGGACGGTCGCCGGTGACCGCACCGGGCTGATCGCGGGGGCGATCGCGGCGCTGTACCCGAATCTGTGGGCGAACGACGGGGCGATCATGTCGGAGACGCTCGCTGCGCTCTCGGTCGCGCTCGCGATCCTGCTCGGGTACCGGTTCTGGCGCGCGCCCACATGGCGCAACGCGCTCTGGCTGGGTGGCGTGTGCGGGCTGGCGATGCTCGTGCGGGCCGAGCTTGGCCTGCTGCTGCCGGTGATGGTCGTGCCGCTCGGGCTGCGCGCCGCGGCGGGCGCGCTCCGGGAGCGGATCGGGCTCGTGGCGGTATCGTTCGTGGCCGCGGCGGTCGTGGTGTCGCCGTGGGTCGTCGCGAACCTCGTGCGCTTCGAGGAGCCGGTGCTGTTCTCGACGAACGACGGGCTCACGCTGTGCGGTGCCAACACCGATCACGTGTACTACGGCGACGGCACGGGGCTGTGGGCGCTCGACTGCGCGTTCCTGAAGGTCCCGAAGGGCGACCGGTCAGTCGTGTCGAACCACCTGCGTCACGTCGCCGTGGAGTACGTCGGCGACCACCTCGGGCGGGTGCCGGTCGTCGTGCTCGCGCGGGTGGGGCGTGTGTGGAGCCTGTACGCGCCGGGTCAGATGGCCGACTACAGCGAAGACGAAGGACGCGAGGGGCTCGTGTCGTGGCTCGGGTTCGCTGCGTTCTGGGTGCTCGTGCCGTTCGCGGTAGGCGGTGCGATCGTGCTCCGGCGCCGCCCCGTGGAGCTGTGGCCGCTGCTCTCACAGGTCGTGGTCGTGACGATCACCGCTGCGCTCGTCTACGGCCTCGTGCGCTTCCGCGTGCCGGCCGAGATCCCGCTCGTGGTGCTCGCTGCGGTTGCGTTCGACGCGCTGCTCGCGCGCCGGACCGGCGATGCCACCGATCACGTGAGCACGATGGTGGCGAGCTCCTCGAGCTGATCGACGGCCCCACCGCCGGTCTGCTGGAGCGTGAGCAGGCGCTTGTAGAAGAGGTGCACGTCGTGCTCCCACGTGTAGCCGATGCCACCGTGCACCTGGACCGCCGACGCACCGACGGCGTACAGCTCGTCGGCCGCGAACGCGAGCGCCATCGTCGCGGCGCGGTGGCGCTCTGCGGCGTCAGCTGCGTCGGCCGCCCAGCACGCGTAGTACGCCGCGGCGCGGGCGAGCTCGACCGCGCGCAGCATGTCGGCGCACAGATGCTGGATCGCCTGGAACGAGCCGATCGGCACGTCGAACTGGCGTCGCGTCTTCGCGTAGTCGAGAGCGAGCTCGAGAGCACGTGCTGCCGCGCCGACGCCGTCGACGGCAGCCGCCGTGTTGAGCCGGTCGACGACCTCGGCGACCGCCTCGGTGGCGTCACCGTCACCGAGGCGGCGCGCGGTCGCGCCCCGCAGCACGACCGTCCCACGCTTGCGTGAGCCGTCCACCGTCTGCGTGCCGGTGACGTCGACGCCGCCGGACGGCAGATCCAGCACGAACGCCCCGAGCCGCCCGTCGGGATCCGTCGCGGTCACCGCGAGCAAGTCGGCGGCGACGACGTCGGGGACGTGCACCTTGGTGCCCCCGAGCCGCCACCCCGCGGCCTCGGGCTCGGCAGTCGTGGCGGGTGACATCCAGTTCGCGCGCCGAGCCGGCTCGAAGAGCGCGACCGTGCCGATACGCTCCCCGCTCGCGAGGCCCGGAAGCAACCGCGCCCGGTCCTGGGGTGTGCCCGCGATCGTGACGAGGCTCGCGGCGCCGACTGCCGATGCGGCGAACGGGCCCGGGTGCACCGCGCGGCCGAGCTCTTCGAGCGCGACGGCCATGTCGACCATCCCCATGCCCGCGCCGCCGTGCTGTTCCGGTACGAGCAGACCCGTCACGCCGAGGTCGCAGAGGCGGCCCCACACGTCCTTGGTCGTACCGCGCGCGTCGTCGTACATCTCGCGCACGTAGCTGATCGGCGCGCGCTCCGAGAGGAGTCGCCTCACGCTGTGCCGCAGCTCCGCCTGTTCGGGTGTGAACTCCAGGTCCATCTCTATGGCCTCGCTCGCTCGGCGAATTGCACCGGGCTCCTCTTCTTCGACCTGAAAGGACCGCTCGCTCGGCTGTGCCTCCGCTCTCTTCGCTCGCTGCGGCACGTCCGGCGGGCTTGGGGACGCTAGTACCGTTCGCAGCGTGCGACTGCGGTACGGCGATGCCGAGGAGGCCTTCAGAGCCGACTTCGTCGCCTGGCTGGAGGTGAACGCACCTCCACGCTCCGTTCTCTCGGAGCCCAAGCTGTCGAGCGCGAAGCTGCCCGACTGGGCTCGCGACTGGCAGCGGCGCCTGTTCGACGCCGGCTGGCTCGTGCCGGGCTGGCCGCCCGAGCTCGGCGGGCGCAACGCGACCCCCGCCCAGCAGATGATCTACTTCGAGGAGCTGAAGCGGCGTGAGATCCCACGCAGCCTCAACCCGCAGGGCCTCGGCATCATCGCCCCGTCGCTGCGCGACTACGGGACGCCGGAGCAGCAGGACCGCTGGCTGCTCCCGACGCTGCGCGCCGAGATCGCGTGGTGCCTCGGCATGAGTGAGCCGGGCGCGGGCAGCGACCTTGCGTCGCTCAGCACGCGAGCCGTGCTCGACGGCGACCACTTCGTGGTCAACGGCCAGAAGGTGTGGACATCGGGTGCGCACCACGCCGACTGGTGCATGTGCTTCGTGCGCACCGACACCGAGGTGCCCAAACACAAGGGCATCAGCGTGCTGATCATCGACATGCGCACACCGGGCGTCGAGGCGCGCCCGTTCCCCGAGCTGTCGGAACCCGACTACTACGACTTCAACGAGGTCTTCTTCACCGACGTCGTGGTCCCGCGCGAGCACTTGCTCGGCGAGCTCAACGAAGGCTGGGCGCTCACGCAGGGGTCGCTCGCCCACGAGCGCGCCATGCTGTGGGTCGACTATGCGTACGACGTCGAGCGGGCCTTCCGCGCGTTCGTCGGGCTCGCCGATCAGCCGGGCAGCAACGGGCGCCCGTTGCGCACCGATCCGCTCTATCGCGAGCAGGTCGGCGCGTTCTACGTCGACACGCAGGCGCTGATGCTCATGGGGTACCGCGGGTTCTCGAAGCACATGGCGGGCAAGAGCGCGCCCGAGCACTCGCTGCTCAAGCTCTACGGCTCCGAGACGCTGCAGCGGCTGCTCCTCACCGGCGTGGAGGTGCAGGGACCGCGAGGGGTCGACACCGGCATCTTCGGTCCCGCGATGTGGCGGCAGGGCTCGTGGGTCATCCAGTACCTGCGCTCCTTCTCGGGAACGATCCCCGGCGGGACGAGCGAGATCCAGCGCAACATCATCGCCGAGCGCGTACTCGGCCTCCCGCGCGCATGAGCGACGCGCCCGAGCCCGAACGCCAGCTGTCTGCCGCCGACGTCGCGCGCATGCGCACTCCGTTGTGGGAACAGGCCAAGACCGCGCTCGCGCAGGGCCGTGCCGAGGACGCTGCGGTGCTGATCGACCGCGCGGTGGAGCAGTGGGCCGCTCTCAAGGACTACTCGATCAATTGGATCACGTCGCTGCTCACGTTCATCGGCGAGGAAATGGGAGAGGACGCGGTCGAGCGAGCCTTGCGCAAGACCGGCGACGAGTTCGTGGCACCGCGGCGCGACACCGGGACCGACTGGAGCTCGTTGCCCGCGTCGGCCCGGGCGAAGGTGATCGCTCGGGCCATGCTTGCCAACATGGGTGAGGTCGAGGTCGACGAGGACGACGAGAAGATCATCCTCTCGTTCCGCTGCGGGAGCGGCGGCATGCTGATCGACGCGGGCATGTACGAGGGCGACCACCCCTACCTGAAGCTGCGTGAGCGCGGCGGACGCACCTTCATGCGCGACGAGCTGTGGGTCTACTGCGCGCACTGCTCGATCAACAACGAGATCCAGACCGTCGAGCGGGGTGAGGCGCCGACGAGCATCGAGCACCCGCCCGAGCGCCCCGGCGAGCGGTGCGTTCACCACATCTACAAGGACGTGGCCGACATCCCTCCCGATGCGTACGAGCGCATCGGCAAGTCGAAGCCGGGCACGACGGAGAGGGACCGGTGACCGAACGCCGGCCGCGATCCGGTCGCGGCGTGAACGACGTCGACGGGTAGCCGGGCGCGGTCAGGCCGACGGCGCGACGTCGACCAGCACGTCGCCGCTCGCGAGCACCGACGCGATGTCGCCGGGCCGCAACACGAGCGTCGTGAAGGGGTACTCGGCGAGCGCGGGTCCTTCCACGGGGTAGCCGGGGCCCAGCGCGTCGCCCGCGAACACCGGGAGCTCGTGCCAGCCCGCGCCCACGTAGGCGCGCCGGTGCGCGTGGGGCGTCGCCGGTCCCTCCATCGGGGCCAGCTGGATCGGTGCCGGTCGGTCGACGACGCCGGTCGCGGCCAAGCGGACGCCGCGGACCATCGGCTCCTGTGACCGCGCCTCGATGAGGCGAGCCTCCTCGTTGCGGCGGTGGAACTCCTCGACGCACGCGGCCACGTCGTCGGCGCGGATGGCAGAGCCAGGGCCGTGGGACAGCGGGATCGCGTTGTCGAACGTCTGACCCGGGTAGACGAGGTTGAGCATCCACTCGAGACGGATGCGCTCGGCGGGCACGCCGGCGCTGCTGAGCTCGTTGTGGGCCACGTGCTCGAGGTCGTCGGCGAGCTCGGTCAACCGAGCCAGGTCGACCGCGCGCCAGTCGGACAGCAACGTGCGCGCGTTGTCGACGATGTGGTCGGCACTCACGAGCCCCAGTGCGGAGAAGCCGGGCGCGGCTCTCGGCACCAGCAGCCGGCGCATGCCGAGCGCGGCAGCCTGAGTCGACGCGTGCACCGCGCCCATGCCACCGAACGCGCACAGCGTGAGCCGGCGCGGGTCGGCACCCGCCAGGGAGAGGACGCGCCGTACCGCGTCGGTCATGTGCGCGTCGACGAGCCGGACCACCGCGACCGCAGTCTCTTCCGCAGTCAGGTCGAGGTCCTTCCCCAGCCGCGCGAGCGCCTCGTGCGCGGCGTCGATGTCGAGCGTGGCGCGTCCGCCCCAGAAGCCCTCCGGATCGAGACGACCGAGCACGAGGTCGGCGTCGGTGACCGTCGGGAGGCGGCCGCCGCGCCCGTAGCAGACGGGGCCCGGCTCGCTGCCGGCCGACGCCGGGCCGACGTGCAGTCCGCCCGCGTCGACGTGCGCAATCGAGCCGCCACCCGCGCCGACCGCGTGGATGTCGACCATTGGCAGCGCGATGCAGTACCGGTGCCGCCAGTTCCAGTCGGTCGTGAGCTCCGGTCGACCATCACGGATGAGACAGACGTCGTAGCTCGTTCCGCCCATGTCGACGCTGACGACGTCACCGAGCGCGGCGTCCCTCGCTGCCCGGGCCGCGGCGACGACACCGCCGGTCGGGCCGGAGCCGATCCACCGCCGGCGGAGGTGGCAAGGAGCAGCTCACCGGTGAAGCCGGCGTCGTGCAACCGCTCCTCGAGGCGCCCGACGTAGCGCACGATCGGCGGCCCCACGTACGCGTTCACGAGCGTGGTTGACGTGCGCTCGAACTCTGGCGGCTTCGGGTACACCTCGTGCGACAGTGAGATCAGCTCGACGTCGGGGTACTCCTCGAGCACGAGCTCGCGGGCTCGCAGCTCGTGCACGGGGTTGACGTACGAGTGCAGGAACACGATCGCGATCGACGTCACGTCGAACGCGCGCAGGCGTTGCGTTGCGCGTCGCACCGCGTCCTCGTCGAGGGGGCGATCGACGTCGCCCTCGGCGGTGAGCCGTTCGGGGATCTCGAGGCGGACCCGCCGCTTGGCGATCGGGTCCGGCGGCGGGTACGCCGGGTCCCAGATGTCCTCCTTGTAGCAACGGCGCAGCTCGATCTCGTCGCGGAACCCCTCGGTGACGAGCAAGCCGGTCGGGGCGCCCGTCATCTGGATCATCGTGTTGTCGCCGGCGGTCGTGCCGTGGACGATCGTGCGCGTGCGCGCGAGCAGCTCCGCGAGCGAGACGGCCTCGATCGCGGCGAGCCGCTCGAGGCCCGCGAGCACACCCTCGCTCTGGTCCGCGGGCGTCGTCGGCACCTTCTCGAGTGCGACCGACCCGCACGACGTCGGTGAACGTCCCCCCGACATCGACCCCCACTCGATGGCTCATCTGTCCGCCGTGAACCTGCCCGGGCATGCTGAGAAACGCAACAAGAACCTTGTTGCGTTTCTCAGCATGCTGGAGCAGGTCGAGCGCGGGATCACTCGCCGGCTCTCATGCGAGCACGAAGCGCGTCCGTGGCGGCACGGTCCAGCGCGAGGGTCATGTCGTCGAGGGAGCCGGTGATCACGACGCCGTACTCGTCGCGTGCCGCCTCGATCGACACGTACTCGTCCCACACGTCTTCCAGCACCGCGTCCGGATCCCGATCCAGCGGATCGCCCCAGCCGCCGCCACCGCCGAACCGGTAGACGAGGCGCTCACCCGTCTCCATCAGCACGCCGGCGACTGACGGGGCGACGTCGATCTCGTGCTCGGTGCCGGCCCGCAGCAGGCACGTGTCGGGTGAGCCGTTGCGGCCGCCCGCGATCCCCGGGTGGGTGTGGCGGCGGTTGACCACGTACTGGTTGACATACGTGGGCGTGCGCACTTCCTTCACGAACAGGCTGCCGCATCCGCCGCGCCACTGGCCCGCGCCGCCGGAGTCCGTGAGGTAGTCGCGGCCGCGCAGGATGTGCGGGAACAGCGCCTCGTTGATCTCCGCCGATGCCTTGATGAGGTTGCCGTTCGACGCGACGAGCGCGCCCCAGCCGTCCACGTCCCGGACTGCGTTGACCCAGCCGGCGTTCACCTCTCCGCCGTGGTCGAAGAACGGCTTGCCGCTGCGCGGGTCGCAGTCGCCCCACATCTGGCGCGGGCTGCCGTACTTGTAGGTCTGCGGCGCACAACGGTCGGGGAGGATCTGCGCCATCGCGAGCGCGATCGCATCGCCGACCTCGACGCCGGGATGGTGCGTGCCACTGCTGACCGGCTTGCCCTCGGTCGGGTTCACGCACGTGCCCTCGGGCACGCGCAGGTCGACGCACTCGAAGAACCCCTCGTTCTTCGGGATCGACGGGTCGACGAGACTCGCGAGCTGGGCGATCGTGTAGCCGCGAGTGTTCCCGAACGTCGACCACGCCTGGATCTCCGGCCGCTCGTCCGACCCGGCGAAGTCGACGACGAGCCGGTCACCGTCGACCGTGATCGCGACATGCACGTGGATGTCCTCGTTGCCGGCCGGGTCGGCGTCCACGTACACGTCGGATTCATACGTACCGTCGGGCCAGCGCGCGATCTCCTCGGAGAATCGGCGACGGGCATCGTCGATCGTCCAGTCGACGGC
>WNFU01007999.1_pt1 | contig 12307 bp, 10 predicted proteins | sample 5400121 | NCBI WGS metagenome assembly WNFU01 (sample SAMN13153360, study PRJNA577476) | soil metagenome | isolation source: 100 cm soil or saprolite under grassland replicate 1 | place: USA:California | collected 2016-06-15 | reverse complement strand
GTTTGTATTCCTTTTCATTAACTGTGACGGTGACGGAGATGGATTGAGTCATGGAAGACTTTCCTCCGCACGCTGGATTGCCTGCTTCAATGCCTTCTTCGTCAATACATTCGCCAAGTGCCGTTGAAATTCCGGTGAGGTATGAATATTTCCAAAGGGATTGATCTCCGTCTCACTTGCTTTAGATGCTGCTGATGCGATCAAACGATCATTCAAAGACTCGCCTATCAAATGTTTTTCGGCTTGTAGAGCCTCAACAGGTCCTTCGCCAGCGTTCAAGTACACCAACCTGGCACGTTCGCATTTTCTGTTTTCGTCGAGCGTAACGAGCACGGCGACACCCATCAACGCATAATCTCCCGCACGCGGCGCAACTTCCATGAACGACCAGCCTGTTCGAGGTGCCATCGCAGGCAATTCAATTTCAACCAGAATTTCTTCAGGCTCGAGCGCCGTGGTGAACATGCCCATAAAAAAATTCTGCGCATCGATCCAGCGTTCGCCCGAAACGCTTTTTGCTTTTAGTCGCGCATTCAATGCTAGCATCAACACCGGCAATTCTGCAGCTGGGTCCGCATTGACGATACTCCCTCCAATGGTGCCTCGATTGCGAATCTGTGGATGAGCAATATGGGGAGCGGCTTCTGTCAACAATGGCGCCCACCTCGAAATCAAGGGATGAGATTCAAGCTGTCTTTCTCGTGTCATTGCCCCAATGCGAAGCACACTCTCCTCCTCACGAACATAGCTCAGCTCGGTCACTGGATTCAAATCAATCAACACACTCGGCTGAACGATGCGGAAATTCATGGCAGGCACAAGGCTTTGTCCACCCGCCAGAATTTTGGCCTCCCCTGCATGTTGACTCATTAAATCCAGGGCTGGTTCAATAGCACCAGGAGCGTAATATTCAAATGGAGCAGGCTTCATGAATAAACCTCAAACCTTTATTGGATAATCGTTCACTTCGCAGCCAGCCGATCCTTGTTCCCACTTCTGTAGGCATCCCCCTCATTCCATACAGTTGCATCCGGGCAACTAGAACGCGAATGCCGCGCTTGAGCTCTTTTCTGTGAACCAAACGCGGCAAGAACGACTCGCCGAGAAAACTGCCTATCGGAGGCACGACCCATCTTCAATCCCATGTGACAGGGCATTGATTCCCACTTTTGGTTGGTACTCGTTACGTCACCTTTTAATAACATCAACCTCTCCTTGAAAAGGATCTGAGATGTGGTCTATAGGGATGAAAACACCATCAAAATACGATGGTTCTGATGTGGAGAATACAGGTCTATTAAATGGAATTATATCTTAAGCAGAGATTAGGCTTCCCTAAAGGTTTAGACAATATTTCCATCATAAATTGGAAAAAATCCGTCACTTAATCGTAATACAAGGGTTGTGTACCGTTAAGATGTATATTGCGCAGACCTCTTTGATCTCCATCCGCGCCGAGCTCAGCCCAGAGCTGCCAAGGGGTTTGCAGTCTTTCGTCATGCAACTTTTGCATGGCGATTTTTATTTGGAGGTGTGCATGAAGTTGAGCAAGTAAATTGATCTCGTTCGGTCGTATCTAAATGTTTCCATCAGAGGAGTATGAGAGGAGTAGTGCAATGGATAAATCTAGAAAAAAAACTGCAATGTCTGAAACTGCGATGATGAAAAGAAATATCATGGGCTATTTGCCCAATGACACGCCCCCAATGGTCCAAATGATCTTATTGGGCTTTCAGCATGTGCTGACCATGTTCCCGGCTACCGCGTTTGTAGCCGCGTTGTGCGGGTTCCATATAGGCACTGTGTTGACTCTCTCTGGCGTGGGAACGATTGTTGCCCTGCTGCTTTCCAAATGGAGGATTGGCAAGTTCATCCCGTTGTTCTACGGCTCCAGTTTTAGTTACATTGCCGCCTATCAAACTATAGCCACAACGATGACTGGAAGCGCCCCCGCATTTGGAACGCCCCTGCCAGACGAGGTCATTAGGACCATCCAGGCTGGCATTGTCGTGACGGGTCTCTTGAACATCCTAATTGGTCTCATCATTAGAGCAGTTGGCAAGGAAAGAATCGATATGGTTCTGCCTCCAATCATCACTGGCTCGGTGGCCGCCATCATCGGCTTCGGCCTGGCCTTTGCAGCTTTGGGTCTGGTGGCAGCGAACTGGGGGGTTGGAATCGTTACCCTGATCGCGACGATCCTGTTCTCGGTATACCTCCAAAGCAGGGGCTTTCTCGGTATGATCCCTGTGATCTTAGGTGCGGTCGTGGGTTATATTTTCTCGGCAATCGTTCAGCCCGGATCGGTGAGTTTTGCTGCCGTTGCCGCTGCGCCACTGTTCGCCGTTCCACACTTCACCTTACCCACATTTAGCGGAGCTTTGGTCGGCACGGCCATCTTCAGCGTTGCGGTCATGGCAATTGCCACCATACCTGAATCCACCGCCCACCTCTATCAGATCAGTTTGTATGTGGATCGTTTTGCCGAAGATATGGGCCGGGAAAAATATGAATTGGATGAAAACATCGGCTTTAACTTAGTTCTGGATGGTGTGGATGACACCATGAAGGGTTTGTTCGGTGCTACGGCAGGCACAAATTATGGTGAGAACAACTCGCTCATGGCCATCACCCGCAACTATTCCGGCCCTGCTCTCATCGCGGCCGGCGTGATCGCAGTATTGCTTGGCTTTGTAGGCAAACTGGCCGGCCTCATGCAAACCGTCCCGCTGGCTGTCAGCGGCGGTTTGGCAATTTACCTCTTTGGCGCGATCGGCATGCAGGGTATCGCACTCATGCAGGAGCACAAAGTGAGCATGTTCGACCCGCGCAACCTGGCCGTCGGCGCGACCATCATGGTGGTTGGCATAGGTGGCAATATTGGATATCCTAATGGTCTCCTGCCGATCCCATTCCTGCAGGGAGTTTTCCCCAGTGGCTTGCCCGCGATTGCAACTGCCGCAGTATTGGGCATCCTGCTGAACGCCATCTTCCTGATCTTCAAACCACCCATGGTTGAGGCAAAAGCGCTCGAAGAGGCGATGGCAGCCGCAGATTAAACGCAAGTTCAACGTTCATTCAAAAGGGGATGGTTTCACCAGCCATCCCCTTTTTGTTCTTAATATAGAAGAACCAAGAAGCGATTGCAATAGAATGGCGAGAATGTCTACGGGCTGAAATTCGAGTTAATGGCATAGACATCCAGAGCAGTTAAAATAATATGGTCTGAGGCGTTCCTCGGGCCATATTTCTTGATTATGTATTTACGTGCAATCTCCATCGGTTATGCTGTGCCAAGCGAAAGCTTCGATGCTACGGTTCACAGCGTTTTCCAATCTTCGATCAATCTCCGCTTGAACAAGGTCAATAGATTACTTACGCTGACTACGTCAAGTGAAGACGATCTTCCACAGGGGATTCGGCTGGACGCGCCGGAAGGTTTCACCTTTGAAAAATTTCAAATAGGCGAACAGGCGGTTTGCAGAGATGGTATTCTGCATCTGGAAAACACCTCATTGACAATTCAACTGCATGGGGCGCGACGTTGGAAATGTGATCTGCCCGCCTTGGAGTTTGATACAACCAAGCCAATCGTGTCAGCCGCCTGGAGTCTTGTCTGGGAGGCGCTGAACAAGCGGCAGAGGCTTTTGGAGTCTGAAATCGTCGCGGAGGAAATCTTTCATTCAAATGAGTCAGTGCGAGCGGGCGTGTCGCATAAGGCTGGCAGAGCGATGCGCGACCTCGTGGATGCCACGCGGCGAGATGAGTTGACGGATACTACTGCAATTAGTGCATTGATTGGTCTTGGCTCAGGTCTGACGCCCAGCGGAGATGATCTTCTGGTCGGCTATATGGCCGGGCTTTGGTCCACGGTGCGAGAAAAAAGCGAACGAGCGCAATTCATCTTGAGCCTGGGAAAAAGGATCATTCGTCTCTCACAGAAGACAAACGATATTAGCCGCACCTATCTTTATCATGCTGTACGAGGTCAGGTCTCAAGCCGATTGGCGAATCTGGCCGAGGCAATCTGCCGTGGAGAGGATCCCGAACACCTCCTCGATATCGCTGAAACCGCTATGAAAGTCGGACATACATCCGGCATGGATGCTGTAACCGGCATGTTGGCAGGTCTCATTGCCTAGGAGGATAAACCTCTTTTCTCTATTTGAGGAACCCTTTTCATCCATCACTCCACCTTATGGGGGTAGATTGATTACATACTCATTTCATTCAATTTTAATTGCCTAGTTGACTTTTGCTTTTGATTTTGCTATGATATTTACATAGTGTAAGTAAGAGTTACATCGTGTAAGTTATGGTCTTAAGAGGCTTTATGGCTTATCGCCTTACGATCACAGCCGCAGATATGAGGGAAATCAACCGATCTGCTATTCTGGAGACTATTCGCCGCGAGAGTCCAATTTCGCGCTCAGCCATCGCCGAGCGTCTGGATGTTAGTCTGCCAACAGTCATGCGGATTGTGGATGAGCTGATCGAGGAGGGCTATATCCGTCCCGAAGGCAGCACCGAATGGAGTGGCGGTCGCCGCCGTCCCCTGCTGGAATTTAACGCTGAAAGTTTCGTTGTCATCGGTGTGGATATGGGAGGCACGAAATTCTACGGGGCAATCTCTGACTTTGGCGGCAGGATTATTGATGAAATCGATATGGGGCGCCACGGAACGTCGAGCGAAGGCAACTATGAACGCCTGATCGAGTTGATCGATACGCTGCTTGCCAGCCCCAAACTGGGAAATCGACGGGTGCGCGGCATCGGCGTAGGCGCACCAGGCATTACGTTACACAAAGAGGGAATTGTCAAATGGGCGTATTCTCTGAATTGGCGGGACTTTCCGCTCAAAGCCCGCCTGACCGAACATTACAAGCTCCCCATCACGGTGGATAACGATGTCAATTTGGCAGCCATGGGAGAGTTATGGTTTGGCGCCGGTCAAAACATTCAGAACATGATTTTGATCGTCAGCGGTGCAGGGATTGGAGCGGGCATCATTATTGACGGCGCTTTGTATCGCGGCGCCAGTGAGGCTTCCGGGGAAATCGGCAACTTCCTCCCAGGACGAGAATTTTTGGGAAAGAATTATCAGGATTTCGGCGCGCTGGAAAAAGTCGCTTCGGGCATAGGGATCGTCGAACGCGCCCGCGCCAGCCTCAAGTCCCAATGGGATACGGCAGCATTGGAGTCACTCACCGCCGATGATGTTTTCCTGGCGGCGCGTCAGGGTCATCCATGGGCAACCTCCATTATCGGGGAAACTGTGGATTATTTTGCGATTGCGGTGGCGAACCTGGCTGTGACGTTTGATCCACAATTAATTGTATTGGGCGGGAGTGTCTCATCCTTTCCGGACTTATTAATTGAGCCCATTCTACAACGCCTGGAGGGAGCCATCCCAACCTTGCCCAAGTTAGTTGTGTCAAAATTAGGTTTACGCGCGGCCGTGATGGGGGCAATCACAAATGTTTTGCACAACACTTCCAATTTTTATGTCGTTCATAAGCTGTCATAAGGAAGGAGGAACGAGCAACCAGAGAATCAATTACAAATTTGTAGATGGAAGATTTGAATCAATTCAGAAAAGGAGAAGAAACCATGCGTACTCTGTATAAAACTGGCTGGCTGACTTCAGTAATAGGGCTAGCCCTGGTGATAAGTGCTTGCGGCGCTGCTCCAGCTACGCCAAGCCCTGGTGGTGGCACCGGTGCCACCAAGCATGTCGCTATTTTGAACAAGGATATGACCGACGCCGAGATCAAAGCAGAAATTGAAAAGGAAGGTAGCTTGATCGTTGGCAACTGGACATACACTGCAAATGATGAATTGGTGAAGCAATTTACACAGTATGTCAAAGATACCTATGGAGCAGACATTGAGTTTACCTACGAAGGCTCGCAAGCTCCAAGTGTGTATTTGACAAACCTGTATGCCGCGCAAAAAGCCGGGAACCCTGCACCCTACGATGTTCTGGCGATTGAAGAGAACTATTGGGCAGAGGCAATGGCAAACGATGCCGTAGATAGTTTCCTGCCTTCTGATTTGGTTCCGAACGAAAAGCTTGTTCTAGACCTTTTCAAACACTCCCCAACCACTATTGCATTCCAATCCACAGCCTTCCCAGCAATTGTATACAACAAGAAGAATGCATCTTTCCTCACGTCCCTCAAAGATTTAGCCGATCCGCGGCTTAAAGGCAAAGTGACATTGCCGCTCCCTGGCGATATCACGGCTGGCGGATTCTTCCTTGGTCTGGCAGACGAACTGGGCAAGGATTACAAAGACGCGGCGCAAATGAAGGAAGTGGTGGATTGGGCGGTCGAGAACATCGGTCCGAACGTGCTCAAATACACGAGTGACTCGTCGGAGATGCAGCAACTGCTACGCTCCGGCGCAGCAGATGCGGTAGGGTTCTGGAACAGCCTGGCCAGGCTGGAATTTTTCAACGGCTACACAGATACTGCTCTGTTGCTCCCAAAGTCCATTTATCCAGCCAACGGCTATCTGTGGATTCCAAAAGGCGCGCCACATCCAGTGCTTGCTCAAATCTTTATTAACTGGCGACTCAGCCCCGATGTGCAGTTCCCCAATACGTGGCCGATTGACCATGGCCCATGGAGCGAATTAAGCGAAGGGTTCCTCGGTCCAGAGTATGTAACTCATGTACCTGAGTGGTTTGCAAAAGATTACTTCACGTATTTCCCCACACTTGACCAGATCAAAACTCAATTCAAAACAGTGGACTGGAATGCATATAACGCCAGCCAGAAAGAATGGCAGGATTATTACGCCCAGAAGATTGGGCAGTAAAATTGGCATTGCCCTCTCCTGACAAGAAATGGAAAATGTCAGGAGAGGGCAAGAATTTAATCATGTCACAAGAACAGGTTTCTATTTCACAACCTTTGATCGCTCCTGAAATACGTCGTCGCGAGCAGAATGCCCGACTAACCATGCTCGCTCTCATTCTTCCGGCGATTCTGTTGACGATTCTCTTCCTTTACTATCCACTTGTCTTCATCGTCCGCATGAGTTTCACGCTGGCAGATTCATTTCTCTCACCGAGTGGTCCTATATTCACCCTTGAAAATTATGTTGCCATGACAAGCCGTTACCTATCCAATGTATGGGTAACCATTAAACTCGCCGGGCTTTCGACCTTGGTCAATCTTATCTTCGGTTTTCCCTTTGCGTATATTCTGGTACGCAAGATACGCTATCGCGACCTGGTACGCGGCTTCATGGTTTTCCCGATGTTCGGCGCTCTATATGTAGCGTTTGGAATGCGTTTCATTCTTCTGCCTGGCGGCATCGCAACGCCCCTCCTTAATGCACTTGGGATTGCCAATACTCAGGCACTTTATAGCCTGCCTTCGGTGGTGTTTGCCATGTCCATCTTCACTTTTCCTTTCATGGTCATGAATGTTGGCACGGCTCTTAGCAATGTTGACCCGATCTTGGAAGAAGCAGCTGCATGCCTGGGTGCGCGTCCCTTACAAACATTTTGGCGAGTCCTCCTTCCACTGACTCGCTCTGGACTCATCGCTGGTGCACTGATGGTCTTCGGCTGGAACGTAGGGACGTTCGCCGAGCCACTCCTGCTTGGCACCATTAATGAACAGAAGTCACTCGCCTGGACGCTCTATCAACGTGGCGTTGTCCAGACTGATTATGGGCTCTCCACAACCATGGGTGTCGTATTATTGATTCTTGCCTTTACAGTGACTTATTTCTCCTTGAGATACTCGCGTGGAGCATTGGTCGAATGAAAAACTTTTTCACATCCCGTCGACTCGGCGACATTTTGAGCCATGCCTATGTCTGGTTCTGCCTGATCTTGTTCGTCACACCATTTCTAGCTTTGCTTGGTTATTCGTTTTCCGGGCCACAAGGGAACTATGCAGTTCAGAATTTTCAATATGTGTTTGGCAGTTTTCGGAACAACTTATTGTGGAGTTTTAAGATCTCCGTGCTGACGCTGTTGCTTGACTTAATCATTGCTTTGCCAGCGGGTTACGCGCTCGTCCGTTATCCATTCCCTGGCAAGAGAGTATTATTTTCGGCTCTTACCTTGCCACTCTATGTGCCTGGAGCGGTAATTGGCATTGCATTGGTGTTGACCTACAATTTCACTTATCACATGATCACTTCAATCTGGGGATTGGTGTTTGCGATGGTGGTAGGTACGTTTCCACTGATGCTGACTCCAATTGTCGTTGCTCTCAAAGATTTGCCAATTGCCTTTGAGGAAGCAGCTCAGTGCCTAGGAGCATCAAAGTGGCAAACGTATTGGAGGGTCGTATTTCCGCTGATTGGTCCCGGCATCAGCGCGGGTCTATTGCTCTCTTTCATTATCGTTTTCAACGAGTATCTGGTCACCTTGTTTGTCCATCCGCCGGGAGTCACAACTGCACCTCTGCGAGTGTTTAACCTGGTGCGTACCGCTGGGCTTTTGCCAACTACGGCTGCATTAGCAGTAACCATGCAGCTGATCTCGTTTTTCGCTGTGCTTGCCTTCTTTCGAATTTTTGGGACGCGTTATCTGAAAGGCACTTATCTAATTTAAATTGCTTCGATCCACCAATCATATTCTATGTCTCGAGTCAACCTCTCTTCCGTTACCAAACACTATGGTCAGACGATAGCTGTCCACGAATTCAACCTCGATGTACCTGACGGTGAATTCATCACCTTGCTCGGACCCTCTGGGTGTGGCAAAACGACCACTTTGCGTATGATCGCCGGTTTGATCGAGCCAACCAGCGGTCACATCTATTTCGATGAACAGGAGGTGACTTATCTCCCACCACCGGCGCGCAATATTGGATTCGTCTTTCAAACTCCAGCCCTTTTCCCCCATCTCTCCGTTGCAGACAATATCGCTTTCGGGCTGTCAGTAAAGGGACAGAAAAAGGAAATGATTCAGGGACGGATTGAGGAGATGCTCACGCTGGTGAACCTGAGCAATTATGGCAAACGAATGCCGGCTCAACTTTCCGGTGGACAACAACAGCGCGTGGCTCTTGCCCGTGTCCTCGCTACTGACCCACGCGTCCTGCTGTTCGACGAACCACTCTCGGCTCTGGATAAGAACCTGCGTGACACACTCAAGTATTCGATCCTTGATCTTCAGCGCAAGACACACAAGACCGCCATTTACGTTACGCACGATCAATCTGAAGCGTTTGCCATTTCCGATCGCATTGTGGTGATGAATGCAGGTCGCATTGAACAAATTGGTACACAGACCGACATTTACCTCCACCCTCAGACTCCGTTTGTAGCAGAGTTTATCGGCGCAAACAATAGCCTCTTGGGAAAAGTAACGCAGATTGTAGGCACAGATAAGGCAGCCCGGGTCACCGTCGTTGCAGATGGAATGACTCTCTATTCCAATGGGTATGGGTCGTTTAAAGTAGGTGACGCCGTGTTGGCGTACATCCGTCCTGAGAACATCATTATCCTCAACGACTCGGAAAGCTCAGGTTATGAAAACGTTGTGGAGGGAGTCATTGACCGGGTGATCTTCGAAGGTGCGACCGCGCAATTGCGTGTGGATGTGGCCGGCCGCGAGTTTCGAGCGGATGTAAGTGGCAGCCAGCGACTCACCCTCATTCAGAGACAGGGGAAAGTACGTTTAGGATTTAACGAGGTAACACTCATTCCAGTATCAAAGGATGTCTTAGCATGAACAATAATTTTCTACGATTTGATCTGCAGGGTCAAGTAGCCTTAGTCACGGGCGCGGCGCGCGGTATTGGAAACGCGTGTGCTCTAGCATTAGCTCATGCAGGCGCAGATGTTGCATTGGGATTGCGCGATATCCAAACTGGTGAAGACTTAGCGAGCGAAATCGAGTCAATGGGACGGCGCGCACTACGCCTGCAAATGGATGTGACGCGCCTCGACGAAATTCAACAAGCTGTTGAAGCAACAGTCGCACATTTTGGTCGGCTCGATATTTTAGTGAATAATGCGGGCTTGGGTCCCAGCAACCTTGCGGAAAACGTGCGTGAAGATGATTTCGATCTGACTCTAGCTGTTAACTTGAAAGGCACATTTTTCACGAGTCAGGCTGCGGGTAGAGTGATGATTGAGCAAAAGTATGGGCGGATTATTAACTTGGGGTCGCAGGCAGGTTTAGTTGCCCTCCCCACTGAATCCGTATATTGCATGACCAAGGCAGCTATATCTCATTTGACAAAATGTCTTGCAGTGGAATGGGGACAATATAACATCACTGTCAATGCGGTCGCGCCAACGTTCATCAATACGCCGGGAACTGCTGAGGCATTGGAAGATGATGCTTTTCGCGCCGACGTTTTATCGCGAATAGCATTGGGGCGTATCGGTGAACCGATGGAAGTCGCAAGCGCAGTCGTATTTCTCGCTTCCCCAGCCGCCTCTCTTATTACAGGAGATACACTCCTGATTGATGGCGGTTGGACAGCACGCTAATGATGTTTTGATTGCGCATCAAAACGGAAAGGAGATAACAAAAGATAAGTCAAGTTTTTGCCCGCCCACATTCCATGTGAGGGGGGATGTCGGTTTTCAAATCTTAGAGTCTGTCATCAAATGAAGATGACAGAAAGGAAATTCCCATGCAAAAGCAAAATCGTCTGTTCATACTTTTGACGGCTACGCTGGTGCTTATATTTATCCTAAGCATCATGGGAGGTTCAGCCAGCGCAAGTAGTCCAAGCGCTCCAAAGACAAAAACACCGACTCCTACTCCAGTAGGACCCACTCCTACCCCCGGACCAGTGCTTACGGTCAGTTCAACGGAATTAACTCAAGGCTGGTCGCTTATCTCTGCAAACAACGTGACCGATACCGGCTCTACTATCTCACAACCCGGATATAACATCTCGAGTTGGTATCCCATCACCGTTCCGTCCACAGTCCTTGCAGGACTCGTGGCAAATAACGTCTATCAAAATATTTACTTCGGGACGAATCTCCAATCCGTCCCTGATCTGACGACACAAAATTGGTGGTATCGCGGCCAGTTCAATGCACCCGCGGTTGTTGCGGGACAACAATATTGGCTGCGCTTTAAAGGTGTAAGCTATCGCGCCCAGATTTGGCTCAACGGCACACAGATTGACCCTAACGCGGTTGGGACGATGGTCATACACGAATATAACGTGACTAGCCTCATCAATGCCGGGGCATCCAATGCGGTCGCGCTGCTCGTGACTCCGCCCCTCCACGACTGCAAGGATCTCTCCTTCTGCACCGTGGACTGGCAACCTGAGGCCCCAGATATGAATGCCGGCCTCTGGGGTAAGGTCTTTCTGGATTCGACGGGCCCGGTTGCACTGCGCGATCCCTACGTGAAGACCATCCTTCCGCTGCCCGCTACCAACTCTGCAGACCTGACGGTGTACGTGGACGCCATAAATGGGACGAACGCGCCGATCAGCGGGGCGATTACTGGCACGATTACCAAAGCAGGTTATCCGACGATCTCCTTCAGCCAGAACGTTACTCTGGCCGCCAACGAGCGGAGAGAAATCACCTTTGATCCGGCAACGTCCACTCAACTTCACGTCTCCAATCCGGCGCTTTGGTGGCCATACCAGTTTGGCAGCCCAGAGCTGTATCAGCTCAACCTTGTGTTCACAGCTAACGGGCAGACATGGGATACGAAGACCACCAACTTCGGGATTCGCCAGTTCACGGATTACCGAACCGTGGTCCATGGCACCTCGTTCGCTGGCTACAAGATCAACGGTCAGCCCATCTTCTTCCGTGGCGGCGGCTACATGTGGGATCTGCTCCAACGCTTTGATTCGAAGAGCCTCGCTGCGACCATCCAATACGTCAAGGAGATGGGTCTCAACGCGATTCGCCTCGAGGGCACGGTTGGGTACGAAGACCTCTATGCCGAGGCTGACCAGGCAGGCATCATGGTCATGTCTGGATTCGTCTGCTGCAGCGCCTGGGAGAACGACACATGGACTGCGGAGCAGGAGCAGGTGGCGCACGACTCCCTGAACAGCCAGATGCGGAACCTGCGCGCGCACGCCAGCCCCTTCCTCTGGACCTTCGGGAGCGATTGTCCGGTCAGCGCGACACACTTGCAGCAATACAAGGCTATCGCAGACGGCCTGCATTGGCAGAATCCGACGCTTGACAGCGTTGCTACCTGGTGCAACTCCAATGCCGGGATGAAGATGGACGGCCCGTATTCTTGGGAGCCGCCTGTCCTGTGGTGGGATACCAGTCAGGCGGGCAGCGCGTTCGGCACTAATGCCGAAGAAGAGACGGAGTCACCACCGCCGCTGGA
>WNFU01007998.1_pt1 | contig 12308 bp, 10 predicted proteins | sample 5400121 | NCBI WGS metagenome assembly WNFU01 (sample SAMN13153360, study PRJNA577476) | soil metagenome | isolation source: 100 cm soil or saprolite under grassland replicate 1 | place: USA:California | collected 2016-06-15 | reverse complement strand
CCACCGCGTGCGGCAAGAACCCGGTCGTCGTCAAGGACACGCCCATGGCGTGGGGCTTCGTGACCAACCGGGTCTACTTCGCGATGATCGCCGAGGCGCAGAAGGTCGTGGCCGAGGGCATCGCTTCCGCCGACGACGTGGACCAGCTGATGATGGACTGCTTCCGCTGGCCCACCGGCCCCTTCGGGATGGTGAAGGGCGCCAGCTCCGGCTGGGGCTGATGCGTATCTGAGGGACGCCTGGCGTCCCTCAGATACGCATCGTCAGGCGACGTCGGTCGTCGGGGGAACGAACGCGTCGACCTTGTAGCGGTGGTAGCGGTGCTCCTCGCCGGCACCGCGGCCGAAGTAGTGCCACGCCGGGAAGTTGAAGTCGGTCGTGATCGACGTCGGCAGCAACAGCGCGGCCCGTAGGAAGGCCTCGAGGTCGGGGACCGCGTAGAGGTTCACCTCGCACCCGAAGTCCTCGAGGCACTCGAGGAGGGCGCGGGCGTGCTCCCCCGCCCAGCTCACCGAGAAGCGGTTGACGCCCCAGCCGGTGAACAGCGAGATCGCGTCCCACGCGCGCTCGGGCGCGGCGAGCACGAGCGGCGCGAGGAAGTCGACCGGGCACTGAATGATTGCGTCGGGGTGGGCGGCGACGAGCCGGCGCACGCCGTCCTCGCCGAGCGCCTCGATGCGAGCGTTGAACCACAGGTCGGCGTCGTCGAACCCGAGTGGATCGACGACGGTGAGCACGTCGTCGAGAACGGCGTCGCCCTCCTTGAGGTCGAGCTTGGCGCCCCGGCCGTACTCCTGGAGGCGCGTCAAGAGATCGTCGAGCAAGAACACCGGCTCGTCGCGGTTCCACGGCGTGCGCTCGAACGAGTCGTGGCGGAGCACGACACGTCCCAGCGGATCGCGGCGCACGTCGCACTCCGCCCAGTGGACCCGCGAGCCGAGGAACTGCCGCACGTTCCCCTCGTCGTTCACGCCGTGCCACACGAGCTGCACGTGATGAGGCAGGTCGCCCTCGGTGACGAGCGCGGTGAGGTCGTACGAGCGGCCGCGCACGGTCCGCGGCGTCGGCACCCGGCGCGACTCGGAGAGCGTCTGGGCCTGGAGGAAGAGGATCTCTCCGCCCTCGTCGGCGTCGGCGAGCGCGGCGATCACGGCCGGCTCGTTGTCGACGACGGCGAAGGTGCGGTAGCCAGCCTCGGCGAACCTCCGGATGCCGGCGACCTTGCTGTCGAGGACGTCGCCCTCGCCGCCCTGGTCGTTCATGACGAGCAGATCCGACCCGAACTCGACGCGGTACTCGCGGCCGAGCTCGTTGAGCGACCGCAGCGTCTCGTCGCGCAGCCACTTCGGTCGCCCGGTGTTGAGCCCGACGAACGTCTCGGGCTGGAGCTGGAACCAGCGGATGACCTCGAGCACACCCCGATAGGGACGGTGCGCGGCGAGGACCGACTCGGGCTGCCATCGACGCTCGAGGTACCAGGCCAGGACCTGGTCGCGCGTCTCGGCCGGGAGCGCCCGCGCGGCCAGGAACTCCTCGACGCGGTTCTCGTGCACGTCGATCTCGTCGACGCTCAGACCGTGGAAGAGGTCGGTCGCGTGCTCACGGTCGTAGTCGAGGAGCACGTAGCGGACCATGTGGCGCAGGTCGAGGATGGTGCCGTCGATGTCGAAGACGATCAGGAGCCGATCCTCGGGATAGGTCCGGCGGAATCGGGCGTAGTGGTCGGCGAGGCGCCGCATCCAGTCGCCCGGATCGGCGGCCTCCCTGGTCTCACTCATCAACTTGGATGGTAGGGATTGCGAATGAAGTCGCGGTTGCATTCGGCTGACGCGCCGCTGAACAACAGATCGCCAGCATGGTGCGTATCTCAGCGGCGCCAGGCGTCGCTCGGATACGCATCAGGGGTGACCTCAGAAATCGGTCATCGAGAACGGCAACGGCTCGACCGCGAACATTGCGTCGGCGACCGCGAGCGCGCCGGCCGTCCGCTCCTCGACGAGCCCGGCGCGGGCGAGCGTGGACGGCCGCACGCCGCCAAGCAGGATGCCGGACAGCGCGGCGACGTCGAGCGCGAGATCCGGCGTGTCGCCGGTGCGCTGCGCCTCGGCGCCGTCGGGGCCACCCTCGAGCGCGACGCGCCCGGCCGCACCGCCGGCCGGACGGAACTCGTCGAACATGTCGAACACCAGACGCCCCGATGCCGCGTACGTCCGCGCCGAGAGCGCCGCCGGCGCGTCGAGGACGCGCACCCACAGGCTCTCGCCCAGACGCGTCACCTCCATGCGGCGCGATTCCCTGAGCAGCCACCGCAGCGGCTCGTCGATCGGCACCACCCACGCCTTGATCGTCGCGACGAGATCCACGTCCAGCAGGTAGCGCCACAGCACTGCGCGCGCGTCCGGCGTCACCGTGACGAGGTCGGTGACGTGCAACGTCCCCTCCGGGCCGTTGCCCCAGCGCCCCTCGAACCGGTACGCGGCGTACCCGTCGAGCATGCCGTTCGGCGATTCGTACACGCAGAAGAACCGCGTGCCCTTGTCATCCGGGTCGGGCCAGAAGAACTGGTCCGGCCACCAGGCGTCGACTCGTTGCACCGCGCCGGGTTGCACGCGGCGGGCCCGGTCGAAGATCTCGGGGAACAGCTTGCGCGCCGCGTCCTCGTCGACGAGGCGGACGCGTCCGTCCGGAACGGGGCGCAAGAACTCGGAATGGCGACGCTCGATGCTCACGCTCATCGAGCTCGTCGCGATCCCGTACCCGAACCGACGGTAGATGCCGGCCTCCGACGCGTACAGCATCGCCAGTGGCTCGCCGCGCTCGGCGGCGTCGTCGAGTTGCTGGGTCTTGATCGCAGTGAGGATCCCCCGCCGGCGATGCGTCGGCAGGACGGCGATCCAGCTCACGGCGGCGGCGGGCAGCAGCCGGCCGCCTGGCATGGTGAGCTCGAACGAGAACAGGCGACCGGTGCCGACGATCTCGTCGCCGTCGAAGGCCGCGAGCGTCCGGTCGAGCTCGAGACTCGTCCAGTCGAGCTCGAGTCGCGCCGGGTCGGTGCGCTCACCGAACGCGGTGAGGTCGGTGCGCGTGAACTCGGGGAGCTCGTCGCGCGTCACCGGTCGAAGAAGGATGTCGGACGCCACGGTCCCCTTGTCTACCTGACCGCGCTACGACTCGGCTTCGATTTCCCCGGTGCGCTTGCTGGGGTCGCCGCCGTCTCGTGAACGGCGGCCCGAGCGTCGGAGCCGCGCCATTCCCTTGCGCAATCCGCGCTCGAGCGCCTCACGGGTGCGCTCGGCGCGATGTCGCCGGCGCGCGACCGCTTCGCGTGCGGCGCGCATTCCTGCGAGGTACGACAACCCGGCGAACCCAAGGCCGATCGCGAGCGCGAACAACCCGACCCGCAGGTCCTGGTACACGGGCGGGATCGCCACCGGCACCAGCGCGCCGATCACCCAGGTGATCTGGAAGCGGGTCTCGAACCGGGCGAAGCTGCGCCCACGCACGGCGTCGGGTGCGTCGCGCTGGAGCAGACTGTCGAACGCGACGCGGCCGGCCGCGGCTCCGGCCGCCACGAGCAAGGCACCGAACGTGACCATGGTGAGCGACGCCGAGCGCGCGGCGATCACGCACCCGATCGCGGGCGCGACAAGCGAGCCGGCGAGGATGACCTCCTCGCGGGTGAACTTCCGCAACTGCGGCGCGACGAGGTTCCCGAGGAAGCCACCCACGCCGCTGACCACCAGCACGAGCCCGAACACCCACGCGGCTTCGCCGTTGTCGCGCAAGCCGAAGGCCAGGAAGAAGGTGAGGAACCCGACGGCGCCGCGCAACAGCCCCATCGCGCTGCCGGCGAGGACGATGCTCGGCGCGTGCAGCTCCTCCTTCACCTCCGGCGGGTCGGGCCCGACCGGTGCCTCCACCCGCGGGATCTTCCACGACAGCATCGACGCGAGCGCATACACGAGCGCGGCGAGGATCAAGGACCCCTCGGCGCCGAAGAACCGGTAGATGCCGACGGCTGGCAGGCCGCCGACGAGGCCCCCGAGGACGCTGATGATCGCGAGCCGCGAGTTCGCGCCCACGAGCTCGCGCTCACCGCTGACAACGGCGGGCACGAGCGCGCTCCTGGCGATCGAGTAGGTCTTCTGCATCACGAGCAAACCGAACGCGAGCGGGTAGATCAACAGAGCCTCGGCGCCGCTCGCGTTCACATAGCGGGCAATGAAGAGGCAGAGCACGCCTCGTGTCGCGCACGTGATGAAGATCATCAGCCGCCTGCCGCCGCTGATCTTGTCGAGCAGCGGGCTGAGCAAAGGCGCGATGACGGCGAACGGCGCCATGGTGATGACCAGGTACAGCAGCACCTTCTCCCGCGACTGACCGGGCGACACCGAGAAGAACAACGACCCGGCGAGCGAGACGGTGAGGCAGACGTCCCCGCAGATGCTTGCCGCGTGCGTGATCGCGAGACGCGCGAACGCTGTCGGCTCGGCAAAGCGCGGGTCGACCGGTCCACTGGGTGAACGGGATGCCGTGGCCATGGCCCGATCCACGTTATCCGTCACCGGCTCCCGCCAAGGGCCCTCGGCAGAGTTCATTCAGCGTTCCCTCGAGCGCAATTTGACTGCCACATCGCATCGCTAGCGTTTCGATTGCAGCTCCGCGGCTGCCTGTCATCTGCGTCGTGCAGTGGCACCGCTGGGAGGAGGGAGCGTGCCCGACGGTGACGCGCTCACGGCGAAGCTCTGACCCCTGCGCCCGTCGGCTGGGTCCCCCCGCCGACCGACGGGCACCCGGCGGCTCGCCGGCCCGCCCGTTGGGCGGGCCGGTCGCCGTCGACAGCCCCGGCGACGGGACCGGGAGGCGCAAGTACGATGACTGGGATGGCCGGCGTCGATGTGTCGGTCGAGGGCAGCGGCGCACCTGGTCTCGAACCGGCGCCCGAGCCTCCGACTCAGCTACAGCCCGAGTCGCGGTATCTCAACCGCGAGTTGTCGGCGCTCGACTACTTCGCACGCGTCCTGGCGCTGGCCGCCGACGCGTCGGTCCCGGTGCTCGAACGGGTGAAGTTCCTGGCCATCTTCAGCCAGAACCTCGACGAGTTCTTCCAGGTCCGGGTGTCGGGGCTCCGCGAACAGCTCGACGCCGGCATCCGCGCCAGCTCGCCGGACGGGCTCGACGCCGGCGAGCAGCTGCGGGCGATCCGCGCCCGCGTCCAGCCGATGGTCGAGCACGCGGCGGCCGTGTTCACCCGAGAGGTTGCACCGACGCTCGAGGCGGCCGCGGTCCAGCTCTGCGACTGGGAGGAGCTGTCCGAGTCGGACCGGCGCCACCTCCGCGACGTCTTCGACGAGCGGGTCTTCCCGGTGCTCACGCCGCTGGCAGTCGACCCGGCGCACCCGTTCCCGTACATCTCGAACCTGTCTCTGAACCTCGCCGTCGTCGTGCGCGACCCCTCGACGGGCGAGGAGCGATTCGCCCGCGTGAAGGTGCCGCCGCTGCTGCCCCGCTTCCTCGGGTTGCCCGACGGGGAGCGGTTCGTGCCGCTCGAGCAGGTGATCGCGGCGCATCTCGACAGCCTCTTCCCCGGGATGGAGACCGTCGCCCACCACCCGTTCCGGGTCACACGCGACGCGGACTTCGAGCTGTCGGACGAGGCCGAGGACCTGCTCGAGGCGATGGAGCTGATCCTGCGACAGCGCACGAAGTTCGGGCGGGTCGTCCGGCTCGAGGTCGACGGGAAGATGAGCGACGAGGTGCTCGAGTTGCTCTGCCGCGAGCTGGAGCTCGGGGACGCCGACGTGTACGTCGCCGAGGGCCCCTTGGGGCTCAGCGCGCTCTGGGACCTGTACGGGCTCGACCGCCTCGAGCTCAAGGACGAGCCGTGGACGCCGCAGACCCAGCCCGTCCTCGCCCGCACCGATGCCCCGCCGGACATGTTCCGCGTGCTGGAACAGGGCGACGTGCTCGTCCAGCATCCGTACGACTCGTTCGCCTCGTCGATCGAGGCGTTCGTCGAGCAGGCGTCGCGCGACCCGCAGGTGCTCGCCATCAAGCAGACGCTGTACCGAACCGCCGGCCCCGACAGCCGCCTCGTCCGCTCGCTCATCCACGCCGCCGAGCAGGACAAGCAGGTCGTGGCGCTGGTCGAGCTCAAGGCGCGTTTCGACGAGCAGGCGAACATCGAGCGTGCGCAACTGTTCGAGGAGGCGGGTATCCACGTGGTGTACGGCCTCGTCGGGCTCAAGACACACGCCAAGATCCTGCTCGTCGTGCGCCAGGAGCCCGACGGCATCCGCCGCTACTGCCACGTCGGGACGGGCAACTACAACCCGAAGACGGCGATGACGTACGAGGACCTCGGGCTCCTCTCCGCCGACCCCGACCTCGGCGCGGATCTCACCGAGCTGTTCAACTACCTCACCGGCTACAGCCGCCAGGGCCACTACCGCAAGCTGCTCGTCGCGCCGATCACGATTCGGCCCGAGCTCCTGAAGCGGATCGACGCCCAGACCAAGCTCGGATCGGCGGGACGCATCACCATGAAGATGAACAGCCTCGTCGACCCCGAGATGATCGACGCGCTGTACTCCGCCTCGCAGGCGGGCACGCCCATCGACCTCATCGTGCGCGGCATCTGCTGTCTCCGCGCCGGCGTGCCGGGGTTGTCGGAGACGATCCGCGTGCGGTCGATCGTGGGCCAGTTCCTCGAGCACTCGCGCATCTACCGATTCGGGAGCGACCCCGACACCGCCGAGTACATCATCGGCTCGGCCGACCTGATGCCCCGCAACCTCGACCGACGAGTCGAGGCGCTCGTCCCGGTGACCGCCGCTCCGATGCGCGACCGGCTCGACGAGATCCTCGCCATCAACCTTGCCGACGACACGCTGGCGTGGGAGCTCGATCGCGACGGGACGTGGCGGCGCGTGTCCGGCAGCGCCGGCATCAACACGCACCGTCAGCTGGAAGAGCTGGCCACCCAGCGCGCACGAGCCACCATCGAACCTCGGGCGTGAGCTCGCGTCACCACCTCTCGTCGCCGCCCGGCTTCCACCTTCCCCAGCTCAGCGGCGCCGCCGACGGGATCGTGGCCGAGGCCGTCGAGCCCGACATGTTCGAGTCGATCTACCACGACACGCCGGACCTGCGGCTCTCCCGGGCCGGCGCGACCCTGCTCCATCGCAGCGACGGGGGGTGGATCGTCAAGCTCGGGCGCGAGACGGTGGGCGGGCCGCCGCTCCCGCAGGACGAGCACCGCTTCGAGGGCGATGCCCGGGAGGCACCCGAGGCTGCGCTCGACCTCGTGCGCGCGCTCGTGCGGACCGCCAAGGTGGGGCCGGTGGCGAAGCTCCGCACACGCCGGCGGCGCGTCGAGCTGCAGGACGAGGCGGGCAAGCCGCTGGGTGACGTCCTCGACGACGAGGTCACCGTGCTCAACGGCGGGCGAGTCGCGGCGCGCTTCCGCGAGCTCGAGGTGGAGCTCGACGACGCCGCTCCCAAGGGACTCGCCGACGCGCTCCTCTCGCGATTGCGCGCCGCCGGAGCCGGTCCGCCGGAGCCGACGCCCAAGGTCGTGCGCGCGCTCGGCTGGCGCGCCATGGAGCCGCCCGATGTGGCGCCGCTCGGCCGCCTCGGCCCGTCGCCGTCCGCCGGTGACCTGGTCCGCGGCGCGCTGGCAGCGTCGGTCGTGCGCCTGATCGCGCACGATCCCGGCGTGCGACTCGGCGACGACCCCGAGGACGTGCACCAAGCGCGCGTCGCCACCCGCCGCCTGCGATCGGACCTCCGCACCTTCCGCGATCTCCTCGACCGCGATTGGACGCAATCGCTACGCCACGACCTGCGGCAACTCGGGAACGATCTCGGCGCGGTGCGCGACACGGAGGTGTTGCTCGAGCGACTACGCACCCGCATCGAGCGACTCCCTGCCGTCGACCAGGAGACCGCCAATCCGATCGTCCACCGACTCCTGCAGCGGTGGGACACCGAACGCCGCAAGCTGCGTGATGCGCTGCGGGCACCGAGTTACGCCGAGCTGCTCGACCGGCTGGTGGGAGCGGCGCGCGAACCGGCCCTGATCGGAGCGGCGGCCGACGACCCCGCATCCGCGGTGCTCCCCCCGCTCGTCCGCGTGCCATGGGAACACCTGCGCGCCACGGTCGACGAGCTCCCGGACGATCCACCCGACGAGGCGCTGCACGACATCCGCAAGCGCGCCAAGCACTGCCGCTACTCGGCCGAGGCCGTGGCACCGGCGGTCGGGAAACCCGCGCGCGCCTTCGCGCGCGCGATGTCGGACCTGCAGGACGTCCTCGGCGCGCACCAGGACGCGGTCGTCGCCGAGCAGTGGCTGCGCGACGTCGCGGCGAAGGCAACTGGTCGCGAGGTGTTCGTCGCCGGGCAGCTCGCGAGCCTCGAGCGGCTCGACATCGAGCGCACGCGGGCCGCGTGGCACGACGTCTGGCGGATGGCGAACAAGAAGCGGCTGCGGCAGTGGCTCTGAAGCTCTGGCGCCGCAAGTCGCGCCCGTCGCCGCCCGAGCCGGTGGTCCGCGCGAGCGGCGGTGTCGTGCGGCGCCGGCGGAAGGACGGCCGGATCGAGTACGCCGTCGTGCACCGGCCCCGGTACGACGACTGGAGCCTCCCGAAGGGCAAGCTCGATCCGGGCGAGACCGACGAAGAGGCGGCGCTGCGCGAAGTCGAGGAGGAGACGGGCGTACGGTGCATGCTCGGTTCCGAGCTCCAGTCGACCCGGTACCGCGACCGGAAGGGCCAGCTGAAGCAGGTCCGCTACTGGCTGATGGAGCCGGTCGACGCGGGGGAGCCCCCGAAGTTCGAGCCCAACCACGAGGTCGACGAAGTGCGCTGGTGCGCGGCCGCGGATGCGGGCAAGCTGCTCAGCCACGAGAACGACCGGAAGCTGATCGCCGACGCGGAGGCCCGTTCCTGAACCTCTATCTCGTCCGTCACGCCAAGGCCGGGAGCCGGAGCGGCTGGAGTGGGCCCGACGAGCAGCGGCCGCTCTCGAAGGCCGGGCGCCGCCAGGCGGACGCGCTCCTGAAGCTGCTGCGCGACGAGCCGATCGCCCGGGTCGTGACGAGCCCCTACGCGCGCTGCCGCGAGACGGTGGAGCCGCTGGCCAAGAGCCGCGGCATACCCGTCGAGGACGCCGACGAGCTCATCGAGGGCACACCCCTGAGCGAGTCGCTCCGTCTCCTCGACAAGGTCATGGACAAGCCCACGGCGCTGTGCACGCATGGCGACGTGATCGGCGAGATCCTCTACCACCTCGACGGACAGCACGTCCGCCTCGACGCCGGCGACGACACCGCGCCGAGCGAGCTTCGATTCCCCAAAGGCTCGACGTGGGTGCTCGAGGTCGCGGACGGCGAGGTCGTCCGAGGCCGGTACCTCCCGGCGTCGTGACCGACCGCACGATCGACGACGTCGACGCGCTGTTCGCGGTGCTCGAGTCGGGCGCGGGCGAGACGGACAAAGAGGACGTCGATCTGCTCGCGCACGGGCTCCAGTGCGCCGCGCTACTCGCCGACGCCGCTTCCGACGACCCCGCGCTGCAGGTCGCCGGGCTCGTGCACGACGTCGGCACGGTGCTGTGGCCGGACCGGCCGCGCACGCACGCGCGGGCGGGCGCCGCCGCGGTGACCGAGCTGCTGGGCGAGCGGGTGGCCTGGCTCGTGGGCCACCACGACCAGGCGAAGCGCTACCTCGTGACCGTCGAACCCGGGTACACCGCGCAGCTGAGCCCGGGGAGCGTGCGCACGCTCGAGGTCCAGGGCGGCCGGCTGGACGAGGCCGAGCGCGTCCGTCTGGAGGCCGAGCCGTGGCTCCACGACGTGCTGACGCTGCGGCGCGCCGACGACGCGGCCAAGGTGCCCGGCCGCGACGTCCCCCCGCTCCCCCACTGGCGCCCGGTCGTCGAGAAGGTCGCCGCGAGCGCCATGCGTATCTGAGGGACGCCTGGCGTCCCTGAAATACGCATCGGGTCAGCCGACGGCGGCGCGGGGTGGCTTCTCGTAGCGGTAGCCGACGCCTCGGATGGTGACGACGCGGGAGGGGTTCGAAGGGTCCTCTTCGACCTTGGCCCGCAGGCGCTTGACGTGCACGTCGAGGGTCTTGGTGTCGCCGAAGTAGTTCGGCCCCCAGATCCGATCGATGAGCACGTCGCGAGTCAGGACGCGCCCGGCGTTCGCGAGCAGCAGCTCGAGCAGCTCGAACTCCTTGAGCGGCAGCGGGACCGCCTCGCCCCGCACGAACACCTCGTGGCGGCCGGCGTCGAGGCGCACGTCGCCGATCTCGAGCACCTCCTGGGTCTCCAACCCGGCGGGTTCCTCGTCGGTGCTGCGGCGCAACGCGGCGCGCACCCGGGCGATGAGCTCACGCAGCCGGAAGGGCTTCGACACGTAGTCGTCGGCGCCCACCTCGAGTCCCACGACGGCGTCGATCTCGGCGCCCCGCGCCGTCACCATGATGATCGGCACACGAGAGCGCGACCGGATCTCGCGGCACACGTCGACGCCCGAGATCCGCGGCAGCATCACATCCAGGAGAATGAGCGCCGGGCTCGCGGACTCGAACCGGTCGAGCGCCTCCTGGCCGTCGGCAGCAACCTCGACCCGGAAGCCTTCCCGCTCGAGCGCGACCGTCAGCGCGTCGCGGTAGGACTCCTCGTCGTCGACCACGAGGATGAGAGGGGCGGCTTCGGCCATCACGACGCCTCCGACAGGTTCCGATCGCTGGACGACGGCAGCGGAACGCGCAGCCGGAACGTCGAGCCCTCGCCTTCCGTCGACTCGACGGTGACGTCGCCGCCGTGGGCCTGGGCGACGTGGCGGACGATGGACAGGCCGAGGCCGGTGCCGCCCGTCGCGCGGCTGCGGGCACGATCCACGCGGTAGAAGCGCTCGAAGATCCGCTCGAGGTCGCGCGACGGGATGCCGATGCCGTGATCGCGCACCGAGATGCAGACGTTGCCATCGACTGCCACGGCGTCGACCTCGACCGGCTGGCCCGGCTCCGAGTACTTGACCGCGTTGTCGAGCAGGTTCGTCACCGCGCTCACGAGCTGTGAGCGGTCGCCGGTCACGACGAGGTCGGTCGCCACCGGCGGCACGCTGAGCGGGATCCCGACGGCGTCGGCCGCGCCCCGCACGCGCTCGGCCGCCTCGTGCAGCACGACGTGCACGGGCACGGGCTCGCGGGTCGGGGCCTCCTGCGCCTCGATCAGGCTCAGATCGAGCAGGTCGTCGACGATGCGACCCAGCCGGCCCGCCTCGTGCTGCACCCGATCGGCGAGTTGCGGGTTGACGGGCGAGTCGTCGCCCGCCGCCATCGTCTCGGCGAGGAGCGCCAGGGCACCGATCGGCGTCTTGAGCTCGTGGCTGACGTTGGCCACGAAGTCGCGGCGCACGCTCTCGACGCGGCGCAGCTCCGAGACATCGCGCACGAATGCCACCGCGCCGATGATCCGGTTGCCGCGGTGCAGCGGACCGGCGCGGACCTGGAGCACCTCACGCGGCGGGCCAAACAGCTGGAGCTCGCGCTCGGCACGCTGACCCCTCAGCGCGGGCTCGAGCAACGCCCGCACCGCGTCCTCGACGAGCACGTCGGCATGACGGGCGCCGCGGAAGCGCTCGGCCGCCGCGTTCCGCATCACCTCGTCACCCTTGGCGTCGACGACGACCACGCCGTCCTCGAACGCCGCCAACGCGCCGGCCAGCGATTCGCGCTCGACCTCCGGGTGCAATCGACGATCCGTATCCGGCTGGTCGTCCGACACGACGCGCTGTACCTCGCCGCGCAGAGAACGCACGGTGACCCCGAGGAACGTCACTGCCGCAACGAGCGCAACGATCACGACCGTCACGGTGATCGTGACGATCAGCCGAACCTCCCGGTGATGTAGCCCTCGGTGCGAGGGTCGGATGGTTGGGTGAAGATCTGCTCGGTCACGTCGTACTCGACGAGCCGTCCGCGACGATGGCCGTCCGGGTCGGCTTCGGCGGTGAAGAACGCGGTGCGGTCGGAGACGCGCGCGGCCTGCTGCATGTTGTGGGTCACGATCACGATCGTGTACAGCTTCTTGAGATCGTCCATGAGGTCCTCGATCCGCGCCGTGGCGATCGGGTCGAGGGCGGAGCAAGGCTCGTCCATGAGGATCACGTCGGGCGAGACGGCGAGGGCGCGGGCGATGCACAGGCGCTGCTGCTGACCGCCCGACAGCGCCAGCGCGCTCCCGCGGAGCTTGCCGTGCACCTCGTCCCAGAGGGCGGCCTGGGTGAGCGCCTT